>Ga0182015_10001794_pt1 | contig 27383 bp, 16 predicted proteins | sample 712P3MmetaG_FD_120478 | JGI IMG/M metagenome (GOLD analysis project Ga0182015, IMG submission 120478) | Permafrost microbial communities from Stordalen Mire, Sweden - 712P3M metaG | ecosystem: Environmental > Terrestrial > Soil > Wetlands > Permafrost | place: Sweden: Stordalen | collected...
ATGTGGAAGAGCACCTCAGGCGACTTTCAGGCAGCCGCCGATCAACTTGAGAAGCTCGTCGCCGACGACCCGAATTGGCTGGAACCGCATGTTGAATTGGCTACGCTTTACTACCGCCTCCATCGCCCCGCCGACGGAGCACGCGAACGCCAAATCGTCGACAAGCTCACGGCACAGCAGCAACAGCAGGGCCCGGGCAAATAATCTTAGTGCGCGCCAGCCTCGGTGACCTTCAATATCTGATCGGCCTTCACATTGTTCAGCGTTTGCACTCCGCCTGCCGGCCAATGGATCTCCACTGTCTCGGCGGCCGCATCGGGACCCAACCCAAAATGCACCGGCCCATCGCTCGATGAGGCGTAGCACACGCTGGTGGTCATGTGGTTGTATTGCGCGCCCACTGTCGAGCTCACCACTTTGATCCGAGCGCCAATCCCATCCCGATTGCTGCGCACTCCGCGCAAAGCGATATCCAGCCAATGCCCAGCACGCTCGCTGCGATTCATCCAGATCTCCGCGGGTGCCGACAATGCCGTCACTACAACATCTACCCGACCGTCGCCATCGAGATCCCCCATCGCGCAACCACGATGCCGTTCGCGCGGAGTTGCATCCAGTCCCGCCTCCTCAGTCAGCGCCGCCCATTTCCCGTCAGGACCCAGGTTGCGAAAAACTGTGCTGTATTGCGCAATCTCAGTCCCCGGCAGCGGCTGAGACTCAACGTGCCCACGCGTGACAAACAGATCTTTCCATCCGTCGTTGTCGAAATCGTAGAGAGCCGCGCCAAAACCCGACATCTTCATCGTCAGATCGCGCATTCCACTGGGAGTCGTAACTTCGCGAAAATCTCCCTTGCCCGTGTTCTGAAAAAGCGGAAAGGTCTGGTTATTAAGCGCCACGAAGGCCAGGTCAGGGTAACCATCGTTGTTGAAGTCACGGAAGTCCAGCCCCATGCCTGAGATAAATTGTCCACCTTCGGGCAACGCCACACCCGCATCGAACGCGACCTCCTCGAACTTATTCCCGAGGTTATGAAACAGGAAGTTGTACTCGGCGTCGTTTGTGACAAACAAATCCTGCTTGCCATCGAGGTCATAGTCCGCCACCCCGACGCCCATGCCTTTGCCCACGTGATCGCGAAGCCCCCATTCTTTCGAGACCTCGCGAAACGTCCCGTCTCCGTTGTTGAGAAACAGGCGGTCGGGTTGCCCTTTGTAGTAGCGGGGATGACAGTAATCCGCAACGTCACCGAAGTGGCAGAGCGCCTGCGCTCCATAGGTCCACTGCATGTAGTCCACAATGAACAGGTCCAGCAGACCATCATTATTAACATCGACCCAGGCCGCGGCTTCGGCCCACAACGGTCCATACTGTGGATCGCTCGAATCCCCCAGACCCGCCTTCTGTGTCACGTCCGTAAAGGTCCCGTTGCAGTTGTTACGGTAAAGCGTATTGCGATGCACCCCGGCGACGAAGAGGTCTGGGCATCCGTCGTTATCGTAATCGCCGACTGCCACCCCGATGTCGTAGCCCGTCCCTGCAAGTCCTGCCGCGTCCGTAACGTCTGTGAAGGTTCCGTCGGCATTGTTCCGGAAAAGGCGGTTGCGGTACTTCGGGTCATCCTTCTTCAGCGTCGCAATGTTGGCGCCGTTTGCGAAGAAGATATCCGGCCTGCCATCTCCGTTGTAGTCGAAGACCGCGACTCCGCCCGCCATACTCTCCGGCGCGTTTTTGCCCGGCGTCTCATCGTTCTCCAGCCGAAAAGGAATCTTCGTCAGCTCAAAGTGAATGGGACTCGAGGCGGGCGCGGCGTAGAGCAGAAGAAATGCGGCCGCAGCCAGACACACAACGAGCGCCGTCAGCCGTAGAAATCCCGAAGAGAACATGTTCCTGCAAACTATATAAAGAAGGGGTGGCTTTCGCCACCCCTTCCGGTTAGCACCTCAACCCTCTCTTAGAAGTAGTACTTCGCGGAGAAGGTCATCAACCGCTGACCCACGGTGTGGAACGCGTTGCCAGTCACACTGGTATCGGTGTTTCCACCGCCCAGAGCGCTGAACTTCACCTGGATGTCATCGTTGTTTCCATCCAGATTGAACTGCGGGTTCGGGTGATTGAGGAAGTTCTGACCCTGTACACGAAGCTCGATCCTCTGACTTTCCCGAGTGGGGAAACTCTTGAAGAGCGAGAGATCGTTATCCAGGTATCCGGGATAGCGCAGATACGGCCATTGCAACGGCCCTTCCTGGCCGATGACGTTCGGTGCGGCAAAGCAGTTCGGGTTGAAATGCTGACCCGACTTCAGCCCAGCGCCCGGATTGCAGGTAAGCAGCGGCATCAGTTGCTTTACCGACGGGCTGCCCAGCCATGACCCGGTGTTCTGGCCTTGAGCGATCTGTCCGTTCGGCATCGTGAACAGACCAGCCGTGGACGTTCCGCTTGGGAAGCCTGCGTTCAGGTTTCCGTTCGTGTTCTGCTGGATCGGCGCGCCGGCCTGGTAAGTATTCCAGCCCGAGAGCTTCCAGTCGTTGACTATAGTAGCCAGAGCACGATTTCCGTGAATTGGCCGCGGCAGGTTGTAGATGTACCAGATGTTGAAGATGTGAGTGTGGTCGTAGCCCAAAGGACCGTAGTTGGACCGCAGCGCGAACGGCCAGACCCCGGTTCCGTTGCCGGAACCATTCGACGTGTCGCCGTCCCAGATGCCCATCACCTTACTAAAGGTGTAGTTCGCCTGGAAGTTCAGCAACGCCCCGTTCTTCCTCCATGACGCCTGCAGAGAGTTGTACTTCTCATAGCTCTGGTGCGTCAGCAGGTAAACGTTCTGGTAGTTGTGCATTGGTGCGAAGTCGTTGCTGGTGCAACCCGTTTCGCCGTTGATCGCCGATGCGGAGCAGGCTTTCCCAGTGATCGGGTCCACCGCCGCCCATTCAGCTCCCAGCGGAATGTTGTTCAGGTTGTTGAGGTTGCTGTTCCCGCCGTTGAACTCCTCGCCCGTGGTGTGATTGCCCACGTACGAAATTTCAACCAGCGATTGCCATTTAATGGCCTGGTCGATCGACAGGTTCCAGTCCAGTGTTAGAGGCGTGCGATCGTCACCCAGCAGATCGGCGCCCACACTGTTGCCGCACAGCCAGCAGTTCTCCTGCACGCTGGTCGGCGGATTGGCGACGCTCGCGGCATTCGCATACCCGATGAACGGCTTCGGTGTCGAGTAGTTGATGATGCCCTTCGGACCATCAGCCACGTTGTCGGTCGTCGCTTCGTTGACGGAGTCCTGATAGTGATAGGCTCCATAACCTCCCCGGAACACCGTCTTGCCCGTGCCGAAGATGTCGTAGATCAGACCAATACGCGGGTTGTAGTAGAACAACGGCGAAGTGAATCCCGAAAGCGGAACTTTCTTGTTAACAGCGTTCCACTCGAGACCAGTATTAGCCGGTGCCGTTTGGGAATCGATATAGCTGGACTGCACCCACACCTGTTGCCCCGCCGGCTCACCGTACCACTGTCCCACGTGATCGGCGCGCACACCAAGGTTCAGCGTGAGTTGCTTGTTAGCCTTCCACGAGTCCTGCGCCCACAACGACCACTGGTTCATCTTGATGTCGTCCAGCGGTACGCCGCTCTGCTGTTCATAACTCGCTACGCTGCCCAGCAGAAAGTCCGCCGTGATGTTGCCCGTGCCGTAGTTGGCCGGCCACCCCACGTTGAACTGCCCGTTATCCTGGCAACCGTCGTCGCAACCACTCGACTGGCTGTTGTAAGGCTGCGACCAATAGAAGCCGGCCTTCGCCGTGTGCGTGCCGATGACCTTGCTGACCGTGTCGTACAACTGTGGTACACGAGCCAGCTTTCCGAACCCGCCTCCGGCAAAGCTACCGTCGAACGGCTCCTGATCGATGCTCGACAGTGCGCTGCCCCAGGCATTGTTATTGATGTTCGGCATCTGCGTCGAAGTGTGCCCGAACAGCCCCGGTACCCCGCCCATCCCGATCGTGCTGCGGTTCGCGTTGTTGTTGCCCAGCGTGTTCGGATTGATGAAGCGTGACAGCGTAAACACCGTCTCGTTTGTCGTGGTCGCGTTGAACTGGTGAGTGAAGTTGGCCAGAATTACCTGAGCGTTCACATCCGCCTGCACCGGCGCCGGATACGGAAGCGTCTGTGGCGGCGCCCACCAGATCGTGATGGGGTGCTGGTCGACTTCGCTCTGGTACGCATAGGTCCCGCTCAACTTCGTGTTCTCATTGATTGCGTAGTCCAGCTTGCCTGTCGCTTCCCACCGGTTCTGAGGAATGCTCGGGGCGTACGCATAGTTGCTAAACCCGTTCCCGGAGTTCGGCGTGAGGTTCGGCAGCGGATACGCCTTGCTTACCACTCCAGTGATGTTCGGATCGAAATCGGTTGTCGGAATGTGGATGTTGCCACTGGAGTCCTGCGTCCAGTTGGCGTCCGCAGCCACAGGGGTTCCTGCGGGAGTGGTGCGCTCGGAAGGGGTGAAGTACGCATATCCCGTCGTCCCGTTGCCGTTTTCAATCCCCGCAAAGGAATTGGTCGTGCACAGCGACGCGACGCCTCCGAAATTCGGGTTCGAGGCCGTGTTGCCGCTCGAGCCACCGCAGGCAAACAGACCGTTCCGCTGGTCCTGCGTGGGTTCGTTGTAGTAGTTAATCGCGTTCGAGGGGTGCTGGATCATGTACTCATAGCCGCCCCAGAAGAACAGCTTGTCGTGGTTCCTGTTGAATTTCATCCACGGAAGCACGACTGGGCCGCCGACGTTGCCGCCGATGTAGTAGTAGTACTCGTACGGGTTCAGTGTCGCGGCTAGCGACTGTGCATTGGCCGAGGTCGTTGCCGAACCCACCGACGAAATATAAGACTCCTTAACATACGAGTCCCAGGAATTCAGTTCCGAGTTCCTCGCATAGAAGTAGCCTTCACCGTGCAGGTTCTTGCCGCCGCTCTTGCTGAATGCTTCGAAGATGACCGGGCCATACGCATATTCCGCGCCATAGCTTCCGCTCAGGACCTTCACTTCCTGCACCATGTCCGTGTTGATATTCGCAATCTGCGTTCCCGCATTGCCCGGGTCCACCAGATTCGCGCCATCCAGCATGTACGCCATCGAGCCGTACGGCTGCGTGCCGTTCATTGAGTAGTTGCCCACCGGACCGCTGTTCGTGCTCGTGATCTTCGGGTTGAAAGCCGATCCCTGCGATCCGCCGTTGGTGAATGCCGCTCCCGGCATCATCTTCAGCAATTCGCCCGCGTCCCGGCCGCCGAGCGACAGATCTTCAATCTGCTCGGCATTCATTGTGTCGCTGACTTCCGGAGTGTCCAGAGGCACTTCGACGTTCTTGTCGGCGACCACTTCCACTGTCGTGTTGCTGGCGCCCGCCTTCAGTGCGATGTTCGGCACCGTACGCGAATCGCCCAGGTTCATGACGACTCCAGTCAGCTGCCAGGTCGTAAATCCCTTTGCGCTGACCGAAATGCTGTACGTCGCCGGCTGCACCGCCGTAAACGTGAAATAACCCTGCGAATCGGACGCGGTCCGTCGTACGTCCCCGCTCGCCTCGTTCTTCAGGACGATCGTTGCGTCGGGAACTACCGCGCCGGATGCGTCATAAACTGTGGCACTCATTGTTCCGGTCAGCTGCTGTGCATGGCCTGGGATCGTGGTAAATAAAACCACCCCCAGTATTAGCAGTCCGGAAAGGATAACCAGCGAGCCCGGCAAACACACCCCTGCCAGACGTCTGATGGAATTCATACCTGCCTCCTGTGAATCGTGCATAAAGCGTGCAAATCGTTGTTTTTTTTATTAAGCCGATCTTCCGGCTTATCAGTACTCGGCGCTATCAACTTCCGCTCATCTCAGGCCCCGGACATGCCTGCAAAAAACCAGCCACGGCCAGACAGCCTTCGGTTAAACGGTTTACCCCGATGCTGACCCGTGTTTTTACGCCGCGTGAAAGAGGGTTGTCAAGGAAAATTTCACCCAGCCCTTAACTCCACGGGAACCCGCCAGTTACCTTGGTTCGCGACCTCCTGGCACGGTGTAGGGAACACCAAAATTTCACCCCACACGACCCTCCCCAATCGCCGGGGTCAGACACGTGCCCAATATGCTACGATCACGCAACAACCGCGCACTTTGGACGGTCCGATCTCTTCAGGGGGCAGCCCGGCAGTGTCGTCAGCAGTGACCCGCGCCGTCGCGAATCGGGGAAGGCAACACCTTCGTCGAGCGATTCGAGTCGCCTTATTCACACTTGCCTTTGCCGGACCTGCGGTCGCACAAGCCGTCACGCAATCCAGCCCAGAATCCCGACAGTCACCGGGCTTCGACCAGCTCTCCACAGACGCGAATGCCGCACGTCAATCCGGGGACGTTGTCCGCGCCTCCGAACTCTACGCTCAGGCTCTCCGCATCAATCCTTCCTGGCCGGATGGCTGGTGGTATCTCGGCCAGCTTCGTTACGGCGCCGACGATTTCGCGCAGGCCACCGACGCGTTCACGCATTACCTCAACCTGGTTCCAGACGCCGCGCCTGCAACCGCGCTCCGCGGCCTGTGCGAATTTGAACTCGGCCAATTTGAGCCCTCTCTCCGCGACGTGCAACACGCTCTTTCTCTCGGAGCAGCCGACGATTCACGTAACACCCAAATCCTCCGCTATCACGAAGGACTCCTGCTGACGAAGCTCGGCCGTTTCGAGGAAGCCCTCACCGCATACGGCTTCTTCGCGCGCCAGCACATCTCGAATGACGAGCTCCTCTCCGCCGTTGGCCTCGCCGCTCTCCGCATCTCACAGTTCCCGAAAGATGCTGACCCAGCGCAGCGAGACATGATTGCTCAAGCCGGCCATGCCACCTTCCTGCTTCTCTCAGGAAACAAACCGGACGCGGCCCAGGCATTCCAGACCTTCTTCCAGCGCTACCCCACTGCCGCCAACGTGCATTACACCCTGGGATACCTCGTCTATCCGACCGATCAGGACGCCGCTATCGCGGAATTCCGGCGAGAGCTCGTCGTCGATCCCGGCAACGCTGTCGACCACACCATGCTCGCCTGGGCGTTGCTCATGAATAACAGCCCTGCCCAAGCCCTGCCCGAGGCCAAAAAGGCCGCTGAAGAAGCCCCCACACTGCCGCTTGCGCAGCTCTCTCTCGGTCGCGCTCTGCTCGAAACTGGCGACACAAAGTCCGCCACCACTCTCCTCGAAAACGCGCTGTCGCTCGACCCGCAAAATCTCGAGATTCACATTGCGCTCGCGCGCGCCTACTCAGAATCCGGACGCGAAGACGATGCGCGCCGCGAACGTCTCGCATGCCTGCAGTTGACCCAGCAAACCAGCAAGCCCGCCCCTCCTATGGGCCAGCAGGGAGTCTCGCCTGCGCAATAGCACCTCTCTCTGGCTCTCGCGCGGCGCATCCGTGCTCGCGCTTGCCTCAGCCTGCGTCATCGCCGCAGCCCAAAACCACTCGACCGGTAACAGCTGCGCCGGTTGTCATCGCGGTCAGGCCACACAACCAGAAACGCCTATGGCCCACGCCGTAGAATTGCCTGGCGCCAACCCGGTCCTCGCCGCCCACCCCAATCTCACTTTTCACATGGGCGCATACACCTGGACCGTGGAAACTCGCAACGGCCAGAGCACCTACAAAGTCACCGATGGCTCCAGCATCCTCTCCATGCCCATCCACTGGAGCTTCGGCGCCCAGGCGCAAACCTGGCTCTTCGAGCAGGACGGCAAATTCTACGAGAGCATCGTCAGCTTCTACCCCTCAGCCAATGGACTCGGCATCACCACCGGCGATGAACGCCTCACACCACAGACCCTCCAGGAAGCCATGGGCCGCGAGCTCACTCCCATGGACACCAAACTGTGCTTTGGCTGTCACGCTACCGATGCCGTCACCTCCCACAAGCTCACCCTCAACACCATCAACCCCGGCGTTACCTGCGCGCATTGCCATCAGGGCGCTCTCGATCACGCCTCGGACGCCGCGGCGGGCGACTTCAGCACCACTCCGCCACGCCTCCAGGACATGACCTCCGAATCCCTCTCCAATTTCTGCGGTCAGTGTCATCGCTCCTGGGAAACCGTCGTCCGTAATGGCTGGCGCGGACTCCCCGACGTCCGCTTTCAGCCTTATCGACTCGCAAACAGCCGCTGCTTCAATGGCACTGACCCGCGCATCAGCTGCATCGCCTGTCACGATCCCCACAAGGACCTCATCCGCAACGACGCGTCCTACGATTCAAAATGCCTCGCCTGCCACGCCGCCTCCGCACGTCCCACAAGCACCGGCAAGGCGAAGACCTGTCCCACCGCAACCTCCAACTGCGTCAGCTGCCACATGCCGAAAGTGACGCTGCCTGGCGATTACCTCCACTTCACCGACCACCAGATTCGCATCGTGAAGGCCAACGAGCCCTTCCCCAACTGAGCGGGGAATTCCCTTGCCCCTCCACCTTTCGGTTGAGTATCGTTGCTTCTGGAGATCCACAAAAACCCTCGCGCGATGTTTGCTTCCCGCAATCTCTCCCCGTTTCGCCGCACACCCGTCAGCCGCCAATTGCCAATCCTGCTGATGGTTCTTTTCGCGTGGACGATCCGCGACGGTTTTTGCGCCGTCCCAACCGCGCAACCTCCGAGCTGCCCAAAGCCTCCAGCCATCGCCGCCCGTCTCCAGTCCCATCCCGACGCCCAAACCTGGATCGAACTCGGTAATTGGTTCGGTGACCACCAGCAGTTCATCTGCGCGCAGCAGGCTTTTCGTTCAGGACTCCGTCTCGCCCCCGGCTCCGCGCAGCTCAATTACCTCCTCGGTCTCAGCCTTTACGAGTCGAAGGACTTCGACCAGGCCATACCACCTCTCCAGCGATCCATCCACGCCGACTCCACTATCCTCAAACCTCACCTGCTCCTCGCATCCATCGACGCGCGTCTCGCCCGGCCCAGCGACGCGGAACCCGAATGGCGCGCTGCCCTTCAGATCGACCCCTCTTCCGACATGGCTCTGCACGGCCTCAGTCAGTCTCTCCTCGCCAGAGAAGACTACGCAGATGAGATTGCACTGCTCCAGGGTGTGAAGCGCGATGAGGACCTTACCATCGACCTTGCCCTTGCTTACGCGCACGCCGGGCAGCTGGAACAGGCCGTCGACACCGTCTCCAAAGCCCTCGACGCCAGCCCTGATTCCGTCAAACTCGCCAACGCGCTCATCACCCTCTACATCAAGGTCTCCCGCACCTTCGACGCACAACGCATTGCGGAGAAAAGTTATCGGCTGCATCCGAACGACTACACGGCGCTGATCGCTTACCTGCGCACGCTGGTCGTCAATGGCGACTGGGCGCCAGCCATGCCGCTCGGCAAAAAAGCTGTCGAAGAAAACCCGCACGCCTTTGACGCGCTCTATCTGGAAGGCGTCCTCGAGCGCCAGTCCGGCGATTACCAGGCCGCGCGCGATCACCTGACCGCCGCCGCCGCCTTGAACCCAAATCTACCCAACCTGCGCGCGAACCTCGGCATCACCCTCTCCCACCTTCACGACCCGGCCACCGCCAAACCACAACTCGAGCAAGCCATCGCCCTCGGGGACAAAGATCCCGAGACGCATTTCGAGCTCGCGAACGTCCTGCGCGCCCTCGGCGATGCGGACGGCGCACGCGAGGAGATGCTCCGCTACCAGACCGCTGTCAAAGAAAAGGACGCCGACGCTCTCGCAGTCAGCAAAGCTTCCGAAGCCTCCCTCGCTCTCGATAAGGGAGATGCCAAGAGAGCGGTGCAGCTCTACCGCGAAGCCTTCGCCGCAACTCCAAACGACGCTCTGCTCGGCTACAAGCTTTCCGTCGCCCTCGACAAAGCCAGTGACACCGAAGGCGAGCGTTCCGTCCTCGAGCAAGTCGTCGCCATCGACCCCACCATCGCGCTCGCGCAGAATCAGCTCGGCTATCTCAATTCCCAGCGCGGTGATTACGCCGTCGCTGAACAGCATTTTCGCCAGGCGGTCAGCGACGCGCCCGCCTTTACTCAGGCCTGGATCAGCCTCGCCGCGACCCTCGGCATGGAATCGAAATTCCCTGAAGCCCAGCAGGCCATCGCCAGCGCCCTTCGCCTCGAACCGCAAAATACCCAGGCCCTGCAGCTCAGCCACGACCTGGCTACCGCTCAAGGGCAGTCAAAAAACTAATCGATGACCTCCTGGACCCGACGACACCTGCTACGCGCCCTTCCCGCCGCTGTTGTCCCCGCGCTCCTGCCCGACTCTCTGCGTGCAGCCGCTCAGTCGCCCTCAGATTCAAAGCCCACCAACGCTCCCTTTTCCCGCTTCGTTGACGTCGGCGTAGCCTCGGGCCTCACCCATCCCACCTTCTACGGCGAAAACGAAAAGTCCACCTACATCCTCGAAGTCATGGGCGCTGGTTGCGCCTTCATCGACTACGACAACGACGGGTGGATCGACATCTTCATGCTTAGCGGACGCCGCCTAGAAGGCATTCCGGTTGGTTCCAGTAATCGCCTCTACAAAAATAATCGCGACGGCACCTTTACCGACGTCACCGAAAAAGCTGGCCTCGGCGACGCTGTCTGGGCCATGGGCGTCTGCGTCGGCGACTACGACAACGATGGCTTCGACGACATCTTCGTCACCTGCTATGGCCAGAATCGTCTCTACCACAACAACGGCAACGGCACCTTCATCGATGTCACGGAGAAAGCCGGACTCCTCCAGCCCGGCATCCACTACGCCTCCGGCTGCACCTTCATCGAGCGCAATCGCAACGGCCTCCTCGACCTCTTCGTCGCCAATTATCTCGACGTCGACCTCATCCACGGCCCCAAACCCTCGATGCAGATTCCCAACTGCAACTATGAAGGCGTCCCCGTCAACTGCGGACCAAGAGGTCTGCCAGCGCTCAAGCAATATCTATTCCGCAACAACGGCGACGGCACCTTTACCGACGTCTCCAATGAATCCGGCGTCTCCTCGCTCTCCGGCTCCTATGGACTTACCGCTGTCGCCCTTGACGTCGACGAAGACGGCTGGACCGACATCTTCCTCGCCTGCGACGCCACGTTCAGCTACCTGCTTATGAATAATCGCGATGGCACTTTTCGCGAAGAAGCCTTGCTGCGAGGCGTCGCAACCTCCTTCGAAGGCCAGCGCATGAGCGGCATGGGCGTCGGCGTCGGCGACTACAACCTCGACGGCCACCTCGACATCGTGCGCACGCATTTCTACAACCAGGCCACGGGACTCTATCGCAATGACGGCGAGGGCAACTTCGACGACGTCTCCAACCAGACAGGACTCGCCGTCGACCGTCGCTTCATCTGCTGGGGAACCGGCCTCGTCGACTTCGACAACGACGGCCACCCAGACATCCTCATCGTCAGCGGCACCGTCTATCCCGAACTAGAAAACAACTACCCCACTCGATTTCCTCGCCGGACACCCCGGCTCCTCTTTCGCAATCAGGGAAATGGGACGTTCGCGGAAATGGGAGAAGAAGCCGGTCCGGGCATCACCGCTCGCGATTCATCCCGCGGCTGCGCCTTTGGCGACTTCGACAACGACGGCGACATGGACGTGCTCATCATGAACCGAAATGAGCCACCGTCGCTGTTACGCAATGACGCGCCACCCGGCAATCGCTGGATCAAGATTCGGCTCGAAGGTACGAAGAGCAACCGCAGCGCCATCGGTGCACGCGTGCTCGTGCATTACAACGGTAAAGTCCAGGCGCAGGCCGTCACCAGCCAGATCAGTTATCTCTCCGTCAACGATCCCCGCCTGCACTTCGGTCTCGGCACCGCGGCCACCGCCGACATCGAAATTTTCTGGCCCAGTGGTGCAAAGGAAACCTACGCAGGGCTCGCCGCAGGTCAGCTGCATACCATCAGGGAAGGCAAAGGAATAATCCCCAGCCGTCCCTTCCGCTAGACAATCGTGCCCGATGAAACCTCCTCGCGCCTTGTTCGTCTTGCTCCTCGCCGCCTGCATCGTCTGCACCGGCTGGCTCATCGCGCAAAGGAACACCCAGCATCGCCTGCGCCGGAAGGCCGCCGAAACTGAAACCGAGATCAGAACGGTCGCTGCGCGCGGCGGTGATCCCTCTCCCATCCTCGCCGTCATCCAGCAGGTCAAACCCACGCTGGACGCGGGCAATCCCCGCCTGGCCGAAGCCCTGCTCGACCGCGCCCACAACCTGGCCAGTCAGGCTCTCCAGCAGTTCCAGCCCGACAATCAATCCCCCCTGCCCATCGATGCCGCACAGGAGAAGCAGACTAATCTCTACATCAATCCCCAACCCGTAGAGATCGAAGGCTACAAGGGCAGCGCGATGGAACCCTTCATCTCCCCCAACGGCCAATACCTCTTCTTCAATAACGACAACGATCCGAGGACCGACACCAATCTCTACTGGGCACGGCGAAAAGGAACTCGCTCCTTCCGCTCGCTGGGCGTACTCCCCGGCGCCAACTCGCCCTCTCTCGACGCCGTCGCCAGCCTCGACGCCTCCGGCCACTTCTACTTCACGACGCTCCGCACCTACGACCGCACCATGAACTCCATCTATACCGGCGACTTTACCCAGGACGGCCTCACCAACGTCCATCCCGTCCCCGGAGACATCAGCCCCAAAATCCCAGGCACAGTGAACATGGATGTCAGCATCAGCCCCGACGGGCAGACGCTCTACATCTCAAGAGCCGTCATCGTTCCTGGCGCACCAGCGCCGAGGAAATCCGAATTGATCGTCGCCGTCCAAAGCCAAGGCGCATTTCACCTCGACCCCAACAGCGCCCAAATCATGCACAACGTCAACGACGGCGCACTCCAATACGCGCCCTGCATCTCGGCGGATGGTCTGGAACTCTATTTCACCCGAGCAAGCCAGCGTCCCACAGGACCCGGCGTGCGCATCATGGTCGCAACCCGACATTCCGCCAGCCAACCCTTCGGTGAGCCCGAAGTGCTCCAGCCCCTGGTCGGCTTTGTCGAAGCTCCCAGCATCTCCGCCGACCGCAAAGAAATGTTCTTCCACAAGAAAGTCGGCGACAAATTCTTGATCTACCGTGCCGAACGCAACACGAAATCGGAAAGCAAGGTCAATCCCAGCCATCCCCTTGGGAAGTAGCCCACAGGGCTCTGCGGTATTGGGAACTTGCGCGAAGCGCGTCCGCCTGGACGGCCAGTCCTACTGCGCCCCATTCCTGAAAACTTCCTCGGCGTAGTAGTTCTCGACGCGCGCCTGATCCCGCAGCATTTCGAGAAACGCATTCTTCAACAGCTGCTCGCGGCTGTCCCGTAATTGCTGTCGAATTGCCTGCTGCACCCGCGGATCGCTCTGCTGGCGCTGCCCCGCCACCTCGCGATCGATGAGCTTATAAATCGCGTAGCCCACCGCCTGCTTCGAGTTCGGCGCTCCATAAACCGGCAGGATGTCCGTGATTTGTCCTAGTTTCAGTTTCGATATCGCCGCGTAGACTTCGGGATCGCCACGCAGCTGGGACTCCGTCACAATTCCCATGTCCCCGCCATTGCCCGCCGTGTTCGGATTCTCAGAGAAATTCATCGCCAGTGCGCCGAAGTCCTCACCGCTCTCCAGGCGATTGTGCAGCATCTCGATCTTCCGCTTCGCGTCCACGTCGTTCATCGCCTTGCTGTTCTGGAGATTGCCCACCTGCTGCGGCGGCATCGGCGTCGCGGTCACGATAATCTGCGCCAGATGGTAAGTCGGCTCGATCAGATTGAAGTCCGCCTTGTGCTCGTTGTAGTAGCTGGAGATGTCTCCGTCCGTGATGTTGATCCGCGACGTAATTTCCTTATTGAACAGCTTCTCTTCCGTCCGATTCCGCCGAATCTCCCTCTTCAGATCGTCCAGTGTCAGATGCTGCGTGTCCAGTCGCTTTTGAAATTCTTCCTGCGTAAATGGCGCCTTGATCTCATTCAGCCGGTCCGACACTTCCTCATCCGTCGCCACCAGATTCTGCTTCGCCGCGCGCTGCATCACGATCTCCTCATCGATCAGCTGGCGCACGATGTTCAGGCGCGTGATCTCCGCCTGCACCTTCGATGGCGTCTGGTGCGACTCACCGAGATTGTTCTGAAACAGCGTCTCCACCTCGGACCGCTGGATCGCCTTGCCATTTACCGTGGCGACGGTGTTCGCGTCGTGCGCCTTCTGGCAACCGGCACAGAACACCAGTGCTGCGGCAAGCCACGCGAGCTTGAATTTGCGATTGGAAAAATCAGCGCCCCACGCGCTGGATACTTCCGATTGAGATGCTTCCGATTGAGAGGTCAAAAATTTCTCCCCACTGCGGCGCCACGAATCGGGGGCGGCGCTTACCCTCCAGAATAAATGCCCATCCCCCGCATTGCATAGGCTCAGTTCCCGGGCTTCTGCGCCGACGGTGTGCTCGTCCCAGGCTGCGCCTGAACCGGCGGCGCAATTCCCTGCTCCGTTAGCGCGCGATCGATCATAATCCACAGCTGATGAGCCTCCAGCTGACCCGCCCACCGCTCGCCGCTGACAAAAAACGTCGGCGTCGCGTTCACGCCAACCTTATCGGCCGCCCTCATCTCCGCGACGATCTTGCTGTCATCCTGCTTTGCCAGACACGCATCCAGCTTCGCCGCATCCAGTTGGTCGCGCGCCCCCTCCTGGTCCGCCAGTTTGTCCAGCGTCGCCGCCGATTTTGTCAGATTGTTATCCGGACCGCTCACATCCTGCCCGTGCGTGTGCAGATAATCCACGTAATTCCAGTACGCTGCGGGGTTCTGTGCTGCAAGGCAATTCGCGTTTACCGCCGCGTGCATCGCCCACGGATGAATCTCCACCAGCGGGTAATCGAGGTAAACAAACTTCACCAGCCCCTTGTATCGATCCAGCGTCTCCGGGAAAAACTCCGCGTTCATCCGCGCACAGTAAGGACACTCGAGGTCGTCGAAGTTGACGATCGTCACCTTTGCATCCGGGTTTCCGCGCACCGGCCGCCCATCCGTCGGCAGCGTCGTCCCCGGATCAGGACCAATATCCCATTTCGAGAGCCGCGCCAGAGTGCTCGAGTCCTTCGACAGCAGGAACTCCACCGTCTGCTTCTTCTGCGGCTCGCTGGGCAAAGAAAAAGTAACTGCGATGGTGTCGTATCCATTCAAATCGCTCTTCTGCCGCGAGCCGATCGAAATCTCATACTGTGGCGGCACGCCCAGTTCGGACCGAATCATAATTTCGATCTTGCGCTCCAGTGCCGGTACTGCCACCGCAGCCGCCGGAGTCGCCACCGCTGCCGGAGTCGCCGCTGCCGCGGGCGTAGCCGTGTTGGCAGTATTTTGCTGCGCCGCGCAGCACGCCGCTGCGATCGTAACCGCGCAGCTTACTGAGAAAAACCGTGTAAACAAGAAAACCACCTTCTTCAGACGAAAATCCGTCAGCTCTTCGATTATCGCAGTTCGAATGACTGCCTGTTCCCTGTTGCCTGTTCCCTTCACTCCTGGAACAAGCTGATCCTGTGCGCCAAATCCCCCACATTCGAGAACCCGGCAAAATTCAGACTGTAGAAATATTCCGTGTCGTCGCGAATCGATCCCAGCGAAAATCGCCGGTACTGAAAATCCAGCCCGCAGCAGTTCCAGTTGTACTGCGTCTGCACTGCCCCGTACTGCAACTGCTGGTGAACCAGATCGTACGCCGCATTCAGCCCAAAGCTCGGCCCCAGTTTGTTTGCCCCTCCATATATCGCCGACATATGAATCTGGTTAAAAGGATTCGGCGCGTTCGGCGACCCCGGCGGAGTCTTCGCCGTCGTCAGCGGCGTCGTACCCAGTGGCACGTTGACATACGAGTCACCAAACTGGAACCGGTAGAACCCGTGCTGGTATCCCGCAAAAATGTTGCTCGACGTAATCTTTCCTTCCTTCGCGTCGTAATCCACATCCCACTCCACGTCGGTGGCCGTGGTCGTCCGCATCCGCAATCGTGAAATCACCGGCGTCGTGTGGCGCGCTTCCGTCAGAAAATCGATGCCCGTAAAGTCCAGCGTCGTGTTCAGCGGATTCGGCGTGCCCCGCGTGATTGCGTGATCGAAGTCCGGCTCAAAGTAATATTTCTGCGCCACCCGCCACGTGATCCAGTCTCTCGTCCCACCCCCGCACATCGAATCCGGACCGAGCGCTTCGTCCCCCGTGCACGGATGCGGATGCAGATGCCTCAAAAACAAGCGCTGCGTCAGCCCGTACTCCAGTTCGTTCGTGTTGCTCGCCACATCAGTGTCATCGAACCGCAGAATCTGTCGAAAATTGTTGATCCCCGTCACGTATCGATAGTCCACCTCGGGCTCAATGGTGTGCCGGACATCGCCACCCAGCAAATGCGCCAGCCACGGCTCGCTGAAATCCCGCTCCAGCGCCGGTGGCCGGAAATCGAATCCTGCCTCCACATCCGACCGCGGCGTTCCCGCCCCCCGCACCACAGGAATCTGGTCCAGCTCCGCGGGGAATTGGCTCTTTCCGTACCAGGTCTCCCGAAATGCTGCATTCGGACGAAATGTCCACCCATCGAAGTGCAGCGGCATCGACACCCGCGGATAGAAATCCACGCGCGGCACCTCCGCCGACGTCCTGAAGCTCGGATAGTCGTACCGCGACAGCGCTCCCGCCGATCCGCTAAATCCCCACCAAACCGGCGAAACACTCATCGCCCCGCCCAGACGCCGGTCTGCCGAATCCACGTCAATCTCCGGCAGGTGCAGAATCCTCACCTCATCGCCCACCACGCTGGCGCTCTGAAAATCCTGATACCGGTTCATCCGCAGGCTCGTCCACACATCGTGATCCTCGTGGGTCGCAAAAATCTGCGACTTCACTTCCGAGTTGATCGCGATCGCGTAGTCTTCCTCGAACACCAGCCGGTAGACATACGAGCTCAGATATTCCCCATCGACGACTCCCGTCGTATGAGTCGAAAAATCGTAGCGCCCGTCCCCGCTCACATCGATTCCGCCCTGGTTCTCGCGGGTCCCGTTCGAGAGCGGCAACCCCCTGTCCAGCAGACTGTGGAAGTGGATATTCGCGAAGTCCTCGCCTGCCCCTCGGTACCGGAACATCCCATTCGGCGCCCAACCGCGTTTGGACCAGTATTGGGAAGCGATGGTCAGATCGGCGCTGCGCCCCAGCGTCATATAAACACCCTCGCCCAGCAGAAACCCCTTCGTCGTGTTGTTGCCAATCACAGGCAGCAGAATGCCGGTCTCCCGCTCTTCGTTGACCGGGTGCGTCACAAACGGCAGGTACATCACCGGCATATGAAAAATCTCGAAGAACCCGTTGCTCGTCTTCGCCACGCCGTTGTTCAGTGAGATCGTCTGCGACAGAATCCGCCAGTCCGGCTTCGGCAATCGGCACGACGTCATCGTCCCGTGGATCACCTTGTACTTCCCCTGCCCCAGCTGCACCACCTCGCGCCCCGTCAGCGCAAAAGGATTCGGTGCCGTAAACACCAGCCGTCCGCGCGGATTCCGCTCCACCCCCAGCGTTCCCACCACATCGAAAAAATCCCCGGTATCGGCATCCGCATTGATCGTCCCGTGATCCGCTTCGAAGTGCTCATCGTCCGGACCACCATCGATCATCATGTGACCCTGCGCGTCAATCTCGCTCGTGCCGTCGTTGTACGTCGCAGAATCCGCATGCACGATGTAGTTGCGGTAATAAATCACCACATCGCCATCCAGCTTGTAGAGATTGCTGGTCTTGAGGCTCCCGCGTGACTGCGTTTGAGCCACCAGCTTCACAGGAACACCCTGCGCCGGCTGCGGCACCACGTGCGCCTCAGGAAGCGTGCTCTGCAAGCTGGGATCGTCGGGCAGACTGTCGACACCAGCTGCCGTTGCTTTTTGCGATGACTGTGGTGGGGGAAGCTCTGTGGTAACCGCCTGCGCCCAAAGCCGCGGCTGCAACAGCAAATACAGCGTCATACACCAAAAAAGGCGGATTCTCATTGCGCGCGGCAACTCCAGCATAGCAAAGCGGAACGCTGGCGTTTCACCAGGCAAAGCCCTCACAGCCGGCCCTCGGCCTCACCGAGCCCATCGTCTGCAACCTTCCATCCGGTTTCCGGGTTCTCCTCAGATTAAGTTCGATAAGTTCCCTGACGCAGTTTGATTCACATAGTTTCTACGACAAATGCGTGCAAAATATGGATGAGGGTTCATTGACCAGTTCCACTTCCAACCCGCCTTCGGTCCCGCCCGAGGCTGCGCCCGAAAATCCTGGCCCGGCGACGCCGGAATGGAAAGATGAAATAACTGCCCGCGTTCGCGCCCATCGGGATCGAACCCGCGCCCCCGACAATCAGCCCCCCCTGCCGGGCATGGAAGACGCTCTCTCATCCTCCTCGATCGCCGCGCGTGTCGCGGAACGCTACGCCCGGCTCCCCTCCTATCGCGAAACCCTCGCCGCCCAGGCCGCAGCCGGAAAACCAGCAGTCGATTCGTTCGAGCCAGCCACCAGCGCCGCGCCCGCAACCCGGCCGGCTCAGCCCGCCCAACCGCTTATCGAATTCGAGCCCCCCACTGCGGAGCCCGCCCCAGAGCCCCACCAGCCCGATCTGCTTCGCTACTCCGTCAGCACCGATTCGCTGCCCGCGCCTCGTTCGACTCCACCAGAAGCGCATGTCGACATCCCGCACTCCGCCGAACCAACAGACCTCGTTCCCGACCTTACCGATCCGCTGGAAGCAGCCCTCGTCGAACCAGCGCAGCCGCTGCCCACCCGTCTGCTGATGTCGCCCCGTGAGCTCGTGGCGCCACGCAAAGCGCGGCCGCGGCTCGCCGAGGGTCCCCTGCACGACGATCCTTTCGCTCCCAGCCCAGCCAACGCAGCTCCGTCCCCTCAAACCGTTGCTGAAGACCCGCGGCCCGTGGCAAACTCACCTGCGGAAGCCGCCGAGTTCCGGATTCCCGAACCCGAATCTACCTCCATTGCGCCCAACCCGTCCGCTCCGCCCGAATGGCGCTCGATCCAGCTGGATACGGAGGCCCCCATTCCAGAGCCCCAATATTCTTCCGCTACCGTCGACGAGCACCGCCTCCACGTCGCCTCGATCGAAGACCGCGCCGTGGCCGCTTTGATCGACGGCGCCCTCACCCTCTCCGCGTTCTTGTTGTTCTACCTGGTCTTTATCCTGTGTACCACCAGCCTGCCTCATGGCCGCGTCGCCCTCATCGGAGCCTGCGTCACGCTCTTCGCCATGTGGCTGCTCTATCAGCTCCTCTTTTTCACCCTCACCGATGCAACCCCAGGCATGCACTACGCCAAAATCGCCCTCTGCACCTTCAATGACGACAATCCCAGCCGCTCCGCGCTCCGCGCACGCATCGCTGCCCTGCTGCTCTCCGCCCTGCCCCTCGGCCTCGGTTTTCTCTGGGTTGTATTCGACGAGGATTCTCTCGGCTGGCACGATCGCATCACTCAGACCTACCAGCGCAGCTACCGAGAGCAGTAAAAGGCCGCATTTCCCCTCCGCATGCGCCACTTCTTACCAAAATTTCGCATCCCATTTTGCGTGACGACTATAACAATGCCTACCGCTGCCGCCGATTCAGGACCCTGGCACGGTCAGTTTGAAGGTCATGCTCGTGTCTATATGGTTCTTGCCCTGGTTGAAGCTGCTGCTCTGGTGATTTCCCCCTGGATCCTCGGATGGATTGCCATCCTGCATCACCCCGGCCGGCTCTACGCCAGCGACCTCCCCATCTCGCCAGGCTGGCTCGCGTTCATTGATTTTCTTGGCATCACTTTGGCTTATGCGTGGTTCTCGCTCTACCGGCGCCTTGGCGCAAAGATCGCAGAAGGCGCTCCCGGCTACCCATTCCTCGACCGCATCCGGCTCTCCCTGTCCCTGCTCGCGCAGAACGTGCTCGCCCTCGTGATCCTCATGGCGATCAAAGTTCGATAGCGAATCTCGGATAAACGTGCCGCTTTAGAGAGGCACGTCTTCACAGCCTCTCTTCGGTGGCGAGGTTGGTGCCCCCGGGCCTGCGAAAAAAATGAAATGAAATGAAAAGGCGACGCACCCCAAGCGGCGCAAGCCAGGTTCACCCCACAGCAAGCAGAAGACGCGCTGACCATCACGAACGTCAATATGTTTCCATCCTGGATTCACCCGGAAGTACTGCTCTGGACCGTTTTGGAAAAGAACGCTCCAAATTCCGGCCATGCCCCTTTTCCTCTGACTTTTCAGCCGATGCCACAAGCTTCATCAAATCGAAAAGGTTCCAGCCCCAACAGAAAAGCTCTTCGTGGCTTGATCAGAGTTTCCCTGGGCCGGCTGCGCTTTTGTTGCCCCATAAGCCGGCGCCGAGGTTTGGGGAAGAGAGAATCAATCCGCTAATCACTGCACAGGCACTTCGTGTGCCGGTCGGTAATCGAACTCCCACCGCTGTCGCCGATCCCCCGACTCAAACCGGCTGTTCCACTCCAGCCAGTACCGATCCGATCTCAGCGTCTCCGGAAAATGCTCACCCGCGGGATACGGATACCGGCTCATCCCGTGGAACGGCATCTGCGCCACCGTGAACGGCGAAGCCTCCCACCAGTCCATGTCCTTCACAAAGCCATTCGCGTAGAAGAAGTAGTCCCGCTTCCATCCCGCAGGCAGCACCGGGAGCGAAGCTGCGCCAAACTCGGCATCGATCTCCTCGCCTGTCCCGAAAATCACATACCGGTTATCGATCCTCTCGAGCAGCGACGTCACATCCCCATACCGCGTATAAACTCCGCGCGCCCACAAAAACGGCCCCGTCGCACTGATCTGCTGGTAGTCGTAGGTCAAATCGCCCGGAGTCGCGCCTTCCACCTGCTTCGGATATCCCCGGAACGTCAGGTGCGCCATCGCCAAAGGCGCCTCTGTCTGACGCACGTCCGACGCGACCTCGGGCCCATTAGCCACCCGCACCCGGTCCCAGTAAATATGCAGATTCGTCGTGATCCGAATCTTCCGTGCCCCCGCCGGCAGCTTCCCCGTCAGATCCACTATGATCGTCCGCGGAAGTCCCGCCGGAAAACCCATGTCCTCGACAATCCGGTTCCAACTACCGTCTGACATTTGCACATCCACCCGCGGCGGAATCGGCTGCAACCCCGCCTGCCACGCCGCATACATCGAGCTCGCGCTGAAGTACTCGATATACCCGTCCATCAACAGCCGCAACGGCCGCTCCGGTGACCACGCCCCCACATCCAGCGTCAGCGTGTGCAGATTCGCAAAACCGGCATAGCTCAGATTCGTGAAGTCCCGCACATATCGATGATCGTTGTCGGACAGCAGCGCCCGCACGTCATGCCCGCTGTCATCCCACGCACCCGCCACCGGCCGCGTGTCCGACACGGCCACCGTCTTCCCCGATGCAAACGGCGGCTCACTCAAAAATCTCTCGTCGGGATAAACTTCCGTTCCCGCTGGATGATCCACCGCCACCAGCCGCAGCTGATCAATGTAGTTGACCTCCTCCATCGGCTCGCCAAATCGCAAACTCAGCAGACCATTGCGTGCCCGCAGCTTGTCGCCATCCACCTTCACCCACTCGTCAGGATCGTTCCGGTTCGTCGCCACCGGCGAAACCCAGTGTCCGACCACCGCCGCCCCAATCACGTCCGACACGAATTGATACTGCTTCCCATCCCACGCAAACAATGTCGGACACGAGCTGCCACGCCGATCCAGCTCCTTGATCGCCAGCTCCCCATTTCCTGTCTTCCCGCCCGGCAACTTACCCGCATCAATATCAATCTCATCCTGCGGAACCCCCGTCGGCCACAGCAGCCGCACCACATCCACCCTCTCCGTCTGCCCCAGCCCCGCAACAATCTCCGTCGAACCCTGGCTCAAATACCCCGACCCGCCCGCAACCTCAAACTTCTGCCACTGCCCACCCGCAAAAACCTCCACCTTCGTCCCAATCGCTGTCTTGTTGTCTGCCAACCCCGCCAGGGCAATCCGCAGCGAATGATTCCTACTCCCGCCCATATTCCTGAGCACCACCGGCGGCCCGTACCACTGCGTCACAATCAGATCAGTCGCCCCATCCCCGTCCACGTCCGCGGCAATCACCGAGCGGGCAGCATCCAGGCCAATCTTGTCCAGCCCCAGCGGCGCGCTCACGTCCTCAAAACCTTTCGCACCCAGGTTCCGGAACACATGAAGCTCCGTCCGGTTCCCCATCTCCAGAATGGCCGCCAGATCGATCCAACCATCGTTGTCGAAATCAATCGACGTCACGCCCAAAGCGCCGGTCACGCCAGCCGGAAGTGGCAGCGCCACTCGCTCAAACTTCTTTCCCTCCACATTCCGCCACAGCGTCAGACCCGGCGCACCAGCGTGAGTCACCGCAACATCCATCCACCCATCTTTATCGAAGTCGAAAACCGCAACCCCACGCGTCGACGGCAGGCTGTCATCTGCATACAGCGGCATCGGCTTGAAAGCCCCCTCGCGCTGGTTTAAATAAATCACCGGCGCGCCCTTATCCCCCGTCACCACCAGGTCCACAGCTCGATCATTGTTGATGTCCGACAGAATCGCCTGTTGTGTCGGACTTTGTCCGACAAGCCCCGTTGGACCCGTCCACTCCGTAAACATCGAGTTCCCGTCGTTCCGCCACATCACATTCGAGCCCGATCCAGGCCCGTCCGAACCCGTCACAAACAAATCCAAATCGCCATCGTGATCGAAGTCCACAAACGTGAGCCCCATCGGTTTGTTCAACTGCCGGATCCCAACCTTCGCAGTCACGTCTTCGAACTTCCCGCCGCCCAGGTTGTGAAACAGAAAAATACCCTGCCGCATGGCGACCGCCAGGTCCGGCAACCCATCGTTGTCGAAATCCCCCACCGCGCACGCGATGCCCTGCCCAGCTTTGTCCAGCCCCGTCTGCTCCACAGGAATCAGATCGAATTTCCCGTTCTTCAGATTCCGGTACGCCTGAATCGCATGCTCCCCATCGCCCGTCACCACCAGATCCTGCGACCCCGGCCCCGACAAATCGATAACGCAAGCCCCTCCACCAACCAACGAAATGCCGCGGCTGTGAGCCCCAGGAGCAGCCTCGGCCGTCCGTGCCTCAAATTTCACCGGGATCATCGCCCCCACCGGAGCCGCCGTCACAGCCATCTCCTCCATCGTCGAGTAGTGCCCGCGCTCCCCATACCCCACGCTCAGCGGCGACGCAATCTTCTCCTGCGTGAAGTGCTGGAAAATCTTCAAATGCTCATGCGCCTCATCCGTTCGCCCCGCCCGTTGCAGAGCCCGCGCCAAACCAAACTCCGCTGAAGCATGCCGCGGCTGCAGTTTCAGCGCCGTCTCAAACTCGGCAATCGCTCCGTTCAGATCGCCCAGGCTCATGTCCAGCGACCCGACAAAATAATGCGCATCGGCGTCGCTCGGATTAATCGCCACCACCTTCCGTATGTCCTCGATTGCGCCCTTCTGATTCGCCTCGTCCATCTCCGTCAGGCCCAGGTTGTACCAAACCCGCGGATTCTCCGGCGCCATCGTCCCCGCCTGCCGCAGCGTCTGCTCCGCCTCCGGTAACTTCTGCAAATACAGCAGCGCGATCCCCCGATTCAGCACCGGAATCGCCGACTGCGGATCGGCCGCATGCGCCTCCTCGAACTTCGCCGCCGCCTTCTCCGTCAGCTGCTGATTCATCAGCGCCACGCCAATCCCATTCAGCCGCGCCGCCTCAGTTGTGTTTGGGCTTTCCGCCACAGGACGAGCGTTCAGCGCAGCAAATGCGCCAATCAACACAATGCCCGGAACAACAAAACTAATAAGAGTGAGAGGAGTTCTTCTGGATTGCATGATTCGCCGTCCATTATAGAGAGCGAGTTGCGCGGCTCGCGGAACTGTCTATTCCGTCTCTGGTGTTCGCTTTTGCATTTGGCGCGAAGCGCGTCCGCCTGGACGGCCAGTCCCTAACCGCCGATGTGGACCATGCTCCGCGACGGCTTCAGAAATCCCGGCTCCCCAATGTGGTGCCGCGCTTCCTTCTGCTCCACAGTCCGCCGGATAAACTGCTCCAGATCCTCATCGCTGCCGCCACGTTGCATCACGCCATACAAATCGTGATCGCTCTGCGAGAACAAACATGTCCGAATCTTCCCGTCCGACGTCAGCCGCACCCTGCTGCAGGCCCCGCAAAACGCCTGCGTCACCGGCGCGATAATCCCAATCTCCCCCACGCCGTCATCGAACGTGTACCGCACCGCCGTCTCGCTCGCCGCGTTCGGCGCCATTCGCACCACCGGCCGAAACGTACCCAGCGCCTCTACAATTTCTTTCATCGAAACCACTGACGCCAGGGTCCACAGCCGACCCTCTTCAAGCGGCATGAATTCGATAAACCGCACGATCACGCCCTCTTCCCGGGAGAATCGCGCGAACTCTACAATCTGATCCTCGTTGAACCCGCGCAGCAGCACGCAGTTCACCTTGACCGGAGCAAGCCCCGCAGCCTTCGCCGCCCGAACTCCCCGAAGGACTCGCTCGTAGCTGCCCGGCACCCGCGTGATGCGCACAAACTTCTCAGCATCCACCGCGTCCATGCTCACCGTAATCCGGCTCAGCCCCGCGTCGCGCAGCCGCTCCGCCATCTCTTCCAGCAGATGCCCATTCGTCGTGAGCGCCAAATCCAGCGCGCCGCCATCGAGCGTCCGCAACTTGCCCAGCTCACGAATCAGATCCGTCAGTCCGCGACGCAGCAACGGTTCGCCGCCCGTCAGCCGAACCTTCTCGATCCCCAGCCCGACAAATACCCGCGCCATGCGCAGATAGTCCGCGATCAGCAGCTCTGCATACACCGCGCCTTCATTCCCGGTCCGGCAATAGACGCACTTATAGTTGCAGCGATCCGTCACGGAAATCCGCAGATCGGTAATCGCCCGCCCGTGCTTATCGATCAGCCGCTCGGCTTTCCCGGCAGCTACATTCTGGACGGATTCGAGGACGGTCGCCATGAGCCTCTACTCTATTAGATGCGGCCCATCCCCGTCAGCTTCAGCCCGGTTGGTGCAACTGGGTCTCGTGGGACAGAGCCGGTAGAGACTTCCACGAATGAAACCTCTTTCGGCACTGGCGGCACCGATAGGCCCTCAGTCCCAACGCCCGTGCAAAGACGTCGAACCACCGGTCACGCGAGCGTCGCAGATCGTCTTCTGACGAACACCGCGGGCATTGCAGAGACCTTCTGCTCATAGGCAAACCATCCCTTTTCCGTCGCGAGCCGTGCCAACCCGTAACGAAGATCCTTCAGGAGCGTTTCCTCCGCAGCTAAGGCAATTCATGACGCTTCTGGTTATGTGTGCACCAATTTTGCACCTGCGCGATACCGCAGTAAATAGAACCCCGGATGCCTCTTTAGTTACATCCCGTCGTAATTCGGCCCTCCGCCACCCTCCGGCGGTACCCAGGTGATGATCTGGTAAGGATCCATGATGTCGCACGTCTTGCAGTGCACGCAGTTCGTGAAATTGATCCGCAACTCCTTCTTTACCTGGCGTCCGAGATCGTGTCCGACACCGGGGTCGATTTTGTCTGACGCTGTCTGACGCGCGTCAGACACGCCGTCCCCCGCGTCAGACACGTCCACCATCTCGTACACCGCAGCCGGACAAAAATACTGGCACGGATTCCCAAATTCCTTCGTGCACCGGCCGCTGCAGATATTCAAATCCTCCACCACCAGATGCACCGGCTGATCCTCATCGTGCCGCGTGCCGGAATAAAACACATCCGTCAGCCGACTGAAACTCACCTGTCCGCCGGTCAGCTTCCCGTCCCCTGGCGCGTTCCCGATCATCTGCACGCGCTTCTCGTCCGCTGGACCCATCGCGTCTACCGGCTCCATCCGCGTGTAACCCGCGTGGTTCTTCGCGTCCGGCCCCAGATTCCCCCCGCCCATCACCTCCTGGATCCCCGCCTTCACCAGCCCTTCCAGCATCCCGTGCTCGAACCCCTGATGAAAATTCCGTACTCGCCACAGTTCCTCTCGAATCCAGCTCCGGTCCACCGCCGCCTTGTATGAACGCAGAGTGTCCGCCGAACTGTCCCCCGCCACCAGAGCATCGAACGCCGCCTCCGCCGCCAGCATTCCGCTCTTGATCGCCAGATGGATCCCCTTCAGCCGCTGCGAATTCAAAAAACTCGCAGAATCCCCCAGCAGCATCCACGCATTTCCATAAATCCGCGGCATCGTCAGCCACCCGCCATACGGGAGGCTCTTCGCCCCGTAGCGGATCATCTTCCCGCCCTCCAGAATCCGCCGCGCCAGCCGGTGCTCCTTGAAGCTCTGGAACACATGATGCGGATCGGTCCGCGGGTCCTGGTAATCCAAACCAGTCACATACCCGACGGACACCAGCGTGCCCCGACTCTCCGTCTCGTCAATCCCGTACACCCACGCCCCGCCGTACTCCCTGCCCGTCAGCGGATATCCGAGCGTGTAAATCACCTCGCCCTTCGCCACCCGTCCCGCCGGAATCTCCCACAGTTCCTTGATCCCCACGCCATACGTCTGCGCGTGTTCCGGATCCTCGAGCCCCAGCCGCCCAATCACTTCCTTCGCGAGGCTCCCGCGCGTTCCCTCTGCCAGAATGGTGACCTTCGCCCGCAATTCGTATCCTGGTTCGAAATTCCCCTTCGGCCTTCCCTCCTTGTCCACGCCCTTGTCATCGGTCAGCACGCCCACCACACGCGCCGTCTCCACATCCTGGCTGTTGGAATCCCACAAAACCTCCGACCCCGCGAACCCGGTGAACACGGTGATCCCGGCTTCCTCCACCTTCTGCGCCATCCACTTCACAAACTTATTCAAAGAGATGACGTAGTTCCCGTGATCCCGCAGCGGTGGCGGCACAATCGGAAGTTTGTGCTCTCCCTTGCGCGTTAAAAAATACACTGACTCCTTCGTGACCTCGGCATCGAGCGGCGCTTCCTTCTCAAACCCCGGCAACAACTCCCGCATCGACCGCGGATCCAGCAGCGCTCCTGACAAACAGTGCTGCCCCATCTCGCGCGCCTTCTCCAGCACGTTGATTCCGTCTTTCGAAAGCGGCGCCTCAGGATGCTTCTCGTTATGTGCATCGATCAACTGCGCCAACCGCAGCGCGCACGCCATCCCCGCCGGCCCACCGCCGACGATCACCACATCCGCCTCCATCTGCGGACGCTCCACACCCTCTACCGGTTTTCGAAAATGAATCATAAGAATCAGAGTCTCAGATGCACCCGCGCTTCCGCACGAATGCCGGACCCTCATTTCTATGGGAGAAGCACGAGACAGCGCAACTCGCTCGCTACAACTC
>Ga0182015_10001795_pt1 | contig 27371 bp, 31 predicted proteins | sample 712P3MmetaG_FD_120478 | JGI IMG/M metagenome (GOLD analysis project Ga0182015, IMG submission 120478) | Permafrost microbial communities from Stordalen Mire, Sweden - 712P3M metaG | ecosystem: Environmental > Terrestrial > Soil > Wetlands > Permafrost | place: Sweden: Stordalen | collected...
CCGCGGCTTTGCGACGATAGGCGCCGGCCGTGCCGCCGGCACGAAAGAGCACGTCGTAGCGCGGCTCGTAGGCGTTGAACGCCTGGAGCGCCCCGAGGTACGTCGGCTCCTGCACGAGTGCCGTGTCACCGGGGTGCACGAACAATTTCGCAATGAAGTCGAGGCCTTGCTGCGAGCCCGACGTGATGACGACGTTGTCGAGGTCGCACGGCACGCCCCGGCGCGCCATGTACTCGACGATCCACGCGCGCAGCGGTGCATAGCCTTCACTGACCGAGTACTGCAACGAAGCCGTTCCCAATTGCGGATCGGCGAGAATGCCGGCATACGCGGCGCGGATCGCGTCCATCGGAAATAGTGCCGGATCGGGGATGCCGCCGGCGAACGAGACGACGTCGGGCCGCTCGAGGAGTTTGAGCAGTTCGCGAATCTCGGATGCGTGCATCCGCGACACGCGACCGGCAAACCAGTCGCTCCAATCCACGGACGGTTCAGGTACGATCATGTCGAGCTAGCGGAGAGCGCTGAGCAGTTCGGCTTTCGGGAACTCGACGATGTCGGGCTTAGCGCCCCACATGCAAAACGCTTCCGTGTTGAATGGGAACTGACGCGGGATGTAGGCAGCCTCGTCCTTGATGATCATCACGCCCGACGAGTACTCATAGATCATCCCGTCGAGCCCCTCGAAGTACAGGAAGACTGCGCCCGACGATGCGTGCCGGCCGGGCCCGAACACGACGCGCACGCCGCGCTGTTCGCGCAAGAAATACCACGAACGCATCACGTCGTCGATCGTCTCGACCTGGTGGTTGATGTGCTGCACGCCCGCGTAGGTGCTCGGGAAGAGCGCGATCGTGTGGTGGACTTCGTTGAAGCGCAGCAGGGGGGCCGTGCCCAGCCAGTCGCTGACGCGCGCGTTGAAGACGCGCGTCCAAAACGCTTCGTCGCGTGGTGCATCGGTCGTACGCAGACCGATGTGGCTGAAGCCCGTGATGCCCGCATCGCGCGTCGGAAAATAGCGGCGCGTGCCGATCTGCGCGCGCCAGACGATCTCCATCGGGTTGCCGCTCGGATCGACGAACGAAATGAAGTCCGTGACGCGGCGGATTTCACGTTCCGCCGCCGTGCCCGCATGCACCGGATGGCCGGCACGTTCGAGTTCGGCGGCGATCGCCTGCAGATCGGCACTCTCCGAAACTTCGAAAGCCGTTGCGTGCCGGCCGGGATCGCCCTCGACATAACAGATCGAGTGGTCGCGAACGTCGCTGCGGAAGTACGCCATGCCGCGCTCGCGACCGGCCGGTTCGAGACCGAGAATCTTGGTCGCGAAATTCGCGGCCTCGCCCAGATCGGGCGTTCCAATGCGAACGTAGCGAATGCTGCGAAGATCGATCATTATGCCGCGTGCCCGGTGTCGGTGAACTCTTTCTGAATGTCCAGGAACTGATTCCAGCTGGCGTTGAGCGCATCGACGACCATCGGATCGAAATGCGAGCCCGACGATTTTTGAATCACGCGCAGCGCTTCGTCGGTCGTCCAGGCGCGCTTGTACGGACGCTTCGAGATCAACGCGTCGAACACGTCGCCGACGGCAGCGATGCGCGCGGCGAGCGGAATCTGCGTTCCGCGCAGGTGGTCGGGATAACCCGTACCATCCCAGCGCTCGTGGTGGCGCAGGGCGATCTGCGATGCGAGTTGCAGCACTTTCGACGAACTGCCGACGAGAATGTCGTAGCCGGCCCGCGCGTGCCGCTTCATGATCTCCCACTCATCGGGATTGAGCGGGCCTTCCTTGAGCAAGATGCCGTCGGGCGTCGCGACCTTGCCGATGTCGTGCATCGGCGTCGCGAGCCGCAGCAACCGCTGGTCTTCGGAATCGAGTTCGAGCGTGCGGCCCAGCACTTCGGCGTACTTGCCCATGCGAACGATGTGCAACCCGGTCTCGCTGTCGCGAAATTCCGCCGCGCGCGTGAGCCGGTTGATCGTCTCTTCTTCGCGATCCGCGATCTCTTTGGTCGCGCGCGCAACATCGGCCGCAAGCGAGGCGGCATAGCTCTCCAGCTTCTTACGGCTCTCGCGCAACGCGAGCAAATTCTTCACGCGCGAAAGAAACTCGACCGGATCGGCCGGCTTGTTTAAAAAGTCGCTGGCGCCGAGCTCGAGCGCGCGATGGCGGATCTCGCGATCCTTCTCGCCGGTGATCATCACCAGCGGCGTCTGCGTGTCGCCGTGCGCCTTGTTGTAGGCCCGGACGAACTCGAGCCCGTCCATGCTGCCCTCGTTCGCGCCCATGCGGTAATCGAGGATAACCAGATCGTGTTCCTGTTTGCCGCACCAAACCAGCGCTGCATCTGGTGACGTGAACGGCTTGACCTTCACATCACCGATACGCGAGAGGATATGGGCATATGCCTTCTGGTTCGTTTCGCTGACATCAATGATCGCGACTACCATCTCGATCTTTCTGCCGGTGCAAAACTGAGGTCGATATACGTAATGGTCCGACGAGACTCTCTAAGCGGGAAGGTGGTGTATGGGAGATACTATTCCGCAATGGTCCTGCCGACTCTTGGCGGGAGCCCTTACCAAGAGGTGTTTCTCCGGCAAAACGGTACTCTAGCAAGACCATGACTCGTTAGCGTCCCCCTGGTCTATTGACGGCTTGCGCACAACGCGCCTCTCCACTTTGCCGCATCCATTGGGAACGTTTACATGGTCCGCACCGCTCGACAACCGCAGAGCGTCTTTCGCTCGTCGGAATTCCGCCGCTACTACGCCGGCCAGGCCCTCAGCTACCTAGGCGACGGCCTCCGCACGCTCGTGATCCCCCTTCTGGTCTTTCACCTGACCGGCTCCGCGGTGTCGCTGGGGCTCACCTTCGCGTTCGAACTGCTGCCGTTCGCCCTGTTCAGCCTGGTCGGCGGGTCGCTGGCCGACCGCCTCAACCGGCGAACGCTGATGCTTGGGGCGGACGCCGTCCGCTTCTTGATTATGGCGCTCTTTTGCGTCGCCTTGTGGCGCGGCGTCCTGACACTGCCGCTGCTCTACACGGGCGTCGTCCTACTATCCATCTGCGCCGCGATCTTCTTGGGCGCGCAAGCGTCGAGCATCCCCTATCTTCTTGGAAAGGACCGGGCGAAGGCGGCCGTCGCTGCGCTCGTCGCCACGGAACAAGGGGTGAACCTGATCGCTCCTCCGCTCGGCGGCGCGATCTTCGGCCTCGTCGGCGCGTTGCCAGCGCTGGCCATTAACGCCGTGACCTACCTGACCTCGCAGCTGTCGATCGCGTCGGTCGCGTCGTTTGGTCCGGAACGCCCCGGCGGTTTTCCGCCGCTGGCCGTCATCGCCCGCGACGTGCGGGCGGGGTTCGGCTTCGTCATGGGCGACCGCACGATGCGGACGCTCACGTTCTCGTCGACCGCCATAAACACGGTCGCGATCTTCGGATTCGTCGCGATGATCCCGTTCCTCAAACACGAGTTCGGCGCCGGCGATCAGACCGTCGGACTCGCGTTCGGCTGTTTCTCCCTCGGCTCCGTAGCAGGCTCGCTGATCGCCGGGCGGACGCATTGGCCGTTTGGGCGCGCCCTCGTCATCGTCTACGTGCTCGACGCCCTCTGCTGGCTGCCGATCATTTGGACGCACTCGCTGGTGGTCGCAGTGGGCTCGGTCACGCTGTGTGCCGCCTGCGGTGCCTACGAAATCACCTCGATCGTCGGGTGGCGCATGCGCGTCATCCCGGAGGACATGATCGGCCGCGTCTTCGGCGTTATCCGGCTCCTCGTGCTCATCGGCATGGTCCCGGGCTCGATCCTCGGCGGCATCATCGCCGACCACTGGGGCACGCGCGCGGTGATGGCGCTCTCCGGCGGCTTGTTTCTGTTGCTGGCGTTGAGCCTGGCCGGTTCGCGCGCGGTACTATCCGAGCGGCGCTAAACCGGGTATTCTTAAGGCGCATGATCGTCTCGATCTCGCGTGAACTCGGCGCCGGCGGTGGAACGCTCGGCGACGCCTTGGCTCGGGCCCTCAACGCGGCGCTGCTCGACGAACGCTGGTTCATCGACCAGTTGACCGCGCGCTATCAATTTTCGAGCGACTACCTCGAGCGCACGCTCGAACGGCCGCCGAAATTCGGCGAGAGCCTGATCGCCACACTGGCCCGGGCCACGGCCATGGTGCCGGGCGCGTCGACGCTGCAGATGCCCGACGAGCAAATCATCGACGCCGTGCGCACGCTGGTCCTCGAGCAGGCCCAGAACGCTCACGTCGTCGTCATCGGCCACGGCGGGGTCAGCATGTTGGGCTGGCGCCCAACGAACATCCCGGTGCTTTCGATTCTGCTCCAAGCGGGACGCGAGTGGCGAATCGAGCAATTGGCGCGGCGCTACGGGATCGCGCGCGACGACGCGACGCGCCGTATCAAGTCGACCGACGACGCGCGCGTCCGCTACCAGCAGCACTACTTCAACGCGCACATGTACGACTGCGCGCTCTACGACCTCGTACTCAACACCGAAGTGCTGGGCTTAGAGAATTCCGTCACGCTGGCCACGACCGCCGTGCGCGCCCTCATTCCGGATTACGCCACGGCGACGTCCGCACCGAGCGTCCCGAAGTCCACGTAGGCCGCATGCCCGGTCGTTGCGCCGGGCGGCGTATCGGCCGGCCGCAGCAGGCGCACGGTCTGAAAGCCGGCCGCGCGCGCGGCATCGAGCTCTTCCTCGGTATCGGAGAGAAACAGCATCTCCGCCGGACGGAAACCGGTGTTGGCCGCAATTTCCCCATACGATGCAGCCTCGCGCTTCGGTCCGGTGGTCGTATCGAAGTAGCCGGCAAACAATGGTGTGAGATCGCCGGCAAACGTGTGCGCGAAGAGCACTTTCTGCGCGACGATCGAGCCGGATGAATACACGTACAACTCGATCCCCGCGTCATACCACGCTTGCAGCACCGGCGGCACGTCGGGATAGAGATGGCCGAGGAGTCCCGACTCTTCGTAGCCCTCGTTCCAGATCAGGCCCTGGAGCGTCTTGAGCGGCGTCGCTTTGCGGTCTTCGGCGATCCAGACGTGCAGGTGCGCGAGGATGCGCGCATCGTCCGCGTCCGCTTCGCCGGCCTCGAGCGCCGCTTCCCGCATGGCGGTCGCGACCACCGGTTCGTCGCGATGCGCCGCAACATACGCGTCGAGATGCGCGTCGGCGTACGGGAAGAGCACGTCCCGTACGAACGCGATCGCGGAGGTCGTTCCCTCGATGTCGGTGACGATGGCGCGGGTAGCGATCACTCGTATTTCGGGAAACGCGCAGCGATCTCGGTTCCGGTATACTGCGGCACCCAGCCCGTTTGGTTGTTGAACCAGCGGATCGCCGTGAACTCCGGATCCGGTCCCATGTCGAACCAGTGCGGCGTTCCGGCCGGCACGCTGATCAGGTCGCCGCGCGCGCAGATCGCTTGATAGACCTTACCGTTTAGGTGCAGATAGAACGCCCCCGCGCCCTCGACGAAAAAGCGGACTTCATCTTCGGTGTGCGCATGCTCCTCGAGAAACTTCGCGCGCATCGGCGCGGTGCCGGGCGTGCCCTTCGCGAGGCGCAGGACGTCGACGGTCCCATAGCCGCCATCGGCTTGCACGCGTTTCACCGCCGTCGCGTATGCGGCGAGCACGCCGGCTGAATCGGCGTCGGCGGCGAGGTCGTGCTCCGCGGTCCAGCGTTCGAAGCGCACGCCGACCTCACCGAGCAAACGCGCGATCTCCGCGCCGTCGGTCGTTGCGAGGAGCGGCCGGGCGGGGGCGTTTTCGTCGTACACGTTGAGCTTCGAGCGCAGCAGTGTCGCGGTGGTCATCGTTGCAGTCTCCGTTCTTCCAGCATGCATACCAGCAAGAATTCCAAGCCTTCGAGGTGGCGCCGCGCATCGGCCATCGTTGCGCCCCACGCGTAGAGTCCATGCCCGGCGAGCAAATAGCCGGGAACCGCGGCCGCACCCTTCAGGCGTGCTTCGACCGTTGCGGCCAGCGCGGCCGTATCCTGATCGTTGGCAAACACCGGCAACTCGACGACGCCATCGTGGGTTGCGATTCCGGCCAATGCTTTCTGCATCTCAAAGCCGCTGAAGCGCACGCGCCCGCTCGCTGCATCGGCCCGCGAGAGCACCGTTGCGGCCACCGTATGGACGTGCACGACCGCGCCGACGGACGTCGCGGCACGGTAGCGAGCGAGATGCAGCGGCGTCTCGGCCGACATTCCGGACGGAATCGGTCCGGCCAGCGGAACGACCGCGACGTCGGCCGCGCCGATCGCGCCCTTATCGATGCCGGAGCGCGTCAGGAGCGCGTGACCCGCGTCCAGCCGGCACGAAAAATTCCCCGACGTGGCCTCGACCCAGCCGCGCGCGGACGCATACCGCCCGAAGGCGGCGAGCGCCTCGACGGCGTCCGGATCGGCGAGCGGCACGGTAAGCGTGCCCTGCGGCAAGGTCACGTCGCTGGAACCCGGCCCGCGCGAGGCCGGTTGCGGTCAGCGCGCCGCTGCGGCCGCGAACGAACCGTCATACAGATCGCCGATCTTGGGCAGCGCGGTGAGAACGCCGAACGCGACTTGCGCCTGCGCGACGTTGAGCAAACCGCGCTCGTTCATCTTGAGGTTCGGATCGAAGGCGTGCCAGGTGCCGAAATCGAGGTCGTAGGTGCTTTGCGCGATCGCAGCGCTCGCGTGCGTCGCGTCGATGAGGACGGCGACCGTCGGCTCGCGCTGGGCATAGCCGAAGCGGATTGCGGTGCGCAACGCACGTAGCACCTTCACCACGGTCCCGCGGTTGGCATCGGCCCACGCGCTGTTGACGAAGACCGACTTGAACATCCAGTCCTTCATCGTGGCATACGACGTGTCGAGCGCATGCATGCCGTGCGCTTCGGCTTCGAGGTCGAACGGCTGGGCGAGCATCGCACCCGCTACGTTGCCGCTCGCGAGCGCCGCATAGCGCGCGCTGCTGTCACCCGAAAGCGTGATCGAGAAGTCATCCATCTTCGCGTGGTTCTTCGCCGCCATGCCGGCGAACGACATCGCGGTCACGTCTTGCTTCGAGGCGAGCACGACTTGCTTGCCGCGCAGGTCGCTCCACGACTTGATCGACGGCGGCACGACCAGCGCGAACGGGTTCACGGTGAAGATCGGCGCGACGATTTTTACGGCGAGTCCGTGCACGATCGCTGCGATCGCCGTGTCGCTGCCCGTGTCCCCGAGATTCGCGGCGTTGGTTGCAACCGCGTTCATCACGTTCGGCGGGGTGCCGGCCGAGACGATCGCTACGTCGAGGCCTTCGTCGCGAAAGAATCCCTGCTGCTTGGCGATGAGGACCGGCCACTCCGACGCGTTCGGGGCGATGATCGTGAACGTCACCGGTGTGAGCGCCGGCGTCTGCGCGCGCGCCGCCGGCACGGCGAGGGCCAGTGCTCCCGCGCAGACCGCAGAGATGGCACGACGAACGAAACGCTTCATCACGGGCGCTTCTTCGAGCCGGCGCACGGGTCCGCCAAGGCCCGCCGGTCGCCCGTGCGGTAGATGGCGGGCATGCTGTGGTTTATCTATTGTGAGGATCGGGACGACGGAGCCGCCGCGATTCGCGCCGCCGTTCGCGAGGAACATTTGGCGTACCTCGAGGCGCACGAGCACATCCTCGTCGTGGGCGGCGCGCTGCTGGCCGACGACGGCGTCGCGCGCCTGGGCAGCGTCTTTCTCGTCAACCTTCCGGACCGCGCGGCCTGCGAGGGCCTCATGCTGGAGGAACCGTTTCGCAAAGCCGGCCTCTTCAAGCGCGTCACGATCGCGCGCATGCGCAAGGGTCAGTTCAATCCGAGTGTCGCGCCGAAAACGGCCGAAGGCGACTGAGGGGGGGCAACGTCATGTCCGGTATCGTTCCCGGCAAGGCCAAACCACGCGGCCGCTTTCCGCACGTTCGCCGCGCCGGTGACTTGCTGTTCGTCTCGGGCACCAGCTCGCGTCAACCCGACAACACCTTCGCGGGCGCAACGGCGGACGAAATGGGCACAGCCAAACTCGACATCGCGGTGCAAACGCGCGCGGTCATCGAAAACATCCGTGACATCCTCGCATCCGAAGGCGCCCAACTCTCCGACCTCGTCGATGTGACCTCGTTCCTCGTGAACATGAATGACTTCGGCGAGTACAATCGCGTCTACGGAGAGTTCTTCGACTACACCGGACCGGCACGCACGACGGTCGCGGTGCATCAGTTGCCGCACCCGCACCTCCTGATCGAAATGAAGGCCACGGCGTTCGTCCCCGTCCGGCCGAAGTAGCCGGCCGGCGGCCGCGACCCGCTTTTTGTCCAACGTCCTCGGCCGACGGCGTCCGGTTTGGCAGACGCCCTTCGGCTGCCGATCTCAAATAACCATGGCGTGGACACCGTTTCGGGAACCACTTCCGCGCTCGCCGGCGCCGCTGCTCGCCCGAAAACGATTGCGCCCCGGACGATCCCGCGTTGGCTCTACGCGTTGCCGCTGCCGATTATCCTCATCGCGGCGTGGCAGCTTGCGACCGGCGGCAAGTCGTACTCGCTGATCCCGCCGCCCTCGACCGTGGTGCTGACGGCGTGGGATTACGCCTTCGGCGGGATCCGTAACGATACGTATAGCGGTACGTTTGCCGCCAACGCGATGGCGAGTATCATGCGCGTGTTTTTCGGCTTCTTCGTCGCGATGATCGTAGCGATTCCGCTCGGGCTCATCCTGGGGCGCAGCCGCATGGCACGCAACGTGATCGATCCGACGCTGCAATTCTTGCGGCCGATTCCGGTTACGGCGTGGCTGCCGCTGACGATGATTCTCTTCGGCCTCGGCCCACCGGCAACGATCGCCCTGATCGCGCTGGGCACGTTCTTTCCGATGCTGCTCAACACGGTCGACGGCGTTCGCTTGGTCGAACCGCGTCTGATCGAAGCCGCCGAAATGCTCGGGACGCCGAAAGCGGCGATCTTCGCGCGCGTGATCCTGCCGGCGGCATCCCCCTCGATCTTCACGGGGATCCGAATCGGCCTCGGCCTCGCGTGGGTGCTCTTGGTGGTCGGCGAGATGACCGGCGTCCCAACCGGCCTCGGCGCGAACATCATGGATGCGCGTCAGTTGAGTCGCACCGACCTCGTGATTAGCGGCATGATCTACATTGGGATACTCGGTTTCTTAAGCGATCGCGTCGTCATGTTGATCGGCCGGCGCGCATTATGGTGGAATCCCAGTGCTCGCACCTGAGCGGCCCTCGCCCGTCGCAGCGATCGAAACCCGGCAACTCGACAAGACCTACGTCTCGCAGGGCCGCGACGGCACGCTGACCGAGACGCACGCGCTCAGCGACATCAACCTGACCGTCGCACAGGGCGAATTCATTTGCATCATCGGCGCCAGCGGGTGCGGCAAGAGCACGCTCTTGCGCATCGTCGCCGGATTCGAAACGCTCAGCACCGGCGAGATGCACGTGATGGGCAAGACGATCGCCGGACCCGGTCCCGATCGCGGCATGGTCTTCCAAGACTACGCGCTCTTTCCGTGGTTGAGCGTCGCGGCGAATATCGCCTACGGTCCGCGCCAAGCCGGATTGCCGAAAGCAGAGATTGCCGAACTCACGGAACGCTATCTCGATATGGTCGGGTTGCAGAAATTCCGCAACCGCTACCCGCACGAACTCTCGGGCGGCATGAAGCAGCGCGTCGCGATCGCGCGCGTGCTCGCCAACGACCCGGCCGTGATCCTCATGGACGAGCCGTTCGGCGCACTCGACGCGATCACGCGCAACGGCTTGCAAGAGAGCTTGTTGCAGATCTGGGAGAAAGCGCGCAAGACGATCTTGTTCATCACCCACAGCGTCGACGAGGCCGTGTACCTTGCCGATCGCGTGATCGTGTTGAGCCCCCACCCCGGACGGCTCAAGCTCGAAATCCCGATCGGCTTGCCGCGTCCGCGCGATATCGCATCGGTCGACTTCAACCGTCTCAAGCGGCTGATGCTCGACGCAATCGCGCCGGACATCGCCGTGGAAGCCGCCGCCGAAGCTTCCTAACGCAGCTCGAGCTCCGCAATGCGGCGCGCGAAGCCGGCGAGCGCCGCATCGGCAAACGCCGGCGCGATCAGCGTGATTCCGATCGGCACGCCGTTCTGATACCGGCCCGACGGAATTGCGATCGCACAAAGATCGAAGAAATTCACGAAATTCGTGTACGTCCCGAGAGTCGCATTGAGCGCGTACGGCTCGGCGGCGATCTGATCGAGCGTATAAATCGTGGGGGTGGTGGGCACGACGAGCACGGGCGCGCGCTCGAAGATCGTGGCCGCTCGAGCTCGTAGTTCGCGAATCCGGTATTGCGCGCGAAACGCATCGACGGCGTTAAAGCGATTGCCGCCTTCGACGAGCGTGCGCGTCACCTCGAGCAACGCGCCGGGATGCGCCTGCGCGAAGTCGCCGACCGCAGCCGTCCGTTCTGCGACGAACGCGCCGTTGTAGAGCAGATCGGCCGCCGCATAACACGGTGTCATGTCGACGGGGAGCGGCGTCCCACCGCAGGCTTCGAGCAGCGCGATGGCGTGCTCGAAGCTGCGTTGCGCCTCGGCATCGCCGCAAAACGTTCGCTGATCGGGCGCGGGCACCGCGAACGCAAAGCGTTCCGGTATCGCTTGCGGCCCGGCGGCGCGCGCCCGCGAAAACGCGTCGCGCGGATCGACGGATGCGGCGACGTCCAGCACGGCTTCGGCATCGTCGACGCTGCGCGCGAAGATCGAAACGCAATCGAGGGACCGGCACGCCGGCACGACGCCGGCCGCACTGATGATGCCGAACGTCGGCTTGAGCCCCACGATCCCGTTGAAGCCGGCCGGTACGCGACCCGAGCCGGCGGTGTCGGTGCCGAGTGCGAACGTGACGAGCCCGCGCGCGACCGCGACGGCCGACCCGGAACTCGAACCCCCGGGGATGTAGCGCGCGTCGAACGGATTCTTCGGCACGCCGTACGGCGAGCGCGTTCCGACGAGTCCGGTCGCGAATTGATCCAGATTAGTCTTGCCGATCGCGATCGCCCCGGCCGCTTCGAGACGTTCCACAACCGTCGCCGAGCGCTCCGCGACGTATGCGAAATCCGGACAGGCCGCGGTCGTCGGCACGCCCGCGACATCGATGTTGTCCTTCACCGCAAACGGGACGCCGTAGAGCGCCATCGCCGCGCGCTCGCCCGGCGAACGCTCCTCGAGGAAGCGCGCCCGCGCCATGACGTCGCTTGCCGGAACGCGCGCGATCCAGACCGGATCGCCGTCGTCCAGCGCTGCGAGCGTCGTCGTCATGACGTCGCTCGCGCGCGCTCCGCCCGCGTACGCTTCGGCAAGCGTGCGCCGATCGTTCACGCGAACACCGGCACGGCACCTGCACCGGCCACACCCAGGCGCTCGAGTTCTTCCGCCAGCGCAAGCAGAAAGCTCTCGCTGCCGGGCCGGCCGATCAGTTGTACGCCGACCGGCAGCGCCTCACGCTCGACGATCGGGACGGTGACGACCGGGACGCCGGCCAGCGTGATGGGCTGCGTGAAGACGCCGACGTTCGGCCGAATCTCCGTGTCCACGCCGTCGATGACGATCGATCGCTGGCCGATCGCCGGCGCCGGATACGGTGTCGCCGCGGCAACGAGCAGGTCGTACGATGCAAACGCCGCGGCGATCTCCAACTGAAAGAACGAACGGAAGCGTTGCGCGCGCACGTACCAGCTCGCCGGCATCAACGCGCCGGCAATCAGCCGGTCGCGCGTGGCCGGGTCGTACTCGTCCGCGCGACGGCGCAGCCGCTGCGCGTGCAGTTCCCCGGCTTCCGCGGCGGTGATGAGGAAGGCCGCTTCGCGCGCTTGCCGAGCGTGCGCGAGTTCGACCACCGCGCTCGTTTCGAGCGCCGCGCAGACGACGTCGACGGCGCGCCGCGCCGCGGGCAGCAGGCCGTCGCCGAAATAGCCCCCTAAGCGCGCGCAGCGCCGGCCCGTGAGCGGACCGGCGTGCGCCGCGCCTGCCGGCGCGAGGGCTGCGTACGCCGCCGTCAGATCGGCAGCAGTACGCGCAAACGGACCGATCGTGTCGAGGCTGTTGACGAACGGATACGCTCCCCGAGTGGAGATCGTCCCGTACGTCGGCCGGATGCCGAAGATGCCGCAGAGCGCTGCCGGCACGCGAATCGATCCGTTGGTATCGGAGGCCAGCGCGAGCGGAACGAGTTCCGCGGCGACGGCAGCCGCCGAGCCGCCCGACGAACCACCGGCGATGCGCGTGCGATCGTGCGGGTTGTGCGTCGCGCCGTCGTGCGCGTTTTCCGTGACGAATCCGTAAGCAAACTCATCCATATTGGTCGCGCCGACCAGCACCGCACCCCGCCGCTCCAAGGCAGCGATCGCATCGGCATCGCGCGCGGCGGGCGGATCGGAAGCCGTCACTTTGGCACCCGCACGCGTCACGACGCCCGCGACGTCGAACAGGTTCTTGGCCGCAAACGGAACGCCGGCTAGCGGCCCCGGATCCTCGCCGGCGCTCACCGCGGCATCGATGGATTCCGCCCGCGCTAGTGCGCGTTCCGCGAACACGCTGGTGAAAGCGTTGAGTTCGGGATCGTGCGCGGCGATGCGCGCCAGCGCGGCGGCGACGATCGACCGGGCACGTACCGTTCGGCCGCGTACCGCGCCGGCGATCTCGGCCGCGGTCACGGGACGAACACGCCCGCAATCTCGATATCGTCGGCGAGCTCGACCGCCGCAACGTCGGCCGCGAACGACGCAAGGCGCGCCATGGCCGCGCTAACGCCGGCGCGGCGTTCCGCGTTCAGCGGCATGCCGAGCGCCGCCGCCGCAGCATCCACGTACGCGGCCACCGGCGCTGCATCATCTGCCATGCTCAGACGCGTTCGCACGAACCTCGGCGCCTGTCCTGTCCAACCGGACAACAAAGGTGACGTCCACCGCAGCAATGGGCGAACGGGAAACCGTACGCGCGACACCATTACTGGATATGATGACGAATCGCCGTTCGTTCCTGACCTCCGCAGCGGCCCTCACGACTGCCGCTGCCGTACCGACGTTTGCTCGAGCGGCCGATGCGCGCACGATCAAAGTCGGCATGCTCAAGACCGTCAACACGGTCGTCATGCAGTTCTATCAGAAGTTTGCCGCGCCGGGCATCACCTACCAGGTCATCGCCTTCGATACCCCGCCGGACGGCAAAGACGCGTTGGTCGGCGGCAGCGTCGATTTCGGTATCTTCGGTTTGGCGGCGGCGACGCTCGGCGCTGCTAGCGGTCAGCCCGTGACCGTCGTCGCGGCGGCAGGCGGCAAAGCAATGGCGGTGGTCGTGCCGGTTTCCAGCACTGCCAAGACCTTCGCCGATCTCAAGGGCAAGAGGATCGCCTATCAGCCCGGCTCGACGCAGGAAGTCGTGCTGCGCGAATTGATGAAGATGAACGCGATGGCGCCGGCCGACGTCCAGCTCGTACGCTTGAGTTTCGGCGACATGGCAAACGCACTCGCGCGCGGTGACGTCGACGCCTACATCGGTTCGGAACCCGGACCGTCGATCAACGTGCTCTCCGGCAAGGGCCGCGTCCTCGCCTATCCCTATAACACGCCGGTCGGCTCGATCAACGTCGTCTTCGCGACGCGCCCGGATCTGATCGCAAAAGAACCCGATTACGTTCGCGCTGTCGTCAAGACGCACGTTGCCGCCTGCAAATGGGCGTCCAACCCCGCGAACCTCACCGAATTCGAAGCGATGACCACGAAGATCCTCGGGCCGACCAAAGAGACGCTCGACATGGCCATGAAAAACATCAACTTCGACTACGCAATCGACGCCGATTACCTCGCCAAGGCGAAGTATTACGGCGCGCAGATGGTCGCGCTCAAGGAAATCGCTCAGGTTCCCGACTACGCGACCTTCATCAACACGTCGTTTTTGCCGAAGTAACTCGTACCCGGCGACGGGAAGGTTGCCGCATGAGACCCGTCGCCGTCGTGTTCGATCTGTTCGGTACCTTGCTCGACATCGCGTCGCTGCGCGATGCCGCGGCAACGGTCGCGAGCGACCCGGTCGCGTTCGTTGCGACGTGGCGCGAAAAGCAGATCGCGTACGCGTTTGCGAGCGCGATCATGGCCGCGCACGAGGACTTCGATGCGATGACCGCTCACGGGCTGCGCTTTGCGGCGGCAAAGCACGGCGTGACGCTGGATGCACGGGCGCAGCAACGCCTCGTCGATGCGTGGCAGAACGTGCGGGCCTATCCCGATGCGGTTCCGGCGTTAACAACGCTGCGCGAACGCGGCGTGCGCTGCGCGGTGCTGACGAACGGCACGCCGGCGACGTCGGCGGCGGCCATTGCAAATGCCGGCATCGACACGCTGCTCGACGTCACGCTGAGCGTCGAGTCGGCCGGCGTCTTCAAACCGGACCGGCGCGTCTACACGCTGGTCACCGAACACTACGGAGTGCCGGCCGACCGGTTGATCTTCGTGACGTCGAACGGCTGGGACGCGACGGGCGCCGCCGCGTTCGGCATGCGCGTTGCATGGTGCAATCGCAGCGGCGCGCCGGCCGAAACGTTCGGGCCCCCGCCGGCGTGGACGATCAACGACCTGCACGCCCTCGCTGAAATCGCCGCTTAGACGAACGCGACGGTAGCGGTCCCGAGGCCCGCGATGCGGGCTTCGATCGTATCGCCGGCGGCGACCGGAATCGCGTCGGTGATCGCGCCGCTAAGGATCACGTCGCCGCCCTGCGCCCGCAATCCGCGCTCGGCAAGATGCGCGGCAAGCGCTGCTAGCGCGTTGAGCGGATGGCCGAGTACGTCCGCGGTCGAGCCGCGCAGGATCAGGCTGCCGTTCTTGACGAGTTCCGTCGCAAGGGCGTCGTATGACGGGGCGACGTTCGCCGCCAGACGTGGGCCGATCACGTACGCCGACGACGACGTGTTGTCGGCCACCAGTTCGACCGCGGTGCGCGTACCCCGCAGGTAGCGGCTATCGGTAATTTCCAGCGCCGGGGCGATCCAGGCGACCGCCCGCGCCAAGGCCGCCCGGTCCATCGACGGATCGATATCGGCAGCGAGGCCGATTGCGAGTTCCGGTTCCGTGCGCGGCGCGATGAACGTCGCGAGCCGAACGCGCGCGCCGCTCGTGCGCTCGCCGTCGGCGAACGTACGTCCGAACAGCGGATGCGCGATGCCCATCACCCGTTGCTTGACCGGGCTCGTGATCCCGAGCTTCCAGCCCGAACGGTGCGCGCCGGCCGCATCACGCGCTGCAACCAGCGCATCTTGCACGGCGTAGGCGTCTGCCAGCGTTAGCGTCGCGAGCGCGCCCGGCGGGTCGATCGGCCGGCGGTCCGCCTGCGCTGCGACGAGCTGCGCGGCCAGGGCGCTATGGAGGTCAGCCGGCGATGACGTGCTCACCGTGCGCCGTTCTCGCCGCGCCGCCCGAAGACTTGCGCCGCCCGGAAGGCGGGTCGCAACGCGACCGCGCAGACCGGTCCATGAAACAAATTGCCACGGTGGCGGCGGCCGTTATCGTCGCTTTCGGTGCCGGCTTCGGGGCAGCTCGTCTGACGCCGCCCGCAGGCGCAGCCTCGGTGCAGATGGTGCCGCAGATCATCGATTTGGGCGCGATCACCCCGAACGATCTACCACCGCCCGCGGCCGATGTTGCCGGTAAGCCCGCAACCGTGCGCACGAAAGGGCTCGTTTCACAAGACGGCGCCACGGTCGGTATCCAGATCGGGACCGTGCCCAAGCACTACCATGCCGACGCGAATGAAATCCAGTACGTCATCGACGGTACCGGCACGGAATGGCTTGGCGACAAGCAGGTCGCACTCAAGCCCGGCATCATGCTGATCATCCCGAAAGGCACGCCGCACGGCGGTTCGACCGAAACGAGCGGGCATCTCAAGATCATCGCGATCAAGACGCCGCCGCAAGCGCCGGACGACACGCACATGTTGCCCTAAGAGCGCTCGCATGAAAGACGAACGGGTTCTGGTCTATTCCACCGACGGCACGCTGCCGTTACCGAAGGCCGGCCCGCGCAAACCGGCGCCCACCGCGAAGAACGCCGTCCCCGACGACGGCGTCGTTCGCGTGTTTCGCGAGAAACGCCGCGCGAGTCACGTCACGCTCGTGCACGGCCTCGCACCAGACGAGATCGATGTGACCGGGAAAGAGCTGCGCCGCCGCTGCGGCACGGGCGGCACCACGAAAAACGGCGTCGTCGAACTTCAGGGCGATCATCGCGACGCCGTCATCGCCTTCTTCGCCGAACGTAACCGGCGCGTCAAAAAAGCCGGCGGCTAGGCGTAGAGGTCGCGCCGTGAGGCCGGAATCTTGGCCGGACCGCCGCCCTCGGTCTTGGCGAGTAGCGTTTGGATGAGACCCATCTGCCCGCGCCAGAAGTTGCTCGCGCTGCCCGCCATGTAGATCTTCCAGATGCGGTACGTCCGCTCGTCCGTGGCGGCAATGATTTCATCGCGTCGCGTTTCGAGATTGGCGTACCAAGCGCGCAGCGTGCGCGCATAATGTTCGCGCAGGTTCTCGACATCGCGAACCTCAAAGCCGACGGCTTCGGCGCCGCGTAACGTCGCGTCGACGCTGACCAGGTCGCCGTCGGGAAACACGTAGCGATCCATGAAGCCGCTAACGCGGTAGCCTTTGCCGTCGCGGCTCTGCTGCGTGATGCCGTGGTTGAGAAACAGGCCGCCGTCGCGCAGTGCATCGTAGGCCGTGCGAAAATATGTCGCGAGCCGCTCGCGGCCCACGTGCTCGACCATGCCGACGCTAACGATCTTGTCGAACGTCTCGCCGCGCAGGTCGCGGTAGTCGCGCAGTTCGACGCGCACGAGGTCGCCTACGCCCGCCTCGGCGATCCGCCGTTGTGCTTCTTCGTGCTGGCGCCGGCTCAGCGTAACGCCGAGCGCGTGGGCGCCGAACTTTTGCGCCGCGCGGATGACGAGTGCGCCCCAACCGCAGCCGATGTCGAGCAGCCGTTCGCCGGGGCGCAAGCGCACCTTGCGCAGGGTGTGATCGATCTTCGCGAGCTGGGCGTCATCGAGCGTCTGCACGCCCTCGTCCCAGTACCCGCACGAATACACCATACTCGAGTCGAGGAACGAGCGATAGAACGCAATCGGCTGATCGTAATGGAAGCCGATCGCAGCAGCGTCGCGCTTCTTGGAGTGACGCTTGCCCTGCAGTTGCACGCCCTCGGCCCGGGCCGCCGGGGCTTTGGGAAGCAGTAGGAGTTGGGCGATCATCTTCGGCAGGGCGAGCCGCGGGAACACCGCCATCGCGCCCTCCATGATCTGAATCGCCGCTTCGATGTCACCGTCGAGGTCGATCCACTTCTCCACGAACGCGCGGCCCGGACCGAGATCCAGCGGCGGTGCAAAGGCCGCGCGCAACGCAAACGGTTCGTTGATCCGCAGCGTGAAGAGGGGCGTTCCGGACGCTTCAACGCGCGTCCCATCCCACAGTTCGATCGCAAAGTCACGCGCGTAGCGTTGACCAAATAACGTTTGCAGGATCGCAAGGGAACGTTCTGCGGAGGCATTTTCCCGAGTAAAGACTGCTGCCATGCCAGCTAAAACCCAGCTACCGCACGGTGGGTGGCGCCGCTCAAAAAAAAGGCCGCCCGCGGACGGACGGCCCTTTCATCGTGTTCCGAACGTACGCTTTACGCGCGGACGAGTTCCTTTTCGACGCCGCCCTTGAGGCCCGCGGCCGACCGGAGCGCTTCCGCTTTGTCGGTCTTTTCCCACGGCAGGTCGAGGTCGGGCCGGCCGAAGTGACCGTACGCCGCGGTCTGCTTATAGATCGGACGGCGGAGGTTGAGGTTGTGGATGATCGCCGCCGGCCGGAGATCGAAGTGCTCGCCGACGAGTTCGGCGATCTTCTCTTCCGGAATGACGCCCGTGCCGAACGTCTCGACGAGCACGCTGACCGGATGCGCGACGCCGATCGCGTAGGCGACCTGCACCTCGCAGCGTTCGGCGAGCCCGGCCGCCACGACGTTCTTCGCAACGTAGCGCGCCGCGTACGCCGCCGAACGGTCGACCTTCGTCGGGTCCTTGCCCGAGAACGCGCCGCCGCCGTGCCGCGCCATCCCGCCGTATGTGTCGGCGATGATCTTGCGGCCGGTGAGACCGGCGTCGCCCTTGGGTCCGCCGATCACGAAGCGGCCGGTCGGGTTTACGAAGATGCGCAGCGCGTTGTCGCGCAGTTCTTTCGGGATCACCTTGTCGATGATGACTTCGGCGACTTCCCTGCGGATCTGCTCGAGCGTCACGTCGTCGTCGTGCTGCGTCGAGATCACGACGGCGTCAACGCGCTTGGGCGTGTGGCCATCGTACTCGACCGTCACTTGCGACTTGCCGTCGGGACGGAGATATTTCAGGGTTCCGTCTTTGCGCGCTTTGGTGAGCAGACGCACGAGATCGTGCGCGAGCACGATCGGCAACGGCATCAGTTGCGACGTTTCGCGGCAGGCGAACCCGAACATCATGCCCTGGTCGCCGGCGCCGGTCAGTTCGAACGGATCGCTCTTACCGCCCTGTTGAATTTCGTACGATTCGTTGACGCCCATCGCGATGTCGGCCGACTGTTCGTCGACCGAGATCGAAACGCCGCACGTCTCGGCATCGAAGCCGATCGTCGAGTGGTTGTAGCCGATGTCCGACACGGTCTGGCGCACGAGTTTGGGAATGTCGACGTAGGTCTTGGTCGTGATCTCGCCCGCGACGTGCACTTGGCCCGTGATGACGAATGATTCACACGCCACGCGTCCCATGGGATCCTCGGCGAGGATCGCATCGAGCACGGCGTCCGAAATTTGATCCGCAACCTTGTCAGGATGACCTTCGGTAACGGACTCAGACGTAAACAGACGACGATATGCCATTTAGGTTCCCTCGCTCCATGAAGCCATGTACTTCACTTGTTCTGCGGTCGGGGTGTCGATCTTGATGTGCATCGCTGCGAGTTTGAGCAGCGCGACCTCTTCGTCGATCTCATCGGGCACCGAGTAGACCTTCTTCTCGAGGGTCTTATGGTTCTCGGCGAGGTAGGCCGCCGCCATCGCTTGGTTGGCGAACGACATATCCATTACCGCGGCCGGATGGCCCTCACCGGCGGCGAGGTTGATCAGGCGGCCTTCGCCGAGGACGCGCACCGTCTTACCGCTGGGCAGAATGTAGGCATCGACGAATTCACGCGGTTTGCTCTTGCTCTTCGCGATTTTTTCGAGTGAGTCGAGGTCGAGTTCATCGTTGAAGTGGCCCGAATTACAAACGATCGCGCCGTCTTTCATCGCTTCGAAGTGCTCTTGGCGGATCACGTGGTAGTTGCCGGTGACGGTGACGAACACGTCGCCGAGTTTGGCAGCCTGTTCCATCGACATCACCTGGAAACCGTCCATCGCCGCTTCGAGCGCCTTACGCGGATCGATTTCGGTGACGATGACGTTGGCGCCGTGGCCCTTGGCGCGCGAGGCTACGCCGCGCCCGCACCAGCCATAGCCGACGACGACCACGGTGTGGCCGGCAATCAGCGTGTTGGTTGCGCGGATGATGCCGTCGAGCGTCGACTGGCCCGTACCGTAGCGATTATCGAACATGTGCTTCGTCAGTGCGTCGTTGACCGCGACGACCGGATACGGCAAAACGCCGTCCTTCTCCATCGCGTGCAGGCGGATGACGCCCGTGGTCGTCTCTTCGCAGCCGCCGATCATGTCCTTGAGCAGCGCGTTGTGCTTGGTGTAGATCGTCGTAACGAGATCGCAGCCATCGTCCATCGACATCTGCGGCTTCGATGCGATGACCGCTTCGATGTGCGAGTAGTAGGTGGCTTCATCTTCGCCTTTGATCGCGAAGGTCGGGATCTCGTAATGTTTCACGAGCGCCGCGGCGACGTCGTCTTGGGTCGAGAGCGGATTGGACGCGCAGAGCACGATCTCGGCGCCGCCGGCCTTGAGGGCCAGCATGAGGTTCGCCGTTTCGGTCGTCACGTGCAAGCACGCGCCGATGCGCACGCCGGCCAGCGGCTTCGTCTTTGCGAAGCGATCGCGAATCTGGGCGAGGACGGGCATGAAGCTCGCCGCCCATTCAATTTTCGACTTCCCTTGGTCGGCCAGGCCGATGTCTTTGACGTGGCCCTTCTGTAATTCGAGTACTGCCATTATCTCGTCTCAAAGCACGTCCGGCCCGGCAGGGCGCAATACGCCCAGCGCAGGCGGACGGGGTGCGTAAATGTCACCGCTGATCTTTGAAACAATCTAAAAACGGCGTCGTCTATCTTCGATCCGGCGTGCCCGGCATCCGTTTCGCTTGGCCCGGTGGGTTTGGCCGGGATATCCCGCCGAAAGGGCCCTCATGGAGTTCGAAGCCTACCTTGACGCGCTGGCGTCGGCAGATCCCACGCCGGGCGGCGGTAGCGCTGCGACGTTGGTCGGCGCGCTTGCGGCGGCGCTCTGCGCCATGGTGGCACGGGTCACGATGAGCACGCCGAAGCTCGCGCCGCTCCACGAGGAAGCGGCCGCGGTCGCCGAAGATGCCGACGACCTGCGCCGGCGCTTCATGGAGCTGCGCCCCGTCGACGAAGCCGCCTTCGAAGCAGTCATCACCGCCCAAGCGCTGCCGCGGGGGACGGACGCCGAAGTTGCCGTACGCCGGGAGCAGCTGCAGCAGGCCTTGATCGGAGCGGCCGAAGCACCGCTCGAAGCGGCACGCCTCGCGTGCGATGCCTTCGCGCTGACCGCGCGCACGGCCGAACTGCACAACGCAAACTTGATGAGCGACGTCGACTGCGCGATGCAGTTTGTCCGCGCGGCGTTCGACGCCAGCGCGGCCAACGTCGAAGTAAATCACCGCTACATCACCGACGCAGCAATTCTCGTCCAGCAGCGCGATCGTCTCGCAACGCTCGCCCGCGCGGCGCGCGAATTTGAAACGCGCACCGCTGCCGTCGTCGTCGGCCGCCGCGACCGTTAGCGGCGGCTACTCGACCGCGGCCGGATCGTCGGCGGCGTCCTCGATGTCGGTGATCTGGTCGCCGCCGTGAAGCATCTCGACGACCGGCTCGCCGCCCTTTTTGATCGGATCGGAGACGACGGCGTAGTGGATATGTCCGTGGCCTTGATCGCCATGGGCGTGTAACGTCCCGGCGAGGATCCGGCCGTCGGCGAGCGTCAAGCGGACGGGTTGGCCGATAAACGGTTTGATCTCATCGTCGTGCATGGGGCATCCTCATAGATGAAGCGTGGTGTTAGGAGACGAGGTCGAGGAACGGTTTGATGTCGGCGTCGTCGACGTCCATACCGACCCCGCGCGTATTCCAGCGGATGTCGTGGAAGTCCGAACCGGCGGTCATCACCAAACCGTGCCGACAGGCTCGTTCCCGAAAGATCGCGGTCTGAGACGCATTGTGCGTCGGATAGAAGACTTCGAGCCCGGCGAGCCCGTGCTCGATCAAGCCGTCGATGATCGATTCGTCCTTCAAGCGGCCGGGGTGCGCGAGGACCGGCACGCCGCCGCTGCTGCGGATCACGTCGATGGCACCGGCCGGGGTGATGTAGTTCGAGGGCATGTAGCCCGGCTTGCCACGGGTCAGCAGATCGCGGAACGCGGACTCCACGTCTTTCACGAGGCCTTTGCGGATGAGCGCCTTCGCGACGTGCGGCCGGCCGAGCGCATCGCCGCCGTCGGATTCCGCGACCACCTCGGCGACGGTGATCGGATACCCGGCCGCATCGAGTGCCGCGACCATGCGGTCGACCCGCGTGCGCCGAAACTCGCGGTTCTCGGCTAAGACCTTCGCCAGCGGCGTTTCATCGCCGAGCGGCAGACCGTAGCCCAGGACGTGGACTTCGTTGTCTTCCCACGTCGTGTTGATCTCGATCCCCGGAATCACTTTCGCGAACTCGGCCGCGAACTGTCCGTACGCCCGCATCGTATCGTGATCGGTGATGGAAAATACCCGCACGCCGCGCGCGCGCATCAGCGCGACCAATTCTTCGGGCCGCAGCGCGCCGTCCGACTCGCGGGTGTGCGAGTGGAAATCGACGATCATGCCAAGCCTCGAAGGTTGATGCGTTTCACATCCAGCGCGCGACCCGACGCCACCTCGACGGTCGCAAGCACCGCGCAAAACTGTCGCGGTCCGGTCTTCTGCACGCTGAACCGTTCGCCATACGCTTGCGTGAACCGTTGCAACACGCCGGCCGTTTCCATTCCAATAACGCCGTCCGACGGTCCGGTCATCCCCACGTCGGTGATATAAGCGGTTCCGCCGCTGAGGATCTGTTCGTCAGCGGTTTGGACGTGCGTGTGCGAACCATAGACGAACGAGACCGAACCGTCGAGGAAGCGCGCCAGCGCCATCTTCTCCGAGGTCGCCTCGGCGTGCACGTCGACGACGACGACCATCGTCTGTTCCCGCAACATGTCCACCATCTCGCGCGCAACGCGGAACGGATCGTCGACCGTCGGCATGAAGACACGGCCCATCACGTTGAGCACGCCGACCATTACCCCATCGACCTCGACGATGCCGCTGCCGCGGCCGGGCGATCCGGGCGGATAGTTGGCGGGCCGGATGATGCGGTCGGTCTCGTCGAGCGCACCGCGAAATTCGCGCTTGTCCCAGATGTGGTTGCCGGACGTGATGAAGTCGACGCCCGCCGCGAACATCTCGTCGGCCGTCTGCCCGGTGAGGCCGAAGCCGCCGGCGGCGTTTTCGCCGTTGGCAATGACGACATCGACGTGGTGCTGTTCGCGGATGAGCGGGAGATGCTTGGACAACGTCTCGCGACCCGGAGATCCGACCACGTCGGCGATGGCGAGGATGGTGACGTTCTGTTTTACGATCGCGCCCGTGCTTTCGCGCGCTTGCCGGCATGGACAAAGTACACGATGACCCGCTTCTCCTCGCGCACGCCGACCAGGCGCTGGCGCTGACCGGGGTCGCGCAGTGCGTCGAGTGCCAGCTCGACCGACTCCTCGCCCATTCCGGTCTCGTCGTCGTCCGCTTCTTCCGCCTGCGGGTTGGTGAGCAGCGCGTCGCCGAAGCGCTCCACGAACAAGGACGCCTGCAGCGCCAGCTCCTCGGGCGAGAACGTCGCCAGGTCCCGGGTAACGTGAACGAACGTGACGTGGATGTCTTGCTCGCACGTCACGGCGAAGCGCTCGATCGGCTCGCCGCCGAGCGCGTGGAACGAACGCACGTGTTCGCCGACGAAATCCTCGAGCGCCCGGACCGCGTCCATTTCGAGCCGGCGATCGACCGCATAGGTGAGCGTCAGCGTCGCATCCGCCGGGTTCGACCGAATGCTGTGGAGCTCCGGGAAGCGGACCAACAGCGCGACAACACGGTTGACCGTGTCGGCGGACTCGAAGGCGTTGCGGGGGCGGTACACGGGGGTCTCTCTCTCTGGCGGCGGTGGGGGCCCAATCTTCGTACCCACGTTCCCCGGGCACCTCCGGCCCGCTCGCCTCCCCCCTCAATCACCCGCGAGGCGCGTCCCGCAAGGGAAGATTTTTTACCATCCGCTCAGTCGCTTTACTTAGTGGCCCGAGCGTGAACAGCCGGCGCAGGCCCCGTATATCGTGACGTCGTGGCCCGTGGCAACGAAGCCCACCGGTAGCTCGCCGCGAATCTCGCTCGCGCATCCGGCGAGCTCGTAGACGCGCTTGCAATGCGAACATTGAAAGTGGTGGTGATGCCCCTTGCCCGCGCGTTCGTACAGCGCGCTGCGCCCGGGAACGTCGACCGCCGTCAACCAGCCTTCATCTAAGAGCGCGCGTATCGAGCGGTACACCGTCGCCCGTCCCAACGCGGGGATCGTGGCTTGCGCGGTGCCCAGGATCTCATCCGTCGTCAGCGGGCGGCCTGCCCGTTCCACGACTTCACGGATCGTCCGGCGCTGACGCGTGTTTCGTTCGGCGCTCATCGGCGTGCAGGAGTCCTGCCCGCGAGACGCCGTTGCCGCCCGACGGCGAGCAGCACGAAGAATGCCGCGGTCGCGACGAGGACGATCGTCGCGCCGCTAGCCGCACCGGCATAGTAGGAAATGTAGAGACCGCCGACGCAGCTGCCGATCCCGATCGCCGTCGACGTGAGCAACATCGGCACGAACCGGCTCGTCACTTGCGCGGCCGCTGCGGCCGGCGTCACCAGCAGCGCGGCAACGAGGATGATGCCGATCGACTCGAGCGAGATGACGATCGTCAGCGCCAGCAACACGAGCAGCATATTGTCGATGAAGACGACCGGCAGCCCGGACGCGCGGGCCACGGTCGGGTCGAACGCGGTGAAGAGGAGCGCTCGATAGTTCCACGCCACGGCACCGGCAACAATTGCGGCAAGCCCGACATCGATCCACAGATCGGCCGGTCCGACGCCCAGGATGTTGCCGAACAAAAAGTCCTGGAGGTCGACCGTCGACGTCCGGACGCGGCTCATGAGAAAGACGCCGAGGGCGAAAACGCCCGTAAATAGGACCCCAATGGCCGTGTCGAGCGACACGCGACCGCGCCGGTTGATATAGCCGATGCCGAGCGCGGTCAGCACGGCGACGACCGCCGCGCCGAATTCGAAGTTCAAGCCGCGGATGTAGGCGATGACGATCCCGGCGAACGACGCGTGGGCCACGCCGTCGCCGATGAACGACAGCTTACGCAAGACGACGTAGGTTCCCAAGGTCGAACACAGTCCGCCCACCAGCAGTGCGGTGACGAACGCGCGCTGCATGAAGTCGTACTGAAACGGGGCCGTGAGCGCCTCGATCATCGCAGTGCGTTAACGATCGTCGTGGTGTCGGTTTCGAGCATCGAGATGTAATCGCGCGTTTGAGGCGAGGTCCCGACGGAGTCATCGTAAAGCATCGCGACGTGCGGAATGCCCGCGCTGCGCGCGACCGCGTTGACCAGGTTCGCGTTGTACTCGGGCTCGGCAAAAATTGCGCGCACGTGTGCGGCGCGCGCGAGGTCGATCAGTTGCGCGAGGTGCGCGGCGCTCGGCTCGCTGCCCGGAACTTCTTCGATCGCGCCGAGCGTATTCAAGCCGAAGCGCCGGTTGTAGTAGAGCCACGCGTTGTGAAAGACGATCATGTTGCGGTTCGCCGGTGCGATCGTCGCGAGCTGACGGCGGATGCGCACGGTCAGCGCGGCGAGCCGCGCATCGAGAGCCGCGGCGTTCGCGCGATACGTCGCGGCGCCGGCGGGATCCGCCGCAACCATGCCGTCGCGCATGGCGCCGACGTAGTGGCGCGCATACACGGGATCGAGCCACAGATGCGGGTTCGCAGCAACGATCGTCAGACCGTCGCTGCAGTTGACGATCGGTGTTTGCTTGGCACCCGAGCGCAGCATCGGGGCAAGCCACGCCTCGAGTCCGGCGCCGTTTTCGACGATCAGGCCGGCCTGCTGGACCCGGACCATGTCGGCCGGGGCCGGTTGGTAGGTTTCGGGGGAAGCCCCGACCGGCATCAGCGAGGTGACGTCGGCCCGGCCACGGCCGACGTCCGAAGCCAGCGACGCCAGAAGTGTCGTCGTGGCAAGGACGTGCAAGGGCCCGCCGCTCGTTGCCGCCCCGCCGCCGCATGCGGGCAGCGCCGCCGTAGCCGCCAGGACGACCACGCGGAGGAACATGCACAGAGTGGGCAGCGGGAGCCTGAGCATCCCGGTGCCGTTCACTATTGCGACTGAGTTCTCATTTTCATTAACCCAGCGGCTACAACATCGCGTCGACCTGGAGGAGTGCCTGCGGGCCCGCCGACCACTGGGTCGTGTTGAACCCGTTGTTGACCTTGATCAGGTATTGATAGCCGCTGAGGTTCACGACGCCGGCCGAGAATCCCAACTCGTGCGGCGTCGCCTTGCGGCCGACGGACGCATCGAACGTCAGGTGCGGCAGCAGCCGGCCGGTCCCGTTCTCGAACTGGACCGGATAGCCGGTGCCGTAATCCGAACCGACCGTCGCGTAGAACGCGCCGGCTGGGCCGAAGTGCCGGGTGAAGCCGTCCTTGATCGCGACGGCCTGATCGTGATCTTCCGGTTGCAGCGACGTGTCTGAAATCGCATCCGGCGGGAAGAGAAACGTGCCGCCCGAGATGCCGCCTGCAACCGACTGCGAAAGCGTTCCGGAGAGGTACCAGTCGGCGATCGGACTGCGCCCCTCGAGCCGCAGCTCGAAGCCGTGCGCGAGACCGAGCGCGTTGTTGAACACGGCGAAGATCGGAGTCGGAAAGATCTGCGTCGTATCGAGCACATTCCACACGTTGCGTTGCCACGCGTTGACGTAGCCTTCGATCCCGCCGCCGAACGTGTGCGCGACGCCCGCTTCATAGTACGATTCCGTCTGTGGTTTGAGATCGTAGACGGGCAGCGCATCCGTCGGCAAGCCGCCGCCGACGACCACCGCATCGCGGCGCGTGTCCTCGAGTGACGGCGCACCGTAGAGCCGGCCGTAGTACACGTGGAATGTCGTGTCCGGCGCGATGCGCAGATTCGCGCCGAGGCGCGGCTGGATCTGGTTGCCTTGAACGAACCCGCCGGACTCATCGTAACGCAGCCCCGCTTGCAGCGAGAAGGCCGCCGACGGCGTCCACTTGTCTTGCGCGTACGCGGCGTACGCCGAACCGTGCTGCGCGGCGTCGTCAAAAAACGGGGCCGCGCCGGCGGTCACGATCGTCTCCGCGCTGGTGAAGTTCTCGGCCGAGCCCTCGATGCCGGCCTTGAACGCATGACTGCCGATGGTGCGGCCGTAGGCCGCGCGCAGCCCGAAGGACGTCGCGCGCCGGTCCTGATCGAGTCCGTCGAGCGTGCACGGCGGCGCCGCCGGGGCGCAATCGTCGGGACTATAGTCGAGCGCGAGGATGTCGTTCGCCAGATCGCCCGCGTAGACGACGCGACTCGACCGGAACCACGGGATCACTTGCGCGTACGCGCTGCCGTCGGCCGACGTGTGCGTGTAGTTCAGGCTGCCGAAGCTGCTGTACTCGAGTTGGACGTCATCCTGCCCCGGCGCGTTCACGATCGAGTCGACCGGAGTTTGCGCGGGATTGATCGGGATTTGATAGGTGTTGAATTGGTTGGAGTAGTTGAAAGCGAGCGTGTCGAGCGGGCCCATGCGCGTGATCGTGCGCAAGAAGATATCCGAGAGGCTTGCGCCGTCATGCACCTGCGTTTGCGTCGGCGCATCGAGCCCGCGGTTCGTGCTTTGCGTGTTGGCGTCGAGAAACACGTCGGTCGACCCGAAGCGCGAGGCTTGCGAAAGGCCGTATTGCGAGGTGCCGTACGTCCCACCGCCGGCGGA
>Ga0182015_10001797_pt1 | contig 27333 bp, 28 predicted proteins | sample 712P3MmetaG_FD_120478 | JGI IMG/M metagenome (GOLD analysis project Ga0182015, IMG submission 120478) | Permafrost microbial communities from Stordalen Mire, Sweden - 712P3M metaG | ecosystem: Environmental > Terrestrial > Soil > Wetlands > Permafrost | place: Sweden: Stordalen | collected...
ATCGCCTTACGCACATCCTTGAGCATCGGGTTTCTCGGACTGACCAGTGTTGGCATACAGTAGACTGTGAGGACGTTTCCTAACCGCCCGCCAAATCTATCATGAAATGGATCCTGGGGATTGCGCTAATAGTAGTCCTGGTGGTCGTGTCCCTGCAAGTGGTGCGTGTCTCGAAGGAGATCCAGCAAGAATCTCTCGTCGACGAAGCGCAGCCGGCTGACGCCATCATGGTCCTGGGCGCGGCCGAATATCGCGGAAGACCGTCCCCTGTGCTCGAAGCTCGCTTGAACCATGCGCTGTTTCTGTATTTGAAGGGATTAGCCCCGCGAGTCATCACCACTGGCGGAGCCGGAGGAGACCCGGTCTTCACGGAAGGTTCGGTTAGCCGCGCTTATCTCACCGCGCGCGGCGTTCCGCCAGAAGCCGTCGTGGTGGAGCGCGAGGGCGAAAGCACCGCGCAAAGCGTCGCGGCCGTAGTGGAAATCATGCGCCGTATGAATCTCAAGAGCGCCATCGTCGTCAGCGACGGCTACCACATCTTTCGTGTCAAGAAAATGCTCGAATCCAGCGGCCTGAAGGTCTACGGATCCCCGCGCCCGTCCATTCCTCCCGGTGAATGGCGTGCTCGATGGCAAGATCTTCGGCAGGCCGTCGGCTATCTTCTGTGGCGGGCCGGCATCACCATCTAACGGTTACTGACCGTACAACCACTATCCAAAAGACTACCCCACTAAGCAAATGGTTCTCGGCTGAGTCTGAAGCTCGCAAACCAATTGCCATGGCCGCGTCGTACATCAGCTCAGATACGAGGCAGTTAGAGCGAAACTGACGTCCCGGGCCGGGGTAAAACTCCAATGGTCAGTAACTTGCACCAATGGTTGCCAACGCAAGGACCTGAGGTTTCGAATGAGGTTCGATATGGACAAGGAACGCCGGACAAAATCGCGATACCCCCTCCGGTTGAATGTGCGCTACCAGACCATGGAGATGGCTGGCCGAGTCGCCGGTGTTGGACAGACCTTAAACCTGAGTAGCAGCGGCGTGCTCCTAACTTGCAGCATTACCATCCGCGAGGGAGCAAGAGTGAGGGCGGTGTTTGAATGGCCTACTCTGCTGAACGGAACCATACCTTTGCAGTTAGTAACCATTGGAATCGTTGTGCGCCGCCAGGGCTCAGGGCTTGCGATAGCTTTTGAGGGCTACCAGTTCCGAACAGCGGGCCGCGCTAACGTTGCGACCATGCCCGATCCTCGGCTTTCGCCCAGCTACTCCAGCCCTGATGTTGCGAATCTCCAAATTTCAGCCAAGTCGTAGCAGTAACTAGAACCAGGCACTTACGCCAGCACCGGGCTGAGTCCTTGGGGCAACGGCCACAGTGCACCATCACGCAATTCGTATTCAGTGTCCGTTGCGGCGTGCACGACTTTGACTATGTAGCCATCTTCGGCCAAGCTGCGGCATAATGCCTCGGCCGTGGAAAACCCGTTCGCGAGGTACAACGTCCCGGGGGATTCTGGCGAGCGCCAGAGATATAAGGCAAAGCCTTCCGAAAAGCTTGACGGACCCATGGCATACCTCATCGGCTACCCCGGCGTTATACTTTAGGCCGAGGGGCTAAGCGAACCCTAGCTACAGGACCGAAGCCAGCAACGAGCACATCCGCCCCATCGAGTCGGTATTGTGCGAAACGCGGATCCAAGCCACTCGTGCATGTTCGCCTGGGCCGCAGAATAACCCCACGCCGCCGGCTCCCAGGCGGTTATCGGACCAGTAATCCACCAGTTGCCCCTGGATGTACAGCGAGAATTCGTCTCCACGGACCTGCAAGTGCACGCGATACAGCGTATCACCCTGAAATCGTGACGGATACTGGGTGCGAACCGGCCGCGATGCTTGGCCTGCCACCACCCGATATCGCTCCGTCACTAATGCGGGCAGCGGTCCCGAGCCTTCCACCAGAACTCGAACTGCCTGGTAGGTTCTTGGGCCCGCCGCCCGAAACACCAGTCCGATGCCTTTCGTCTCGATTTGCACCAATGCATCCAGGTCGTAGTTCGTCAAAGGCATGCTCGGCGCGAACAAAGACAAAGCTCCCGGATTCACAAATCCGTTCTTGTCGTACGACCAGGTGCTGGCAAGCTCCTCACCGCTCTGCCAGTTATCCAGGCCAGCGCTGAAATCGTCGAACAGATCCACCTGTGCGCGATTCGCCACTTGTCCCTTTAGTTTTGCCCAAGGGTCCGGCTTGCTGCGCCGGGAGGGCGTCAACACCACCGCGCCAGCGATCGCCGCCACCGCCAGCAACACGGTAACGACTGCGATTTGCTTTCGGGCGATCTTCCCCGCCCTCGCCGGATAGGCGCCATAAGACGGCTCGGGCGCCAGGTAGGACAGTAACTTCCGGCAATGCGCCCAGAGACCCATATCTATACTTCGAGTATGGGTGCGCTAGGCAAAGAAAGTAATGCAGCATTCGGCGTGATCTTTGAAAGAATGGACCTGAGTACTGCTCGTAGGTGCGAGCCTAACACTCTTAAGTGGAAAAGTACCGGTTGTCTCAGTGCTTCGCTACTTTAGGCGGTTTTTCGTGAGCATCCACAGAGTGCTTGGGCGGTTTTTGTGGCTTGGCATGCGTTGCGGCAGCGTGGGGATGGTGCTTCTCGGCCGCATGCGGAGATCGGGAGTCGGCCGCGTGCGCATGATGCTTTGGGATGTATGGATGCGTGACCTCGCCCGGGGCCATGGAGGCCGCTAAAGCCAGCGCCATCGAAACCATCCACAATTGCCGGATCACGTAATAATGTTCGGCAAAGTGTTGCCGGGGCTTTAGCGCCAGCCCGCTTTAGCGCGAGCCCGCTTTAGCGCACTGGTCCCCTTCTGTCTTGTTCACGTTCCGCCGATAGCTCAGGTGTTGGAACGGCTAGATTCAGATTCGACCGCCACGCTATCGACAGCAGATGCGCGCAAGGAACGAATGCCACTGATCTGGATACCAGCAACCTTGTGCGTAGGACTATTGATCGCAGCCATCTATCTGGGAGGCAGAATTCTCACGGCGCATTCGCCCACTGCGGCGCCTGTCCAAGCCTCGACGGCTGTCCAGACCAGGCCCGCCGCTCAAGCTGCGCCTGCCATTCCCCCGCAGCCGAAATCTGAGGTGCCCGCGCCCCTGCCCGAGGCGCCCAAGCTCGTTACAGACGAGCAGATTCCAATGATCACTCCACAGGCCGGCGAGCGGTACATTCAAGTCAGCGCGTTGAGCGCGGAAGCGGCCGAGCGTTACATCCGGCAATTGCGCCAAGCCAAACTTGAACCGCACGTGGCTCCCGGACCTAGGCCGGAATTGTTGCGCGTCCTGATTGGCCCCTTCGCCGATCAGGACGCACTCACGCAAACGAAAAACGATCTCGAACGCGCCGGAATCAAGAACTTCGTTCGCCGGTATTAACAGGAACGATTAGCGGCGCCCACCGCCGCCAAAACCGCCATGCATTCCACCGGCAAATCCGTGGCCAGCGCTCATGTGCGCCGCGCCGAAACCGCCGGCGTGAGAGGCCACCGCGCTAGCGCTCACGTGTCGGGCGCCCGCCACGAAGCCGTTTCCGCGAAAACCGTACCCGCGAAAACCGTATCCATACCAGGGCGCCGAGTAAACCAGCCAGGGCGAATAGAATGGCCACCCGAACGAACTGTACCAGATGCCATCGCCAGGAATGAATCCGTACATGCTCCAGGAGGGATTCCAATACCATCCCGGGCCATCCCAATATGAACCGCCGCCAACGAAGATGGTCCTCGCCGATTGCATGCTCGCCTGGGCCTCGTATTCAGAACGAAGGTTGCTCCAAGCGTACAGCGGATCTTGCGCCGCCTGTGCCTTGGCGTCGAAATGCGTGGCTTTGAATGGCTCGACCAGCGCCAATTGCCGGTCTTTTTCGAGATCCACGTTACGATTGTTGGCCTGGACGCTGGCTTTCCCGTCGAACACCCGCACTTGGCGCGCATCGGCGTCGAAGCTGTACAGCCCTTCCTTGTCCAAACGCGCGGAAGCGCCGTCCATCATCACCGCCAGGTTGCTGTCCTTGAAGATCTCGGTTACTTCCACGATCGCGCGGCCTTTGAGAAGCTCCACGCGGGTGTCACCCAGATTGGGCGAAATCAATCGAACCGCGCTGTTGTCGCCCAGCCTGAGAAAGACGCCCGGAGTGAGCAGCAATTCCGCCCGGCCCTGCCCGGTCTCGATAACCTGATTCGGCTCCAGCTGAACCGCACCAATCGACTGCGGCGTCACCAGTTGCCCAGCAATGCTCACTTGTCCTTCTACGTAATTCACCGTTCCTGGAATAGCACTCCCAGCCGCAATTGCCAGCCCGAGGGGCAGGGTCAACATCGCGAAGAGCGCCAGAAATCCTTTTAGTTGCTTAAACATATCATTTCCCTTTACTGTCCTACTGGTTAGATGTGCGCAGTTGCAACCAGGTTGCAGGAGCTGTGACCGCCATCTGGGGGTACCGAGAGCTAAGGTGATTCCGGCCAGAACCTTAAGGCGAACCTCCATACTGGATTCATGGAATTCGGCCGTTTAGATAGCTGGAGCCACAGGTGCGAGCGGCTCGAGGGAGAAGGCTATCACGATGAAGAGAAACATGGTTCCGCTGCTTGGGATTGCTTTTGTAGCGGCCATCATTTGCACTGGCATCTATTACGGATTGTTTGCCGGCAAGCTGCGGTCGTCGAGCGACATTCCCGGCCATTCGGTAGTGGTAGCGGCTCGCGATCTGGACCGCGGAACGGTCGTTCAGGCCAGCGACCTGCGGATCTCGGAGACGCCCGGAATATTGACAGGTTCGTTTTCAAAACGGGAAGAGGCAGTGGGCGCCACGCTTCTGACGCCCCTCAAGACCAACGAGCCGTTACTGGCCGAGCGTGTGGTGTCCCTCGTTTCTCCGTCTGGCGAACCTGTCAGTGGGATGGTCCCTTCGGGAATGCGCGCGATCTCCATCCGGGTTTCCGAGTCGGATGGTTTGGTGAGCGCGTTGCGGCCGGGAGCGCGCGTGGATCTGCAGGCGATTTCGGAGCGCGAAAACAACCAGGTAGAGCTCCGCAATATCCTGCAAAACGTCGAAGTGCTGGCGGTCAGCCCGCAAGACGCCAATAGCAATCGCGCGGCCGGCGCCATCGTTACCGTGTTGGCGCGCGCGCAAGACGCCGATGTGGTTGCGCTGTCCGACGCGGGGGGGAAGATTCGCGTGACGCTTCGAAATTCCTTCGACGAGGGGACGACCACGCCTCACGCCATGGCGCTGGCTTCGGTCTACTCGAATCAGACCAACCCGGCTGCCCTGAGCGCACCAATAGCGCCCGCACAATTATCGTCCGCGCAGGGATCGCCCACGGCCAGCGCGGCGCCGGCCACAGCCGGTAGCGATGCATGGGTTCATCCCATCCAATTGCACGTGCGAGTGCTGAACGTGAGTGATGGGGCGTTGGAAGAATTGGATTCGCAGGTGGCCGGCGGGAGCCCGGATGCCGCCTGGCGCGTGGGTTCGTTTCGCTCCGGCGAGGACGGCGCGAAGTTAATCCGGAGCCTGCAACAGAAACATGAACTGGAAGTGGTGTCGAGCGAGCGATTGATGGCCGGCGTGGGCCGTCCCATCAGCTACCGGACTGGCGCCGCGCCGTATCAGCTTCGCGTGCAGTTCTCGCCCGAGTTCATGCCCGGCGGCACAGTGAGCCTGCGAGTGAAACCGGAGATCAGCGCACCCAGCGGCTCGGGCGTTGCCACCAGCAAATATGACGCGAGTTTACCGTCGATTTCAAGCTTCCTGGTGGAAAGCTCTTCGAAGGATCATGCTCCGGACCGGTTGTTCCCAGGCCGATCTTGGCAGCAGCGCCATCTGGTGATTTTTGTGACGGCCTATTCCATCCAGCGGAGCTCCGCGGTGGCGGTGGCGCGCTCCGGCCGGGGGCGCTAAGTTGCTCGCGCTCTCGTCAATTCTGGTTTTCCTAACGACCTTCCTGGCGGCTGGCCTCGCGGTTCTCATCGGATGGTTCGCGCTGGAGCGCCTGGGGGCCGAGGCGTGGGCCGAAGACCTTTCCAAGCACCTTCTCGACGAGAGTCCGCCGTTGCTGAAAGACGACTCGTACAGCACCATATCGCCGTGGGCGCGCTTGCTCGAAAAGTCGGACTTCGTTCGAATTATGCACCGCCATTTGCAGCAGGCGGGGCTCACGTGGTCGGTGGGACGCGTCACGCTGCTCATGCTACTGGCAAGCAGCGTGGCGCTGGGGTTCGCGATGCAATTCGACTGGATTCCCGGTTGGGCGAATCTGCTGATCGCGGCGGCGGTGGCGGCCTTGCCTTACCTTTATATCCTGCGGTGCCGCGCCAAACGCTTCCGCAAGTTTGAAGAAAACTTTCCCGACGCGCTGGATTCGCTGGCGCGTTCGCTGCGCGCCGGGCATCCTTTTCCGGCCGCGATGGACATCGTGTCGGAGGAATGCGAACAGCCGGTTGCAGCCGAATTGCACCAGACCGCGATGGAGGGCAACTTGGGAACCTCCTGGGAGGCGGCACTCAACAATTTGGCTGAGCGCATGCCGCTGCTGGAAGTGAGCATGTTCGCATCCGCGGTGCAACTGCAAAACCGCACCGGCGGAAAGTTGAACGAAGTTCTGGGAACGCTGGCGGAAAATATGCGCGAGGCGGTGGGGCTGAAGGGTGAAGTCCGGGCTCTGGCCGCGCACGGCAAGCTCACCGGCGCGGTGCTGACGGTGCTTCCGATCATGATCTGCGCCGTCATGGCTTTCGTGAATCCTTCCTATCTCACCGTTTTGATTTACTATCCCAACGGCAAGTACCTGATTGCCGCCGCGGTGGTTTGCCTGGTGCTGGCGCACTTTGTGATTCGCCGCATCGTGGACATTGAGATATGACCGAGATCTGGGACGGCGCGGGGCTCTTCGCCTTCGTTCTCACCGGAGTGGTGGTCGCGGGCTACGTGTACCAGCGGCTCACCGAGCATCGCGGCGTGGAAGGCCCAGGCGAGCCGCCGGGCAATCGGGTTGTCAACTCGCCTTCCGCGGTGGCGAACCTGTTCCAGTCCATTGGCGAGAATTTTCCAGCCGCCAAGAACGAGAAGAATCCGTATCGCTTGCGGCTGGCCTCGGCCGGATACCGTTGGCCGGCGGCGTTGCCGATTTTCTACGGCATCAAGTGCGGCAGCGCGTTGTTTTTCGCCGGGGTGGCCGGAATTCTGGCGTTGGTATACCGGGGCGAACCCTCGCTTACGCCGGTTCCGATGATTTGCGGACTGGGACTCGGCTTTCTGCTGCCCGACCGCGTACTCAGCTCGCGTGTGCGTGCTCGTGCCCGGCGGTTGCGCAGCGCAATTCCCCCGGCGCTGGATCTGATGGTGCTGGGCATGGAGGCAGGCCAGTCGTTGGATCAGGCCATTGCGGACGCCAGCCGCGGATTGAAGCGCAACTATTTGGATTTGAGCACCGAACTCGCGCAGCTCTACATGGAGTTGCGAACCGGCGGCAGCCGCGCCGACTCGTTCCGCGCCCTGGCTGCGCGCAACAACGAGCCCGAACTGCGCAAGCTAAGCAATCTGTTGATCGACAGCGACCGGTATGGCGTCAGCATCGGGCCGGCGCTGCGTTCGCACGCCAAGTATCTGCGCACGCGTTTTCGCCAGCAAGCGCAGGAGAAGGCCCGAAAAGTCGGCGTGAAGCTGATCTTCCCGGTCTTCTTCCTGATTTTCCCGTCGGTCCTGCTGGTGACACTCGGCCCAGCCTGCATCATGATGTATCAGCAGTTGAATAGCTTGCTGCGTTAGCCGCGCGCTAGTTCTTGTCCTTGTCGTCCTTCTTCTCGTCCTTCTTGTCTTTCTTCTTGTCCTTGTCGGCCTTGTCATCCTTCTTGGGCGCGGGCTTGGCGGCCGGCTGGGGCGCTGGTTTCTTATCCTCGGCCGACGGCGCTGGTTTCGGCGGCTCGGCGCGGGGCGCCGCAGGTGCAGCTGCCTTGGGCGGTTCTGGCGCGGATTCCTTCGGCGATTGTTGCGGCACGGGCCGGGCTGCGGGCGCAGGTGTGGGCGCTGCCGGCGCCGGAACTGGTTTTCCCGCGGCACCCGGTGCTGGTCTCGCGACCGGCGCCGCAGTTGGCGCTCGCGCTTGCACCTGCTTCACAAGCGGAGCGGGCGGCGGCTGTTTCTGCCGCAGTTGCTGAACCTGATTCACGTCCAGTGGACGTCCCGCGTTGGCTGCCAACGCTTGCTGTTTTTGGGCGAACGGCACGGGCGGAGGCGGGGGCGGCCGCTTCGCGACCACGGGCTTAGCTTGCAGGGCGGCCGGAGGCTGCGACACCTTCGCACCTGGCGCGGCGGTTTGCGTTACGCTGGCGCGGGTAGGTGCGACAGCGGCGGTAGCTACCACGGTTGCCGATCGAAGCACCTCGGGCCGAACTACGATCGCGGCCGATTGGACCGGCTTGGCGCTCGCGAACGCGGCCTGCTGCACCGCCATGACGGCGCCCGGAGCCTCGCGATTCACGTACTTCACATTCGTGATGTTGACGTTCGTGATATTGATGTTATTCACGATCACCGTGTTGGTGACGTTTATGCGATTCAGATAGACCGGACTGGTGTGATAGGTGGGCACGAAGACCTCGCTCGGCCCGAGCGCAAACCAGGCCACGCCGCCTCCAATGGCGCTGCCGCCCACCCAGGCCACCAAAGCCGGGGCGTACACCGGCCGCTCTGCTATGGGGCCCGGAATCCAGCCCCAATAGCCGCCCACATAGGCCCAGCGGCCGTAGTGGAACGGAGCGAATCCCCAGGGCGAGTCGTCCACCCAGGTCCAACCCCACGGATCCACCCAAAGCCAATGTCCATAATGATAGGGCGCCCAGCCGCCCGGCGTACCGTTGGGCACCCACACGGCGCCATATTGAGGAGTGGTTCGCCACGATCCGTATTTATCCAGGTCCTGATATCCCACCAGCTCACGTGAGACGTAGCGCGCCGAGGGCGATTGATCGTCGCGCTGGTCGCGCTCCTGGCTGAAGGTGTCGAACATGTCGGGAGGCGGAGCACCGACAGTCTGATAGTTCGGCTGATCGGCGCCGATAACCTGCAACTGTTCGCCCGCATGTACGGTGAAAGCTTGATTTGGTCCAGTCAGCTCGCCTTCACCTGCACGCACCGTCACCAAGGTGGTGGCCGAGTCGGGTTTGACCTCGATCCGGTATTCACCGGTGCGGAGCAGCGAGAAGGCCCCGTTGGGCGTATCCACCTCAAAGGAATCTTGATCGCCGAGATAGCGCAGGCGGACGATGAGCTTTCCTTCGTCTAGCCGGATCTGCGCGTTGGAGTCGTCCAGATTCAGGAATTGAAAAGAGGTCGTTGAACTCAGCCGCAATGCCGCGGAGCCCATTTGCAGTTCAGCCGTCGTGGTGAAATCGGCAAATACAGAATCTCCGCTGGTAAGCGGCCGATTGTAATCCGCCAGGACCCAGTCGTTCACGTCGGCGGGACGGAACGAAAGGGCTCCGTACATGTAGCTCAATCGCCCGACGCGGCCGGGAGGATCGCCTTGAGCCATCAGCAGGCACGCGGACACCGCCATTCCGCACATAATTCGAGTTGTCAATTGCATCCCCGTCTCCTTGTACTTAGTAAACGCCGCCGCGCCACTTTACGTTTCGTTACACGGCATTAAGTTAACTCTATCTTGCCACAACCAGATCACTCGAAATGGTTACGATGGGAATCATGAAAGGCGCGCTGGTGCGATGGATTTTTCCGCTGCTCCTGATGTCGGCCGCCGTCTGGGGGCAGCAATACAAGGCGGACAAAGCCGGGCCGCTTCCGCCTGAAGTAGCGTCCGGCGTTGCTCAAGTGCTGGAAAAGAGCGGTTTTCAAATCACGAACAATGGCGCAAAATATTGCGAGGTCTGGTTCCGAGCCGAATTGCCTGGCGCCGCCGCGTCAAAGGAGCCCAACGTGACACTGCCCCATGTTCCGGTGGGAACGCTGGTGGGCGTGATCCGGTTCAACGCACAGGGGTCGGACCGGCGCGGTCAGACCATTCAACCAGGAGTGTACCTGCTGCGATACGGGATCATGCCCGACAATGAACCTCATCAGGGAGCGGCGCCGCATCGTGATTTCCTGCTGCTGACGCCGGCGGGCGAGGATCAGGATCCCAACGCCACGCCAAATTTCGACGCGCTGGTTGCACTGAGCCGCAAAGCTTCACGCACTCCGCATCCGGCGGTGCTGAGCTTTTGGAAAGCGGACACCGATGCAGCAGGATTCTGGCAGCAAAGCGACACCGATTGGGTGTTGCAGACCAAGATCGGTGATACTCCGATTGCCGTGATTGTAGCTGGCGTCGCGGGCAGCTAGTGCTATCCTGGTAATTCCTGCCCTGAGTCTCGCCTATGCCGAAGCTGATTTATAAGACGCCAGGCGGAATCAGCGTAACCCGCCAGACGTCGTCGATTCCTTATCAAAAAGGCCTTGGATCGCTGCTCCACAAGCTGGACCGGTATCGCGGCATTTATCTTTCGTCCGGCTATGAATATCCGGAACGATACTCGCGCTGGGACGTGGCTTCGGTCTGCCCTCCGCTTGAAATCGCGGCCACCGGACCGGATATCGAATTCAACCCGCTGAACGCGCGCGGCGAAGTGCTTTGCAAGATGCTGTTCCGTCTGCTCGAGCGCCATCCGCATTGGGAACAGTTCGGATTTCAGGGCGCCGCACTGCGCGGACACTTGAAGCCCCTGCCGGCTCTGTTTCCCGAGGAAGAGCGCAGCAAGCAGCCTTCGGCTTTTTCGATTCTTCGCGCGCTGATCGGGGAATTTCAGAGCGAACTGGATTCGAGGCTCGCGCTGGTGGGCGCATTCGGGTACGATCTTCTGTTTCAGTTCGACCCGATCGAGCTCAAGCTTCCGCGTCACGGAGTTAAAGACCTGCAGCTCTTTCTGTGCGACGACATTTACTACATGGATCGCAAGAAAGAGCAGATCGAACGGTTTCGTTACGATTTCGAGCTGGGCGAGTTGTCCACCGCGGGTCTCGGACGCACTGGAACGCCCGCGCGCCGTTGGCCGAAGCGTCCCGTGAACGAAATCGAGAGCGACCACCAGCCGGCGGAGTACATGGCCAAGGTGGAAGCGGTGCGCGAAGGCATGCGCCTGGGCGAGTACTACGAAGTGGTGCTGCGGCAGACCTTCCAGGCGAACTATTCTGAAGGCGCTTCGGCGCTGTTTCAACGCATCCAGAAGGGCAGTCCCAGCCCGTACGAGTTCTTGCTGCAATTGGGGGACGAGCAGTTGATCGGCGCCTCGCCCGAAATGTTCGTGCGCGTGGAAGCAAGGCGCGTGGAAACCTGCCCGATCGCGGGGACCGCGCGCCGCACCGGCGATCCGCTGCGCGACGCCGACAGTATTCGCGAGCTGCTGAATTCCACCAAGGAAGAATCCGAGCTGACCATGTGCAGCGACGTGGACCGCAACGACAAGTCGCGCGTTTCGATTCCGGGCTCGGTGAAGGTGATCGGACGTCGGCTCATCGAATCCTACGCCGGCGTGTTCCACACCGTGGATCACGTGGAGGGGACGCTCGCGCCCGGCTTCGATTCGTTGGATGCTTTTCTTACGCACATGTGGGCGGTAACCATAATTGGAGCGCCCAAGAAGGCGGCGGCGCAGGCCATCGAAGATCTGGAGAAAGACGCGCGCGGATGGTACGGCGGCGCAGTGGGCATGCTGTCGCTGAACGGCGACATCAATACCGGCATTCTGATCCGCACCGTGCATCTGCGCGATGGAATCGCGCGCTACAGCGCGGGAGCGACACTGCTCTACGATTCGGTTCCGGAGCTGGAAGAGCAAGAGACGCGTCTAAAAGCCACCGGGTTTTTCCGTGCGTTGCGCGGCGTGGAGAAAGCGGGCGTGGCCCAGACTGAGGCGCGGCGAGCGGGCGAGGGAATCAAGTTGTTGCTGGTGGACAACGACGACTGCTTTATCCACACGCTGTCCAACTACGCGCGGCAGACCGGCGCCGAAGTGGTGACGTATCGCGCGGGAGTTCCGCATCAGCTCATCCTGGATTTCTCGCCGCACCTGATTCTGATCTCACCGGGTCCGGGCCGCCCATCCGATTTCGGCGTTCCCGATCTGGTGAAGTTCGCGGCGCGCGCGGGCATTCCGTTATTTGGCGTATGTCTGGGACTGCAAGGAATCGTGGAAGCCTTCGGCGGCGAACTGGGCGTGCTGGATTACCCGATGCACGGCAAGCCGTCCATCGTGGTTCATCACAATCAGGGAATCTTTGAAGGGCTGCCGGAGCGTTTCAAGGTGGGCCGCTATCACTCCCTGTTCGCGCGCAAGGAGACGTTCCCGGCCTGCCTGGAAGTGACGGCTGAGTCCGAGGACGGCGTGATTATGGGAATCCGGCACCGGGAGCTGCCGATCGAAGCGGTGCAGTTTCATCCTGAATCGATCCTGAGTTTGGATGGCAATTGCGGGCTGCGATTGATTGAAAACGTGATTTCGCGGGCTTCGATGCCGCGCCGGGCTAGTGTGTTAACCTGAGAGCTAATTTCATGCAATTCGACTTATCCGACATCGTGTTTCTCGTGGTCGTGCTGTCCATCGCAGTGCTGTTGATCAATAGCAGCGGAGGCGGGGGAGGCCATCGCGCGCGAGTGCCGGCACCGGTGCGCGGCTGAAACCGTGCGCGCGCCCGATTTTCTCTCCTAGTTTTCGATGCCCTCAGCGATTGTGATCGGCGGGGGCTTGGCTGGTTTGGCCTCGGCGTCCGCGCTAGGCCAGTCCGGATTCCAAGTGGACCTCTTCGAGGCCCGAGGGTTCCTGGGAGGCCGCGCCACCTCCTATCCCGTGCCGGGCGACAATTCCGAAGTCGGCGTTAATTCAGAAGTCATCGATAACTGCCAGCACGTACTGCTGCGCTGCTGCGTCAACCTGATGAATTTTTATGGGCGCCTGGGCGTCGCGGACCGGATTCAATTTCACAAGCGGTTCTACTTCATAGAACCGGGCGGACGAACGTCCATCTTAGAGGCCGGCGCTCTGCCCGCGCCGCTGCACTTCACTGGCAGCTTCTGGAAACTGCCCTTTCTTGGGCTTTCCGATAAGATCGGGATCGCCCGCGCACTCGGGGCGATCCGGCGCGAACACGGGCGCGTTCACCTCTCTGGCGGCCGCCGGGATCTGGACCGCATCAGCATGCTGGATTGGCTGCGCGAAAAACGCCAGACCGAAAGGGCCATCGCGCGCTTTTGGAATCAGGTCCTGGTGAGCGCGATTAACGAAGACCTGGACCGCATGGCGGCGAGCCACGGATTTCAGGTGTTCTGGCTGGGCTTCCTGGCCCGTGCGAACGCGTACGAGATGGGGATTCCGGCCGTGCCGCTCGGAGACCTGTACAATCCCGAGGTGCTGCGGCGCATCGGCAACGTTCGATTGCGTCTGCGCGCGGCAGTTGATCAAGTGATCGCGGAAGACGGAGCGATTCGCGGAGTGCTGGCCGGGGGCGAACGACACACGGCCGATTACTACATTTCCACGGTGCCGTTCGAGCGCGTGCCCGCGCTGCTTCCCCAGCTCGAGTTGAACCTGGACGGCTTCGAGCATTCACCGATCACCGGCATCCACCTGTGGCTCGATCGCAGTCTTACGCAGTTGCCGCACGCGACGCTGCTGGATCGGACCATACAGTGGATGTTCAACAAATCCGGCGGGCGGTATTTGCAATTGGTGGTGAGCGCGTCGAGGAGCTTGGTGGAAATGCCGCGCGCCGAAGTGATTGCGCTGGCAATGCGCGAATTGGCTGAGTTTTTTCCGCGGGCCAAGGACGCCAAAATCGAAAAGGCGCACGTGGTGAAGGAAATTCGCGCCACGTTTTCCGCCCGGGCCGGCCTGGAACAATCGCGGCCGGTGAGCGCGACGAAATTCCCGAACTTTTTTCTGGCGGGCGACTGGACCCGATCGGGATGGCCGCCCATTATGGAAGGCGCGGTTCGCAGCGGCTATCTGGCGGCCGAGGCGGTCAGCCGCGCAGCCGGTCAGGAGCAAAAGTTCCTGCTCCCGGACATCGCGTAGTGGGCTACCGGGCCAGTTGACCAGTCTGCAGTCTGCGGGACTCGGTGGGACGATTAAGCTGAGGTGGCGGCATGAAACTGCGAATCGCGATTTGGGCGGGAATAGGTGCGCTGGTTGTGCTCTTCTGGAACCTTTACATCTCTGAAACCTCGCCAACTCCGCTTGGGGCTTTGTGGACGCTGGTCGATGTGACGTGTCCCATTGCACTGGCTCGCCATCACGCCCTCAGTTTCTATTTTGTCCTTCTGATGAATGCCGCTACTTATGCGCTGGTGGGCACGATCGTGGAAGCCATGCGGCGGCACTTCAAACCAGCCCGCTTGAACGTCGCGTAAAGTTCCGCGTAAAGTTCTATCATGAACTGATGCGCGCACTAATCCTTTCGCTTGCCCTTGCGTTACCGATGTTGGCAGCGGACATGACCACTTTGACCATCGCGGTGAAGAGCCCGGGCGGCAAGCCGGTGGAAAACGCGAGCGTGATCGTCAAGTTCGTCAAAGGGCGCTCGAAGGCGAAGTTCGGCAAGAAGATCCGCTTGGACTGGGAGCTACGCTCCAACCAAGAAGGCATAGCCAAGATTCCGCCCATCCCGCAGGGCACGATTCTGATCCAGATCATAGCGAAGGAATACCAGACGTTTGGACAGAACTTCGATGTGGATGAGGAGCAGAAGACGATCGATATCACGCTCAATGCGCCGCAGCCGCAATATTCGGCGCATTGACCGCTTGCTCACGCGCGCGGCTCGGTAAGAATGGCGGCGATGACGTCGATTTCGACACTAACGTCGCGCGGCAGTTTGGCCGCCTGCACGGTGGATCGCGCGGGCGGATTCTTCGCGAAGTAGCGCTCATAGGTCTGGTTCATCGGCGTGAAGTCGCCCATGTCCTTTAAGAAGACCGTGGTCTTGAGGACCGAATCGAGCGAGGCTCCGCACGCTTCCAAAATAGCCTTCACGTTTTCGAGCACCTGCTCAGTCTGCGCCGAGATGCCGCCTTCGATTAGTTTGTTGTTGGCCGGATCGATGGCGATCTGTCCGCTCAAGTACGCGAGGCCGCCATACAGCACCGCTTGCGAGTAAGGACCGATGGCCTTGGGCGCTTTGTCGGTCGAAATGGTCTGTTTCATATCTGTAAAGTCCCCACCAGTTCTCGAACGTTGTCGATGTTCTCTTGTCTTAGGTATTCGTCCAGCTCGAGCGCGATGCGGCCAGGCGCCCCCGGATCCCAAAAATTCGCGGTACCCACTTGGACGGCCGACGCGCCGGCCACCAGGAACTCGGCTGCGTCTTCACCCGTGCGAATGCCGCCGAGACCAATCACGGGAATTCGCACCGCCTTGGCCGCTTCGTAGACTAACCGGAGCGCGATCGGCTTGATGGCGGGCCCGGATAAACCTCCGAAGCCGGCGCCGATGCGAGACCGGCGGGTATGTGGATCGATGGCGAGAGAAACGAACGTGTTCACCAGGCTGATGGCGTCAGCTCCAGCCTGCTCGGCGGCCGCGGCTAGCGGTTCGATGCGCGCCACGTTCGGAGAAAGCTTCACAATCAATGGACGCCGGGCCAGCGGCCGGACCAGGCTCACCAGATCGCCCAACAGCGCCGGATCGCTTGAAAAATAGATGCCTCCGTGCTTGGTGTTGGGACAAGAAACATTGAGCTCGTAGCCGGCGATGCCTTCAGCGTCTTCCAGAACGCGGATCACCTCGGCGTAATCGGAGGGCGCGTATCCGAACACATTGGCAAAAATCGCGGTTCGCAGATTGCGCAAGGCCGGGAGCTTCTGGTCGACGAAGGCGCGCACGCCGATATTCTGAAGGCCGATGGAGTTGATCATCCCGCCCTCGGCTTCCCACAGCCGCGGCGGCGGATTGCCCGCGATCGGTTCACGCGAGAGCCCCTTGACCACCAGGCCGCCCATGGCGTTCAGGTCGGCGACGGTCGCAAATTCCACGCCGTAGCCGTAGGTTCCGGACGCCGCAATAACAGGATTCACGAGCTGGATGCCGCACAGATGCGTGCTGAGGCGACTCACTTGGTCCAAGAATAGCATTGGCGGCCTTACTGAGCGGCCCGGGCCTCCACGGAGCTAAGGCTTATCCCTTATGCAGCAGACCTTAGGAAAGCCGATGGACAAGTATGATGGCCGAGCCCTCGAAAGGCGCATCGCCGACTGCCGATGCCATGCCAGCTCGGCCAGCGCCGCTGCGCTCGCTGGCCTCGAAATTCTCATTGTTCACCGCTGCGCTGGTTTTCTGGGTGGTCGGGACCATTATCGCGTACGATGTTCGCCAGAACACTTTGGACGCCGCGAAAGGAGCGCTGCTGCTGGTGGTGGTCCTGCTGGTTTCGGCGGCCATCTCGCGCTTCACGATCCGATTGCTCACCCGGCCATTGAGGTTGCTGCAGGACGGCATTACGTCCGTCCAGAATGGGCGCCTGGAACCGATCCAAGTGAGCAAAACCGGCGACGAAATCGAGAACCTGGGAGAGAGCTTCACCCGGATGATCGAGGCCCTGGCCGCTTCCGAGAAACAGATTCGCGAGCAGCAGGAGTTGCTGGAACTGAAGGTAAAGGATCGCACCGATCAGCTGGAGGAAGCCACGCGCATCGCACAGGCGGCCAATCAGGCCAAGAGCGAATTTCTGGCCAACATCTCGCACGAGCTGCGGACACCCATGAACGGCGTCATTGGGATGCTGGATATCGCGCTCGATCAGGACCTGAGCCCGGATCTGGTGGAACAACTTCAAACAGCGCAGCATTGCGCGCATTCGCTGCTCTCTTTGTTGAACGATCTTCTGGATCTCTCCAAAATCGAAGCAGGAAAAATGACCCTGGAAAAAATACCGTTCGATGTGCGCGCCCTGGTGGCGGATTGCATCAAGGCCCATCAGCCGAAGGCCCAGGAGAACTCGGTGGCGCTGCTTGCCGAAGTGTCGCCCAACGTGCCGCCAGAGATTACCGGAGACCCTTTGCGCATCCGCCAGATCCTGGCCAATCTGATCAGCAATGCCGTTAAGTTCACCGAGCACGGATCGGTGGCGGTGCGGATGGACGGCCAATTCTCGCGTGGATCCGAATTTACGCTCCGATTCACGGTGGAGGACAGCGGCACTGGGATTCCAGCCGACAAGCTCCTTTATATCTTCGACAAGTTTACGCAGGCCGACGGCAGCGTAAGCCGCAAGTACGGCGGGACGGGATTGGGCCTGGCCATCACCCGGAAATTGGTGGAACTGCATCGCGGCGAGATCAACGTGAACAGTGAACTCGGCCGCGGAACCGCGTTCACTGTCACGCTGCAGTGTGAAGCCAGGGCGGCTGTGAGCGGGAATCCAGGGGCCATCGCCACGCCGGCGCCCGCGGTGCCACCCACCACGGTGGTGCTTCACCATGCCCTTCGCATCCTGGTTGTGGAAGACAATCAGGTGAATCAAAAGGTGGTGACCGCGGTTCTGCGCAAGCGCGGTTTCTATATTGAACTGGCCAATGACGGCCAGGAGGCGCTGAGCAAATTGGAGAACAGCGCGGCCTTCGATTTGGTCTTGATGGACGTGCAGATGCCAGTGCTGGACGGTTTGGAAGCAACCCGGCTCATCCGCAAGGAGCAGCGCTGGAAGCAGCTTCCGATCATTGCCATGACCGCGCACGCCATGAACGGTGACAAAGAACGCTGCCTCGAAGCCGGAATGAGCGGCTACATCTCGAAGCCGGTACATCCGTCGCTGCTTCTCAGCACGGTGGACGAGTTTCTGTTACAGAAGACTTCGTAAGGCCGGATCACCCGGTGCTTTGCGCCGCAGACCCCACAAGACCAGCAAGGCGCAAGCGATGATGGCAATGCCGACAGTGATGAACGCAAATCCGACTATGTTCTCCTGCCACGGCTGAGCGCTATGGGCGGCTCCGGTGATCGGAGAAAGGATCGACGTGCCGAAAACCGCGGCGAGCATCGTGACAGCCCAGTTCACGTAGGTGCCATAGAGCGCGGTCCAGTAAGCTGTGGCCTTCGCCACCGGCGCCAACCTCACCTGGATCCATACCGCCCCCAGCGCCAGCAGGAAGGTGCCGTTCATCACGCCTTCGAGGTGCGCGGCCAGCCCCATGCGCATGTTGGCGAAACGCTGCTCGGCGAAGCCGGTCACGAGGCCGAGCAGGAACGGGCACATCCCGTGCCACATCAGACGCCGGTTGGCATCTTCCATCCCGATCATCTTCTCACTCGCCAAAGCTAGGGTCAAAGGTGACACACCGGTGCAACGCAGTCGGTGGCCGCTGGTCCAGATTCGTTTTAGCTCAGGTCCTCTTGGCGGCTTGCCGGACCAGGTTCCAAGTCTCCTCGACGTCCTCCCATTGCGTGGCCATGTTGCCGATCGCCAGCCGAAGCACGAATTTGCCGTTTAGTACGGTGTGCGACAGGAATGCTTTGCCCGACGAGTTGACGGCCTCCAAGAGCGCGCGATTTTCATCGTCGGAGCCGCGATAGCGGAAACAGATCAGGGAGAACGGCGTGGGCGCGGACAGCTCGAAATCCGGGTGCTCGCGAATCAAAGCGGCCAGGCGCTGCGCGTAGCCGATGTGCGCCCGAACCAGCTCGGCAATCCCTTCGCGGCCGTAGTGCCGCATGATGAACCACAGCTTCAGGGCGCGGAAACGGCGGCCCAGCTGGACTCCATAGTCCATGTAATTCACCGCGCGCGGGTCCTCGGCGGTCCGCAGGTATTCCGGCACCAGTGCGAACGCCTGGCGCAGGATTTCCGGCTTGCGTGTGTAGAACGCGCTCAAGTCGAAAGGCGTGAACAGCCATTTGTGCGGATTCACGACCAGGGAATGCGCGCGCGATGCACCGTTCAGGATAGATTGCAGCTCTGGAACCACGGCCGCCACGCCTCCATAGGCCGCATCCACGTGCAGCCATGCTCCGCACTCTTCGGCCACGTCCGCGATCGCATCCACCGGATCGATGCTGGACGTCGACGTGGTTCCCACCGTTGGAATGATGCAGAACGGCCGCTTGCCGGCGCGTTGATCCGCCGCGATGGTCTCGCGCAAGACATCCACGCGCATACGGAACGCCTGGTCCACTGGAATCTTGCGAATGTTGTCCTGGCCGATGCCGAGCATGATACCGGCCTTTTCCACCGAGGAGTGCGCGTGTTCGGAGGTATACATCACCAGGCCGCCGGAATTGCCGCGGGTGCGAGTTTCGGGATCCGCCATCTCGCGGGCCGCCGCGATGGCATGCAGAGTGCTCACCGATGCGGTGTCGTAAATGATGCCGAAGAATTCCTCCGGCAGTCCCATCCATTGGCGCAGCCATCCGAGAGTCACCTGTTCGAGCTCGGTGAGCGCGGGGCAGCTCTTCCACAGCATTCCGTTGACGTTGAGTCCGGCTGCCAGCATCTCCGCGAGAATCCCCGGCTCGGAGGCCGAGATGGCGAAGTATGCGAAGAAGCGGGGATGGTTCCAGTGGGTGAGCGCGGGAACGATGGAGCGCTGAAAGTCCTCCAGAATCGCGTCCATGGGCTCGCCGAAATCCGGGGCGTGCGCGGGTAAGCGATCCGCCAGGTCGCCGGGCTGCATCGCCGGTAACACCGGATATTGACGGATGTCTTTCAGATAAGCCGCCAGCCAGTCCACGACATCGTGCCCATACTGCCGGAATTCTTCGTTGTTCACTGCCTTCTATCTTCGCCCAATCGGTGCGGCCCGATCGCCTCGGGCCGGATCGATCCGCCGTGGCGTGCGTGCGCCACGACTCATCCCGTCTTCCTCTGTGATAGCTGGGCGAGAAAGCGCTTGGTCTTTCGCCGCAGTTCGCTCAACCACCGAAGCTGGATCTGGGAACCAGTCCTCGGTAGCTGGAGCAACTGTTCCGGATGCTTTGAGAAGTCGATTTTACTGGCGCCCCAGTCGGGCCGCCGTCCGTCGGTGTCCATGAATCGGTATTCACGCCCGAGTTCCCAAGAGCTGAAAAGCTGTCCCGAACGCTCTAAGATCGCCGGGTCTCCGGCCAATGCTACAACAGCGCGGCCCACGAACAACGGCGACTCTGATTCCAGGAAGCTCCGGTCTTTCTTCCCGCCTTCGCGCCAGGTCTCCTCTGTGACGCCGAATCGCTCCAGCATGGTCTCCGACCTAAGAAAACCGGGGGTAACTGCAACCGCAGCTACGCCATGCGGACGTAGTTCTGCCGCCATGTTGAGAGCCAACCCTTTGAGCGCAAACTTCACCGTCTGGGTCACCGGATTGCCTCCGGCGCTGAGCACTTCGTTTCCGTCACCTCCACAATAAGCCCGCGGCGGCTGCGAATCATATAAGGAGCCGCATGCTTGGCTGTGATGATGTGGGACAGGAGCGACTGCCGGAGGGCTGCCTCCGCATTCTTGAGATCCGTCTTCCAAAAAGAGCACCACTGTGCCATCAATGGATCTTCGCCGGCGATGCTGGTTCACGAGTACATCCAGGCGACCACGCTCGCGTTCCACTCGTTGGAAGAGGGCCTCCACCTCTTCCTCCACTGTGTGATCGACGCGAAGTGCGACGGCGGAGCCGCCGGCCACGCTGATCATTTCGGCTGTCTCCTCAACCGTTTCAGGACGATTGTACGGGGAGCGGTTGGCACGCACGCTTCGTCCAGTGCAATAGACCGTCGCACCAGCTTCTCCGAGCGCCCGAGCGATGCCGCGTCAAAATTGCCCACTACCGACCGACTCGTCTGTTAAAATCACCATGCATGTTTGGTAGCGTTCTGGTGGCCAATCGTGGCGAGATCGCCGTGCGCATCGTTCGCGCGTTGCGCGATATGAGCATACGCAGCATCGCCGTCTTTTCAGATGCCGATCGCGGCGCGCTGCATGTACGAATGGCCGATGAAGCGGCGCATATTGGACCTGCGGCTTCGGCTGAAAGCTATCTGCACCAGGATCGTATTCTGGAAGCCGCGCAGAAACATCGAGCCGATGCCATCCATCCGGGCTACGGCTTCTTGAGCGAGAACGCGGAATTCGCGGCGGCATGCGCGCGGGAAGGTATGGTCTTCGTCGGACCATCCGCCGAATCGATCAGGCGCTTGGGATCAAAGACCGCCGCGCGAATATTGGCTAAGCAGGCAGGCGCTCCGGTGGTGCCGGGCAGCGAAAAGCCGGCCAACGACGTGGAACATGCCCGAGCGCTGGCGCGTGAGGTCGGCTATCCGGTGCTGCTGAAAGCATCCGCGGGCGGAGGCGGCAAGGGCATGCGGCGGGTGAATGCCGAGAGCGAGCTTGAATCCGCCATTCGAGACGCAACCAGCGAGGCCGAGCGCGCGTTTCAGAATGGCGAGATATACATCGAGAAAGTGATCGAACAGGCGCGGCACATCGAGATCCAAATCGCGGGCGATCATTACGGGAATCTGGTGCACCTGGGCGAGCGTGAGTGTTCGCTGCAGCGCCGTCACCAAAAGATCGTCGAGGAGTGCCCATCGCCGTGGGTGGCGCAGCACCCCGATCTGCGGGCTGCCATGGGCGCAGCCGCGTTAAAGATTGCGCGCGCGGCGGGCTACGACAATCTAGGCACGGTCGAGTTTCTAGCCGACAATCGAGGAAACTTCTATTTCCTGGAAGTGAACACACGCTTGCAGGTGGAGCATCCGGTGACGGAGCTGGTAACGGGATACGATCTGGTCCAATTGCAATTGCGGATTGCGGCCGGCGAGGCGTTGCCGTTCTCGCAGAGCGATGTCCGGTGGCAGGGATGGGCCATGGAGTGCCGGGTCTGCGCCGAAGATCCCGAGACGAACTTCTTTCCTTCGCCCGGGATGATCGTGCAACTGCGCGAGCCCAGCGGTCCCGGTGTGCGGCTGGACTCAGGGGTGTATCCGGGCTGGACGGTGCCACTGGAGTACGATCCCTTGCTGGCGAAGTTGATCACTTGGGGGCCGGACCGGAACGCGGCCATGCAACGCTTGCGGCGCGCGCTGGGCGAATACACGATCACAGGCGTAGAAACGAACGTCGCGTTCTTTCGCGAGATTCTGGATGATCCTGAGTTCCGCGCTGGAAATATTTCGACCGAGTTCGTGGCGAATTTCTTCGCCCGCCGAAAGCTGCGGGCCGAGCCAGCGGCGCAACTGGACCTGGCAGTCGCGCTGGCAGCGGCGGCCTATGCCAAACCCCGCTTGCTTACGAGCGCGGCTCAGCATCGGGAGTGCGTGGATTCCCGTTGGGTAACCCTAGGGCGGGACCAACTCCTCCAATGAAATGGCAAGTCGTGGTGGACGGCCGCGCGATTGAGATCGATTCCCAGCAACTCGACAGCGTGCTGCAAGTGGAAGCCGGCGTGTATTCGGTGCTGCTGGACGGCGCGAGCTATGAGATACGGATTCAGCCGTCGCTTCAAGGATTGACCGCCAGCGTGGCGGGCCGGCGGTTTGCCGTCGAGGTCCGCGATCCGCGCGACGCCAGCCGAAGTTCACGCGCCGCCATCGGATCCGGGCGCCAGAATGTGACAGCGCCCATGCCTGGCAAGGTGGTGCGCGTGCTGGTGGAGACCGGAGATCTGGTGGAAACCTCGCAGGGCCTGGTGGTGGTGGAAGCAATGAAGATGCAAAACGAGTTGAAAGCCAGCAGGCCGGGCCGCGTGATCGAGATTCGGGCCCGCGCGGGCGAAACCGTGGGCGCCGGCGACACCCTGGTAGTCTTGGAATAGATTCTGGGAAAATGGGGATTGTATTACAGATTCGCGCGAGGTCTCGTTCGTGATCCGTAGCCGAAGCTGGCTCGCGATTCTTCTGGTGGCCGCGGCCGTGATCGGGACGTGGGTTGCTGTGAAAAAAAAGCCGCCGCCGGAGGTGAATTTTACCAAGGCCGCCCGTGAAACGCTGGTCAGCTCGCTGAGCACGAATGGCAAGGTAGAGCCGATCGAATGGATGCCGGTGCGCTCGGAACGCGCGGGAGTGATTACGCGGGTGTCGGTAAGCAAGGGCCAATTTGTGCGAAAAGGCGATCCGCTGGTGGAACTGGACACGCGCGTGGCCAGCGCTGATTTATCCAAGGCGCACGCAGCCATTCAAGAGGCCCAAGCGCAGCAGCAAGTGTTGACGCAAGGCGGGCGTGTCGCCGAGCGCCAGCAAATCGAAGCCGACCTCTCGCGTGCGCGGCTGGATCTGGACGCGGCGCAAAAGAATTACCAGGCATTGGAGCGATTGGTTGCCAAGCAGGCGGCAACGCGCCAGGAGCTGGATTCCGCGCGCCAGTTGGTGGATCAACTCGAGTTGAGAATCCAGGCGCTGGAAAAGAACAAGGCCGCGCTGGTCACCGGAACTGACCAGGACATCGCGAAGGCCCGATTGCAGCAGGCCGAGTCCGCCGCCGCGGTGGCGCAGACGAATCTCGACCTTAACGTGATTCGCGCTCCGATGGATGGAACGGTGTACGACTTCGATTTGAAGCAAGGCTCCTACGTCAATCCAGGCGATCCGATTGCGAAGGTGGGCCGCCTGGATCGCGTCCGCGTCACCGTCTACGTTGATGAGCCGGACCTCGGCAGAGTGCGCCCAGGCGAGTTGGTGGTAATTACGTGGGACGCGCTGCCAGGCCATCAATGGAGGGGCACGGTGGACAAGCTTCCGGCGCAGATCGTGCCGCTGGGGACGCGACAGGTGGGCGAGGTCGGTTGCGTGATCGAAAATCCGGACCGCGATTTACTTGCAAACGCCAACATCAACGCGGATATTCAGGCGACAGTGGTGGAAAACGCGATCGCGATTCCGAAGGAGGCGATTCGCCGGCAGGGTTCGGACACTGGCGTTTTGCTGCTGGAAGGCGATCGCGTGGTGTGGCGCAAGGTAACCCTCGGCATTTCGACCTACACCAAGTCGCAGGTGATTTCCGGATTGAAGGACGGCAACGCAGTGGTGCTGCTATCGGAGAAGCCGATCCAGAGCGGGTCTCGGGTGCGGCCGGTTTTTCAGTAACGCTCCGCGCAAACGCACTAATCAGATTGGCGCTTCGCTCATGCCCGAAATAAATTTGATTCCAGGAACACTCTTCCTGCTTAACCGGTTGTCATTGGTGATGAACAGATCAACGTCAGCAGCCGCCGCGCACGCGAGTTGAATAGCGTCGGCGGGATTAATTGCGCGATCCTGGCGGATTCGGGCGTACGCTTCCGCGGCGTCTAATCCGAACGGCGAAATGGTGAGCTCCGGAGCGGAAAAGAGTGCTCGATACCGTTCGGCCAACGACCTGTGTCCGGTGGACAGCGGCTTCACCAAAACCTCTCCGACGGTCATGGCGCTGGTGAAAAGCCGGTCATGTCGATGCAACATCCTGCGGCGCAGATCGCGAACGGCAGCGCCGAATCCAGGGCTGTCCTCAAGCAAATAAATGAAGAGGTTCGTGTCCCAGAAGATGTTGGCCAAGATTAGCTCCCAGCAGCGCGTTTATCTCCATACCAATCTGAACGCAGGCTCCGAACGTAGTCGTCAGCGTTGGTATCGGCCCAAATTTCCTTTCCAACGCCCCACATTTGAAGGATCGGATCGTCTTCCTCTCTGACGGCGGTCTGCTTACGGCAATATTCGCGCTCGTACCAGTCCAGCAGGTAGTGATATTTCTGTGGGAGTTCGTCCCGCTCCGGGATCATCTTGCCCTTCCGAGCGGGATGCGCGGCATCCGTCGGTCGAAACAGCCGGTACGTGTCGTCAGCGAGCTTATAGAACATCCGATACTTCGCGGAGTTTGGCTCGGCATTGGCCACGTTGTGAGAATAGATGTGTACCTGGATACCAGGCCGCAGTTCTGGATTGGCTTGTTCCGCCTTCACCCGATCAAGAATCTCTTTTGCCGAGAACGAATCCCGATCCAGATGCTCATACTGCAGCAGCGCCAACGACAGCCAAGCTTCATCCGCAACCCGGATTGACTTTTCTGAGGTTCCCATGGATATAATCTCCATAACCATGTATAACAGGTTTGTGGAGGGGCGTCAACTGATACCTGAAATAACCGTCCAATCGGGAGCTACTGGTACAACCTCCGCTCACGGCGCATGAAGGCGGGGACTTCCAGGTCGTCGGCGGTGATTTGGTCCGATACCTCTGGCTCAGCCACCGGCTCGGGTGTTGGCGGCGACTCCCGAAGGAACGACGATCCGCTGGGCAATCCGCTACTGAATCCGCCGCTGCTGAATAGTGGCTCAGGCGCTGGAGCGGGTGGAGGCGGTACGTTCTCAAACACCAGCGGCTCGATCATGGAAGACGCCGCCGAAGCGCCAGCGCGGCGCGCCAGTTGCGGCAGATTATCGCGCTGGAATCCAGTCGCTATCACGGTAATCTTCACCGTGTCCTTGAGCGATTCGTTCAGCACGACGCCGAAATTGATCTGCGCGTCCTCATTGGACGTGGCTCCGCGAATCAGCGAGCAGGCTTCGTTTACGTCGTGCAGGCTCAGCTTGCTGGAACCGGTGATGTTGATAAGCACGCCGCGCGCGCCCTTCACGCCGCCCTCTTCCATCAGCGGAGAACTGATGGCCTGGCGGGCCGCTTCGATGGACGCGTTCTCGCCGGACGCCGACGCGGTGCCCATCATCGCGTAGCCCATGCCGAGCATGATGGCGCGGATATCGGAGAAGTCGCGGTTGATCAATCCAGGAGTGGTGATGATGTCGCTGATGCCCTGGACGGCCTGCCGCAAAATGTCGTCGGCGATGCGGAACGCCTCGAAGAAACTGGTGCCGCGCGGGACTAGCTCAAGCAGGCGGTCATTGGGCACGGTGATCACGGTATCCACGGTGCCGCCGAGCTCCGACAATCCGCGGTCGGCCTGCTTCATGCGGCGCGGTCCTTCGAAGGCGAACGGTTTCGTAACTACGGCGACCGTGAGCGCGTTCAGCTCCTTGGCGAGCGATGCAACTACCGGCGCCGCGCCGGTGCCCGTGCCACCACCCAGTCCCGCGGTGACGAACACCATGTCGGCGCCTTCCAACACTTCGATGATGCGTTCGGTGTCCTCGAGCGCCGCCTGGCGTCCCAAGGCAGGATCGGAACCCGCGCCCAATCCGTTGGTCACCTTGGATCCGATGGCTAGCTTGTTAGGCACCGGCGAGGCGTTGAGCGCCTGGACATCGGTGTTGAGAATGTGAAATTCGACGCCGCTGAGGCCCTCGTTCATCATGCGGGCCACCGCGTTCGAACCCCCGCCTCCGACGCCCACTACTTTGATCTTGGTGCCTTCCAGGGCCTCTTCTTGTATGGCGAACTTCAATGCGTCCATTCAAACCTCCTGTGATCGTGTTAGAAATTATCTAAACAACATCCCCATCAAACCGGGCGCTCTGCGTTTGGTCTCCCGATTCGTCTTCAAGCGCGCCGAGTACCGCGCCAGTCCGGACGCGGTGGACCACGCCGGGCTGCAAAGCTCGTCCGGAAAATCCTGGATGCCGTCTGGGATGGCATTGCGCGCGGGACAATTCAGGACGCGCTCGGCCATGTCGCACATGCCGTTGAGCATGGCCCCGCCGCCGGCCAAAAGGACGCCTTCCAACAGTTTTTGGTCCATGCCGATGGTCACCAGCTCCGAGCCGACGTGGATGAACAGCTCTTCGGCGCGCGCCTCCAAAATCTCGTTGAGCTGCTTGCGGGTGGCTTCGCGCGGCAGGCGTCCTTCGTTGGACGGCACCTCGATATAACTGTTATCGGAGGTGAGGCCCAGCATGGCGCATCCGTATTCGATCTTGAGGCGCTCGGCATCGTTGTATTGCACGGTGAGCCCCACGGCCACGTCACGCGTGAAGTGATCCGCCGAAATCGCGAGACTGCGCGCCAGCAACACAGCCTCGCCGTCGTAAACCACCAGGTCGGTCGAGTGCTTGCCAATGTCCACCACCGCCACGCCGCGGTTGCGATCGTCGCGGTTCACGGCGGCGTAGGCCGTCGCCACCGGCTCAAACATGGACTCCTCGACCGCGTACGAGGCTTGATGCACAGCGTTCAGCACCGCGTGGTGCTCCTGCTCCGAACAGATGACGATGTGAACGTTGGCTTCCAGGCGGGAGCAGATGGAACCGCGCGGGTAGCGCTTGCCGGAGCGGCCGTCCAGGGTAAAATCCTGCGGGAACAAATGCAGGATCATGCGGTCTTCTTCCAAGCGCACTTGCTCGCTGCGCTCGACGGCGTAGGCCATGTCATCGAGCGTGACGGGGCGCGGC
>Ga0182015_10001798_pt1 | contig 27330 bp, 28 predicted proteins | sample 712P3MmetaG_FD_120478 | JGI IMG/M metagenome (GOLD analysis project Ga0182015, IMG submission 120478) | Permafrost microbial communities from Stordalen Mire, Sweden - 712P3M metaG | ecosystem: Environmental > Terrestrial > Soil > Wetlands > Permafrost | place: Sweden: Stordalen | collected...
CTCAATCGTTATTACATGCAGGAGCTCGAAGGCAAACCCAAGAACACCTCTTGTAACGCCGGCGACGTGAGCTGCGTCATCGACGCCAATGGCGACGTCTACTTCTGCGAATTGCTCAAGCCGGTCGGCAACCTCAAAACCTATGATTGGGACTTCGACCGCCTCTGGCACGATTTTCAGGCCACCGAGCTCCGCAATAAAGTCCAGAACGGGTGCCACTGCACCCACGAATGCTTCCAGACCAAGAATCTGATTTTCACTCCGTGGCGGTTGGTCTGAAAATTGGTGTAGAGGCTCGTGTATAAGGCGAAATTTCGGAAGCTGGTCCAGCCCCTGGTCCCCGCCTTCGTCATGCGCTGGATAGACCCCTTTCACACCGAACTGCTCGAGCACCTCACCGAAGCCGCTCGCAAGTTGCCCGCCGGTTCGCATGTATTGGACGCCGGCGCCGGCGAGTGTCCCCACGCCCCCCTGTTCGCTCACACCCGATATGTCCGTTTGGATCGCGGCATCGGCGACAAGGCCTGGGACTATTCGAAAATCGAAGTGCTCGGCGACATCTCCGAATTGCCCTTCTGCGACGGCGCTTTCGATGCCGTGATCAACATCCAGGTACTGGAACATTTGAAGGAACCCAGTATCGGGATCAACGAAATGGCGCGCGTGCTGAAGCCAGGCGGCCAGTTGATTCTCACCACGGTGCAATGTTGGGAGATCCACCAGCACCCCAACGATTTTTTCCGCTACACCCGCTACGGCCTCACATATTTGTTTGACAAGGCGGGCCTGGAAAGCCGCGTCGAAGCCCTCGGCGGCCTGTTCTGGCTGATCGGTTTCCGCTTGATGGCCATCTTGAGCTTCTTTCAGAAAGGCTGGCGCTGGCTGATTTTCGCGGTGCTCCTTCCCATCTTCGGCTTCGCGATTCCCGTGGTCTGCTACTTCCTCGATCCGGTGGACCGCCGCCGCGACTACACGCTCGGCTATTTTTGCTGGTGTCGTAAACCGTGACCAGCTCGCTCATCATCATTACGTTCAACCGCGCCGCATTGCTCGAACGAACTTTGGCAGGCCTTACGCGGCAAACGCGACGAGTTGACGAGGTCATCGTCGTTGACAATGGCCCGACGCCCGACACCGAACGAGTCGCGTCCTCCTTCACCGCGCGCTACGTGCCGGAACCGCGGCGGGGTTATGGGTATGCGCGCAATCGCGGGCTCGCCGAAGCTCGTGGCGACGTGATCTACTTCTTGGATGACGATTGCGTTCCCGAGCCCGATTGGGCCGATGTGCTCTGGAGCGTTCTCCACTCAGGCGAAGCCGATCTCGCCAGCGGCTCGCGCACTCCAGGCCAGCCGGGCTTGGCCGCAAGGCTGGAATATCTCTCCACCGATGGTCCCGTTTTGTCACCCGCTCTCACCGCTGGTCCCGCGCGGCACCTGTCGACCTCGAACTTGATCTTGCGGCGCGAAGTAGTCGCAAAGACCGGCTGCTTCGACGCAACGCTCAGCATGTGCGAGGATCGCGATTACACCACCCGGGCGCGCAAGCTGGGTTTCCGGCTCCGCTACGAGCCCCAGGCGCGTGTCACGCACTATCCGGCGATTCACGACGTTTCCGAATATCTCGCGAAAATGCGGCACTACGGAACCGGCACGTCGCAATACTTCCGCCGCTGGCGGGATGAAGAGCCCTTGGCCGGCCTGTTTCCCGCCAGTCCCGCGGCGCGTTTGCTCTTGCTGCCCGCGCTCGCCGCTGCCGGCACGGCCTATCTCGTCGCGCGCAATCTGCCGCAGAACCCGGACGCAGTCCCGCTCAGCCCACTGTTGTTCGTCGGACAGCTCTGGTGGCACTGGGGAGGATTCGAAGCCATGCGTCTTGAGCAGGGCAAACCATGCTGAACCGCAAAGTCGTCGCCCTAGGCCGCGCGCTCATCCCGCAATTCCTGCTCGATCAAATCAACCCGTTCGATCGCTTCGTTCTGAATGCCGTGCGCGAATTTTCGGGATTGCTTCCTCCGAATGCGCTCATTCTCGACGCGGGCGCCGGCGAAGCGCAATACCGTCCCGAACTCGCGCGCGCCGGTCATAAATACCGCGCCATCGACTTGGGCGTAGGCGAAGGCGATTGGAATTACGGCAAAATCGACGCTTGGGCGCGCGTCGAAGCCCTGCCATTCCCGCCTGAAACCTTCGACGGCATGCTGAGCGTCGCGGTGCTCGAACACACGCCCTATCCGCGCCAGACCTTGCACGAAATGGCGCGGGCATTGAAGCCCGGCGGCCGGCTGATGATCATCGTTCCGACAATGTGGGAAGAGCACCAGATGCCGCACGACTACTATCGCTTCACGCGCTACGGCGCAAAGAATTTGCTGGAGGAAGCCGGATTCGCCGTCGATAAAATCCGGCCGCTGGGCGGCTATTTCTGGTTCATGGGCCGCAAATTCATAGACGTCCTGGAGTTCTTCGAACGCGGCCCGCGCGTGCTGCTATGGCCGTTCCTTGCCGTCCCCTTCGGCTTTCTTTTGCCCATCCTCTGCACGCACCTGGATTGGCTGGATCGCGACAAATACTACACCATCGGCCAGCTCTGTTTTTGCCGCAGGATTCGCGAGCCCGGGGCTTCTGCTGGTGTTGGGGACGGCGCTGGCATTTTGCCCTGAATCGTACCCCTCCCGCTACAATGAAGTCTGTGCGCGCTTGGAACCGGGCCAACTTGCTGTGGGGCTACCTGCGGCGCAAATCCATGCTGAATGCACTCCCGGTGGAGTACATCGTCGAGACCACCGCCAAGTGCAATCTCTATTGCCCGATGTGTCCTCGCGAAAATCACAAGCAGCCCAAAGCCGACATGAGCGACGAGATTTTTGAGCGCCTGGTCCGGGAATCCGGACGCAGCGCCGAGCACATGATGCTCATCGGACTTGGCGAGCCGATGATGGATCGCAAGATCTTCGACCGCATTGAATATTGCGAGCAGCACAACATCTCCACACTGCTCTCCTCCAACGGTACTTTCTTCGACGAGAAGACCTGCGCGCGCCTGCTCGACACGCCTCTCGAACACATCACTTTGAGCTTCGACGGAGCCACCAAAGAGTCCTACGAATATTACCGCAAGGGCGCGAACTTTGAGAAGGTCCGTGACAACTTTGTCCGCTTCGCGCGCATGAAACATGAGCGCCGGGCCAAAGTACAGGTAGTGGTGCAGATGGTCCGCATGGAGCGCAACGCCGGAGAGGTGGACGATTTCATCCGCTTCTGGAGCGCGGTTCCAGGCGTCGACCATGTCCGCATCAAGGAGGACGAAACCAATCTGTTGCAGCCCGAAGCTGGCCATGCGCCGCAGGATTGGAAACATCCCTGCCACTATCTCTGGCGCGGTCCGATGTATGTGAAGCAGAACGGCGACGTGTATCCGTGCTGCCAGAGCTACACCATGGACGGCAGCCCCGTGGGCAATCTGGAAGAAACGCCGCTCGAACAAATCTGGAATTCGGCCGAGATGCAGCGGATGCGCCGTCTGCACGCCACGGGCCACGCGGGCGAGATCGACATCTGCTCGCGCTGCTGCACCACCATCCCGCATTCGCTGTTGGTCGCCGGCAGTCTCATATTTCACGGCAAAACCGTCCGCCGGTTTCTGCCCTGGATTGAACGGATGGTCTATTTGTCGAAACTTCCCCGCGCCCTGCTGACCCCGCCCCAAAAGAACGCCGGCCAGAGCCGGCTGGTTCAAATCGATTCAGCCCAGGTCGATTCAGCCCGCAAGTAAACTGTCCGGTTTGCACCGCCAAGTCCCACGAACGAACAAGGCCGTCGGCGAAACTTATTGAATTTACTTGGGCGGGCGTGGCCTCCGAGTTGCAGTGTTTCTCAGGCTATGCCAAGACTCCAACACACGCGCGAAGTCTTATCCAATCCCTTGACCGCCGCCGATCTCGATCGCAAGGCCAGGCAGGGTTGGAAACCAGTGGCCGTAATCTGGGCAAGGGAAATAGATGACCAGGCGGGCGATCAACCACAACTCGCCGATATCACCCAACCGGTTCCCTATGGGCTTAAGATCGCCGAAGATTGCACAGCCCTCGAGCAAGATGTGCAGGAGCGCGAAGCCCTGATTGTCATGCTGGAAATGATTATCCAGGAAAAATCCCTTTCGGCGACCGCCGAGGAGCTGAACCGGCGCGGCTTCCGTACCCGCCACAACTCCAACTGGACTCCAGGCTCGGTATTCGATATGCTCCCGCGGCTCATCGAAGTCGGTCCCCGGGTGTTCAGCACTGAAGAGTGGGTGGTTCGCCGGGGCAGACTCATGAATGTTATCTGATCGGGACCGCGCGGTCGTTCCGGAGAATCACGCCGTCCTTCATCACGAAGATCACGCTCTGCGTCAGCTTGATGTTCTCGATCGGATTTCCGGGCACCGCGACCACGTCGGCGAGCATCCCCGGCTTCAGCGCTCCAATCTTATCCTGCAAGCCGAGCAACTCCGCGGCGGACGCGGTACCCGCGATTAGCGACTGCGCAGGCGTCATCCCGTCGGCCGCCATGAACGCGAACTCCAGTGCATTGTCGCCGTGCGGATAAACGGCGGCATCGGTTCCCAGCGCAATCTTCACGCCCAAGGCCAGCGCGCGTTTCACCATGACGTCCTGTTGCTGCACGGCGCGAGTGGCTTTGGCCTGCACCAGCGGCGGAAACTTCGATTCGGCGAGCCCCACGCGCGTGGTCAGCGTTGGCACCAGGAATGTGCCGCGATCGTGCATCATTCGCATGGCTTCGTCGTCGAGAAACGTACCGTGCTCGATGGAATCGATTCCCGCGCGAATGGCCCGCTTGCTGGACTCGGCGCCGTGCGAGTGCGCGGCGGTCTTCCGGTGCAGCGTGTGCGCTTCATCCACCAGGGCATCGAGCTCGGCTTGCGTCAATTGCGGAACATCCACCTCGTCGGTGGGCGAGAGCACGCCGCCGCTGGCGCAAGTCTTGATCACGTCCGCTCCGTACTTGATATTGAACCGCACGGCGTAGCGGGCTTGTTCAGGTGAATTGATGACGCCGTCCTCGGGACCAGTCTCACGGCCAAACAGGCCAAATCGAAAGCTGTCGCCGTCATCGCAATGCCCGCCGGTGGATCCGAGCGCGTGAACCGCAACCAGCATTCGCGGCCCCGGAACGTATCCGGCGTTGATGGAATTGCGCAACCCAACATCGATGAAGTCGGACGACCCGACATCGCGTACCGTGGTGAAGCCGGCCATTACGGTTTTGCGCGCGTTGGCGGTGGCGCGAATCGCCCTTTCGGAGATGGGCCGTTGCAGGGAAAGTAGCGCACTGCCGTTATAGTCGGGGTTGAATTCCATGGACAGATGCGTATGTGCGTCAATGAAACCGGGCAGCAGCGTGGCGTCGCCCAGATCGATCACCGTGGCTCCCGAGGGAGCGCTCCCGCCGACGGATTGAATGACGCCGTTCGAAACCACTACCAGTCCCGGCGCGACCACCTGGCCGCTGGCGCTATCAAACATCCTGGCTGCTCTCAAGACATAGGTATTCGTTTGCGCGAGCAGCACATTCGCGCAAGCCAGCAGCACCGCCGCAATCTTCATAGCAAGCAGAGTAACAAAATGAATTAACGTGTGGTTCAATGGAAGATCGTGGAGGCAAAAACATGAAGGTTGGTGTGGCCGGACAGGGCGCTTTCGGTGTGAAACATATCGAGGCGATCAAGAACATTTCCGGCATCGAGGTGGTGACTCTAACCGGCGGCAATCAAGCTGCCACGGAAGAAGTCGCCAAGAAGTTCGGCATTCCTCATTGGACAGGGGATCTGGGCGAGAGCTTGAAACAGCCTGGCCTGGAAGCCATGATTCTGGCCACGCCCACGCAGATGCACGCCGATCAAGCCGAACAGTGCATGCGCGCCGGCAAGCACGTGCAGATCGAGATTCCCATGGCCGATTCGCTGGCAGATTCCGAGCGCATATTGAAAGCGCAAAAAGAGACTGGCCTCATCGTCATGGCCGGTCACACGCGCCGCTTCAATCCCAGCCATCAGTGGATCCACAAGCGCATCCTGTCCGGCGAGTTGAAGGTCCAGCAGATGAACGTGCAGACGTACTTTTTCCGGCGCACGAATATGAATGCGGCGGGCAAGCCGCGCAGTTGGACGGATCACCTGCTCTGGCACCACGCCTGTCATACCGTGGATCTGTTTGCGTATCAGGCGGGCGAAAACATTTCCGAATGCTTCGCGCTGGAAGGGCCGCCGCATCCTGAGTTGAAGATTGCGATGGACATGAGCATCGGTCTGAAAGTTCCTTCGGGCGCCATCTGCACGCTCTCGCTGTCGTTCAACAACAAGGGTCCGCAAGGCACGTTCTTCCGTTACATTTGCGATAATGGCACCTACGTCGCCTATTACGACGATCTGGTGGATGGCGAACAGAAGCCCATCGATCTCAGCAAGGTAGACGTCTCGATGAACGGCATCGAGTTGCAGGATCGAGAATTCTTCGCCGCTATTCAAGAGGGCCGCGAACCGAATGCCAGCGTCGCGCAAACCATTTCGGCCATGCGCGTTCTCGACCGGCTGGAGCGGATGATGAAGTCCGGCTCCCTTACGGGCGCGGCTCGGTAATCATCAGGCGTGCATGGCCTTCGCGGCTGGTTGCGAATGGCCGAGAACCTTGTGCGGCCGGTAGGGCTTCTCTAACGCCGCCACTTCCTCGGCGCTGAGCTTCAGGTCCACCGACGCGATCAGCTCTTTCAGATGCTGCGTCTTGGTCGCGCCGATGATGGGCGCGGTCACGCCCGGCGCTTGCAATACCCAGGCGCACGCGATCTGCGCCGCTGAAACTCCGCGCTGTTTGGCGGCTTCGGCCACCGCATCGGCAACCAGGAAATCGTCCTCGCTGTAATACATATCCTTGGCAAATGCGTCCAGCTGCGAGCGCGCAGTGGAGCCGCCATCGCGCTTCCTGGTGCCGGTCAGAAATCCACGCGCCAGCGGACTCCACGGAATTACGCCCACGCCCTGATCGACGCACAACGGAATCATCTCGCGCTCCTCCTCGCGATAGACCAGGTTGTAGTGATTCTGCATGGCGATGAAGCGGTGCCAGCCGTGCTCCTTCGCGAGATACAGAGCCTTCGAAAACTGCCATGCCGCCATGCTGCTGGCGCCCAGATAGCGCACCTTTCCCGCGCGGACGAGGGAGTCCAGCGCTTCCAGCGTCTCTTCGATCGGCGTATTGAAATCCCAGCGATGGATCTGATACAGATCGATGAAATCCATGCCCAGCCGGCGCAGCGAGTTGTCGCAGCCTTCGATAATATGCTTGCGGCTGAGCCCCTTCTTGTTGGGACTGTGACCCATTGCGCCGCACACTTTGGTCGCGACTATGATTTCATCGCGCGAAGCCATCTCCCTCAGGTACTCGCCTGTGATCTCTTCGCTCAATCCCGCCGAATAAACATCCGCGGTGTCGAAGAAATTGATCCCGGCGTCGAGCGCGATTTTGAAATGCTCGCGCGCATCTTCCTTGTTCACGTGCCAGCCGCGCGTGCCCAGCGCCCAGTCCGGCAGTTCGCCGCCGCCGTAGCTCATGCATCCCAAACAAATGCGGGACACGGTGATTCCGGTCTTGCCCAGTAACGTGTATTGCATCGTGTTCTTGTAGTCTCCCGTCGAAAACACCAGTTTAACGTGTGCGGGCCTCTACGATACAGTGCCCGCTGCTATACAATGTCGGTCGTGAAACACAGCTCCGATCGCATTCTCACCACGCACGCCGGCCGCCTGGAAGCTTCCAGCATGACCGAGGTCATCAGCAAACAAGCTGACGCCGGCATCGACATCATTAGCGATGGAGAGCTGGGCAAAATCGGCTTCGGCTTCCCCTACTATGGCCGGCGGCTCGCGGGGCTGGCGACGCGCAAGATCAATCCCGGAGAAACAGCTTGGATGGGCGGCAACACGGGTGAACGCGCCGAGTTCGCGGAGTTCTATAAGGCATTGAACTTCGAGAGGCTCCTTCCGCCGGAACGCACCATCTGCAACGGGGCTATCTCCTACATCGGAGAGCAGGAAGTGGCGAACGATCTTGCCGTATTCAAGAAAGCGCTGGCGGAAGCCGGAGCGAGAGCCGAGGAAACATTTATGTGCGTGCTGGCGCCGGGCTGGCTGGAGCACTTCTTCCACAACGAGCATTATCCGAACGACGAGCAGTATCTGTTCGCGCTCGCCGACGCAATGAAGCACGAGTACGAAGCGATCGTCGGTGCGGGCTTCATCTTGCAGCTCGACGATCCCGCCCTGCCCGACACATACGACATGATCGTCCCCACGCCGACCATCGCCGAGTACCGCAAGTTCGCCGAGGTGCGCATTGACGCGCTGAATCACGCGTTGGAGGGGCTTCCGGAAGACCGGGTGCGCTATCACATCTGCTGGGGAAGCTGGCACGGCCCGCACACGCACGACCTGCCGCTGAAACATCTTGTGGACCTGATGTTGAAGGTGAAGGCTGGCGCTTACTCGGTGGAAGCGGCCAATCCGCGCCACGAGCACGAATGGAAAGTGTGGAAGGACGTGAAGCTGCCCGACGGCAAGATCCTGATCCCCGGCGTGGTCAGCCACGCGAGCAATGTTGTCGAGCATCCCGAGCTGGTGGCCGACCGCATCGCGCTCTACGCGAGTCTGGTGGGGCGCGAGAACGTCATCGCGGGTACCGACTGCGGGCTCGGCTTGCGTGTACATCCGCAAATCGCGTGGGCGAAACTGAAGGCGCTGTCGGAAGGCGCGGCGCTAGCGAGCCGGCAGCTCTGGGGGCACTAACCGTGCGGCAAAATTACCAGGGGACGCGGCCTTCGTCGTTGAAATATCCGCCGGTCGGTCCGTCCTCGCCGATGGTGGCGTATTGGATGGCCGCAACAGCTCCCTGCACCGCGCTACGAGGGCCGCTGTTGCCGTTGAGGTCGGTCGCGCAATAGCCGGGGCAGATGGCGTTCACTTTGATGGGCGTGTCCTTGAGCTCTTTGGCGAATTGAATGGTCATGCTATTCAGCGCCGATTTCGACGTGTTGTAACCCAGCGCCAGGAAATCCGCGAACGGCGAATTCAGATCGCTGGAAAGCGTGAGCGAGCCCAGGCTGCTGGACACGTTCACGATGCGGCCGTGCTTGGATTTCCGCAAAAGCGGCAGCATGGTCTGCGTGAGCGCGATCGGCCCGAAGAGGTTCGTTTCGTAGACTTCGCGCACTTTGGCGAGATCCACCCCGCTCGGCTTGGCTCCCCACTCAGCGATACCGGCGTTGTTTACCAAAATGTCCAGCCGCCCGAATTCCTTTTCGATCCACTCGGCCGCGCGCCGAACGGTTTCGTGATCGGTCACATCCAGCTTCACAAAACGAGCATCCCCGCCTTCCGCCTTCAACTTCGCGATGGCCGCCTGGCCGCGTGCTTCATCCCGCGCGCCCACCAGTACAGTAATCTTCTTCGCGGTCAACCCGCGCGCGATCTCGTAACCGATCCCTTTATTTGCGCCGCTGATGAGCGCGATGTCACCTTGAAAAAGTTCCATAGATCTTCAGTGTAAACCTGAGCCACGAGAAATGCGTCTATAGGCACATGCGAAAACGAATTCTTGCCTCAACCGCTTTCCTGGCTGTTACATCCATGCTTGCTACCGCACAGACCCCGACCCATACACCGCCCACGCCGACCCAGATTGTCGCCAATCAGGTGGCTCGGCTCACCAAGCTACTGGATTTGAATCCCATGCAGCAAACGCAGGCGACCGAGTACTTCACCACCGAGGAGGCCGCGCTGGCGATCGTCCGAACCGCCATGCACACCGCGCGCACCGCGATTCAAGCCGACATTAAGAATGGCAACAAAGCCGATATCAGCACCCAAGCGGCGGCAATCGGAACTCTCACCACCACAGAGGTGGAGGCGCAAGCCACGGCTGATGCCGCGTTTTATGCCATCCTGACCCAGGATCAACAGTCCAAGTACGAAACGCTTGGGCACGGTGGTGGTTTTGGCGGACCGGGCGGACCGGGCGGACCTGGCCCACACGGGACCCACTAACTCCATGCAATTGTCGGCAGCGTCCGAACTCGAGAGAGCCATCCGTCCTGACGTTGCCGTCGCCCAAGACTTCGAAGCGCTGGTCCAGTTGTATCGGCCCAAGGTATTCCGCTTCGCACTCGCTTCCTTGCGCGACCTGGACACGGCCGAGAGCGTGACTCAAGATTGTTTCCTCCGCGCCTATCAAGCGCGCGACGGCTTCCGTCAGGACTGCAGCACGCAAACCTGGCTGATGCGGATCGCCGTCAATCTGATCCGCGATCAAATTCGCAACCGGCGCTTTCAGTTTTGGAGACGCGCAAGCCTGACGGCCAAGCCCGCCGATGTGGCTGGCCACGGGATCGCCGATCGCGCGCGCTCCCCGGAAGCTCAGGCATTATTAAACGAACAAGTGGCGGCGGTTTGGGAGGCTGCGGGCAAGCTTCCCGAACGCCAGCGGACGGTCTTCCTGCTGCGTTTCGTGGAGGACCTGGATCTGCTGGAAATCGCTTGCGCCACCGGAATGAAGGAAGGTACGGTGAAGACTCATCTGTTCCGCGCGTTGCGCGCGGTGCGGGTGCGATTGGGAGGGGTGGCATGACGCATTTGAGTTCGGAGCACCTATCCGAATGTATTCTGGGCCAGCCGGATCGCCGGATTGCGGGACATCTCGAGAACTGTCCGGCCTGCCGCGCTGAGCTCGGGAACTTTCGCGAAGCTCTCTCCGGATTTCGCGGCGCGGTCCGCTGCTGGAGCCAGAACCAGGCGCACGTGGCGCTGGCCGTTCCCCGGCCGTCCGAATCGCGCTCCTGGAGTGCTTCGCATCAACTCGCGCTGGCGCTGCTGCTGGCCGGGGTGTGCATTCTTGCGAGCATCGTCTGGCGCGGAGGAGAAAACGCGCCTGCAGGCGACGCGGTGTTGCTCAACCAAGTGGATGCCCAGGTGTCGCGCGCGGTCCCCTCGTCGATGGAGCCTCTCATGAAACTCGTGGCGCAGGAATAATCATGATCCGCGCCTTTCTCATATGCCCTGTCGCCATCCTTGCCGCGGGTACCCTTTCGGCGCAAGAAGGTCCGCCTCCGCCTATGCGCCCCAACCGTCCTCCGATGGAGCGCGCTTTCCATGGTCCGCCGGGACGATGGTGGACCGATCCCGCGTTAGTGCAAAAGCTCGGCCTCACCGCCGATCAGCAGAAGCACATTGACACGTTGTTTCAGCAAAGCCGCTTGAAGCTGATTGACCTGAGTGCGGCATTGCAAAAGGAAGAAGCGATCATGGAGCCGTTGGTGGAAGCCGACCGATCCGACGAATCGCAGGTTCTGGCGCAGATCGATCGCGTGGCCCAGGCGCGCGCCGAGCTGGAGAAGGCCAACGCCCGCATGTTGCTCGGATTCCGCGGCGTGCTCACGCAAGACCAGTGGAAAAGACTGCAGGCCGAAGACCCGCCACGCCGGGGCCCGGAGCGCGACTACGGCCCCCGACCATCCCAAAAAACACAAAATTAAGAAAGTTGTACTGCGATCGACAACCGGCGACTGCTGATCCAACCCGCAGGGATCGTAAGCGTAGCGAACCACAATTTCTCGGGAGAGGTGTTCAAAAAGCCGCACGAGTGTCTCAGAATGCGACGACCGTTTGCGAGACGTCCATTGGCGCATCGCGCCAATGGCGGACCCCTCCGGGATGCCGGGGATCGGCGATACTAATGGCGGACCTTCACACCGGCGCAAGGATATGACCCAGCATGGCGAAACGGAATCCCCGCACATCGAAGTGATCCGCGCCGCGCCGGAGCAGGCGCCGATACTTGGGAACCTGCTCGAGTTGTACGCACACGACTTCAGCGAATTCCGCAATTTAGAAATAGGGGAGGATGGCAGGTTCGGCTACCGGTCCCTACCGCTTTATTGGTCAGAGCCTAACCGGCATCCGTTCTTCATCGGGATAGATGGCAAATTGGCAGGGCTGGTTTTTGTTAAGCAAGGCTCGGAAGTCTCGGGCAATGACGCGGTCTGGGACATGGCGGAGTTCTTTATTGTTCGTGGATGCCGCAGACGTGGAATTGGAGCTCGAGCCGCGCATGAAGTGTGGAGGCGGTTCCCGGGGCAGTGGGAGGTTCGCGTGATGCAAGCGAATGTGCCGGCACAGCGTTTTTGGGCACGAGCCATCTCGACATTTACGGGCGAGGTGATTCACCCTGTTCGTATCGAGAACGGTGGTGAGTGCTGGACCGTTTACTCGTTTGAATCCAAGCCGTAAACAACACCGGCCGGAGGCAGCCAACGGGCACCTTGGGAAGCCCGCATGTTACCATAAACTTAATCGAACAAAACCTTCGATTGCTACGTTAAACCTGCTGGGGAGACTTGTCCCACGTGAAGGCAAACTCAAAGATTCTGCTGACCATCGGCCTCATCGCGCTGGTGAGCGGTGGTGTAGTCGCCAGCATCAAGTACAATCAGCGCGGCATTGTCGACGTGCAGACCAGCCGCGTATCCCGCCAGGATCTGGTGGCTTCGGTCACCGCATCGGGCGAGATCAAACCCAAGAACTACATCAATCTGGGGGCGAACACCATAGGCCCGGCGCCCATCACGGAGATTCTGGTGAAGGAAGGCGACCATGTCCGCAAGGGGCAAGTGGTGGCCAAGATGGAATCCGTCCAAGCCAATGCGGATGTGGTGGCACAAAAAGCGTCCATTGACACGTCGTTGGCCGATTCAGCGGCGGCCGAGGCGGGATTGAAATCGCAGGCCGACGGCGTCACTACCGCGCAAGCAACGCTGGACAAAAACAAAGCCGAATTGGCGCGCACGAAGTCGAATTTTGACCGGGCCACCGAGCTGTTCGACGCCAAGCTGCTCGCCAAGCAGGATTACGATCAGAAGAGGGCCGAGTACGATACCGCTGTGGCGGCCATCGGAGAAGCTGAAGCACGGCTTTCGCAGGCCCGGGCGCAAGAGTCGCAGGCTCGCCAGCAGTTGACCTCGGCGCAGAAACACACCGCGCAACAGCAAGCCAACTTGAATCGTTTCGCGGACATTCTGGAGAAGTACGACGTCACAGCGCCGATTGACGGCATCGTGACCAATTTGCCGGTTCGCGCCGGCGAGACCGTGGTGCCGGGCGTGCAGAATTCGGCGGCCAGCACCATCATGACCATCGCGGACATGTCGGTGATCACGGCCGAGGTGAAGGTGGACGAGACTGACATCGTGAACGTGGAAGTGGGCCAGCGGGCGGAGGTGACCATCGATGCCATGCCCAACCATACTTTCCATGGGCATGTGACCGAGATCGGCGACACAGCGATCCTGCGATCCAGCGGCGTCGCCGCATCCCAGAGCAACACATCGGATCAAGAGGCCAAGGATTTCAAGGTGGTGGTTGCCCTGGACGATCCGCCGGAGGACATACGGCCGGGTCTGTCATGCACCGGCAAAATTGTGACGGCGACCAAACCGCGCGTGCTTACGATTCCGATTCAAGCCTTAACGGTGCGGAAGCGGGGCGACCTCGATCCCAAGAAGCCCGACGGAGTGCAGGCCGCCTCCAATGTCGATCCGGTGGCTGAAAAAGCGAAAAAGGAAGAGCTGCAGGGCGTATTCACCATCCGAAACGGAAAAGCCGAGTTCATACCGGTGAAGACGGGCATCACCGGAACCACTGACATCGAGGTGCTGAGCGGGTTGAAGGACGGCGATCAGATCATCACCGGCACATACAAGATAATCCGGACGCTGCGCAATTTCGCCAAGGTGAAGGTCAACAACACGGTTGTTACGCAGCAGTCGGAAAGCTAGCGGATGGCGACGGCAGCACAGGAGCTGGTCGAGCGCGGCGAGAGCTTGAAGCGTGACGGAATCGTCATCCGCACCTACGATCTGTGGAAGACGTATGTGATGGGCGATCAGGAGATCCACGCGGTATCGGGCGTGGACGTTGAGATCCGGCGCGGCGAATATGTGGCGATCATGGGTCCTTCGGGGTCGGGCAAGTCGACGCTGATGAATCTGATCGGCTGTTTGGATTCACCCACGCGCGGCCTGTACTATCTCAACGGCAACTTAGTGAGCGACATGCAGGACGACGAGCTGGCGCACATCCGCAACAAGGAAATCGGATTCGTGTTCCAGACCTTCAATCTGCTGGCGCGAGCTTCCGGACTGCACAACGTGGAGCTACCGCTGATTTACGCCGGGGTTCCCAAACAAGAGCGGGCCGAGCGCGCGAAAGCGGCCCTTCGCGCGGTGGATCTGGAATCGCGAATGCATCACCGGCCGAACGAGCTGTCGGGCGGCCAAAGGCAGCGCGTGGCGGTGGCGCGGGCCTTGGTGAACAACCCGTCCATCCTGCTGGCGGACGAGCCCACGGGCGCTTTGGATAGCGTCACCGGCCACGAGATCATGACGCTCTTCGAACGGTTGTGGCAGCAGGGCAACACGATCGTGCTGGTGACGCACGAGTCTGACATCGCCATGCATGCGCGCCGCGTGATTCACATTCGCGACGGCAAAGTGGAAAAAGACGAGAAGATAAAGTAGAAGTCAGAATCCAGAAGTCAGAATTCGGTGACTACTTCGTGAAGATGGTCGCTTCGATATTCATTCCCGGACGCAGCACTTGATTGCCGCCAGGAATAGGATCGAGCACGATCTTCACCGGAATTCTTTGGACCACTTTGACATAGTTGCCCGTGGCGTTTTCCGGCGGCAGCAGGCTCATGCGCGTGCCGGTGGCGGCGGCGAGCGAATCGACGTGGCCGGGATAGGTCTTACCACTCAAATCGGCCTTCACTTCAGCCTTTTGGCCCTTTCGGACATCGGCCAGTTGAGTCTCCTTGAAGTTGGCGGTGACCCATACGTCCTGCAGCGGAACCAGCATCAGCAGCCCCTGGCCTGGTTGCACGATTTGTCCCACTTCGACGGATTTGCGAGTTACCACGCCGTCCATCGGCGCAACGATTGTCGTATAGCTCAAGTTGAGCTGGGCGGCTTCCACGTTCGCTCGCGCCGCGCCGATGTTGGCCTCCGCGGACGATGCATCCGCGACGCGAACGGTCACCTGTTTCTGGCCGGCTTGGGCCTGTGCGATGCCCGCGCGCGCTTGTGCGATGTGAGCCTGAGCGGACAGCAGGGCGGCTTTCTTGGTCTCGGCATCTTGACTGGCGGCGACCAATTTATCCTTGGCGGCCTGCAACTCGCTGCCGGCGATGCTGGCCGCCGAAACATACGAGTCATACTCCAAGCGCGAGATTTCTTCCTTGTCGACCAGCGTCTTCATGCGGGCTAGATCCGCGGCGGCGCGATCCGCGGTGGCTTGGGCCGACTGCACGTTGGAACGCGCGACGGCGATATCGGCGGTGGAGGCGCGTTGGAAGTCCACCCGAGCTTTATCATAATCGGCCTGCGCTCCGCTCAATTGCGCTTCGGCGCTGGACACGTCGCTGGTGGTGGTGTCGCGAGAGAGCGGCACCCCGGCGTTGGCTCCTTGCGACTGGCTTTGGGCGACGGCGAGCGCGGCGCGCTCCTGTTCCACCTTCACCTGATAATCCTGAGGATCCATGCGTACCAGCACTTGGCCTTGTTTCACCTGCTGGTTGTCATCGATCAGCACTGCGCCGATCTTGCCGTAAATTTTGGCAGAAACCGGAATGATGTGTCCGTCCACTTGCGCGTCGTCGGTGGAGACGCGATTCAACGAGTGGGCCCACAGGTACACGCCGACGCCGGCCAGCACGAGAAATACGGTCAGTATGATCAGTTTTCTCGAGGAATTCCTGGGCTTGGGCGGCGCGGTTCGCACCGGCTCGCTGGCGCGCGCTTCCGGCTTGGGCGCCTCGCGCTCCTTCCCATAGTCCAGTGTTTGTGATTCCATTCCTTCTTCCTCTCTCATTTCGCGTATAGAGATTCCATTTGGCGGGTGGCGCGGCGATCACGTCTGGGAGATCGTCTGGTTTTCTTTAACCGCGGTCAAACCGTTGAGGATCATCTGGACCGCCGGTTCTTCACCCATCGTTGAATTGATCATCAGGTGGAAGAACTGCCGGGCGGGCCACTCGATTCCGAAATATTGCTTGATGAAGGCCGCGCGGTCGCGGTCAACATTGTCTGCGAGTTGAATCGCTTCCTCCTCACTCTTTCCCGCCTGTTGCAACCTGCGTACCCGTTCTTCGAACGGCGCATAGACGAAAACATGGAAGGAATCGGGCCGGTCCCGTAAGTAGTACGCCGAACCACGACCAACGATCACTGCGTTGCCCTCGTTGGCCGCCGCCCTCACCAGTTGCTCGGCAACCCGGCGAATACCCTCGGCATCCGCAATTTTCATCCCGGGGGTGTTCAAGCTTCCTTCGAAGCTGCCTCGCAGGAAGGCTTTAAAGAGACGATAGTAGAGTGGGTCTTTTCGTTCCCCTTGTTGCTCGACGTGCTGAGGGTCACACTCCAGGCGGCGGGAAATCTCGTTGGTCAGCAATTGATCCCATAACTTCCAGCCCAGACGGTCCGCGACCTTCTGGGCTATCTGGGCTGCGCCGCTTCCATATTCGCGCTCGATGGTAAGCACGTTGATCATAGAGTTGTCCTTTTACTCCACCACGCTTGGTCCGCCCGAGGCCGGATCGTTCTTCCGGACAATAAACGACAGCAGGAACATGATCCCCGCGGCTACCGCCAGCACCTTGAAGGTATCAATATACGCGAGGGTTTGCGACTGCACCTGCATGGACTGGTAGATGCGTCCATAGGCTTGCGCTTGCGCATCCGGCGCAGTGGCTCCGGCGTGGAGGAGTTGCCTGCTGAGTCCGTTCAATTGATTGCGAAAGGCAGGATCATAGTTGGTGGCGTGGTAAGACAGCATGGACTGGTGAAATTGCGCCCGCCGCGCCAGCAGCGTGGTGACCATGGAGGTTCCCACGCTGCTTCCGATGTTACGCATGAAATTCACCAGGCCCGAAACACTGTTGCCTTTTTCCGGTGGAATCCCAATGTAGGCGCTAAACGTGATGGGCACGAACAGGAAACCCAGGCCGAACGATTGCACTACCCGGAGCCAGCTCGCCGCCTTGAAGCTGATGAGCAAATCCAACGAGCTGGTGGAATAGTACATCCCATACGCTAGACTCAGCCAGCCAAACGCCATGATGTATTTCACGGGGACTTTGGTGGTGAGTTGGCCCGTAATAGGCATCTCAGCCAGGATGATCAGGCTGGCGCCGGAAAGGACCAGCCCGGCCGATTCCGCCGTGTACCCCATCAGGGTCTGAAGAAACTGAGGCATCATGACCAGGCTGCTGAAAAAGAGCATGCCCAGGACGAACATCATGAGATTCGCCACGGCGAAGTTGAAGCTCTTGTACATCCGCAGGTCGATGATGGGTGTCTTGGTATGCAGCTCCCACAAGACCAGCGAAACGAGGCTGATCGCCGAGATCGCCACCAGCGTGACGATGAAGCGCGATCCGAACCAGTCGTCTTCCTGGCCTTTGTCGAGCAGGACCTGGAGAGCTCCCACACCCAGCGCGAGGAGAGCGATGCCGATGTAGTCGACGGTGATGCCGGCGGTTTTGTTGCGGGCAAGATATGGCGGGTCCTCCACTATCTTCAGCACCAGAAACAAGGTCAGCAGTCCGACGGGAAGATTGATATAGAAGATCCAGCGCCACGAGTAGTTGTCAGTGATCCAGCCGCCCAGCGTGGGGCCGATGGCGGGCGCCATGATGGCGGTGATTCCGTAAAGGGCGAACGCCAAGCCGCGTTTCTGAGGCGGGAACGTGTCCGCCAGAATGGCTTGCGCCATCGGTTGAAGCCCGCCGCCGCCGACGCCTTGGATGATGCGGAACACAATCAGGATCGCCAGGCTGGGAGCGGCGCCGCACAGCAGCGAGCTCAGGGTAAACAGGAAAATGCACACCAGGAAGAAGCGCTTTCGTCCGAAAAGGTTCGCCAGCCATCCGCTGATGGGAAGAACGATGGCGTTGGACACCAGATAGGAGGTGAGCACCCAGGTGCTTTCGTCGTTGCTCGCGCCCAGGTTTCCGGCTATGTGCGGCAGAGCCACGTTGGCGATGCTGGTGTCGAGCACCTCCATGAACGCGGCCAGCGCGACCACCACCGCGATCAGCCAGGGATTGAATTTCGGTTTCCAGATCTCGGCTTCTTCCGCCATAAGCTGCCCTACTCGAGGTAGACCTTGGGATCGACCGACATCCCGGGGCGCAGCCGGTGATCGTCGTTCTGGCCCGGGTCGAGATTAATGCGAACCGGAATGCGCTGCACCACCTTGACGTAATTCCCGGTCGCGTTCTCCGGAGGCAGCAGACTGAATCGCGAACCGCTGGCGCCTCCGACCGCCACTATCTTGCCCCGGTATTCCTTGTCGTACGCATCCACGCTGAAGCGGACGCGCTGGCCCGGATTCATGCGGTTCAACTGTGTTTCTTTGAAATTCGCCGTCACCCAGATGTCATCGAGCGGAACCACGGCCATCAACTGCTCGCCCGGCGAAATGTTCTCGCCCAGTTCCACGGTCTTCTTGCCGACGATCCCCGTGGCGGGCGCGACGATCGTACAGTAACTGAGATTCAGCTTGGCCTGGTCGAGCAGCGCCTGCTTCTGCGCGACTTGTGCCAGGGCGGATTTGGCGCGCGATTCGCTGACCGCCACCTGCTGGGGCGCGGTCTTGGCGGAGTCGATGGTTGCGTCCGCCTGCGGGATCCGCTCACGGGCCTGGTCCACCGCGCTCTGCGCCACCACGATGTTTTGCTCGGCTTCGCGGACCGCCGCATTGCGCGCATCCAGCGTAGCCTGCGCTTCGGCAGCCTCCGCCACGGCGGTGTCGTACAGTTGCCGCGGAATTTCATTCTTGTCCACCAGCAGCTTGTACCGCGCGACATCGTCACTGGTTTTTTTTACGTTGGCTTGGGCTTCACGGACCTGGGCTTGCGCCGATTCCAGCCGGTCGCGGGCGGCGCTCAACTGGCGCTGGGAGCCCAGGACGAAGGCGGCCGCGTCGACGCGATTCGAAGCCGCGGTCTTTAGCTGGCTGGCCGTGTTGGTAGCGGTGATGGGAATGTCGATGCGCGAGCTTTCCAGCGCCGCTTCGGCATCGCGCAGGTCCGCTTCCGCCTTGGCGACCGCAACCTCATAGTCGCGCGGATCGATCCGAACCAATACGTCTCCGGCTTTTACAAACTGCTCGTCCTCGGCCCGGACATCAACTACGTTGCCGTTGATCCGCCCGCTCACTGCATCGATATGTCCATCGATCTGCGCGTCGTCGGTGGTTTCGTACGTGTTCAGGTATCTCCAGATAAAGAAACCGGCGAAACCGAGGATCACGATGACCCCCACGAAAACGAGAAGGCGGCCGATCCTGGACTTTCTGCGCGGAACGAGCTTGTCTTTTGCTGGTTCAGCCATGGCTACTTCACCTCCATGAGTTTTTGGATTCCCTGCTCGGCGCCGCCTAAGGCTCGCGCCAGGCCGACCTTTGCCAGGTTGTGGGCATATAGCGCGGAGATCACGTTGTCCGTGGCGCTCGCAACTGACTCCTGGGCCTGCACGACTTCGATGTTGTCGGTCACGCCGGCAGCGAACCGGTCCCGGGCTTGCACGAGCGTTTGATTGGCCAAGTCGAGATTGTCTCGCGCCACCGCCATCTGATCGGCCGCCGTGCGAATATCCAGAAATGCCGCGCGGACCTGGTAATCGATTTGGCCGGCCAGATCGGCAAGCTCATCCTGGCGCTGCTTCAAGGCCGCCTTGGCCTGGATCTCGTCCGCGCTGATGCGTCCGCCGTCAAACAGGTTGATCTTGGCCGAAGCCACGAAGGAAAACGTGCCGTGGGAGCTGGCGAGGGTCGGCCCTATATCGCCGTAGTCGGCTGTGACGCCGGCTGTGGGATAACGTTGGGCGCGCGCCGCACTGACGGACTCCTCGGCCGCGCGCACTTGCGCCTGATAGCTTTGATAATCCGGCCGCTTCGCGAGAGCCGTAGTCAGGGCCTGATCCTGTGTCAACGAAGTGAGCGGTGAAAACGGCGCGGATTCCGCCAGGTTGAATTCCTGGCCGGGGGGAAGCCCGATCACCCGGCTGAGCGCGAGTTTATCCTTGTCGAACTGGTTTGTCTGGGCCAGCAAACGCTGTTGCTGCTGCTTCAACTCCACCTGGGACCGCAGAACATCGATGCCGGCGGCAAGCCCGGCATTTTGCTGATCGAGGGCGCGATTGTACAGCGCCTGCGCGGTTTCCACCTGGGAGCGAATCGCTTCCACGCGGGAAGCGTCGGCAATGATTTGCAGATACGCGCTGACCGCGGCTTGAACCACCAGGTCGCGCGCGTCCATTAGGGAGAGCTGAGCGGCGCGCCTACTCTCTTGAGCCGAACGAAAATTCTTGCGCGCACTATAGTCGAAGGCGCTCCACGACGCGTAAGCGCGCACGTCGGTGTAGTGAAACGGCCCAACGATTGTGGGGATGGCGGCTCCGGGGATCTTGAAATTGAACCCCAGCGTTTTCAAGTTGATCTGTTCCACTGTCTCACTGGCCTGAGCATGGGCCTGCGGCAGCAGAGCGCTCAACGCCAGGAGCCGCTGGCCGCGGGCGGCCTCATTCGCCGAATCGCTGACCAGCAGACCCAGATTCGTCTTCAAACCGCGATCGATCGCGTCGCGAACGGTAAGCGCCAACGGCCCAGACGACGGGACGCCGCTTGCAACGCTGCCCTGGAACTGACTCTGGCCAACGATCGTAGAGGCAGTCACAAATCCCAAAAGAATGAATCCTGTTGTGAATCGCATTCGATCGTGTCTCCTTAGATGTTGCTTCATCGTACAATGCGCGAAGCAGCCCGTTGCTCTACGTTTAGATTCGCAATCTGCGCCTTAGGATTCTGTTTCCATGCGATTTCATGGAGAAACGTCCTCCGGGAACCATCCAGACGGCGCGGTGTCTATATAGACGTGTTTGAACAATCCATACTTCTCAATCACGACGCAAACAGGCAGTGGAATTTCGTGGCATCGCTCAGTACGGAGCTGCTGATTGTCAGTCTGGCGTTCTTAATTCCGTTGGCTTCGAGCGATCACTTGCCGGCTTTCCATTGGGAGAACGTCGCGATAAGACCGGCGCCAGCGCCTCTTCCGGTTGCGCCGGTACCCACGCGGAGTCCGGCGGGAACGAGCACGAATTTGCTGAGTGAGCCGGTCATCCGCCGGCCGTTCATTTTCGATCGCGATGTTAGGATGCCACAGCAACAGCTGGCATCGGCCGCGCTGCAAGGGGACGCGCCGCCAAGCATCGGCGTGAATTCGGTTGGCGACAGCACAAACCAAGTCGGGAAGTTCCTTGCAAATATGCCCACGGCGCCGCCGAAGCCACCCGCGGCTCATCCAAATACGCCGTCCGCGCCCCTGCACGTTGGGGGAACCGTTCAAATGGCCAAGCTGATCCGAAAGGTGATTCCGGAGTACCCGGCTCTTGCGAAACAGGCTCGGATCTCGGGCGTGGTGCATCTGATCGGAATCATCGCCAAGGACGGCACCATCCGTAATCTGCAACTTATCGGCGGCCATCCGATACTGGCGCGCGCCGCCCTGGAAGCAGTGGAGCAGTGGGTTTATGAGCCGACGCTGCTCAATGGCGAGCCTGTGGAAGTGATCGCGCCGATCGAAGTCAGTTTTACCCTAGCGCGGTAGGGCAGTCCCCCTGGACTTACTAACTCGATAATTGTGCACAATTCGAACGCCAAGATACAGCACGACGAATAATGCGGCGGCGAAGAAAACGAGTTGCCAGATATGCTGGCGCAGATATGGAATGGTGTCGGCGCCCAAACGCGAGCCAAGCCAGGCCAGAAACATGTAGCGTGGAATCCGCGCGGCCAGCAAAACGATGGAGAACGTCACGGGGCTTTCTTCCAGCGCGCCGGCGGAAATGATGAAAATCTTGAGCGGCAATGGAATGATCGGCACGAATGCGGGCACGAACACCGTCAGGAGCCCATAATCATGGAACCAGGCGCGAAGCTTGGCGCCACGCGGGCTCGAGGTGTGCCGGCGATGGTACTCTTCGCCGCCCTTGCGCGCGATCAGGAACAGCACCAGGCTTCCGATCAACGAGCCTGCGATCGCCGCGCACGCGGCCAAGTAGCCCTGCGAGCGATCCACCATCGCGACCAGGACGATGTACAGATCCACTCCACCGACCATGGGAATGCCGGTGGAATCCAGTAAGCCGAGAAAGAAAACGCCCGCCGGTCCCCACGACACGAGAGTCTGGATGATCTTGGACAGTGGCTATACGCTTCCCCTGAGATTCTACTGCAACAGCGCGAGTAGCTCGGGCTCGTCGATCACGGGGACCCCCAGCGAACTGGCCTTATCCAGCTTCGAACCCGGATCAGAGCCCGCGACAACGTAGTCGGTCTTTTTGCTCACCGATCCTGTCACTTTGCCGCCGGCCGCCTCGATGCGCGCCTTGGCTTCCTCGCGCGCGAGGTTCGGAAGCGTGCCAGTGAGCACGAAGACCTTGCCGGTCAGAGGGCCGGCCGCCTTCTTTTTCTTGATCTCGTGCTCGAACGTGAGACCGGCCTTACGCAGGCGCTCCACTAACTCACGATTTCGCCGCTCGTGAAAAAACTGGCGGATGCTCTCGGAGACTTTGGGACCGACCTCTTCAGCCTCTTGCAGCTTCTCTTCATCGGCTTGGGCGATCGTGTCCAGACTGCCGAAGGTGTCAGCGAGAATTTGCGCCGTGCGTTCGCCGACGAAGGGAATACCGAGACCATTCAGCACTCGCGGCAGCGGCTGTTTGCGTGATGCGTCAATGTTGTGCAGCACCTTCTCCACGGATTTTTCCCCCATGCGGTCGAGTTCGAGCAGCCGATCGAGGGTCAGATCGTAGATATCGGCAACGCTCTTCACCATGCCACGCGTTACCAATTGATCCACCAGGACGTCGCCCATGCCGTCGATGTCCATGACGCCGCGCGCGGCGAAGTGCAGCACGGACTCCTTCAAACGCGCGGGGCAGTTGGTGTTGATGCAGCGGCTGGCGGCTTCGCCTTCTTCGCGCACAATCTTGCCGCCGCACACCGGACAGTGCGCGGGCATTTTGAACGCCCGCCGGTCGCGGCCCTGTTTTACGACGCGCACGACTTTCGGGATCACGTCACCCGAGCGCTCCACGAGCACGGTGTCGCCGATTTCGACGCCCAGCCGCGCGATTTCATCTTCGTTGTGCAACGTCGCGCGAGTGACAGTGACGCCGGCGATATTTACCGCTTTCAAGTGCGCGACCGGGGTCAGCGTGCCGGTCCGGCCCACTTGGACGCCGATGTTTTCAATGACGGTCTGCTCTTGATGCGCGGGAAACTTGAACGCAATCGCCCAACGCGGCGCTTTGGCGGTCCAGCCGAGCCGGCTCTGCTGAGGGATCGAGTCCACTTTGACCACAACGCCGTCGATCTCATAGTTCAGCGAATCGCGTTTGGACTCCCAGTTCTTGTAGAACTCGAGCACGTCTTCCAAGCCGGCGCACCTCTTGCGGTGCGCGTTGACCTTGAAACCCATCCGCGAAAGCTCTTCGAGAGATTCCCAGTGGCTATCGTAATGAAACTTGCCGTCCACCAGCAGAAAGTAGGCCGAATACTCGAGCTGGCGCGACGCGGTGAGGGCCGGCTCCAAAGCGCGCAAGGATCCCGCGGCGGCGTTGCGAGGGTTCGCAAACGGCTTCAACTCGTGCTGCAATTGCCTGGCATTCAGACGTTCGAACGCTTGTAGAGTCAAGAGGGCTTCGCCCCGCACCTCGAACTCGGGCAATTTGGATTTCACACGCAGCGGCAGCGAGCGGATGGTGCGGGCGTTCTCGGTCACGTCCTCGCCCACTTGCCCGTCCCCGCGCGTGATAGCGCGCAGCATCTTTCCATGCTCATAGTGAACGGCCATCGAGAGACCGTCCAGCTTCAGCTCCGCGACGTATTCATGAGGCTCGCCCTTCAGCAGTTCCCGGACGCGCTGGTCGAAGGCGCGCATTTCATCTTCATTCAGAGCATTGTCCAGGCTCAGCATCGGCGAGCTGTGCCGCACCTTGACGAAACCTTCGCGAGCCTTGCCGCCTACGCGCTGCGTGGGTGAATCGGGCGTTACTAGATCCGGGTGCGCGGTCTCCAGCTCCTTCAGCCGGCGCATCATCCGGTCATATTCGGCGTCGCTGATCTCGGGCCGGTCAAGGACGTGGTACAGATACTCGTGATGATGCAGCTTTTCGCGCAGATCTTCCAACTCTGCTTCTACGGTCTTAGTGGGCATCTACTATAATTAGGGTACTATTCACCGCCGAACTGTTCTCATTTACAATCCTTATGCGGGCGGACTCAGACGGCGAAGCCATGCGCTGCGCCGTGCCATCGAGCTGCTGGGCGCGCGCGGGATGACTTTCGATTCCATTGCCACCACCGGTCCCGGGCACGCGGGCGAAATCGCGCGCCAGGAAGTGGACCGCGGAGCTGAGCTGATTTTGGTCGCCGGCGGCGACGGCACCATCAACGAAGTGGTGAACGGGATGGCGTTTTCCGAAGTCCCGGTGGGCATTCTTCCGGCGGGAACCGCCAACGTGCTGGCTTGCGAGCTGGGTATCGGGAAGTCCATGGAGCGCGCGGCCGAAGCTCTGGCGGACTCGGTGCTGGAACGGGTGGCGCTGGGTTTGATTTCCAACAAGTCGATCGGTCAGGCTGACGCCCTTGAAGACGTCCAGCGATATTTCCTTCTGATGGCCGGCGCGGGATTGGACGCCGACATCGTCTATCACATGAATACGCGCACGAAGGAAGCCTTCGGCAAAGCGGCGTACTGGATCGGTGGCTTCTCCAAGTTAGGCCGCCGCATTCCGGAGTTCACGGTGGAGGCGAATGGACGCGAGTTTCGCGCGAGCTTTGCCTTGCTGAGCCGCGTCCGCAACTATGGGGGCGACCTCGAGATCGCGCCGACCATTTCGCTGCTGGACGACGAGTTTGAGATGGTGCTGTTCGAGGGCGAGAGTTCGCTCGGTTTTCTCGGATACATGCTCGGCGTGGTTGCACGCCAGCAGCAGACCATGCGGGGGATTACCATTCTGCGGACGCGACAAGCCGCTTTCTCGGCGGTGGGCCAAGGTGGACCGATTCATCTGCAAGTGGACGGCGAGCACGTGGGCGTTGCGCCGGCGCGCGTCGAGATTGTTCCCAACGCACTCACCCTGTTGGTGCCTCCGGGTTTTCGCGCGCGGAGACCCGCCAGCGTCCCCACCAGTGCCAATGACGCCGCATGGACAACCTCACCCACTCGCTGACCGGCTTGATGTTGAGCCGCGCCGGCCTGAATCGCTTTTATCCGCGAGCCACTCTGGTGCTGGTCGTGTCGGCCAACATCCCCGACATCGATATTGTGGCGATCGCTCGCGGCCCGCTGTACTATTTCGAGCATCATCGCGGCATTACGCACTCCATAGCAGCGTTACCGGTGATGGCGCTATTGTCCGCGCTGGTGGCCTGCGCGTTCGGGCGGACCATGCGAGGGTGGCTGGCGGCGTGGGGGATCGCCTGCATCGGAGTCGCCAGTCATCTTTTACTGGATTGGACGAATACTTACGGCATCCGTCTGTTCTTGCCGTTTTCGTCGCAATATGTGCACTTGGATCTGATTAATCTCTTCGACCTGCTTATTTGGGCAGTGCTGCTACTGGGGTGGCTCGGGCCGATGATGGGAAAGCTGGTCAGCTCCGAGATAGGCGCAAGATCCGGCGCAGGCCGCGGCATGGCGATTTTCGCGCTGTCGTTTTTTCTGATCTATGACTTCGGCCGTTTTCTCTCGCACCAGCGCGCCATCGAAATCCTGAACTCGCGCTTGTACCATGACGGCCCGCCCACCCGCGTAGCTGCATTTCCAACCGCGGGCGTCAGTCCGCTGGAGTGGCAGGGTTGGGTGGAGCGGCCGGAGTTTGTTATGCGCTTTCTGGTGAACGTGCACCAGGAATTCGATCCGGAAGCTGGTTCGATTATCTATAAGGCCGCGCCGAGCCCGGCCATTGATGCCGCCCGCCTGGCGCACCCTTTCCGGGTGTTTCTACAATTCGCACAGTACCCGCTGTGGTCGGTGAGTGCGGCTGACAGCCCGGAAGGTGCGCATGACGTAGCGGTAACTGATTGGCGATTCCCATTTGCCGCGACCGCGCTGGTGGACTCCTCCAACCGAGTGATCTCGTCGTCATTTCACTACGGAGGGAACGCGACCGCCAAAGAATAGCCGGCGCCCGCGGGGAAAGACTATCGAGGCGCCTGCGCCGCGGTGCCGAGCCAGCGATCCAGCAGCTTGCGGCTGCCCGTTTCCCGTTGCGGCGGTTTGGCAACGGCGGCGGAGGGATTGATCTTCTGGAGGTAAAACGCGATCAATGCCTCTTCGTCGTATCCGATCACCGCGGCGTATTGCCGGAGGTAGCTGGTGCTGAAGATTCCGCCGGGCAGCTGATCGAACTGCTCGTCTTCAATGGCCCGCAAAAATCGCGAGCTGATCTTGGTGCTCTGCACGATCTCCTCGAGCGAAACGCCCGACCTCTTGCGAAATCGCGGGAGATCCAACTCAGGTACGCACTTCCGGTGCGGTGACGCGGATGTGCCTGTGGCGTAAGAGTCCATAACGCTAGCCCCTAAATGACTTATCGGTTATAAGGGTCCATGATAACCGATTTGACATGCTTTGTGTCCCGCCTTGCCACTTTTTTCCAGAACGGAATACCAGCCGATGTCGTATGATAGAACATAGGTCAATTTGGAGGTATTCATGCGGCTATCCCTTTGGTGCATTCTCGGCTCGGTTACTCTCGCGCAAGCTGGAACCGTGTCATCTTCCGTCACCTTCTATAAAGATGTGTTGCCGGTCTTACAAAAGAATTGCCAAACGTGCCATCGGCCGGGCGAAATGGCCCCGGCATCATTCCTCACCTACGAAAGCACGCGTCCGTGGGCCAAGGCCATGAAGACAGCCGTCCTCACCAAGAAGATGCCGCCTTGGTTCGCAGATCCGCACTTCGGCAAGTTCGCGAACGAACGGTCGCTCTCCGAGGCCGACGTTCACACGCTGGTTGCCTGGGTAGAGGCGGGCGCGCCGGAGGGTAGTCCGAAGGACGCTCCGAAGCCCATCGAGTGGGTCCAGGGATGGCAAATCGGGCAGCCGGATGTGGTGATCTCCATGCCGATCGAGTACCACGTCCCGGCCTCGGGCAC
>Ga0182015_10001799_pt1 | contig 27329 bp, 25 predicted proteins | sample 712P3MmetaG_FD_120478 | JGI IMG/M metagenome (GOLD analysis project Ga0182015, IMG submission 120478) | Permafrost microbial communities from Stordalen Mire, Sweden - 712P3M metaG | ecosystem: Environmental > Terrestrial > Soil > Wetlands > Permafrost | place: Sweden: Stordalen | collected...
GCATTGACTTTAGGCAACGGCACTTTGAAAGTTACACTTGCTTACGTTGTTCTTGCCGCATAACTTTGGAGAGAATTAATTCATGGCCACAATTCAGCAACAGCTTTTGACCGGCGCGAACTACGTATTCAACGCGTACTCTGGTATCACGAACGTCGGCACCTCCGTTATCACTGGGGGTAACATCGGGTCCTTCCCGACCGAGTCCATCACAGGAATCCCCGGTCCAGGCGTTCTTACCCCGCCCGCCGTCATCGATAATGCGGACTCCCTGCAGGCGAGACTTGACGCGCTGTCAGCATACAACACGTTCGCCGCGCTATCATTCACATCTCTAGGTGCTTCGTCCGTTAACCTCAGCATTTCAGGTAACGGTTCTAGTGCCTCAACGTACGTCGCGGGAAATTATTCAGCCGGGTCCAGCATGGATATTCCGACCAGCATCACATTGGATGCTCAAGGAAACTCAGCCGCTGTATTCATCTTCAAGGCAGTTTCTACTATCACCTTGGAGAGCGGCGCGTCTATCTTGCTTGTCAACGGCGCAAATGCTGCTAACATAGTCTGGCTAGTGGGAAGTTCTTTCACATCAATCTTTGCTGGCACTTCCGTGATGAACGGAACCATTCTCGCCCAGGTCAGTGCAACATTCGGGGGCGGCGTTCTCAACGGACGCGCTCTTGTCGGCCTTGGAAATTCAAGCGGTGCAGTTTCTATTTCTTCTGCGCTTATCGCAACTGCTCCCGCAGGCGGGGGCGGCGGGGGAACACTTGCCCCATCTCAAAACTGTCTTATCTCCCGCAATCTAGGTTCATCCGTTTTGAACGCATGGCCGCAGCCCACCTCACAAGCTGGTATCTTCCCACGACTGGACTTGCTTCAAATCACGATGCAGGGGGACCACATTCTTCTAAACGTGGATTACACTGGTGCTGTTCACTATCCTGCGGTTAACCCAACTAAGTTGAATGGTATCGGGAATGCGCGCATCGGAAACTTCTATACGCGTTTGAATTCATCCGCAACATTGGCCCAGCTATCAGCGGACACATGGACCAACAACCCTGCGCTGGAAGACATCATTCAGGTCATGAACCTGGGTGGCAACATCTCGTATTGGTTGGACTACACACTAATCGCGCACGGTTCCTAAGGAAGGTTTATGAGCATCACGCAAGTTGACATAGCTTCACCCTCAGGACTAACCGCGTTTACGGATACCGCTATGGGCGCATCTGCGGACGGAGTGAAGAGTTCTTCTGCCGTGCTGTACAGCGTTATCATAAACAACTCTGGGAATTCTAATCTTCCCAGCTACGTGAAGCTCTACAACCTAGCGTCAGCAGCCGTTGTCGTAGGCTCTACTGCCCCGGATGAAATCATTTACGTACCGGCAGGAGCAATCGTCACACACTTTCTATTCACCGCTGCGGTTCCGGGAAAGACTTTCGCCACAGCGCTGAGCGCAGCTTGCCTAACCGCAGGCGGCACAGCCGGAGTTTCCGCTCCCGCTGTTTCTGTGTCCGTGACTTTGAATTACGTATAATTTTAAGTTCTGCTTCTCATGCGGAACATCATTAGAACAAGTTTAGGCTGCCTTACGGTAGTCCTATATAAACGATGAGGGAGCCGGACCGTGAAATCGGACGGTAACCTGAGTCGGCACAAAAGGAGCATCACATGGCAGGAATATTTGCAAATTACGCGATTAACGGATTGAATCCGTCAATCGCAGGCGGCGCTGGTACAGGGCTGTTGTATTTCCCGGCACCACCGGCACTAAACCTATGGAACGTCGGCCAACCCGGCGTTAACGCAGGCGTCACAAGCAACCAGCAAGGCGGAACACCGTCTTCAACGAACTACACCGGTCAGCTATCTGTTCCGGGAAACTCTGTCTTTAACGGCCAGAGATTCTCTGTCGTAGCTTCTGGTAACGTGTTCTTTGGAGCGGGTGAAGCTTCAACCACAGCAACTATCAAGATTAACGCTAACGTAGGAACGATTGCGGTTCCGAGTATCGTTGACTTGCTAGGAACTTCAGTTCAGTTCACTGAGGCTGGGGGCGCTTCGTATTATCCGTTTAGCGTTGCCATGACGTTCGCAGGCGACACATTGTCTGGCATCGTAGCAGTTTCATACCAGGCATTCGTGAACGGAGCTTTGACAGCACCGACACACATCGCTGCTTTGACTGGAATTAACTTCGCAGGCGTGGGTGCAGGCAGTGCGGCTGTTCCTCCTGTTGGAGTCAATGCTGGTTTGAACAACTATGCGTTCGGCCTAGCGTGCGGCGTGCAGTTCGGTGCAAGCAACACTGCTAACTCAGCTAATTTGTACCAGTTTCAACTATACGCTGAGTAATTAACCTTCGGAGACTGACGAGGCGCACACATTATTGCGCCTCTTGTCTTCGTTCACTGTGAAAGCCAGGGCGGACACGTTACAGCCGTTGTCATTTCTTTTTGAGGCCCCGCATGTTTGACCCGCAAACGGTCACACTCGGACAGGTTACCTCGGCAGCAAGAGATTTTTCCATTGTACTAGCTATTTTTACAGGCGGCATAACTGCAGCTTGGAAAGGGCGTGGATTGTTCGAAGCAGCTAAAGGTTTCTTCGACCGATTCTCTAAGCACATGGATACTATGGAGAATGGTATGGAGACTCTCCTGTCGAACCACCTGAAGCATATCGAGGATGATTTGAAAACTGTAGCTTCTCACCAGGTACGCGTGGCCGTGCAACCGCACGTAATGTATGTCGCGGCTAACGAAACGGTAGAAGCAGGAAAAGAAGATGCCATTCGTCTCTAAAGCGCAGCAGGGATGGGCTCACGCCAATCCTGAAAAATTCGGCAAGAAAAATTTAGCCGAGTGGGACGCTGCGACGAAGGGCAAACACGATTTACCAGAGCATGTACACAAGAGCGCGTCATACAAAATGGCACGTGAAGCTCGAAAGGCGAAGTAATCTAGGAGTCTGAAATGGCGAAGAAACACCCGTACAAGAGCACCCACATCGAGCATCACGCGGATGGTTCGCACACAGTGCACCACCACCACGAGTCTGACTCAAGCAAGGACGTGAAGGGCGCAGTTGCCAATCACGACGGCATGATGGACCACATCATGGACCACACCAGTGAACCGAACGGCGGGGAAGCAGACGCTGACGCGGGACAACACGGTGTAGCAGCAGCGCCAGCGGCAGCCGCAGGACTTCCAATGCCAGGTGCGGCACCAGCAGGAGCATAAATGCCGGGTCCAGATTTGACATCGACTGCGACGAACATAGCAGAGAACGCTGCTAGGTCGGTCCTAGGAAAGGCAAATTCACACGAGATACCTGCGCCATCTTCTGCCCACGATAGCGGCCAAGACGTTCACGATAGCGCTGGTAAGCACATCACCGTTCGTGGCGGCGGTTCAGATTACGGCGTTGCACGCGATGCACGCAAGGAATAATTATGGCAAAGCATGACCCAAGTTTGTACCGAGCGATGCATCACCTTCGCAAGGGTGGATTGCACCGCGCATTGCACGTTCCTGAGGGACAGAAGATTCCCGCAGAGAAGATTGCAGCGGCTAAGAACAGTTCTAACTCGCATGTCGCGCACATGGCGAACTTCGCTCACACAATGGCAGGTTTTAACCACTAATGAAAATCCCGGACAAAGCCTCCAAGGTTATCGATAAGGTAGTCAATGGAGGATTTGCGTCCAAGCTGTTTGGGATGTTCATGGGGCGCTTCACCTTCTTTGCCTGCGTGTATTCTGTAGTCGGCCTGTACGGCTGGCTTATGAAGAATCGGGATTTGACTTCGTTCGCTTTGTTTGTGGGCGCTATCCAGGCCCTTCTCTTGGCGCACAGTTACAAAGAAGACTACGCAGCGCAGAACGCAGTGAACAACGCGGCGAACACCACGACCGTTGTGAACGATATTACGGTTCAGAAATAGGAGTCTTATGGCCTCAGATGGCGGAGTGAGCGCAGCATTAGCTGGCGCAAAAGCAGCACTATCAGGTGCAGCAAACAGTTCTGTTGGTTCACGTGCGGGACATTCTAGCTTCACGCCCGGGGCTGCCCCGTCTTATACGGCGGCCCGCGCAGCAAGAAAGACACCCCCGACTACACCGCCAGCGGCGAAGAATCTAGGCGACGAACTAAAAGCAAAAGCAGATAACGTAAGTCAATACGCTGGAGCTACCTCCAGCGAGTAAACTGGAGGCTCAATGCCCTTTGAGGGACCGGAAAAGAAGGACCATAATTTCGTTTCGTTTCGCATCCAGGGACAGGAAGAATTCTGGCCTGATTTCTGCAAGAAGTGGGACGAAGAGCAGCAGGACAAGCGGTTTCGTTCCGAAGTCCTCTCATTGACAGAATTGTGGAGACTCTACACCGGTAAACTCAAAGAGCAGCTTACGGCAGAGGAAGAAGCTCGCGGTAAGAAGCTTCCCAAGAAAGAAAAGATATCGCAAATAGTCCCCATTAAGAAGCGCCGAATTCTTTTCACGGAAGAGACTCGCGTAAACGAGTTTGAAGAAGTGGAAGGAACCGGAATCTTCAAATACAACGTTCGTTTCCACGACGACGGCTATTTGCACTTTGACCAGTGGCTTTACGTCCGTGACCGAGCGCGCAAAGAATTGTACTGGTTCGGAAAAGAAGTTTGCGGCATGGACTTCGAGCCTCACGTGCATCAAGCAACGTGTGACTTGTTTGTGCAAAAAGATTTTGACAGAGTGTACCGAGAAGGGTACACCATCAAAGACGTTCAAAGAGCGATTCGAAAGCAGGACCGTGTTCCCCGTGTGTGGTTCAACACGAGCGAGTACGTACCTAAGACTCTGGGAGACTTCGGGCACTACGTCAAGGACCCGATGGCTGCGGTCAATCCAGACAACTACGCAAAGACAATGATTCTGTTGGACCCTCGTGGGTTTTTCAAGTCAACCACGAACGGTATAGACTGCGTCCAGTGGATTATAAACTGTCCTGACATCCGCATTCTCATTTTGAGCGGCGGACAAAAGTTGCTGGAGCAATTCCTTCAGAATGCGAAGCAGAGATTTTATCTAGCGAGAGGGGATGAGCCAACCAAGTTTCATCTTTTGTTTCCTGAATTCGTAATCAAGGGCGTAGACGGAACATCGGACACAGAACTCATCTGCCCCGCTAGGAATCACTATCAACCGGACCCAACGTTGGGCGTGATTTCTATTCCATCATCTCTTTCCGGCTTCCACTGCGATTATATTAAGTTTGACGATATCGTCACAGACGAAAACTGCAACACGGACGACACCAGAAAGAAGCTTGAGAAGAAAGCAGACGGTGCAACCAACTTGCTTATGCCCTGGGGCAAGCAAGACATCATCGGAACCCGATATTTTACGGACGACTATTACGGGAAGATGTTGGAGAAGCACGAAGAAAATCCAGACAAGTTCCCATTGAAGTTTTTCAAAAGAGCTTGCTGGGTTGTGAAGCCTGAGTTCAAAGAAGTTGAGCAAACTGGTTTGCTCAATCTCAAAGAGTATATGGTGGACTTAACCTTCCCGGAGCACGAGCCCTGGAAAGATTTAGTCTCTTACCTAAGCAAGGACGAGAAGGGCTTCAGATGTCAGAAGCTCAACGAGCCCGCTTGGGGCACCATCGACCTTCCAAGTTTCCCGGAGCCTTTGTTAAGGGCGCACCGCATTCATTCAGACGCCGCTTGGGTTCTTCCCAGCGACATGATTGTAGCGGCACTGGATACAGCCCGTGAAGCCAAGAAGAATTCGGACTATACTGCAATCGTCATTGCGAAGATTTATCAGAAGCAAAACGGTATCGTCAGCATGGTCATTCTGCATGTGGAATACGGGCGATGGACGCAAACGGATATCGCTATTCAAGTTGCTAAGCAACACAATATCTGGAAGCCAGCAAAATGGGTAGCAGAAGATACCGGTGGACTAGAACTTCTCAGAACGAAGATTATTAACGTCGCGAGAGAAAGTTTCGGTCTATGGCCGGACATCAACTGGTTCCTACCGGATAACAAAGAGAACGCCAAAAGAAATCGCATTAAAGGAATTGAAGTCCTACTTCGCTCGGACCGACTGGACTTTGTGGAAGCCGCATGGAACATGGAGACATTCCAACAGTTCATGGACTACACAGGACAGAAGAGTACCAAGACAAAGAAGGATGATATTCCAGATGCAATCTCCTTTTTGACCAGCAGATTTCTTCCTAGCAGTATACCTTTGACACCGAAGGAACAGGAAGCCAAGGCTGTAGCTGACCAAGTTTCGTACACGCGAAATCTTATTAAGGCGCAGCACGAAAGAATATTCGGAATCAACCCCGGCGGTTCCGGCGTCCAATTTGTTTTCCCAACGCCAGAAGTCCCACAAGCGCCATCGTCGGCTATCGGAAGTATAGCCAAAAAGCTCTTCGGCGGAAACGGCATGAGAGCTAGATAATAGGAGAAGGAATGTCGGAACCGCTAAACCAGCACGCAGCGCAGACGCTCGAAAAGCTCTATGTTGACCCTGCTGGGCAGATATCATCTACAGACATGCACAAGGACCCGGATACGGGCGCGTACATGTACGATGATAAGGCAGCTTTGAAACTTGTTGTCGATGACGCAGCGCAGGCGGACAACTACGCGAACATCAATCAATGGGCGAGCGGTTGGACACAGGCCGACGTTATTCTTCAGAGTCCTCAACAGACATCTGCGTTTGATGGCGGGAACATAGCGCAAGCTAACGTTCCGAAGTTTACACTATCCAACCACATGAGCGCTATCGTTCCTAAGGTCCTAGAGGGTTTGTTCTATGAAGACCCTCCCTTCCTTCTTCGCCCGCGCCCGGGAACGCAGCCAGCAGTAACACGCGCCAAGACATCTTTGTTTTCTGCGCAGCTATGGGACATGAAATTCAGAATCCAGATAGAACGTGGTCTGGACCAGATGGCCCTTCTCGGCACCACAGTTTTCAAGTGGGGTTACCTGGAGCACGACAAGAAAGTTAAGAAAGCTCGTCGTAAGGCCGACCCAGTAACACTCAATACCACGACCCCCACGGACCCTATAGACACGCCGGACTCAGATGACTTCGAGATGTACACGGAGACAGTCAAAGTTTCCCGTCCGTGGATTAAGGCTACTGACATTCGCACGGTCCTAGTAGAGACCGGTTGCCGCGTTGGAGACATTCGCGAGGCAAAATGGGTCATCTACAGAGACTTTGCTACGTATGATGATTTGAACCATCTTCGTACTCTTCCAGGATATAACATTCCTGATGAAGCGACTCTGCGCTCTTTGTTCTTGTCCGACCCTAGTTCGGGTTCAGACAATATTTCCATGACCATCCCAGAAGGGATGCGTGGTTACTTGCAGCACGCTCTACCGCGTAACTTCCGTATATCAGCAGACAAGCTGCAGAATGGATTGGAAATTCTTGAGCGATGGGACACGGATAAAGTCATCGTGGTTCTATCCTTCAACGGTCAACACGTTTTACTTCGTAACGAAGCCAACCCATACGGTAAGATTCCGTTTTATAGCGCAAACTGGAGAAACATTCCAGACAGCTTCTACGGACAGGGTCTCGGCCAGCTAATCGGCGCAGAGCAAATCGTTGAACAAGGGGTAACGAACTTAGCACTTGATTTACTTGCATACGGTTTGCAGCCAACAGCCGTTCGTAAGAAGGGCTTCAACGTTCCCACTCAGCAAACGAAATGGAAGCAGGGCGGCATCATCGACGTTGATGATGACGTAGACAAAGCATTCAGATTCCTTGAAATGCCTAAAGTTCCTTCCGAGGCTTGGACGTTCATCAACCAGGCTCAGCAGGCCGCAGCGGCCACATCAGGCGCAAACGAAATCGTAGGCCAGGGCGGCACCACAGGCGGTGGCCGTGGCACTGGCATGCGTTCGGGCACCGGAGCAGCAGCCGTTGTACAGGCCAACGCTAGCCGACTTGACGGCCCGACCGGACGCTTGGTAGACCAGGTTTTCGAACCTTGGTTGTACCAGATGGATGAGTTGAATAACGAGCTTCTTCCCACTTCTGTTCTTCGTAGAATTCTAGGCGAAGAGGAAGGCAACGCGTACGAGGGAGACCACATCGAGTTTCGTAATGCGAAATTCGAATATGAAGTTCTTGCGGGAGCACATCTTGGAGCCAAGAAAGAAATGGCCCAGGCACTTCCCATCATCATTCAACTTCTAAACAACCCGACGTTCGTTAAGAACGTTAATGACGCTCACTGGCAATTCGACGCAGTCGCTATCTTCAAGGCATTCACGGACGCGGCAGGCTGGAAGTTCAGCCAAGACTTCCTACGTGAAATGAACCCTGACGAAGTGAAGCGTTACGAACAGAACAGTCCGGCAGCTTTGCAAGCAGCGCAAGCAAAGTCCGCGCAGGCAGCGTCACAACAGAAGTTCCAACAGGACCAGCAAATCGAGGACCAGAAGCAGCTTGGTAAGGCAGGAGCAGAAGTTCTTCGCTCAGCAACCGAGCACAGCTTGTCTTCGGAAGATACGGGAGTGCCGGGCAATCAAGGCTTCGGTTCTGAAGTTTCCGTATAAAGAAAGGACAATATGAAAGGACAACAGCCGTTGTTAGCAGATACATTAACCGATACTCAGCGAGCGCTATTAGCTTCCCTGCAGCAACATCCAGGATATCCAGTCTTGGAGTTGCTGCACATGGAAGCATGTAAGCGAGCAACGGAAGATGTTATCCGAGTGAATCCCGAGGAAGAGAACGCTATCCGAAAGGTAGAAGTCCGACAACTCAGGGCACGTGAACGTAATGAATTTTCCCTTCTAATCTTAAAATCCATTCAGTGGCACGTAGATGCTGCCGCTGCCGTGGGACCTAAGAAAGAAGAGGAGCCGGAACAGAATCGAATATTAAGGAGTATGCCGAAATGAGCACGGAACAAGTAGCACCACTAACACCAGAGACCCTCACGTTTGCGCACATTAAGGCGTGGACCGGGGACGAGATGAAGAAGTACATGGCCGGTCCTTTACGACAGGCTATCTACGATGTGATTAAAACTCAATCTCTGGAGCAAGTCGAGGCCGCCGCTGCAGAACAAACAGCACGTGACCAAGCAGCAGCGCCCCAGCCAACGGCGGAAGAACAGCAAGCAACGGCAGATGCAGAAGCAGCGCGAATTGCTGCTGAGCAAGCTGAAGCAGCCCGCGTGGCCGCAGCCGCAGCGCCCAAGAAAATCGTTCTGGACTACCAAGTAAAAGACGAAGACGGTAACGCGCTCGGTCGTCCGACGCACTTGGAAGCAACGTCTAACGAAGAAATGATTGAGAAGATGAAGGAAGCGCACGTGCAAGCGACTCGCGCCTTTCATCGTTTGAAGAGACAGAAAGTTACGATTCAGCAGTCTCAGCCAGCAACCCCGGTCGCTCCGTCTATGACAGACGCCGAGCTAATCGAAGCAGCTAAGGATTTGAAGTCGGATGACCCGGCTAAAATCGTTGAGGCTCACAGAAAAATTGCAAAGGTTGAAATCGATAAGCAAGAAGCAAATGCTGCCGAGCTTCGCCGTCAGGAGCGGGTAAGCCAAGAATTCCTTGCGAACCACAAACACGATTTTAATAATTGCGAAGCGAACGTTAACATGGTAGCGGGGTACTTCAATGAACATAAGCTACCATGGACAGCGGCCAATCTAGAAGTCGCTTTCGAGGAATTGGAATCAAAGCTGGCACCCGTTGTGCCAGTCGCGCCTGTACCCCCGGCTAATCCGGCTCCAGTCGCTCCAACACCAACAGCAGCGCCGGTTGTGCAACCGGTGGTGACTGTTCCGGCACCAGCAGCAGCCCTTAATCCGGCACCTGCCGCTCCACGACCGGGAGTCAATGGTGGAATCGTCCCAGGACAGAACTCCGGTTCACGTCCAGCGGCGACGCCTCAAGGACTCACAATGGCAGAAATCCATTCATGGGATGGACCGACAATGCGCAATAAGATGCGTAATCCGCAGCTTAGAGCCGACATAGAACGAGTCATTGCCGAGAACCAGACCGGAAAGAGAAAGTAAACCAGCAACCAGCACTATAGGAGTCTACCAACATGGCAGGCTCTCCCAATCCGTCAGTAGCCAACGTAGGAAATATCCTTACCGCGCAGAGTATTCTGTTCGATAAGGAACTAATTCCTAACTTGAAGGGCGAAACGGATGCTTTCGTAGTAGCAGCAGAGCGTAGAGTACAACCGAACAACAGCGGTATCAACCGTCAGTTCTTCCAGTACGATACGCTAACAGGCGACACAACCCAGGCTGGAGACGGCGTGGTTGGTTCACCTGAATTCGTTGGCCAGATTTCTGCGCCAGCACAGCTTGGAGAGTGGAACAACTATACGAACTTCAGTTCGTTCGTTATTGCTTCTGCACTTGACGACTTAGTAGGCAACAGTGCTATTGAGTTGGGATATCAGGCTGGTCAGAGCATTTCCGAGTTGTACAGCGCCGTAGCAGACTCTGCAGGCTTGGCAGCAGTTGACACCCAAGTTAACCAGAGCGCCTTGCTAGCAGCACCGTACACCATCGATTTGGGAACAATCCGTGAATTGAAGCAGCAGCTTGTTTCAAAGAACGTTTTGCCGAATCGTGGTGGAAAGTTCTCGGGCGTTGTATCATCTAACGTTCTAGGCGATATCTTCAACGCAACGACAGTTAACAACTCAATCGTTGATTTGTGGAAGCTTGGTAACATCGAGAAGTTCGACAGAATCGCTGGCTCAGGTCAGAAGGATGACATCGAACTACCGGGTACCAACATTGTCCTACGTCAGACTCCGTTCGTAACCACAACGGCTAACTATGCTGGCACCGGCAAGACTGCATACCGTACTTATGTTATGGGACAGTATGCGTTGATTGGCGTGTGGCAGATGGTGCCGGGTGATACGGACCTAGGTGACGGCAACTGGCGTACTATCGACTGCAAAGTCGTAGAGAACGCGCCAGCGTCAGCGTTCGACCCAGTCGGAACCATCGGTGGATGGTGCGCTTACAAGTTCCACCAGACGGTAACTCTACCGCCAGCACGCGGAGCAAACACTCAGCGTATGCGCTTCATGGACTCAGTTCCTGCTATCCAATAACCCCTTCCCACAGCCTTATAAACTGTGGCAATACTAATCAGGGGCACGCCAGAAACGTGCCCTAGATTCTCTTTTCTGGAGAGTAAAATTGGGCTCAGCAAAACAAGTAAAAGAGTGGAAAATTAAATATCCTGTTAGTCATGCCGTTAACAGGCAGAAAGAACAGATGCGACATGTGATTAGAACGTTGGGAGGAAAAACTCCCCGCGCTGCTAGTTCTAAAGAACTATATAGCATGTTGGTAAAACTCGTTCAGAAAGACAGAGTCACCGCAAAGCGAAAATTTCCATTCGGAATCCCCGACGCTAAGAATCTCAAAGTGGAGTTGAAGATAGGCTTTGATAGATTGCATAAAAGTCAATTTATCTGGAATATTTTAAACGGACACGATTGTAAGATTCGTTGGTTCCCTTCTTATGACGCTCTTGAACGGGCTATCAGAGGAAAGTTAGGAGTCGGAAAAATATTTCGTTCTTACAGAGATTTCATTCTCTGGGAGTACGGAAAACAAAGGACCTGTGATGTTAAACACATCAAATATGCCACTGCAGAACTTGTCGAATCCCTGGGGAGGGCGACACGACCTGAAGACCACCCAAGAGACAATACGTAAACTCTTAGCAGGTGGCACGCCCAATTGGGTTAAGTGGCCGAAGGACTATAGAGCATTCGCCCAGGAAGCAATTTTATCCGACAGAGAAGTGTCGGAGACAATGACGCGCAGGTATAAAATGGAAGACCAGGAAGCGCTACTTAATACAGTGGCGAGGAAGGTCAATCCTATCCGTACCCGCAACTTCATAGAAAAATTGCGAACCGCAGGCATCAAATGCTACACCATTGATAACGGTTTCCCACCGTCAACAGTGGCACTGTGGGCTTTCAAACCAGGAACGGACCACGTTGTACCCGTGTGCTACCTGCAAGTGCCCGCGATGTACGAATGGTCTGTCTTGCGACTCGACAAACGCGGACTCCCGGCAGGGGAATCATTCCGTGGTTGGAGAACAGTCGAAGTTCAGTTAATCGAGAAAGGAATCATTTCAGAGGCAAGAGCCAATGAAATATTCGGTTACCCCGCTGACGGAACGGTCAGCGAGCGATTCCGTCGAAACTTGTTCTGGTTCCGCAATCGGCGCGAACTAGTCTCAAGTCCAGAAGAAGTAGAGTTGTAACGTCCTGTGGACGCTAAAAACTTACCGGAGTTAACCGGAATACGCTAGGCCGTGCCTAGCGAGGATTCAACATGACCGATATGAACAAAGCAGCGGCTTCTCTGGGCAATTCCCAGGGCGGCGGCTTAGAACAGGCTGTAGTAGCTGTAGCAACGCCTGCGACTGTAGCGGCAGTCGCGCCATCCTCTGACGCAGCCACATTGCAAATGCTAGTTGGTTTGCTATTGGCTGAACGTCAGGAGGCAATGGAAGATAGAAAAGTCCGGGCTCTAGCAATTCTTGAAAAGGATAAGCAGCGTCAAATCAACGCTGAGTATAACCGTAAAGAAAAGCTTCAGTCTCAGGAAATTTGCACCCACAAAAAGGGCGTCAGAGGCATCAAGAGTCCGAAGGTGGATTACGCAATTTCATTCCATACGTTCGTCAGTGCAGACAGCTACATTCGCTGCTTGATTTGCGGTATGAAGTGGAAGAACACCGACACACCCGAGTACTTGGTTCGTCGTGGAAAGAAAGTTCCTAACCACACAGGTCTCGGATGGAAGGACGCGTATCGTATGCTCGGAGAGAGCAGCAATACGGCAACCTCATCAGAAGTTCAGTTGAACACGCGACCGATTATCTACGAAGCCCCTAACTTCGAAGAGAATCCTCGCGCAGTAGAAATCTAGACTGGTCGTATCAACAGTCACCTGGCATGGCAGGGTTATCACTCGGACTCCGTGCAAGTCCGAGATTTTTCTAGGAGACGCTCTGAAACACTCATTCCGACTCATCACCAGACTACGCTAAGTAACGGGTCTGGAGACCCGCCTTCGTAGCCAGAGTTCTCAAAACTATGGCCTTCCCAAACTCACAAGCAACTTTCACGTTACAAAAACTGTTAGACAAGGTGCGCCCTCTCGGTGATGTACTCCCTGTTTTAGTTAACGTTGGAGGGTACCAGCTAGAGCCTTTCGTAACCATCTGCACGGACGTTTATCGTGATATCGTCGGAGTCCCGTTCCCTCACAAGTGGAACGAAATTAAGCTCCCACACTTTTACACGAACAGTTTCCAGCAAGATTATGTTGTGCTGAACCCGGATGGCTCTAGCTTTTATAACGTAGAGTGGCTGACACGTGGTATAGTCGTGGAGCTATCCTCAACTTCGCTACCTAAGCCTTTCGGTCTCGTAGAGTGCGGAAGACAAATCGGCCAACAGACAGGCTCGTGGCAGCAGATTGCTGGTTGGAATAATCCCACCTTCGTTGCCGTTTCATTCCCGAACTACATGCTCGTTTACGGAAGATGGGGCGCGGGAGACATGAGTTCTCCTACCGTAGGCAACAACCCAGGACCAGGCTCCATATATACGAATCCTCTAGGCGTGAGTGTCACCAGTGCGACATGGGTACCCACGGGCGGGGGAGAGATTATATTCTGGCTGAACTATATCCCGTCTGGAATGGTAGTGGGGGGAGAGTTAGTCATAAGCGCTGCGTTCCCTGTTGCGTTCAATAATTCCTACGTCATCACGGCCATTTCGGGATTGAGTGTTACCGTGTCCTCTGTCACGAACCCTGGCGTATGGGGTGCGGGCGGAGTAGCAGGTATCTCCGCGTTTGTTCCCGCGATACTAGGGCAAGGCGCGAACCCGATAACGCAAATTCTAGACCCCAATGAAAACATCCAAGTCGTTACGACTTACGGAACCTGCGGAAACACTCAGCCGCTATGGCCCGCGTCCAATGCGCCTCCTGGTACGAGGACCCAAGATGGAACCGTTGTGTGGACCGTCGCGGACCCGAATGGAATCGGAGTCCGTATCGACCCGGTGCCTTCTCAGACAGGCGTTGTTTTCCAGTTCAATTTGATTGGGCAGATGCCTGCCATCCAGTTTACGAAGCTTAATCAGACGATTGCTCCCTTCCCGGACAAGTACGAAGGATATTTTCGTCAAGGAATCATCGCGCAGTGCTATCGCTACGCGACAGACCCGAAGATTCAAGCCAAGTTTGAAAAGAATTATCAAATCTGGATAAAGAGCTTGAATGATTTGCGTTCTACTCAGGACCGCGAGCTTGAAGAGAATAGATTCGTTGTTGAACAAACTGTATTCAGCCGTGGCGGAAGCCAGGGTGGAAATTGGTACGGCGCAGCATGGCCGTTTAACAACCCAAGGTAATTTATGACCCAAGTATCGGATAATTTCAATCGAGCGAATGGCGCACTTGGCGGTGCGTGGAGCATCCCGTTCCCGAACGCCACGGACAACATGGCGAACGCGCTGACGGGTTCCGTCCTGATTAATGGAGACGGCTACGGCCCAATCAACGCGGGCGGCGGAGATGCGTACTCCATTTACCAAGGATTGACCTTCGGAAACAACCAGTGGGCAATCGCGTACGTCAATTCTGTAGCGCCCTACACTTCCACCATCGCAATCACCGGCTGCACTCAGAGCGCGGGCAACACGGTTTACAACTACACGCTCACGGGTGGCGCTGCGCTCATCGTTCCGCAATGCATCATCATCACCGGCATGCAAAACGCGGGGAACAACTTTCCGTTGGGAACCAGCCCCGGAGCATTTACTACAGGTTTGGGCGCAGGAACTTTCACCGTCGTAAACGCAAGCGGTGTGACGGAGACAGGTTCTAGCGGCGTGGGTTTCTCTGCGAGCGACTCAGGTGCGGGCGTGTGCGTTCGTGCAACAGCGGACGGCAAGAACAACTACCTGTTCCACGTGGGAACAAACACTGACACGCACTCCGGTTCAACGAACAGTCGTCAAGCGTATTACGAATTATGGAAGCTAGTAGGTGGAGGCAACGGCACCAGTCTCGGCCTCTCTGGAAATACAGGACTCGGACTCATTCTTCCAACCGTGGGAGATATGATTGCAATCACCGTTGTCGGTACAACGCTCGCTGCGTTCTACAACAACGTTCTACTATACCAAGTCACTGATGCAAGTTTGGCTTCCGGCGTCGTAGGTATCGCAAGTTGGTCTATGAACGGACCGGACGAATTCAACTCTCTACTTTGGCCGACCGTCGTTGACCCTCCTGGCAACAATGCCACCACCATGACCAATTTCTCTGGTGGAGACATGAGCTTCGTTGAGACTCAATTGGCTATAGACGCGCTGACAGAAGGCGTGGCCAGCACCGTGCTCGTAAGCGATAGTTTCACTTACGCCAACGGTGATTTACACGCGGCGAACGCGCACTGGGTGTACGGTCTCGGGTCCTTTCAAATATCTAGTGACAAGGTATTCTCATCTGCGTCCGGCTTTAACTACGCGTATCGTAACGACGTAGTATGGCCGAATGACCAATCCGTGACCGTGACCGCAGTAGTAGGTGGAAACAGCGGCACGCAGAACGGCGGCCCTGCTGTTCGTATTTCTGCGGCTGCGGAAACCTTTTATGGCATTCAGTATTCAACGGTGGCCTTCAACATCGTTAAGCAGGTAGCGGGAGTCTTCTCAACGGTTGCAACGGGCAGCACATTCCCGGTTACCGGAAACACTATCACGTTGCAAGTCATCGGCAACACATTAACTGCGTTCATCAACGGTGTGGCGCAAACCGGATTGACAAACATTGTTGACACATCTATCGCGTCAGGTAACGCAGGAATCTGGGCTGTAGGAAACGCAACCATCAATGGATATAGTTCATGGAGCGGCAGCAGCGTGCAAGGAATCCCGGCGCAGTTCACTGTGGAAGCGGGGGCATTTTTATCCAACGCAACGTACGGCGCGTACGCGGTTGGGTTCAACGCAGGCGCGTCTGGCAGCGCATGGGCTTATCAGAACACTGTGGCATGGCCTGCGAATCAATACGCGCAGTTGACGATGTCAGGCGCGGCCATTTCGGGTTCGCAGCAAATCGGTCCAGCAGTTCGTATGGCGACGAGCGGAGAATCTTTCTACTACTTCTATCCTAATTCTGGTGGAAGCGCGGTCCTAGGAAAGTTTGTCTCAGGAGCTTTCACCTCTTTGAATTCTATCCCGTACACATTCCATCAAGGTGATGTATTTCAAATCCTTGTTTACGGTACGATGCTAATTGGAAGCATCAATGGTGTGCAGGTAGTGACGGCGTTCGACACTTCACTTGCCACGGGTGACGCAGGCTTCGTCGCTCAGAACACTGTGGGAAATCCAGCAACACCGTCGGGAACATTCGACAACTGGACAGGGGGAAGCGTTAACCAGGCGTCTATTTCCGGCAACGTCGGAGTAGCAGGCGCAACCGTTACATACACGGGGCCTACTTCGGGTTCTGTGATAGCAAATGGTTCTGGAAATTATACCATCTCAGGTTTGGGAAACGGAACGTACACCATTACACCCAGCCTAGCGGGTTATGTTTTCACACCGACCGGCTCCTCTCAGATATTTTCAGGAACGACAATCATAGGAGCAAGCTTCACTGCGTCTGCGTCTTCTGGAGCATACTCACAGCCTGATTGTCGAGACTTCGCAACATTCCCGAATAACTCCGTGAACGTACAAGGTACGCTAACGTACACGATTCAGAAATTTGAGAGTCGCGCTGCGGGAGCCCCAGTGGACAGTCGCGCAGCCGGGAAGCCTGCAGATTGCCGAATCCCTCCCAACATCCCAGAGAATAGCCGAGCGCCGGGCACATACGGACCTGGAGAATAATATGCCGAACACTGCGCAAGACACCGTCAACTATATTCTGCCATTCTGCCGTTATCAGAGAGCGGACATCGGTACAGCCAGCATGCCCATTATCGGGATACTGAATATCGTGCAGAATATCATTCTAGCTGCGCCCATGCAGTGGAGATTTAATCGTGCGCAGGTCACGTTATCCGGTCCAGTTATCGCCGGACAGCAGGACTACCCCCAAACACTCAATGATTTGGGATACCTGGAAAAGGCTACTGTGGATGATGGTATAGTGATTTGGGAAATGGAGCACGTGAAGAACAACGAGCCATTGGCTCCGTCTAACACTGAAGCTCGTCCGTCCAGCATTGCAGTGCAGACGAGTGATGGTATGGGAGATTACGTATTCCGACTGTCTGCGGTCCCGGACACGAATTATAAAATCAATATGATTTACCAGATGGCTCCTGTGCAATTCACCGCTTTGTCGGATGCATGGGACCCGATTCCTGACTCCTTCTCCGACATTTATAACAACTTGTGCCTAGGATACTACATGGAATCTTGCCAGGATTCTAGAGCGCAGCAGTATATCGCTCGGGGAATCGCCGGACTTCTTGCAAGACAGTCTGGATTGAGCTTGATGGACAAGGCTTTGTTCGCCCAGGCGTATATGAATTTCAATGCGCAAGATATGTACAACCAACTAAAGATGCAACAGGCAACGCAAGCTAGGGGAAGCGCCGGATAATGGCTTCATTACTAGAAGCAGCGGGAGCACAACCTAAGGTACCGAGTCGCGGGAAAGCAATCACTCCTGCGCTCAGATTCGAAACGGGGTTAGTGACTAACCGAAGTCCGTTGCACGACCCTGCCCAGTGGGTGTACTCAAAGTTCTACGGCGGATACACGGATACACTGATTTCAGGAAGCAACATGGAAATTTCGAATCAACTTTCCTTGATTCGTCGCCCAGGCTTATCTGAATGGTCAGATGTCGAGATTCCGAATCAGCCGAATTGGTTTTACGACTGGAGAACACTGGACCAGGGAATCAAAGTCATTGTAGACACTCCTGTGGCTACATATATTCAGACTCCCACAACGCAGACGCAGATATTCACGAAGTCTGCGGGCGCGGGACAGGGATATTACCAAGGCGTAGGGGACATACTGTACTACGGAGACGGCATCGACCTTCAGCAGTACGTTCTTCCCGCTGGGTTAGTTTATGACTGGGGAGTCATAGGACCTGCGCTGGCTCCGGTTACCACCATCACTGAGAGCGGAAGCGCCACGGTTGCATGGCAGGCTGATACTGAATTCACTACGATGGGACTCGTGGTGGACAGCAACGGAAACATTCAGCAATTAATTTCAGTTAACGCGTCTCCCGTAATCAATCCGACTACCACACAGTTTGGAGAGACGGGAAATGGTGAACCGGCCTGGAATCAAACGCCAGGAGGCACCACTCCTGATGGTTCTGCGACGTGGACAAATTGGGGGCCTATCGTTTTGTGGACTGCGAACACGACGTATAACAACGCGTCCGTGGGCGGAACGATTGCGAACCCTTGCATCATTTATGACCCTATTACGAAGTGCTGTTTCGTTAACGCTGCGCCCAGCTTCGCGCAAGGTACATCAGGCCCGAGCCTTCCTTCTTTTCCTGCGGCATTCGGCGCGTCCATTCATGACGGCAGCGTCAAGTGGTTCAATCTAGGTTCACTCAAGACTCCTCAGCCGTGGCAGCCCAGTCACACATATCCTAAGCTAGGCTCTGTGTCGGACGATGATTCTGTTTGCGGTATTGCGGAACCTGTGGGCCTTGCTGGCGGCCTTCCTACGAATCAAGTAGTCTACTGGCAGGTTAACGATACTGCGGGTCCGTTCACATCAGGAACGGGCGGCAGTGCGCCTCCTTGGGCGACCATCACCGGAACGCAAACCACGGATAATCAACTGCAATGGTTGAATCTGGGAAGTGAAACACGTCTAACGACGCACAATTATTTTGCATGGACTGCGATGGGAACAGTGTTCTCTGTCATCGTGGACTCAAATGGCAACTATCAAGTCTGCACTGTCACAGGAGTCTCATCCGCGACGGCTACGGCCTCCATCCCTTGGGCAACCGGATACGGACAGACAACGATTGACGGTTCCGTGACGTGGACCTGCGTGGGAGATGATACAACTTGGGCAGCGAATCAAATTTGGTATCTTCCTACTACGGGTTGGTTTCCCCCAGGTCCCTCTATTTCGTTCGGCGGCGCTTTAATCATTGATTCTAACAGTAACATCCAAGCAACAATTAATTCTGGAGAGTCTGGAGCAGTTGCACCCGCATGGGCGACGACACCTCTGGGAGCGAAGACCATCGATAGCGGAGTCACCTGGCAGTTGGTGGGTCCTTTCACAACCGCTGGATTCCCGATTGAATTCGGCATCACTTTTGCGTACTCGTACGAAAGTCGTCTTGCGACAGACATTTATAACACGACTGCGCCTCCAGATTGGCCGAGCCCTCTGGGGCCGCCCACAGGTTCTGAGACTGGGGATATATCTACTGCGTCCCCTATATTCGCAATTACGGGAGCCAACCCGGGCGCGGTCGTAACATTGGTTGTTCCAGGCTCACCGAATCCCGCCGTGGATACGATTGTAATTTGGGCCACATTGGACGGGGGAAGCACGCTCTTCTTCTTGACCGAAGTTCCCAACACCCCGCCCATTGGCGGAGTGCAACAATATCAGACGATTCAGATTACAGAGAACCCTTTCACCGGGGTAGACTCGGTGAACGAATTGATTGAAGCCCCGATTAATGGGCAGAACAATCCACCTCCCGCTGGGTTCCTTCCGATGGCGTATCACTTTGGAAGAATTTGGGGAGCGGTAGGAAACTTCGTGTACGCATCCGGTGGACCAGATGTGTTGACGGGTAATCCGAACACGTCATTTGACCCGGAAGATTTTTTCGAGTTCCCGAGCCCGGTAACAAGGATTATCCCTACTGCACCCGGTATCCTCGTGTTCTTGACTTCGGACGTGTACGCAATTCTTGGCGGTCCGATTTTCGACACCTTCTTTGCTACGCCGATGGTCCCGGGCGTGGGCTTGCTGCACTACAACGCTGCGGATATTCACGGCGGCATGACGTTCTTGTTCACTGCAGACAACCAGTTCATCAGCATGGACCCGAGCGGCGGAGCCCAGAGAATGGGAATTGCCATCGCAGACCAGCTACAGTTGTTTTCTGCGACGGCGACCTATGTTACGGTGCATGAGAATGGAAATGACCACGCCATCTTCATTTCGAATGGAAGCACGGGATGGTTTAGACTGAACCCGAGCCAGTATCCGAACGGAACGTCTGTGTGGAGCCCATTTGCTACCATCACGGGTGGCGCAGGCGCTGTACTTTCTATCGAAGTCAGCCCAGGGGTTCACAGATTGCTCGTGGGCGGCATCGGACCGGATACTTTCATCTTGCAGCGTGCGCCCATCAACGCTCTAGGGCAATTTTCTACTTATGAAGATAATGGAATTCCATATACATGTTCCGCAACGCTAGGAAGTTTTGCAGTTGCGTCCCCGGGACAAATAGCCGGAATGACTTTCCTAAACGTACGCGCAGTACGAGTGGGTTCTTCGCCAACGGTTGGATTCTTGCTGAATGAAATTGTAGGAACGTTCACCGATTTTCCTGCATCACAGCCGTATCCGTGGCAGATTTACGGGGCCGCAGGCCAGCCTACAAGTTTGTATTCTGACGCGTACTACTTCCGAGATACCGGAGTGCCCGCTTTGTGCGAACACTTCCAGGCTCAGATTAGTTTCCCGGCAGAGAATTTTGCAAACGAAGTTCTGACATTCAGTTTGTTCGCTATGTTGGAAGAACCGCCAGAGGGTTAAGGAGGACAACCGGGTGCCGTTAAGTGATTTCTACGAAAGCATGCAAGGAGCCACACCGGTAGAAACTCCGGTTGCGAAGACTCCGCAGTTTCCTGACTTGCAGACACAGGTCAATCCCTCACTGCGCACGAGCCTACCGCTTCCCTTGATTTATGCACCGGATACTCTGAGACAGACGAATCGTCCGGGACTCCCGATATTTCGTATCGCGCCTCTTCCTCCGAGCGGCATACCGACCATCAATGCGGCGTCAGCGGGCGTGACGGAAACTGTTATTAAAAACGCGGTGGCTTCTGCTACGTCTTCCTTAACGGCAGACGTGACGCTGGTAATGCCTGTCGAATTTGACGTTGCGGGCTCTCCGGGAGACGACCTAATCGTAACCTGGGCACCGGAACCAGCAGGGGAAGTATTCGCATCACCTATAGCTTCGGACTCCACGGGCATTTTGGACAAGACAGTCGTCGCCAACGGCTCAGGAACAGTCGTTTCACTAACAGGGCAAGCGACTTCTGCAGGGGAGAACGCCTTGCTGTTCGCGGTCACGGACGCGGCTGGAACGTGGACTGTTACCGGCGCGGATGGTTTCGCACCGGGCGTGCTCAGCGAAGGAAACGGAAGCGGCGGATTCACACTACAGAATGATGACGTAGCTGCTGGCGCAGTGCCTGCGTCCGCAACGATGACGGTAACGGGAAACTGGATTGCCGCTGTGGCGACATTCGGCGTAACAACCGGGCAATCTCTTCAAGAAGTTTTGTACGGAGGAACCCCGAACCGTGCCTCGTCCAGCGGAGGATTCGCTGGGGGCACTTCAGCCTACAGTGAGGCGACGTTAACTTTGAACCACGCGGTAACCGGGGGCAACGGAATTCTGGTCGTGCTATATCTTCCTGCGGCTACACTGTTCTCCGGTGTAGGCGTAACTGTCCCGGGCGCAATCAACATCAGCATCTCGGATAACCTAGGCAACGCATACTTCCCGATTGTAAACACTTCTGTGAGCACGAGCACTTTCCCAGGACCACCGGCAGGTACAACCAACATCGCGTTGGCCGCATTCTACTGTGCCAATGCTAAAGTGGGAGCAACAACCATCACGGTTCCCTTTGCGAACGGTGACCGCACGGGCTCCTTCGATGCCTTCGCTACTGAAATTGTGGGCTTCGGGATAATTTCTGGCATACCAACTTTCAAACCGGTAGGAGAAGTCTTGGCTGCGGCGGGATTGAATTCCATATCCACTGTAGAGATTGGCGGCGTCGCTCTCCCCCAGCGTCAGACGATAGACTTTATAGACGGAACCGGCGTCACGATTACGGGTGTGGATAACCCTATCACCGGAGTCACGGAAGTAACTGTCAGCGCGTCAGGCGGAGGCGGCGGAGGAGCGTTTCAATCCGCGCAACGTGTGTCCTGGATAAGCGCGGACGGTGCAGATACCACTATTCAACAAGTGGGAGATAATTTTCCGGGCACGGACAATACGGTGTACGGTTCTGTAGCACCCATCACAGGACGAGGTGCTGGTGTAGAATACGAACAGCAGTTCGGGGGCGGCACTGCGTTCTTCGTTCACGGAAATACGAACTATAGAACCGGTCGAAACATAAAGCTGTGGGCGGAAGTCTATTACACGGCAACCGGGGACAGCAGAAACTGGATTGGTATGTTTGACTCTACGTCATACGGCGTGGCCGGTTCAGATACGCCAGGGGCGTCCCAGGGTACGAATTACGCGGCCTTCAGATTCTCCAACACAGCGGGCGGTGCGGGAGACACGGTGTGGATGGCCTGCACGGGTAACGGTGCGGCAGATACCCAGATAAGCACGGGCATTGCACCGGATACGAATTCACACATCTTCGCTATCTCGTTTGTGGACGCGACTCCGAACATCTTGTTCTACATCGACGGCGTACTGGTTGCGACAGCAACGGCCACGATGCCATCTGCGAACACGAACCTGGGCGGCATGATGTCAGCAGAGTATACCACGACATCATATAGAATGGGATTCTCGCAAGCACAAATTTTCTCGGACAGGTAAAATGAAACTTTTATCTACTACAGTTACAGACGAGCCACAAATCCAGGAATGGATAGACGCGGACCCGGACCACCGTGGGAAGAGTACTGCGGATTGGTGGCTAACCGGAAAGTCTATGTTATCCTTCTGCCTGCAAGATAGCAAAGGGCCATTGTGCTACGTGCGATTAGACGCTGGAGAGCGGACTGTGCTTCATACGCAGTTCGCGCCTAGGGAGCAAGTATCCCTGGTTCGATTGGTGAAGGGAATGCTATGGTGCGTTCCGATAGTCGTGGCTTACGCAGACTCGCAGAGAGCGAAGGGCGTAGTCTACAAATCCACGAATCAAACACTGATTGATTTTATGCAGAAAAAATTCGCTTTTATATCAGTCGGCGGTGATGATTACGCGTTCGACTTTGAGGTAGAATAATGTGCGGAGCTAGCACGCAGCAGACGGAGATAGCGAACGAACAGCAGAGCCTAGGTTCTACGCTGCAATCTAACTATAACCAACAGTTCGCGGCTCAGAGCGGCGTTCTTCAAAATTTGAATAATATATACACTCCGATTGCAGAAGCGGGACCGAACCAGCAAGGATTCGGCGGACAAGAACTTGCCGCGCTTAACACTCAGTCTGGAGAAGGCGTGGGGGCGAACTACGCAAAGGCTTCTCAGGCATTGAATAACACATTGGGAGCGCAAGGCGGAGGCAACGAGTATCTTCCGAACGGCGCGCAAGCTGCGTTGAAAGGTTCACTAGCATCAAGTGCGGCGAATCAACTAAGTCAACAGCAGACGCAGATTACAGAAGCCAACTACGGGCAGGGCCGACAGAATTACAACCAGGCGACCGCAGGACTACAGGCGCTCGGCCAACAGTACAACCCGACAGGATTTGCCGGACAAGCAACAGGAGCCAACACAGCAGGATTCAACGAGCAGATGGAAAACTCTCAGGAAACTTCTCAGGAATTCGGAGAAATTGCCGGAGGAGTCGGTTCGTTAATGGGTGGAGTCACGGGTGTGATTTCAGCACTCAAGCCGCCTAATGGATAGTCAGGAGAAAAGATAAATGGCACTCCCAGATGTACAGCAGTTTCTAGCAGGAGCCCCGCAAGGAATCCAAGCCCTTTTGGATAAATCAAGTGGGCTTCCTTCGGGCAGCGGCAGTCCTACGCAACCTGCGCAGATTCCACTTCGGCCAGCGGGACAATCGGACGCAGCCGCACCGAACCTAGGAACGGGTGCGCCTCCGCCTCCTCCTGGAAGTTTTGCTTCTCAGCTTATGGCGGCGGCTGGAAAGCTTGGCATACCTGTAAAGCAAGACGGAACGCCGGAACCTGGCGGCTGGGCGAAGAGTCTTGTCGCGGGCGCGCAAACCGCTCTTGCCAGCAAGGCTGCGACAAGTGTTGAGGGCGCTGCGGGAGATGTGGGCGCGGGATTATCTGCAATTGGACAGATACCAAAGGGCAGTGGTAAATTCGGTGCTGCGCTTATCGGCGCAGGCCGTGGATTAAATGCTTCTGTGCAGGCAGGAAATCAGCGAAGGCAGCAACAGTTTCAGAACAAACAGGAAACCACCAAGAATCAGGCGTTGACGGCGGAAGCCAATATGCGTATGATTCACGAACAGAGATTGGTTCACAATATGGACGAGGACACTGTTAATGCGTCTATCGTTAGCGGAAATCAGGCTGCGGATAAGCTACAGAGCAATCCGAGTCCGTCTCCTATTATCGCAAAGGGCTTGACATCGGATGAACTGAATCAGTATTTGAAAGATAAGAAGATTGACCCGACCAACGAAACCGCGTATCCGACAGGACGTAAAGTGGTAGGGGAAAATCCAGACGGCACACCACAGTATCGTACAACGTACACTGCGATGGGACTTCCTCCCTCTGTGGACCTTGACCCGGAGAATCCGAAGGATAAAGCCATCTTGGACGATTTGAACAAGTATTCTCCACCGGCAGAAGGACAAGGAAAGTGGGGAAGCACGGGCAAACAAACCTTGACGGGCACGCAGTTCAATTTCGCCATGCAGCAAGTGGCGGAAGGACGTGCGGCTACGGCGGCGCGTAACACAACCCTAGTCAATCAAAAGTTGGCGGACGCGGCAGACGTTAAGAAGCTGGAAGCGGTCAACTTCGGCCAGAACAACCCGGCCTGGATAAAAGTTCTAGGCACGGTCCCCAACCATGACCCGATTGCTGCACGAAATGCTATCCTAGCCAATCCTGACCTTGCGGCGAAGTTCCCCAACCTAGACTCCGACTTGACATACATGTACGGAGAAAAAGCGTACGACTCCATGCTGGACACGTATCAGAAGAAAGTAGAAATGGGCTTCGATGAAGTGAACACGCTTCAGAAGGAAGTGGACAAAGCGCACGGTGAGGATGCAGCGGGAATCGCAGGAAGCATCCAGGCAAAGATGGACGCAAATCCAGACATGCCGTCATCTGTACGAACGAAGTATTCTCAGATGTTGAAGCAAGCTAATTCTGCTGCGCAATCTTCTGAAGATTATCACGCACGTGAGAAGCAGAATGACATCAATTTTGCTGATGCAGCTAAGCAGGGCAACGTTGATTCCTTGGTGGACATGGCAAGACAGTATGAAATGTCCCCGAAGGATATGGCTTCTATGCGTACGAATGACCGTCAAAAAATGATTGCCGCACTGCACGCAGCGGACCCGACGTGGGACATAAAAGTTTACGCTGCGCGATACAAGACTTCCCAGGAGTTCACCCCGGAGGCTAAGGGCGGACTTGCGGTACAATCTTTGAACACGTTCGCAGGTCACACGGCAGAAGCCAACTCGCTAATCTCTACACTTCAGAACAAGAACAGTCCGCTACTCAACCGTCCTTTGAACAAAATTAAGGAAGCATTGGGCAGCGACAAAATCGGGGCATATAAGACATCGCTCCTAGCTTCCAGAAAGGAATACATAAACTTCCTTAACAACCAGCACGCGGAATCTGAAATTGATAACAAGGAAATGGACAGGTTGATTTCTGAAGACACAACTCCAGCGAATGCTCAGGCAATTCTTCGTCAGATGGCGAAGACCGTTGCGATTCGTGCACGCTCTATGAATTCCGTGTACCGTACAACAATGGGCAAAGATATTCCTGACTTGCTGGACCCGGACACACAGCAGGCTTTGAAGAATTGGGGAATAGACCCAGCGGGTGTCACGACGACAGGCCCAAGTGGATTCGTGAAGCCCACGAATGCTACAGGCGGCGCGGCAACCAGCACGGTACAAGGCGTGAAGGTTCCTCCAGGAATGGTCTACATTCAGAAGCCGGATAACACATATGGATTCTATCCGGTAGCAAAGCAGGACGAACTAGTGAAGGCAGGCGGTAAGGTGGTTCAGTAATGGCCGATAACACTCCAGACTCAGCAGAACCAGACCAGATTCAGCGTCCGTCTCAGTATCCGACGGCCACGAAAATCGAAAATGGAACTGCGTACGACATCTCAGGAAAGGCGCTAGGACCGGTGAACGTAGCTCAGCAACAGTCGAGTGACCCGTTCGCTGGCGGAACACCTGCGCCCTCTCCTCAGGCTGCCGCAAAGGATGTGTTTGCGGGCGGAACACCAGCGCCCGCCCCGTCAGCACCCGGGTACTTGCAAAGATTGCGAGAATCCGTTGGCGTTCCTACATTGGACGAGCTTAGTGCGCAGGGAGCGGAAGCTGCAAATCATCCAATTCAGACTGCTATCGAAGGCGAGCCAATTGTGCAAGCCGTGCGGGGAGTTTACGGTTGGGGCAAGCGCGCAGGAACAGGAATCCTGGAAGGGTTGAACGAAGAAAAAGAAGCTGCGCAAAATATCGCGCACGGCGGGCCAATCGGGGAAAACCTAGGTAAGGCGGCATCTGGAGTAGTTCACGGCGCGGTAGGCGGAATTCCTTTCATCGGAGAACCGATGGAATCCGCTGGGCAGGATATCGTAAATAAGAACTACGCGGGCGCAGCGGGAAGTTTGACCGGTGTTATCGGGCAGGTTGCTTTGTCCGCTCTGCACGGCGCGGGCGAGACCGAGCAGCTAAGCAAGGCAGAAACTACGCACAATAATGCAAAGTCTGTTTATGAAACTCGATTCAAGGAATCCCAGACCGCAGCAACACAAGCGGACACCGCTCGTCAACAGGCCGAGCAGGCTGCTTCGGACGAAGCTGCGGGCAAGGGAAAGAAACAACAGACGGTAGACGCATGGAACAACGCGTCCGCCGCTGCAGCGAACGCTAAGAAGGCTCAAACTGCTCTCGCGGATGCATCCGAGACGCGAGCGAACGCTGCTGCGGACATGGACCGCTTGACTCGTAGCGTTCAAAGAGCAGCGGCTAAGACGAAGGCCGTAGCGGATGAAAAGCAAACCAAGGCGACTGCTGGGGCGTTGGACGAC
>Ga0182015_10001800_pt1 | contig 27326 bp, 25 predicted proteins | sample 712P3MmetaG_FD_120478 | JGI IMG/M metagenome (GOLD analysis project Ga0182015, IMG submission 120478) | Permafrost microbial communities from Stordalen Mire, Sweden - 712P3M metaG | ecosystem: Environmental > Terrestrial > Soil > Wetlands > Permafrost | place: Sweden: Stordalen | collected...
CCGCCGGACGAAGTTTGATCGACACGATCATCCGCAGATGCGCGCCCGTCCCCGTCGCCAGCACCACGCGATCCAGGTCAATGGCCTCATCCAGATTTGTTTCGAGCTCGCCCTGCAACGCCGGCACCATGATCGCGACCGTGGCCTTGCCGCGCTTCACCGCGAACACGCCCACCTGCGCCGCGTCGTCGGTCAGATGGCCGGAGGATTCAAGGTTGCTTGGGAATTTCGCGAATTCGGCCGAAGCCGCGCTTGGCCGCGCGGCTACATTCAGAGTGATCTCAAGGCTTCGCCCGCCGGGGAACTCAATCGCGCCCCGCTCGGAAAAGCCATACCCTTTTTCGACGCGTCCCCACGCCGCGGCCGCTTCCGCCGTCGCCTTGATGCACAGCGGTTCTTCGCTCGCGATGGATACCACTAAGGCCATTTCAGCCTGCTCCTTGCAACGATCCGATCGCCGGGGCCGCGCCAAGCGTTGCAACTTTTTGCGCCTTGCCGGAGTGCATTCGGTGTTTCAGAGAAAACTCCAGCCAATCCGGTGATTCGGTCATCCGGATTATTCTGGCCCCAGATTGTCGATTTGGCATCCGTTCGATGGCTAACTTACATCGGCTTGGCGTCCCATGCAACGTACCAGCCCCAAATAAGTTGCCTCGCACGAAATCGGCGAAAAAGCCCCTCCGCCACCGCCGGAATCGCGTCAAAATGCCCGCCTTTGCGGCCCCCAATGGCCCCGCCCCACATCCCCGCGCGTAATCTTGTCGCCAACGCCCCCCGCTGTACCTGCTGCGCCGCGCCACCCCGGTTCGGCTATAATGGCGAACGCCCGACGCGCCTTCCTTCGGGCCACTGGCGAGGTTTCCCGGCATGGCGATCCAAACACGCTCTCGACCCGTCGCCATCGATGCGAGCCGCTATCACGGCCTGCGCCGCGAAGATTTGATCCGCATCTATCGCACGATGTATCTTTCGCGCCGCATTGACGATCGCGAAATCCAGCTCAAGCGCCAGAACCGAATTTTTTTCCAGATCAGCGGCGCCGGCCATGAAGCCGTCAACGCCGCCGCCGCGCTCGCTTTGCGCGCCGGCCGCGATTGGTTCCTCCCGTACTATCGCGATCGCGCGCTTTGCCTGATGCTCGGCGTCACTCCCTACGACATGCTGCTGCAAGCCGTCGGTGCGAAAGCCGATCCGAGTTCCGGCGGCCGTCAGATGCCCTCGCACTGGGGCAGCCAAAAATTGAATATCGTGCCGCGCTCTTCGGCCGTCGGCACGCAGTTTGTCGAAGCCGCCGGCATGGCCGAGGCTTCGCTGTACTTCAGCCGCTTCCCTCGCGCGCTCGAACAGGCGCAAGGCGCGCCGCTTGGCCAGGGCGTGCGCCATCAGGACGACGAAATCGTTCTGGTCACCGGCGGCGAAGGCAGCACCAGCGAAGGTGAATTTTTCGAGGCGCTCAACGTCAGTTGCCTCAAGCGCCTTCCGCTGCTTTTCCTGATCGAAGACAACGGCTACGCGATTTCCGAGCCCGTCGAAAAACAAACCGCCGGCGGAAATATCTCGAAGCTCGTTCAAAATTTCCCGGGGCTGCTGGTCGAAGAATGTGACGGCACCGATCCTCTTGCGAGCTACGAAGTTCTGGCGCGAGCCGCCGCGCATTGCCGCGAACGCAAGGGCCCGGCGCTGGTCCACGCGCACGTCACCCGCCCCTACGCCCATTCGCTTTCCGACGACGACAAACTTTACAAAACTTCCGAAGAGCGCGAATCCGAAGCGCATCGCGATCCAATTCCCAAGTTCGGCCTGTTCCTGGTGCGCGAAGGAATTCTGGACGAAAAGGGCATGGAGGAAATGGAAGCGGCGGTGGACGCCGAGGTGCGCGATGCCACTGACCGCGCGCTTGCCGCCGAGCCGCCTTCCACAGATTCCATTCTCGCGTTTCAATTTTCTCCCGACGTCGATCCGTCTTCCGCCCGCTTCGCCGCCGAACCGCAATTTTCCGGCGAGCCGCTCACCATGGTCGAAATGGTCTCCGCGACGCTGAGCGACGAAATGTCGCGCGACGACCGCGTCGTCGTCCTCGGCGAAGACGTCGCCGATGGCGGCCACGATGAAAGCGCCGGCAAAATCAAAGGCAAGGGCGGCGTCTTCAAAGCCACCTATGGATTGCAGCGCCGCTTCGGCGGCGAACGCGTTTTCAATACCACTCTCGCCGAAGCCGATATCGTCGGCCGCTCGCTGGGCATGGCCGTGCGCGGATTGAAGCCCGTGGCCGAAATTCAATTCTTCGATTACATCTGGCCGGCCATGATGCAATTCCGCGACGAACTTTGCGTCTTCCGCTGGCGCTCGGCGGGCGCGTTCAAGGCGCCCGCGATCATTCGCGCCGCGATCGGAGGATATCTCACCGGCGGCTCGATCTATCACAGCCAATCCGGCGAAGTGATTTTCACGCACATGCCGGGCTTGCGCGTGGTGATGCCGGCGACGGCGCTAGATTTGTGCGGATTGTTGCGCACCGCTCTGCGCAGCGACGATCCTGTACTGTTCCTCGAGCACAAACATCTCTACCGGCAACCCTACAATCGCTCGCAATATCCCGGACCTGATTTCACCATTCCGTTCGGCAAAGCGCGCATCGTCCGCGAAGGTTCCGACGTCACGATTGTCACGTATGGCGCGCTGGTCCATCGCGCCAATCAAGCCGCCGCGCAGCTCGCGCGCGAAGGCATCTCCGTCGAACTTCTCGATCTGCGCTCACTCTCGCCCTACGATTGGGAAGCCATCGCCGCAAGCGTGCGCAAAACCAGCCGCGTCCTCGTCGCCCATGAAGACACGCTCAGCTGGGGCTACGGCGCCGAAATAGCCGCGCGCGTCGCCGACGAATTGTTCGCCGATCTTGACGCTCCCGTCCGCCGCGTCGGCGCGATGGATACGTTCTGCGGCTACCATCCCGATCTCGAAAACGAAATCCTGCCCCAAACCGACGACTTGGTTCGCGCCCTCCGCGATCTCACCGCGTACTGATTCCGTCCTACCATGAAATTCCGGCAACTTTTCCGCCGGATCGCTCGTATACACAAACAGGAATGGAATGGGTGTAAACTTTTTGGCATAGGAGGCCGCCATGATTTGCCCGAATTGTCAGCGGGACATCGCGGGGTACTCGAATTTCTGCTATTTCTGCGGCGCGCGCCAGGCGCAGGCGCAAGTCGCCGCGGCGCCGGCGGTCCAAAAACGCCTCGTGCGCTCGGCGACGGATTCCCGGTTGGCCGGCGTGTGCGGCGGACTCGGCGAATATTTCGACGTCGATCCCACGCTGATTCGCCTGGTTTGGGCGCTGCTCACAATCTTCAGCGGACTCGTCTTCGGAGTGGTGGCTTATTTGCTGTGCTGGATCGTCATGCCCGTCGGCCCACTGCCGCTGCCCGCCGCGGCGCAATTGCAAACACAGCCGCAAACGCAAGCGCCGCCCGCCGACGCCGGCGTCGCGCCCGCGCACTAACGCGGCATGCAACGCCGCGGCACGGCGCCGCGCAGTCACTTCATTTCCCGGGTTTAGTTTTCTTCGTGGACGAACCGCCGCCCTCGAACGTAGCGCGGTCGAGCGAAACAGCGCCGGCTCCTACTGTCGCCAGAGCAAACGTTGCAAGGCACAGCATCACGGGCAATTCATATCTTGTGACCGCGTAGATCCCCGATTGCGGAATCGTTACCCGCGCCAGCCCCACGCCCATTTCGATCGCCAGCAGCAGCGCCGCCACTCGCGTCAGCAACCCGATCACCAGCAACATTCCTCCAAAAAACTCCAGCGATCCGGAGATTGTCGCGAAGTACGAAGGGAAGCCCCAACGGACGAACGTCGCGGCGTCCGCGCTGTGGTTCGTAAATAATTTCGCGTAGCCGTGGTACATGAAAATCCCGCCAAGCCCGAGCCGCAGCAAAAGCAGCGACAACGGCTTCAAATTTTCCATGAATCGCATTCGCAAACCCCTCCTCGCGTGATCTCGCGTTCGCAAACCATCGCGACGCGCGAATCTTACCATCGAATCTGTTCGCACAATATTTCGCGCAAAACTGGCCGCCGCGTATTTGGGTCGGCCTCGCGCCGCCCGCGCCGCGCCGATGCCGGACTTGATGCTAGAATCTTCGGTGGGGTAAGGGAGGGGTTTTGCCTGCCTGTAGTTTCTCGATGCGACATCGCGGCCGGCGTGGAAATGCGCCCGGCCGAAACGCAGCGTTTGCGCCGGCGCGAACCGGCCCTCGCCGCGGGTGCGCCTGATGGCGCGCCCGGACCCGCGCATTCGCTGGATTGCTCCCATCGTGGTCGCGGTGGTGGTGCTGCTGGCGTATTGGTGGCTGCATCCGAAGCAGCACACTTTGGGTGTTGCCTACGTTTCGGAAAAATCCGTGACGCTGCTTTCGAGCACCGCGGAAGTCTCGCAAAACGTCGTCACTCTTCATTACGGCGATCGCGTGACGGTCCTCGCGCAGCAAGGCCCGGTGGAGCAAGTTCGCTCCGCCGCGGGCGCTACCGGCTGGATGGATACGTCCGCGTTGATGTCTCCCGGACTCTGGCAGCTTTCGACGACGCTGCTCGCGCGCGCGCAAGGAATGGAAGTGCAAGCGCGCGGTTACGCCAAGACTGTCACCAACGTGCACATCGCGCCGGGCCGTTCTTCGGATCGCATCTACCAATTCGCGCGCAACGTGCCGGTCGTGATTCTCTCGCGCGCCGTCGCCCCCGCCGCGCTCGTGGACGCCTCCGGCGACGAAGCCGCTTCCGCACCGGCGGACCAATCGAAGCCGAAACTCGAGGACTGGCTGCTCGTGATGCGCGACTCTTCGGCCGCAACGGTTCCGCTGCCCGCCGAGAGCGCGGCCGTCAGCCCCGTCACGCCGAATCCCGCGCCCGCGTCAGGCGACGGCTCTGCTACCGATCCCGCGTTGCCGATGGCGGGATGGGTCCTCGCGCGTTTCATTGAAATGAATCCGCCGGGGCCGGTGCGCGACAACGCGCTCTCCTCCGATTTGCATTTGGTCGCTTGGTTTGAACTGAATCGCGTGCCCGGAGCGATCGGCGATTCTTCGGATGCAACCGCCTCCGGCGAAGACGGCGGCTCGGGCGAAATGCCGCAATATCTCGTGGCGGGCTCGCGCGGAGAGGAAGGCCAAGCCTGCGATTTCACTTTGCTGCGCGTGTACACGTGGGATGATCCGAAGCAGCGCTACGAAACCGCGTTTCTTGAAAGCGACCTGTGCGGCAAGCTGCCGATTCATGTGTCCGAGAACGGCGGCGATCCCGAATTTCAATTTACCGACGCGAACGACGTGGGTGGCCAGCGCACCTACGTGATGCACAAAACCATGGTGCGCCGCGTCGGCCCCGATCAGAAAAGCGCCCACGCGCCGCGGCATTCGCCGAAATGATTCGCGGCGCCGCCCACAGCGCTTTCCCCAGGCTCGCACGATACTGCCGATGGCTCGCGATCGCCGCCGCACTCGGCGCGACCGCATGCGATCGCGGATCGAATTCTTCCGCCGCGGCGCCCGCGCAGCTGCCTCCGTTGGTTTTCGCCGGCGCGTGGGGAACGCGCGGCTCCGCTCCCGGTCAACTCGATGCGCCGGTCGGCGTGGCAACCGACGCGCTGGGGCGCGTCTACTTTGTTGATGCCGGCAAAAGCACGATCGAGAAATTTACAGCGGCGGGCGGGCCGCTGCTTTCTTTCGGAGATGCCGGCCTTGCCAAAGCGGAGGGAATTGCGGTGGATCGCGGCGGCGGAATTTACGTCACCGAAGGCGAAGGTGTGCAGATTTTTTGGCCCGAAGGCGACAGGCTTCGCGTGACGCACGGCGGTTTGGTGGCAGCCGCGGGCGTTGCCGTCGATTCCGACGGCACGTACTACGTCACCGATCGCGTCGCGTGCCGCGTCGCGGCGTTCGACGATCGCGGCCGTTTGCTCCGCACCTGGGGACGGCGCGGAATTGGCGATGGCGAATTCACCGATCCGTCCGGCATCGCCGTCGGTCCGGATGGTTCTGTTTACGTCGCCGATTCGGATGGCGCGCGCATCCAGAAATTTTCGCGCGGTGGCGCGTGGATCTCATCGATCGGCGAAGCGGATTCAGATGCCGCCGCGCACGCCGATCACGGCTCGGTCGGAGTGGCGGTTTCCGCCAACGATATTTTTCTGGTGGGTGGACCGGGCGGCCCGCTGCAAATTTGGTCGCTTGATGGGAAGAGTGTGCCGGTCGATCCGGCCGTGCTCGCCGCGGCCGCAGTACCGCAATCTGGTGATGCCGCTCAGAGCTCAGCTGAACTTCGCATCGCCAGCGTGAATATCGATCCCGGCGGCGATCTGCTGCTGCTTGACGCGGCGAGCGATCGCGTGCTGCGCTTTCACGTTCATCTGTAATTTGCCGCGCGCGCGATTAGCGTGCGTGGCCGAGCCGCTCGAAGAGGGCCTTGTGCAGCCGCGCGCGCACGTCTTCTGGCAGAGGCACCGGTTCGGCGTTGCAATAGATCTCGATCGTCTTTCGCGTCGTGTCCACGATCAGTCTGCATTTCTTGCAGCCATCGAGGTGACGTTCTAGATCTGCCGCGGCCACAGCGTCCAGAGCCTCGTCAAGATAACTCGTTAATTCTGCGATTACGCCTCTGCAATTCACGACGGTTTACTCCGAAAAAAGGGATCAAGTTTCTGGCGAAGTTTCAAGCGGGCCCGTAACAGGCGCGATTTCACGGCGGGAACGGAGATACCGAGCGCCTCGGCGGTCTCTTCGGTGGAAAGTTCGCTGACGTCGCGCAGCACAAACGCCATGCGGTAGGGCGAATCGAGTTCTTCAATGGCGTCGGTCAGAATGCGATTGAGTTCCGTGCGCTCGTATTTTTGTTCGGGCGAAGGACCCCAATCCTGCAGATCGCGCGGCATCAGATCTTCGCCATCGGCTTGCACGGGTTCGTCGAGCGAAATTTGATTGGGGCGGCGCTTGCGCAATTTCATCAGAGCTTCGTTCACGGCGATGCGCACCAGCCAGGTGTAGAAGCGCGAGCCGCCTTCAAAGCCATCGAGATGCTGGAAGGCCTTGAGGAAGGCGTCCTGCATGGAGTCTTCGGCGTCTTCTTTATTGCGCGTGATGTTCCAGGAGAGGCGGTAAATTTTGGATTCGTAGCGGCTGACGAGTTCTTGAAACGCGTCGAGATCGCCGCGCTTGGCGGCGGCTACAAGGGCGCCTTCGTCGTCGCGGACGACCGTGGAAGGCAGCGGTTTGGCGTTGGGCGCGTTCACGTCGCGAATGGGTGACGGATTCACTTTAGCATTAGATGCGGCGCGCCGCGACACGATGCACCGGATGGGAACCAATTTCTCCGGGCGGCTTCGCGCCGGGCGGCGAATCGGGTAAAATCGGAGATGCCTGCATGCGCACCTTGCCCGACCAATTACGACCCGGAATGAAAATGATCATCGTCGGCTCCAATCCCGGCGAGCGATCGGCCCGCGTGGGACATTACTACGCGGGACGCGGCAACATGTTCTGGCCGCTGCTTTACGAATCGGGGATCGTGCCGGAACTTCTGGAATACAAGAACGACAAGCGCCTACTGGAATTCGGGATCGGAATGACGGATCTGGTGAAGCGGCCGACGCGCGGAATCGAAGACCTCGAGCGGCAGGAGTTCGCGGAAGGACGCGTGATTTTGTCGCAGAAGCTGCAGCAGTACGCGCCGAAGGTGGTGGCGTTCAACGGAAAGATCGTGTTTGAGAAATTTTCGCAGCGCGTGTGCAAGCTCGGGCTGCAGAAGGATCCACTGTATGGCGCGCGTGTTTTCGTGCTGCCATCGAGCAGCGGTTTGAACGCGCTGGGCAGCGGCGTGAAGATGCGCTATTTCCGGCAACTGGCGAAACTGCTGGAGAGTCTGGACGATTAGGGGAATCGCGGCATGGCCACAAAACGCGTGAAATTTCTGCACAAGCCGAACTGTACGACCTGCCGCAAGGCGCGCGCGCTGCTGGAAGGCTGCGGCTGCACGCTGGAGCTGCGCGATCTGGGTAAAGACCGGCTGACGGCGGCGGAACTTGAGAATCTGATCGGCGACCGCGATCATCGGGGCTTTCTGAATACGCGCAACGAGTTGTATCGCAAGCACAAGATGGGCAAGAATCCGCCGTCACGCTCGGAAGCGATTCGCATGATGGCGCGCGAACCGAACCTGATTCGGCGGCCCGTGGCGATTTCGGGCCGCTCGATGGTCGTCGGCTTCGACGAACCTGCGCTGAAATCGCTCGCCGATTGAATCCGCTTCCTCGCGCACCACAATGACGAAAATACCGGAGCCGGGAACTCTCGCCGTGCTGGGGGCGGACGCGCTGGGCCGGCGATTTGCGTTGGCGGCTTTGCGCGCGGGGTACGCAACAATCCTTGAGGATTTTCGCGCGGACGTGATTGAGCGGGCGCGGCGCGATGTGATGGCGTCGCTCGCCGCGGCCGGTGCGGTGGCGGCGAGCGCGCGATTGAGCGTGGCGCGAACGGTGGAAGACGCTTGCCGGAGCGCGGAATTCGTAGTCGATACGACAGTCGATGACGCGGAACTGAAACTTGAAATTTTCTCGCTGCTGGACAAGTTCGCGCGGCCGGGTGCGGTGTGCGCGACCATTGCGGCTTCGATTTCGATTGCGGAGCTGGGCGCGATCACCTACCGGCCGGAATTGTGCGTTGGCTTGCGGCTGGCGGCGGACGCGGCAGGGAGCGAATTTTTGACGATCGTTCGCGCGCTGAAGACGTCGGAGGAGGCGGTTCGCGCGTGCGCGGATTTCGCGCGGCGCGCGGGGTGGCGGAGCGCCATCGAGATGGAAGCCGCGGCTCCGAGCGGAGAAACGCGCTGATTTCCTGATGCTTTGCTATCATAGGCCCGGGCGGGGCATCCGCCTGGGGGTCGCCGGCCATGTTGACCGACCGCATCGTAATCCTGCAGGGCGATATAACCGATATGGACGTGGACGCGATCGTGAACGCTGCGAACAACGATTTGCAATTGGGCGGCGGCGTGGCGGGAGCGATCCGGCGCAAGGGCGGCGAATCGCTCCAGCGCGAATGCAACGCCATCGGCGCGATTCCAATCGGCGGCGCTGCGATCACCGGCGCGGGAAAATTGAAGGCACGATTCGTGATTCACGCCGCGAGCATGCCGCTGGGCGGCATGACGACTTCGCGCGCGCTGCGCGGAGCGACGGCGCATTCGCTGCGCATCGCGGCCGAGCGCGATCTGGCGACGATCGCGTTTCCCGCGGTAGGCACGGGGATCGCGGGGTTCCCGCTTTCCGAATGCGCGGAGATCATGCTGCGCGAGGTTGTCCAACATTTGCGCTCCGAGAGAACGCCGCTGACGGTGTACTTCGTGCTGTTTGACGAGCGCGCGCTGCGCGCATTTCAAAACGCCTGGGAAGCGTTGAAGTCGCGCGGCGAATTGGAAGAGGCTTCCTCATCGTCGTCTTCGCCCGCTACCGCGAGTCCGGCGTGATCCCGTTCCCGTTGCCGTGATCGAGCTGGCGGACAAGGTTCGCGCGGAACTCGAGCGTTACGAGCATCCGTTGTTTTCGTTTGAGGCGCGGCCGGCGGCGCAGGGTGTTGAGGTGGAGATTCGCTTTCGTCCGGCAGAACCGGCTGTGCACACCTACCTTCTGTTGCTGCGTCCCCGCGAGATCGAGCAGGCGCAATTTCCCTGGATATTGCAAAAACAACTTTACGACTGTTTGCACGACTACGTGATTGAGATGTTCACGCGTAATCCGCAGGAAGACGTCCGATGAATACGCCAAGGCCTGCGGCTGAAGGCCATGCCGTGCGCGGCGCATCAGAGCCCACTCCGCTGGTGGCTTCGCTTTTGCAGCAGATTTCCGAGAGCGGGCCTGTGACGTTTGCGGAGTTCATGGGGGCGTGTCTTTATCATCCCGAATTTGGGTATTACACGCGGCGCGGAGCGGCGGAAGCGGCGGGCGCGGCGGATTACGTTACGAGCGTGGACGTGCATCCGATTTTTGGGCGGCTGCTGGCGCGGCAACTTGCGGAGATGTGGCGCGAGATGGGCGCGCCGCGGGAATTTTGGTTGGTGGAAGGCGGCGCGGGGACGGGTCGGCTGGCGGCGCAGATACTGGATTTTGCGGCGCGCGAGTTGCGGGATTTTTATGGCGCTGCGCGATACGGCGCGGTGGAATTTTCGGCGGCTCGGCGCGGGGCGCACAGCGCGGCGATCGGCGCGCACGTCGCGGCGGGGCGCGCGGAATCTTTGGCGGAATTGCCGCGCGCGGTTCCCGCGGGCGTGATCTTCTCGAACGAATTGCTGGATGCGCTGCCCGTGCATCGCGTGGTGCGCGCGGGCGGCGAGCTGCGGGAATTTTATGTGGACGCGGATGGAAATGGGGGATTGAAGGAAACGGTGGGGCCGCTTTCGACGACGGCGCTGGAGGAATATTTTCGGGCGCAGGAAATTGAATTGCGCGAAGGGCAAGTGGCGGAGGCGGGGCTCGGCGCGTCGCGGTGGATTGAAGATGCGGGGCGGCGGTTGGGTCGCGGATTCGTGCTGACCGTGGATTACGGATATGCGGCGCGGGAATTGTACGACGAGACGCGCGCGCGCGGGACGCTTCTCGGGTATGAGCGGCATCGCACGACCGAGGAGTGGTTGCGCGCGCCGGGCCAACAGGATTTGACGGCGCACGTGAATTTCACGGCGCTGGAGATGGCGGGGCGGCGCGTGGGGCTGGAGCCGGTTGGGTTGGTTTCGCAGTCGCATTTCTTGCTGGCGCTGGCGGGCGCGAATCGATTGGCGGATTTCGAGGACAGTGGCGCGAGCGAGGCGGAGCGGTATCGCGCGCGGCTAGGATTTCAGACGCTGGTTCATCCGGATGGGATGGGGGAGACGTTTCGGGTGTTGGCGCAAATGAAGGGAATTGAGGGAGCCCGGCTGTCTGGGTTTTCGGCTATCTAGTGCGGAATGAGGGAGATAGTTCAAAAATGGGGGGGGGTGGGTCGCTGAGGGAGGATTGGGTTGCGGCACAAAATTGGAGATTGGGATGAGCGAGTTTGAGACGAAGAGGCTGGGTGTGGGGTCTGAGGGCGTTGCGCCGGATGGGACGGACGTGCGGACGCTGCTTCGACTTCGAGGCGGTAGCGTGGCGCATTTTGAGTTGGCGGGCGGGAGGACGTCCAGGGCGGTCGCGCATCGGACGGTGGAGGAGATTTGGTTTTTTTTGGGTGGGCGCGGGGAGATGTGGCGCAGGCAGGGTGATCGCGAGGAGATTGTGAGCGTCGATGCGGGAGTGTGTCTGACGATTCCGTTGGGGACTCGATTTCAATTTCGGAGCTTCGGGGATCAGGCGTTGGCGGCTGTGGTGGTGACGATTCCGCCTTGGACGGACAGCGATGAGGCGTATGAGGTGCAGGGGAAATGGGAGGCGACGGCGGACCTACGGCCTTAAGGACGGCGCGTGCGGCACCCGGCGGTCACGGGCCCGGGGCTTAGGTTTGCGGGGGATGGTGTCCCATGACGACGTCTTTCGAGCCCGCGTTGCGGGATAGCCCAGCGATCGCGAGGAGTTTCTTGCCGACCTTGAGCATCAGAGTTACGGGGTTTACGGAGCGCTTGATCACGGCAATTTTCTTGATGTGATCGGGTACGCGCCAATTGGCCTGGCTAGCGGCGGGGAAAAACGCGAAGTCCGAAGGGCCGTAGTAGCGCTCCCGGCCGTGCTTATCGGTAACGAAAACGCCGCCGGATAAAATGATGATGAATTCGTCGTCGTTGTAATGCCAATTGAAGTGGGCGGCGCCGCATTCCCAGTAGATCGCGTAGGAGAGCCGGTCCTTCGTTTTGCCGAGGAGTCTGCTTCGGGTGCGGGTTTCGCCAGTTATCAGCCACGCTGCCGGAATGGCGGACGTCGTGAATGCGCCCTCGGCGGTGCCGGGATCCAGGCCCAATCTGCTTACGGCACCCGCAAGACTTGCCGATGAGCCATTGCCCACCTCTAGTTCGCTTACCGCTGATTCGCTTACCGCTGATTCGCTGACGGCTGATTCGCTCACCATGTTCTCCCGAAATATCAGGGTCCGGAGCCCGCTCGGCGCGCTTTCGTGTGCTTTTCCGAGCATCGAAGACCAAAGAATCCCGGCGAAAAGCGCGATTCCAGAATATCCGTACCGCCGCGACGAGGAAATAGGACGAATGGCCCATTTTCCTGGCGCGGATGCTGTAGAGGGGTACTACGGGTTTCTCGGGCCAAGAAGTAAAGGCCTTATTTATCAGTAAGATGCGGAGGGTCCCAGCGAATTGGCGGGACGGAGTGAAAACGGGCTCAATAGCCGAATTGGCTGCTTATCTGCCCACCTCGATTGGACCGAGCGTAGGCTGGTGCTATTACGCCCAGAACGATGGCCGCGGAACGATCGCGGCAGGGACCGAAGCGATTAATTTGCGGAGAGGTGTTGGGGATCGGTTTTGTTGTTCAGCGTGGGCGTGCCTGACGGGCTCGCGGGAGCCGGCGCGGCAGGCGCGGCAGCTGGCGTGGCCGTGGCGGCGGCCGAGGCGGACGCGGGAGCGGAGCCGGCTTCCTGATAGGGCTGCTTGATATATCGGGAGGCTTCGGCCTGCGCGCCGCTGGTGTCGTCGTTGGTCTGACGGGCTTTGCCGTATTCGTTGATGGCGCGTGTGCGATCGCCGCTGATGTCGTAAATCTTGCCCAGATAGATGTGCGCCCAGACGTCAACCCATTTGGTTGTGGAATCGGTTTCGCCGTCGAGCGAATTGCGGAAGGCTTGCGCGGAGGCGGCATAATTTTTCTGGTAGAAGAACGCCTCGCCCATGCGGAAGCTGGCGAGCGCGTTGGTGGCCTGAAGATTGAGCGCGTCCTGATATTGGCGGACGGCTTCGTAGAAGCGGCCCTGCTCGGCGAGGTCTTCGCCGGTGGCGATGATGGCGCGGACGCGCAGCGCGGGGCTGGATTTCAGGATGTGATTGTAGGGATCGAGCTTGACGCCGTTGGGCGTGGGGCGGCCGAAGGTTTCGATGATGAAGTCGGAGGAGGTGCCATTGACGTCGATCATTTTGTATTCGGGATTGCCTTCGGTGACGACTTCGACTTCGACGGGCATGTGAAAGAAATCGAGTGCTTGGGTGATCTTCCCGACGATTTTGAATCCTTTGGGAACGCGATAGACGATGTAGGTGAGCGTGAATTCGGGCACGCCGGTGGAATGCAGCCACTGGGAAAAGAACGGGCGGAGATTGAGAGGTCCGTTGGGGACCGCGCCGGCGCGGGATGAAATGCCTCCGGTGAGAACGGCGCTGCCGGTGCCGGTGGCGGGCGGCTTGGCGGGCGGAAGCGCGGCGCCGCGGGCAATGGCCATTTCTTCAAAGTCGGTGATGCTGGCGGAAGAGCCCTGGTACTTCGCGTAGAAATCGCGGAGCAGGGAGTGGAAAGCGTCGTCGCCGATTTGCGCGCGGAGCATGTGGAAGACCATGGCTCCCTTGTTGACCACGACGGAGCGGTACGGATCGGAGTACGGTTCGAGGCGGCCGGCTTCGGCGATGGGCGCGGCGTCTTCAAACATCAGCGCGCCGACGGCGAAATCGGTGACCGCGCGGTCCATGGCATCAAGGCCGGAATCTTCTTCGGCGTAGAGCGCGCCGGAGTAACGCGCGAGGCCGTCGGTAACCCAGACGTCATTGGGCGTGGTGGCCATCACTTGCACGCCCCACCATTGGGAGGCGATCAGGTTGGCGAGCAGCACGGGATTGGGCGTGGCGGCCCACAGGCGATGGCTGATGAGCACGAGGCCGGGCGCGGTGAAACTAGGGAGCGAGCCGTCGGGCATTTGCGCGACGGTGAGAGTGGTGTCCGGCAGCGGTCCCCACTGATCGGAAAAATAACTGGCGATGGTCGAGGACATTTGTCCGTAGGGCGCGGCTGTGGCGGCGGAGGCTACGGGAACGTAGGCGAGAATATCGAGGCCTTCGGATTTTACGGGATTCAGTTGCAACGCGCCGGCGACGAATGTGCCCGCGGCTTCGGGACGATCGACGCGAAAAGTGTAAAGCAGATGCATTGCGGGGGGCGCGGGCGGAAGGCCGATGTCTATGGGCGTGTTGTCGGCGGAGATCATGGGGATTGCGGATTTCGGTTTTGCGGAAGCGGGCGCGGGCAGACCCGGAACCGGGCCGGGAATTGTGGTGGGCGAGGAGGCTACGCCGGTGCCGACGACGGCGAAATCCTGCGGGACGGAAATGTTGAAAACGGCGGTGAAGCGATTCGATGGGTAATCGGTGAGCGGGAACCAGCGCGCGGGGAGGAGCAGATACGCGCCTTGCGGGCCGATCGACGCGAGTGTGATACCGCGAACCGGACTGTTTTCTTCGTTAACGAGCGGGCCGGAGTATTGGAAGTCGATCGTGACGTGCGCGCCGGTGAGGACGAGATCGGCGAGCGTGATGCGGCGGATCAGCGGATTCTGGTCGTCCTGGTCGATGCCGATGATTTTGCCGGACGAACTTTTGAGAGTGCCAACTTTCAGGTTGGGATGCAATTCGACTTGCACGACGTGCGAGGGCGCGAGCGCGACGAAATCGACTTTGGCGTCGGCGGTGAGCGTCTGGGTGGCGGGGTCGATCGAGGCGGTGATGTCGTAGTGCGTGGCGCGGAAGGCGGGGCCTTCTTCGATGACGGGCGCGGATTGCGGCGCGCCGGGCTCCTGCGCGAAGGCCGCGGCGGCGGCGAAGGCGAGCGCTGCGATCAGTAGCGTGCTGCGGAGCTTGAGCATGTGGTCAGGCGCTTTCCTGGGCAGCGGAACGAGTCTTAGAAACAAATACTAGGATACCAGAGTCCGAGGCGCGGGTTGCTTCGCGGCTGCGGGCGGAGGCGCGGCGGGCGCGGTACGCAGCATGGCGGCGATGATGTCGGCGGCGCGGTCGATGGCGCCGGAGGCGCCGAGCTTGGCGCGGACTTCGGCGAGATCGGCGCGCATGACGTTGCGCTCGGCGGGGGAATCGAGCAGGCGCGCGGTTTCCATGGCGAGGCGCTCGGGCGTGAGCGAGTCCTGAATGAGTTCGGGGACGATGCGGCGGCCGGCAATCAGATTGACCATCGCGAACATCGGCGTGCGAACGAGGCGGCGCGCGACGGCGGCGGTGAACGGGGCGACGCGATAGACGACGATCATCGGCGTGCCGAGGAGCGCGGTTTCGACCGTGGCGGTGCCGCTGGAGACGATGGCCAGATCGGCGGCGGCGACGGCGTCGTAGGTGGCGGCTTCGATTATTTTTACGGCGGGCGCGGAGGAACGAAGATACGGCGCGATCTCGGCGGCGGCGATGCCCGGCGCAAGCGCGAGGATGAATTGCGCGTTGCGCGCGGGGCCGACGGAGGCGCAGGCGGGGAGAATGCGCGGGAGATGCTGCTTGAACTCGCCCGGGCGGCTGCCGGGGAGAATCGCGACGATGGGGCGCGCGGGATCGAGGCCGAAATCCGCGGCGAACTGCTCGCGCGTGCGCGCGGCGCGGACTTCGCCGACGAGCGGATGGCCGATGAAATCGGCGGCGACGCCGTGGGCGCGATACCACTCTTGCTCGAAAGGAAAAATGCATAGGCCGCGGACAAAGCGGCGGCGAACGAGATTGGCGCGCCAGGGACGCCAGGCCCAGAATTGCGGGCAGATGAAATAGACGGTGGGCACGCCCTGGGATTTCAGTTTGCGCGCGAGACGCAGATGGAAGCCGGGGAAGTCGGTGAGGATCGCGAGCGAGGGTTTGCGGCGGCGCGCTTCGCGGGAGAGAAGGCGAAGGACGCGCGCGATGGCGGGAACTTTCGCGAGGACTTCGAGGATGCCGAGGACGTGAACTTCGCGGTAGTCGGCGACGATTTCGACGCCGGCTTCGCGCATGCGCGGGCCGCCCATGCCGAACAGGTGAACGGGCACGCGCTCGCGGAGGGCGGCGGCGAGGCGCGCTGCGTACATGTCGCCGGAGGCTTCGCCGGCGGAGATCAGGATGGACGGTTCGGGCATGGCGGCGATGGCGGCAAATTATGAATTGCGACGGCGCGTTGGATTCCCCACGAGAGCTCGAATGTTACGCCCCTCAGCGGCTGAAGCCGCTTTAATTTTGCGGCGCTTACGGCACGGCTGAAGGCGTGCCCTGACGAAAGGTGCTCGCTCTCACGCGTGCGGCTATGCCCTGCCATGACATCTGGCGCTCGTGCTCGCGGGGCGCGTCAGCCTTCCGAGGGCAGCGGCTCGCGCGTGAGCGGCGCGGAGCCGATGGCGGCGGGCGTGGCGGGGAGCGCGAGCTCCTGATCTCTGTATTGCAACTGATAGAGACGATAATAAATTCCGCGCAGGGCGAGCAATTCCTGATGCGTGCCTTGTTCGCGGAGGCGGCCTTTGTGAAAGACGAGAATGCGATCGGCGTGCTGGATGGTGCTGAGGCGATGCGCGATCACGAGAGAGGTGCGGCCTTCGAGCAGGCGATCGAGCGCGGCGCGGATGAGGAGTTCGGTTTTGGTGTCAACGCTGGAAGTGGCTTCATCGAGAATCAGGAATCGCGGATTGTGCGCGAGGGCGCGGGCGAAGCTGACGAGTTGGCGCTGTCCGACTGAGAACGTGGCGCCGCGTTCGGTGACGGGAGTTTCAACGCCCTTGGGCAGGGAATCGAGCAGCGGGCCGAGGCCGACTTCGCGCAGGGCGCTTTCGACGGCGGCGCGATCGATGCCTTCGGTGCCGAGGCGGACATTGGATTCGAGCGTCCCGGTGAAGAGGAATGGATCTTGCAGCACGATTCCAAATTGGCGGCGGAGATCGCGGACGTTGTATTCGCGGATGTCCACGCCGTCGAGAAGAATCGTGCCGCGCTGAATTTCGTAGAGGCGCAGAAGCAATTGGATCAGCGTAGTTTTGCCGGCGCCGGTGTGGCCGACGATGGCGAGAGACTGGCCGGGCGCGATGTGGAAGGAGACGTCGCGCAGAACCCAATCGTCTTCGGCGGGAGCGTCACCGCCGCGATAGGCGAACCAGACGTTGCGAAATTCGATGTCGCCGCGCGGATCGACGAGGCGGCGCGCGCCGTCGGCGGCGAGGAGCAGGGTCGGCGCGGGTTCATCGAGAAGTTTGAAGATGCGTTCGGAGGCGGCCATGGCGGATTGCAGGATATTGAATTTTTCGCTCAAGTCCTGGATGGGCAGGAAAAAGCGCTGAGCGTATTGCATGAAGGCGATCAGAACGCCGACGGTGACAGTGCCGGCAAGGGCGCGCACGCCGCCGTACCAGAAGGCGGTGGCGATGGCGGCGACGCTGAAGAATTCGACGGCGGGATAGAAGAGCGCGAAGGCCAGGATCGTGTCCTTGTAGGCGTCCATGTGGGCGCGGTTGTAGCGCTCGAATTCGCGCTGCGAATTTTTCTCGCGATTGAAAAGCTGCACGGCGGCCATGCCGCTGATGTTTTCCTGCAGGAAGGCGTTGATGCGCGCGATGGCGGTGCGAATGCGGCGATTCGCGTCGCGCACTTTGCCGCGAAAAATCCAGGTGGCCACTAAAATTAAAGGCAGCACGGCGAAGGTGGCGAGCGCGAGACGCGCGTTCATCCAGAGCATGATGGCGGCGATCAAAGCGAGTTGCAGAGCGTCATTGACCATGGCGGCGATGCCGGCGGCGAAGAGGTCGTTCAGAGCATCGACGTCGGTGGTGACGCGAGTGACGAGGCGGCCGACGGGACTTTTATCGTAAAAGCTCATGGGCAGGATTTGCAGGTGGCCGAAGATCTGCTTGCGAAGATCGTAGAGCGCTTTCTGGCCGACGTTCTGCATGATGCGCGCCTGAAGAAATTGCACCGCAAAGCCCAGCAGCAGCGAGCCGAGAAACGCAACGGTGACCCAGGCGAGGCCGCGCGATCCGGCGGCCAGCGAGATTTTGTGACTCACAGTGGGATCGATGTAACGGTCCACGCCCACCATGAAGAGGTACGGGCCGGCGACCAGAAGCGGGCCGACGGCGACGGTGAGCGCGAGCGCCGCGATCACGCTCGCGCCGTAGGGCCGGAGATAGCCGACCAGGCGGCGCGCGAGCCGCGAGTCGTAAACTTTTCCGAGTGCTTCTTCTTCGCGGAAGTCGCTCATGCGCGTTCGAGCTCCTCTTCGAGGAGTTGTTTCTGGTAGAGGTCGGCGTAGTAACCGTTGCGCTCGAGAAGTTCTTCGTGCGTGCCGAGTTCGACGACGCGGCCGCGGCGGAGCACGGCGATTTGATCGGCGTGGCGCACGGTGGAGCAGCGGTGCGAAATCAGGATGGTGGTGCGGCCATGCATGAATTCGCGGAGGCGGCGGAGGATGCGATCCTCGGTGTCGGTATCGACGCTGGACAGCGCGTCGTCAAGAACCAGAATTTTCGGATCGCGGATCACGGCGCGCGCGAGGGCAATGCGCTGCTTCTGGCCGCCGGAGACGGTGATGCCGCGTTCGCCGAGCAGCGTGTCGTAGCCTTGTGGGAAATCTTCGATTTCGGCGGCGATGCCGGCGATATCGGCGGCTTCGCGAACCTGCGCGGGCGAAGCGTCTTCGACGCCGAAGGCGATATTTTCGCCGATGGTTTTGCTGAAAAGAAACGCATCCTGCGGAACGAAGCCGACGGCGTGGCGAAGTTCGCCGAGCGGCCACTGACGAACGGCGCGGCCATCGAGATAGAGCGTGTCCTCAGGCGCTTCCCAGAGGCGCGCGAGCAGCGCCGCCATGGTGGATTTGCCGCTGCCGGTGGGACCGACGACGGCGAGCGTGGAGCCGGCGGGGACTTCGAGCGTGACGTCTTCAAGCGCGGCGTCGGTGCGGCGGCCATCGGCGCCGGCGTCGCCATTTGCGGCTGCTGCTGCGGCGCGATCGCCGGACGGGCTCGTGGTGGGATAGCGGAAATTCAGGTGGCGCAGTTCGATCTCGCCGCGAATTTCCTGGCCGGGCTCGTGGCGCGCGGAGCGATCGTCGATGCCGGGCGCGGCGTCAAGAATGTAATTCAGGCGCCCCATCGAGGCGGCGCCGCGCTGCCAGATATTCGTGACAAAGCCCAGGGCGATCATGGGAAAAACCAGTTGCAGCATGAAATTGTAAAAGACGACGAGTTCGCCGAGCGAGATGCGATTCGTCATGACGAGGCGGCCGCCCTTCCAGAGGACGAGAAGAAACGTGAAGCCGATCAGCGTCTGGAGTGCGGGCATGAAAAGGCTCCAGAAATAGATCAGGCGCAGGTTGCGATCGATGTATTCGCGGTTGGGTTCGTCGAAGCCGCGAATTTCGGCCTCTTCCTGCGCGTAAGCGCGAATCACGCGCACGCCGGCGAGATTTTCCTGCGCGCGGGAAGAAAGAGAAGCGAGCGAGGCCTGAATCTTTCCGTAGAGTCCGTGAATCTGCCGCCCAAAATAGAAGACCACGAAGGCCACGACGGGCACGGGGAGCAGCACGTAGATACTGAGCCGGGGCGAAAGCCAGAACATCAGAATCAGCGCGAGCACCATGGTGGCCAGCGTGTTGGCGCTGTACATGATGCCGGGGCCGAGAACCATGCGGACGGAGTTGAGGTCGTTGGTGCAGCGCGACATCAATTCGCCGGTGCGATTGCGGACGTAATATTCGGGCTCCATTTTCACGAGGCGGTCGAGGAGATCGTTGCGCAGATCGTATTCGACGTCGCGCGACAGGCCGATCAGAATCCAGCGCGTCCAGAAAGAGAAAACGCCCTTGAGCGAAACAACCACCAGCATCGCGATGCAAAACATCACGACGGTGCGGGCGGTGCTCGGATGATAGGCGGGCAGAACGTAGAGCATCACGCGGCCCAGGCGGCCGAGCTGCGCCATGGGCTGCGCGGCGCCCTGCACGCAATCGATCACCACGCCGATAACCACGGGAAGGACGGTGCCGGCGATGCCCATGCCGGTTTGCATCAGTATGCCGAGGAAGATCATGCCGGTGTGACGCCGGAGGTAGGGCATCAAGCGCATCGTGTGGCGCCAGCCGGAAACGCGTTTTGGCGCTGCGGCCGCGGCGGGGACGGCGGAAGCGGGCAGAGTTTGTGAGGAGGCGCTCATGGTCGATCTATCTTAGATGTAGCAAACGAGCCGCGGGCTCCTAAAGGCTGGCATACGCCAGCGTAATTTCCATCACGCGGCCGGAGTCCCGAGCGCAAAAGACTTCCATCACCTGGGGCACGTCCGATCCCGCCCAATCGAACGCGTAATACAACAATTCTAGCTCGTGCTTACCCTTCACGGAAGGCCCGCTTGAGCCGGGGTCGCCGTAAATATCGGTCACGTGGTCCTCGGTATCGCCGAGGTGCAGGCCGTGGCCGGTTTGCCATTGATCTTCGTGAAGCAGATCGCCGCGGCGGCCGGTGCAGGCGCCGGCTTCAGAGGCGATGGCGGAGATTGTGACGCTTTGAATCACGCCGTTGGGAGCGAGTTCCAGCATGATCGCGTGGCCGGTGCACGGATCGAGCCACTGCTTTGTGCCGTCGGAAACGTTCGCGATGCCTTTCGAGCCGTAGCGGTGCTGGGCGATGGCCAGGGTGTCGCGGCCGGGTCGCAGGCCGGCGAGAGTGAGTTCATTGGCGCGCGGAGCGGGCGCGGGATTTGCTTCTTGCGAGCGCCCGGCGGCAGCGGCGGCGGCTACGGACAGCAGCACGAGCGCGCTGCTAGCGTAGCGCGAGAATCTGGTCGAGCCGGGCTTCAAAATTTTCTTCTCCTTCGGACCACAGAAGCGCGCGCTCGACGGGCAGAGCCGCTTCGATCGCGCGGATCCAGCGGAGCAGGCGCTGGATATTTTCGCGCGTGCGTTCCTGGTAGCCGCGCAGATTTTCGGGGCGCGACATCGCTTCGAGAAATTCGCGCTCGGCGGGGTGTTCGGCGGCGACGGCGCGCGGGGCGGAAGCGCCGAGCAGGCCGGCGTGGCCGGTGAAAAAGTGCTCGAAGCCGGCGTCGATCTGGAAGTGCCCGGATTCGGCGGCGGCGATGCCTTCTTCGTATTCTGGGCCGTAACTTTCGATGGTGACTGGCTGCGGCGTTTCGCTCCAGCGGCCGGACTCGGAATCGCGCAGCCAGAGATCCATGTGCGCGCCGACTTCATAGGCGGCGTCGGCGTGATCGTGCTCGCGCGCGAGCGCGGCGATTTCCGCGGCGCTGACAGGCGCGGCGCGACGATCGTATTCCGCGATGGGAGGCAGGCCGGGTTCAACGGCGCGAATCACCAGCGCGCTGAAGCCGGGACGCGATTTCGATGCGGGCGCCGTATCGAGCAGGCGTTCGAGGCGCGCGATGCGCGTCGATTCATCCGGATCGCGAAGCCACAGGTTGATGTAGGCGCGATTGGCCATGGCGGAGATTATACAGGGAGAGAAGCTTTACGGAATTGCGCGGCCGAACGGGCGAGCGGCCGGCGGAAGGCGCAATCTAAAGTCTAACCGTTCGCGGGAGGCGTGTCTGGCTCGGGCGCGGGATCGTGCTGTGGCTGCGCGTCGGGTTCGGGCGCGCGCAAGACTCGCTGGCGCAGATTTTCGCCGATCTGGGCGAAAACGCCGGAGCAGGCGGCGCGAATGCGATCTTCGGAGGCGGCGGCCAATTGTTCGATGAGATTTTGCGAGTGCTGATTGAGTTTGGTGACGGAAGTGAGCACCCAGGTGTTGGAGGTGTTTTCGAGGCGCTGCTTGTAGTCTTCAACGGCTTGATTGCCCATGCGCGCGAGATCGGCTTCGACTTGATGAACATCGTGCTGGAGTTCGGCGGATCGCGCGGCGCGCCAGGATTCGGCCAGCGCGGCGGCTTGAGTCTCAATTTTTTGGCTTGCGGCGGCGACTGATGCGTCGGACTGCTCTTCGATCTCGACGCGGAAGTTCGCGGCGGTTTGGCGCGCGGCTTCAACGAGATTGGATTGCGTCTCCGCGGCCTGGGCATCGAGGCGCGCCGAGAAATGTTCCTGCGTCGCGGCGGTTTGCGCGAGCAGGCGCTGATATTGTTCGCCGGCGATTTTCGCGGCGCGTTCGCTGAATCCGCCGGCGACGGCGTCGCTGGCTTCCTGCGCTGCGTCGCGGGTGTGCGCGGCGACGGCGCGAGCCTGTTCGTCCAATTGTTCCTTGGCGTGCTCGACGTAGCTGCGCGTGAAGTGATCGAGCTCGGTGGCGAAGAGGCTGGAGAGTTCGCCGGCCTTGCCGCGCAGCGCTTCGCTGACTTGCGCGAGGCCCTTTTCGAGCGTTGCCTGCATCTGGGTTTGAACTTTTTTCTCGTACCACTCGGCGGATTTGAAAATGGATTCAAACGCGTTGTGCGTGGTGTCGGTGGCTTTGGCGTCGAGCTCGGCGAGCCAGCGCGCTTGGGCGGCGGCGCCGGCTTCGTGATATTGAGCCTCGATGCGGCGGAAGATTTCCTCGGCGTGCGCGGTAGCATCCTGCGTCACGCGCTCGGAGATTTCGCGGGACCGCTCTTCGTGCGCGCGGGCGGCTTCCTCGGCGCGCGCGGCGCCGGCTTCCAGATCGCGCAGCGCGGTGCCGGCGCGATCGATCCGCGGGGCGAGCTGCTGTTCGAGTTCCTGCGCGAGCGTGGAGAGCAACTGCCGGCCCGCGGCCAGCAGGCTCGGTTCGAGCCGTTCGACGACGGAATTCGCGATGGATTCAGCGCGGCGATTCATTTCCACGCTGTGCGATTCCACTAGCGCGTCGCCGCGGCGCTGCAATTCATCGCTGGCGGATTGGCGCAATGCGTCGAGTGAGGCTCCGTGGGATTCGATTTGCACGCCGGCTTCGTGCAGTTGCGCGACGGCGGCGTTGGCGCGGCCGGTTTCTTTGGCGAGCGAGGCGCGCAGAGTTCCTAGCGCGCTTTCGGCTTCGGCGGTGGCTTCGGTGAAGGCGCGGCCGAGCGCTTCGATGCGCTGCGCGATGTGGCGTTCGAGTTCGTGCGCGGAAGATTCCGAAGAACGCGCGAGGCGCTCAGCGGCCTGGCGCGCAGCGGCTTCGATCGAGGATTCGACGCGTTCGTGCAAACGCGCGTTCGCGGCGGCGACGTCGGTTTCCAGGCGCCCGCGCCAGCCGCTTTCGGCTTCGGCGGTTGCGGCGGCGATGCGTTCGGCGACGCGCGAGGCGGAGGCTTCGAGTTCCGCCATGCGCGCGAGCGCCTGTGCGGAGCTTGATTCGGCAAGATCGGTCCAGCGGCGAAGCGTCGCGGTGGAGGTTTCGTCGGCTTCGCGGCGCCACTGTTCGAGACGCGCGCGGGCCGCAGCGGATTCAGCGTCGAGGGCGCGCGTGGCGTCTTCCATTTCGGCTTGCGCTTGATCGAAGCGCGCGTTCACGGTGGCGGCGAGCTCATCGCGCCGGCGCGTTTCGATCTGATCGATCTCGGAACTCAGGCGGCCGATTCCGATGCGCAGATGGCGGTCGGCTTCCTGCGCCCATCGCGCGCTCAGGCGTTCGATCTCGCCTTGCGAAATGTTTTCGAGCGCGGCGCGCAGGACCTCTTCGCCTTGCGTGGACGCGGCTTCGCGTACGGATTTCGCGGCGGCTTCGCGAAGCTGATGTTCGATCGAGAGCAGCAGGGAACCGATCTCGGCGGAAACGGCTTGCGAGGCCTGGGTGTGCACGGCGTCCTGCAATTGCTGGCGTGCTTCGATCACCAGGCGGTTCATCTGCCGCGCGAGTTGCAGCGATTCATCGGCGCCGGCGGGAGACGGCATCACGCGAACGTTGTCGCCGGGCGGCGTTTCGGTTTCCGGTTGCTCGGCGTGGATTTCGGGCGCCGCGAATTCCGCGCTCGATTCAGGCGCGGGCTGCGCGGCCGAATTTTCCTCGTGGGTCATCGGCTCGGCGGGCGGCGGAGCGGCGAAGCGCGCGGGAATCTCCGCGTGCGGCCCGTCGGGAAACGCAGCCCAATCCGAGGGCGGAAACGCGACACCCCAAAGATTTCCCGTGACTTCGAGTTCAGCGCCGACCTGAAACAGCTCGCGCACGGTGCGCGGGCGCTGCACCCAGGTGACGCGCGCGCGCACGCTGCGCGGCGGCTGGCCCGTTTCCGGGTGGGGCACTTCAAACGTGAGCCACATATTTTTGAGGACGTAGTGTTTCGATTGGTAGCGGCAGCCCTGGCAATTGATGATCAGTGTGGAAGTGCGCTCTTGAAACGGGCGGCCGAGCGCGTCCACACCGGTGACGGTGAGCGGCACGGCTTGCACGATGCGCGTACTGCGCCTGTTTTTGGCGTCTGTATCCCGCCGCGGAGAGGTGTCCACGCCCAAGGCTCCCAAGGAAGCGATTCTCAGACTAACATCGCGGAAACCGAGCGTCGAGCGATTCCCGGCGCGGTTGCGAAAATACTAACGTGCGCGGGGAAGACGAAGCGGCCGCGCGCGGGTTCGGAAGCTGCGCATTAGATTTCGCGGCGGCCTTCCATGGCTTTGAGCATGGTGACTTCGTCGGCGTATTCGAGGTCGGAGCCAACGGGGATGCCCACGCCAATTCGCGTGACGCGCACGCCGAGCGGCTTGATCAATTTCGAGAGGTAGACGGCGGTGGCTTCGCCTTCGGCAGTGGGATTGGTGGCGATGATGATTTCTTCCACCGTGCCGCCTTTGAGGCGCTCGATCAGCGATTTCAGATGGAGTTGCTCGGGGCCGATGCCTTGCAGCGGAGAGAGTGCGCCGCCGAGCACGTGATAGAGGCCGCTGTACTGGCGCGTTTTTTCGACCGAGGCGATGCTGTTCGGTTCCTCGACGACGCAGATGATTTTGCGGTTGCGCGTGGCGCCCGAGCAGTAAAGGCAGGGATCGGCGTCGGTGATGTTGTGGCACACGGAGCATTGATGGACGTGAAGCTTCGCGTCGCGGATCGCGTCGGCCAGCGCGAGGGCCTCTTCGGGCGCGACGCGCAGCAAGTGGAACGCCAGGCGCTGCGCCGTCTTCTGGCCGATTCCGGGAAGGCGCTTCAACTGATCGACGAGTTTTGAGACGGGTTCGGCGAAGTCTGGCATCAGGAGGTCGAAAATTCAGGCCGGCGTTTGCGCCGGGTTGTTGAGAACGCAGCGGACGCGCGAATCAATAAAGTCCCGGGATTTTCAGGCCTGCAATTCCCGGAATGCCGCCGCTCAGATTTTTCATTTGGCTGGCGAGTTCTTCATCCACGCGGCGCGAGGCTTCGTTGACGGCCGCGCGAATCAGGTCCTGAAGCATTTCCTGATCTTTGCCTTTGAAGATTTCGGGTTCAATGCGGATTTCGGTGAGCTGCTTCTGGCCGTTCATTTTCACGACGACCATGCCGCCGCCGGACGAGGCTTCGACGTTCACGGTTTCCACCTGCTTCTGCAGGCTCTCCTGCATCTGCCGGAACTGCGTCAGCATTTGCTGTAGCGCCTTCACTTCCATGGCCTAAACCTCGTCACCGCGCTTGACGTCGGAAATCTGTCCCCCGAAACGTTCGAGCATGGCGCGCACGATCGGGTCCCGCTCAAACTGCGCGCGCAACTCGCGCGAAACTCCCGCCGCCCTAAACTCCGGAGCGGCGATTTGCGACGCCTCTAGTTTAACACAGACGCGCACGCCCGGACCGACAACGCGCTGCGCAATGTTCCGAAGCGTTTCTATCTGCTCGCGCGACTGCAACATCTCGGCGAGAGCGCGGCGTTCGGTGGGGAAGAAGAGGCGGACTTCGGCGCCTTCGCGTTCCCAGCGGCTGGCCTGCTCGACGAGTTCGCCGAGAAATTTTTGCTGTTCGAGCGCGGCGGATTTGATCGCTTCCACTTGCGCGGCTTCGATGCCTCCGCCGACGCTGACCATCCGCGCGACGGCTCCTTCGGGCTTTGACGCTAACGCTATCGGCGCAGCGCCGGCGCCGGGTTCGGAGGGAGCGCGCTCGGCGCGCGGCGCGGGCGCGGCAGCGGCGGGCGCGGCGGCGGGCGCGGAAGAAACCGGAGACGAAGTTGCCGACTGACCGGCGGCGGCGGACGACGCTATGCCGGCGCGTGGCGCAGAGTTCGGGAGGGCGCCGCCACCGAGTTCGGCCAAAACTTGCTCGAGCGGTTCGAGGCGCGCGGCGTTGACCATGCGCAGCAGGCCCATCTCAAGATGAAGACGCTCGTCGGGCTTGCGGCGCAGATCGTCGTGCGTTTCGAGGAGAATCTCGAAGAAGCGCGTCAGATCTTCCTCGCTGAATGCGGCGGCGGCGCGCGCGATGCCCGGCCGTTCGCTCGCGGGCGCGGCGACCAAATCGGATTCCGCGCCGCACACTTTGGCGACGAGCAAATTCCGGAAGTGGCCGATCGCTTCGCGGCAGAAGCTGGGCAGATTCTGTCCTTGCGCCAGAAGGCCGTGCACGAGTTCGAGCGCGAGCGTGGCGGAACGCTGCTCGATCGCGGCGGTTAGCTGATCGAGCGTTTCCTGCGCGACCACGCCGAGCAGTTCGCGCACTTGCGCGTCGCTGATCGTTTCGCCGCTATAAGCGCGTGCTTGTTCGAGCAGCGAAAGCGCGTCGCGCACGCTGCCTTCGGCGGCGCGGGCCATCACAGCAAGCGCGCCCGCCTCGACGTTCCATTTTTCCGACGACACGATCTGAGCGAGCGCCGCCGTGATTTCGGCGAAGGAAAGCGCGCGGAAATGGAAGTGCTGCGAGCGCGAGCGGATCGTTTCGGCCAGATCGTCCGGCTCCGTGGTTGCGAGGATGAAGACCACGCGGTCGGGCGGCTCTTCGAGTGTTTTCAGCAGCGCGTTCGAGGCCTCGTCGGTGAGCATGTGCGCTTCGTCGAGGATCACGACTTTGTAGCGCGAAGACGCCGGCGCGTAGCGCACCATCTCGCGCAGCTCGCGAATCTGATCGATGCCGCGATTTGACGCCGCGTCGATTTCGATCACGTCGAGCGAGGAGCCGGCGGAAATTTCGCGGCACGAATCGCATTCGTTGCACGGCTCGGCGGCCGGACCCTTGGCGCAATTCAGCGCTTTGGCCAGGATGCGCGCCGTGGTCGTCTTGCCCACGCCGCGCGCGCCGCTGAATATGTAAGCATGCGCCACGCGGCCGCTGACGATCGCGTTGGCGAGCGTGCGCGTGACGTGCTCCTGCCCGATCACTTCCGCAAATGTTTGCGGGCGCCACTTCCGCGCGATGACTTGATAGGCCATTTAGCTTTTCTTTTTCTTGCGCCGCGCGCCGCCGCGGCCGGGCAAAAAACGATGAGAGGAACTTCGGGTACTCCGCGGCACACAAGGTGATCCCGGTACCGTTGCTCCCTTCCGGGCCTGGCGGGGTTCGCGGGGCCTGGTTGCACAGAGCCCGAAGTTCCACGCATC
>Ga0182015_10001803_pt1 | contig 27319 bp, 25 predicted proteins | sample 712P3MmetaG_FD_120478 | JGI IMG/M metagenome (GOLD analysis project Ga0182015, IMG submission 120478) | Permafrost microbial communities from Stordalen Mire, Sweden - 712P3M metaG | ecosystem: Environmental > Terrestrial > Soil > Wetlands > Permafrost | place: Sweden: Stordalen | collected...
CGCATGGCCGAAATTTACAAAGAGATGCATCAGCTGGATAAGGCCGAGCAAAACGTCCTGGAAGCCGAAAAGCGCGCGCCGGGAAATCTGGAAGTGGTGTACGTGAAATCCGCGATCTACGAAGCCGAAGCGCGTTTTGACGACGCGATCCGCACGCTTTCCGACGCCGTCGCCGGCGTGGATTCCCAAACCGACGCCACGCCGTCGCGCCGCCGCACGCTGGCCGTTCTTTACGACGAACTTGGCACGCTCTACCGCGAGGATCAGAACTACACCGCGGCCGTGAATACCTACCAGGAATTGGCGCAACTGGGACCTGAGGAAGATCATCGCGCCGAATTGCTGCTGATCGATACCTACCGGTCCGCGCGCGACATGCCCCACGCGCTCGACACCGCCAAGAAAGCGCTGGACCATTATCCCGGCGATCGCGAAGTTTTGACGGAGCAGGCGCTGTTGCTCGGTGAAAATGGACAGATCGACGATGCCGCGGCCGCGTTGCGCAAATTGCTCGATGGCAAGCCCGATGACGATCTGGAAATTCAATTCGATCTCGCGCAGGTTTATCAGGAAGGCCTGCGCTTTCCCGAAGCGGAGCAGGCCGCGCATGCCGCCTCCGCCGCGGCCACCAAGCCGGCGGATCAGGAAATGGCCGGCCTTGTGCTCGGCGGCGTTTTCGAGCGCCAGAAAAAATACGATCAGGCCGAAGCGCAATTCAAAGCCGTGCTCGCGCTCGATCCCAACGATGCCTCGGTGCTGAATTATTACGGCTACATGCTGGCGGATCGCGGGTTGCGTTTGGATGAAGCCACGTCGTTGATCCAGCGCGCGCTGGTCGAGGATCCGAACAATCCCGCCTACCTCGACAGCCTGGGCTGGGCCTATTACAAGCAGAACAGATTGCCCGAGGCCGAGCAGTGGCTGCGCAAGGCGCTCAGCTTTGACGGCAGCGATCCCACGATCCTGCTGCACATGGCCGACGTTTACTCGAAGAGCGGCCAAACCGATCTGGCCGTGGCCGAGTATCAGAAATCGCTCGACGAATGGCATCGCGCGCTTCCCGCCGATGTCGAGCCCGACCGCATCACGGAAGTCGAGCATAAACTCTCGGATTTGAAGAGCCATGTGGCCGAGCAAAAGGCCACGGGCGAAACCCCCAAGCCGCAGTAGAATAGCCCGCCATGCAAGAAGTCGCCCTGCCGGCGTATGCCAAGGTCAATCTGCGCCTCGATATTGTGGGGCGGCGCGCGGACGGCTACCACGAGTTGCGCACGATTTTCCAAACCATATCGCTGCATGACACGCTGCATCTCGAATGGAATCGCGGCGCCGCGATCGATCTTGAGATCACGGGCAACGCGGCGCTGGCATCGGAATCGCCGCGCACCAATCTTGTGCATCGCGCGCTCGCGGCGCTGCGCGCGGAGCTGGGTATCGCCCGCGGAGTGCGCGCGCGTCTTGAAAAGCGTATCCCCGCCGGGCGCGGCCTCGGCGGCGGATCGAGCGACGCCGCCGCGGCGCTCGCTGGCTTGCTGCGCCTTTCGCGGCGGCGCATTCCGCTCGCGCGTCTGGTGGAAATCGCGTCGCAACTCGGCTCCGACGTGCCGTTTTTCCTGTTCGGTGGCCGCGCGGCGGCCTTTGGCCGCGGCGAACAATTGCTGCCGCTGCCGGACGGACCCGCGCGCGGCGTGCTGGTGGTTTCTCCGCGCGCGATTTCCGTCGCCACGCGCGACGCATATTCCTGGCTCGCGCTGCCGCGTTCCCCGGCCCGCGCCCGATTGACAAACCCTCGCGCGGCCTCTAGACTAATCGAGTTCTGCGCTCTCTGCTGGAGCCCGCGCGAAGCCCCTCTCTCGAACGATTTCGAGCCGGCGGTTTTCGAGCGGCACCCCCTGCTAGGCCGTATCAAGCGGGAATTGCTTCGGCGTGGAGCCGCGGATGCTGCGCTGGCGGGTAGCGGTTCGGCGGTGTTTGGAGTTTTCCGAAACCCAGCGCAGGCGCGTCGAGCCGCCCATTGGTTTCCGAACGACGAGGTTTTCGTCTGTTCCACAGTTACGCGGAAACAGGTCCGCCGCGGTTTGGGCGAATCGCTTCTTGATTTGTGACGGAACCGGCGCGAGTTCACAATCGTGATGGACGATAAATTCAAGATTTTCGCCGGCGGCGCCAACCTGCGTTTGGCCCAGGACATCTGCACCCACGCGGGCGTGGAATTGGGCCAGGCCAAGCTGGGCAAATTCAGTGACGGCGAGATTTATTTTCAGATTTTGGAGAACGTGCGTGGCGCCGATGTTTTCGTCGTGCAACCGTGCTCGAATCCCGGCGATTTCCATCTGATGCAGTTGCTGATGATGATTGATGCGTTCAAGCGCGCATCCGCGTGGCGCATCACGGCCGTGATTCCGTACTACTGCTACGCGCGCCAGGACCGCAAGGATAAGCCGCGTGTGCCGATTTCCGCGAAGCTTGTGGCGGATTTGCTGGAAACCGCGGGCGCCAATCGGGCGCTGACGCTTGATCTGCACGCGCCGCAGATTCAGGGCTATTTCAACGTGCCGGTGGACCACCTGTATGCCGCGCCGGTGATGGTCGATTATTTCCGGCAGAAAAAACTTGGGCCGCTGACCGTGGTCTCGCCGGATGCCGGCGGCGTGGAACGCGCGCGCGCCTTCGCCAAGCGCCTCGATGCCCCGCTGGCCATCGTGGATAAGCGCCGCGTGGACATCGACGTGAGCGAAGTGATGCATCTGATCGGCGACGTCCGCGGCACGACCACGCTGGTGGTGGACGATATTATCGATACCGCCGGCACGCTGGTGAAGACAGCCGAAGCGTTGCTCGAAGCGGGCGCGCTGCGCGTTCTAGCTGCCAGCACGCACGCCGTGCTCTCCGGCCCCGCGGTCCAGCGGATCGCCGATTCGGCGATCGAAGAGGTTGTGGTGACGGATTCGGTGCCGCTCTGCGACGCCGCCAAGAAGCTCGATAAGATTAAGGTGCTCAGCGTCGCTGAACTCCTGGCGCGCGGCATCCTTTCGATTCACGAGGAAAGTTCGATCAGCGCGCTGTTCATCTAAATCGAAAGCGCGCCTCGGAACATTTGGGGGAAGGCATTTATGGAAATGATCACTGTAGAAGCGGCTCCACGCAGCGATCGCGGCAAGAATGCCGCGCGGCGCACGCGCGTCTCGGGGCGAACTCCCGCCGTGATTTATGGCGGAAAGGGTGAATCCGAAGCGCTGGCGCTCAACACCAAACAAGTCACCGCGATTCTGCGCTCAGCCTCGGGACACAACACGATTTTCAAAGTGAAGCTGGCCTCGGGTGAGCAGCCGGCCATGGTGCGCGATTGGCAAGTCGATCCCGTGAAGGGCCATTTGCTCCACGTGGACCTGATGCGCGTCTCGATGGACGTGAGCATGCGCGTGAAGGTGCCGGTGCACACCTTCGGCGAACCGCAGGGCGTGAAGTTGCAAGGCGGAATTTTTGAGATGGTCACGCGCGAAGTGGAAATCGAATGTTTGCCGGGCGAAATCCCCACCGAATTTCGCGTGGACGTCACGGAATTGATGATCGGCAAGCATCTTCGCGCCAGCGATTTGCCGCTCGATCCCGCGAAGATGAAGCTCGTCAGCGATCCGCAGCGCGTGATCGCCCACGTTGTGGCGCTGCGCGTCGAAGAGGAGAAGCCGGCCGAAGCCGTCGCCGAAGCCGCAGCCACTCCGGCCGAGCCCGAAGTCATCAAGAAGGGCAAGAAAGAAGCGGAAGAAGGCGAAGAAACCGAAGGCGAAGCCGCGCCGGCGGAGAAAAAGAAGTAACCGGCTGCGGCGAAGCACGTCGCGCGGCCGCGATCCGGGCCGTCGCGAAAATGTTGGGCCATGGGGCAGGGCGGCGAAGCGATGCCGAATCAAGTGTCGTTGATCGTGGGGCTTGGGAATCCGGGTCCGGAATACGCCTGGACGCCGCACAACCTGGGATTTTTCGTTGTGGATCGCCTGGCCGAATCGGCCGGCATTCGTGTCGAGCGGCCTGAGGCCAAATCGTACCTGGGCTTGGGCAAGATCGCGGGCCAGGACGTTGTGCTGGCCAAGCCGCAGACGCAGATGAATCTGAGCGGCCTGGCAGTGCGCGAAATGATGCGGCGTTACGAATGCGATCCAAGGCATCTCGTGATCGTCTACGACGATGTCGCGCTGCCCTGGGGAATGATTCGCGTCCGGGAAACGGGTTCGGCTGGCGGCCACAACGGATTGAAGTCTGTGATCGGCGCCGCGGGCACCATGGATTTTCCGCGCGTGCGATTGGGTGTCGAGCCGGAGTATCCGATCGACGATTTGGCGGCGTACGTCCTGCGGCCGATGCGCAAGGCGGATCTGGAGTCCGCCGCGGACATGATCGATCAAGCTGCCGATGCGGTGGCCGTGATTCTGGCGAAGGGCGTCTCGGTGGCCATGAATCGCTTCAATCGCCGCGCCACTCCGGACGGGGGAGCCGACGGCGAACCAGCCGCCGACCACGACCCCGAAGAAGATCACGAGGGCGAGGACAAGGGCGAAGTCGGCGGCGAGGGCTGAGACCGGAACGACCGGTCGTAGCGAAAGGCACACAGCAAGCGGCTACGGCGCGACACGAAATCGAGAAAAAGCGACACGGAAGCCAAGCAACAATGAACGACAGCGACACACCGAAACGAGGAACCATGGACGAACGCCTTTACGATTTGATCTTCATCTGCCAGCCGGCCACGCCGGAAGAGGAAATCGACAAGATCATCGCCACGCTGCAGCAGACCGCAACTGAGCGCGGCGGCACGGTCGAAAAGACCGAAAAGTGGGGCACGCGCCGCCTTGCCTATCGTGTGGCCAAGAACCGTGAAGGCTACTACGTCTATCTCGTGCTGCGCTCCTCGAACAGCGAGATGGTCAAGGAGCTCGAGCGGCGCTTGAAGGTTGCCGACGCCGTGATCAAGTACCAGACGATTCGTCTGGACGAAGAATTGAAGCGCCAGAAGAAACTCGTGCAGCGCCGCGAACGCCGCGCCAGCCGCCGCCCGCGCAAGCCTGCTGCGGCGCCCGCAGCGCCGCCCGTCGCGCCGCCCGCGCCGCCTGCCGAACAACCGGCAGCCGCGGCCAGCTAAATCGAATTTAATCACAGGGAGAAATATTCATGATGGACGATCCATCGACACAGCAGGGAGCAGCACCGGAAGCCGTAAAGCCGAGCGCGCCGGCCGCAACTGAAGCGCCCGCGCGTCCCGCCGAACGCCCCGTGGGGCCAAGCACCGGCCGCTCGGGCGGAGGTTCGCATGGCGGCGGCTCGCACGGCGGGGGTGGCTCGCACGGAGGACCGCATTCCGGCGGTGGCTCGCGTGGTCCGCGCCGCGAAGGTGGCGGGCCGGGCGGCGGAGGTCCCGGTGGCGGCGGACCCGGCGGCGGACCTCGCCGCGGCAAGCGCCAGTATTTTCGCAAGAAAAAAGTCTGCCGTTTCTGCGTCGAGCGCATCGACTTCATCGATTACAAGAAGGTCGAAATGCTCCAGCCCTTCGTGCAGGAGCGCGGCAAGATCATGCCGCGGCGCATCACCGGCACCTGCTCGCGCCATCAGCGCTGGCTGGGCGAGGCCATCAAGCGCGCGCGCAACATCGCATTGCTGCCGTTCGCCACGGAGCTGTAGTCGCCCGGGCGCGGCGGGGAAATCGTTCGCACAAAAAATTACGGGGTGGAACTTCGATGCAGATCATCTTGCAGGAAGACGTTGAAAAGCTGGGCACGCGCGGCGAAGTTGTCGAAGTGGCCGTGGGCTACGCGCGCAATTTTCTTTTGCCGCGCAAGCTCGGGCTCGAAGCATCGCCGGCGAATCTGAAGCGCCTCGAGAAAATTCGCGTTACGCTCTCAAAACGCACCGCGACGGAAAAAGAGGCCGCCGAAAAACAAGCCGAGTTGTTGCGCGGCGTCACGCTCACGCTCTCGCGCAAGGCCGGCGAGAACGACCAATTGTTCGGTTCCGTTACCGCCGCCGATCTCGCCGACGCCCTCGCGGCCCAGAAGTTCGAGGTCGATAAGCGCCAGATTCAGCTCGCCGAGCCCATCAAGCTGATCGGCGAATATCAAGTCCCCGTCAAACTCGTTCACGGCGTCACCGCCGAATTCAAAGTCGTCGTCCAGAAGGAAGCCTAATCCTCGGCCGCCCCGTCGCGCGGCCGCCCGCAGCACGCTTTTTGTAGAGGAGGCCTTAAGGCCTCCGTCTTGGCTTTGCGCGGGAAGATCCGCCATCCCAAGCCCAGTCTTGCACAGTTCGAATTAAATTCCACAGACGCCGATTTTCGCATTCATGTAGTCTCACCTCGCGGCACACTCGCGTCCGGACCTTGCCAGCAAGGCCGCCGTAGGCGAAGATAGGGCGAACAATATGGCTGCCGGTCCCGTTCTCGAACGTCCTCTTCCGCAGAGTCTCGAAGCCGAGCGCAGCGTTCTTGGCGCGATTCTGCTCGATAATCACGCGCTTGACGCGTCGATCGAGCGCCTGCGCCCCGAGGATTTTTTCCTCGACAATCACCGCCGCATCTTCCAGGAAATGATCGTCCTCGGCGAAGCCCAGCAGGCGATCGACCTCGTAACGCTCACCGATCGCCTGCATCGCTCTGGCGAACTCGAAGCCGCCGGCGGCGCCGCCTATCTCGCGCAGCTCGTCGACGGCGTGCCGCAGGTCAGCAACATCGAGCACTACGTGCGCATCGTCAAAGAAAAATCCGTCCTGCGCAGCCTGATTCACACCACACATTCGATTCAGCAGCAGGCGCTCGAAGCCGAGGACGACGCCGATGCCGTTCTCGATCGCGCCGAATCCTCCATCTTCCAGCTCGCCGAAGATCGCGTCCGCGAAGGCCTCGTCAGCATGAAAGACGTGGTTCACGGCAACATGGATCGCTTGCAGCGGATCATCACCGAAGGCCGGCAAGTCACCGGCCTCGCCACCGGTTATCCCGAACTCGACAGCCTGACCTCCGGTTTGCAGCCTTCCGAACTCATCATTCTCGCCGCGCGCCCCTCGGTCGGCAAAACCGCGCTCGCTCTGAATCTCGCCGAAAACGTCGCCGTGCGCAGCAGCGATCCCGGCCGCGTGGCGATTTTCAGCTTGGAAATGTCCAAGGAATCTCTGCTGATGCGCCTGCTCTCGTCGCTCGGCGGAGTCGACGCCCACAAATTCCGCACCGGCCATCTTTCGCGCGAGGATTGGCGCGTGATGACGGAGACCCTGGCAAGGCTCTCGCAAGCCCCGCTGTGGATCGACGATTCCGGCGGAACAACCGTAATGGAGATCGGCGCGAAGGCGCGCCGCCTGAAGCGCGACAAAGGCCTCGATCTCGTCATCGTCGATTACCTGCAATTGATTTCGGTGCGCGGCCGCTTCTCAAATCGCAATGAAGAAGTCACCAGCGTCACGCGCAGCCTGAAAGCTCTGGCCAAAGAACTCAAAGTTCCTTTCCTCGTCCTCTCGCAATTGACGCGCGCCCCCGAACGCGAGGACCGCCGCCCGCAGCTCGCCGACCTCCGCGAATCCGGCGCCATCGAGCAGGACGCCGACGTCGTGATGTTCATCCACCGCCCCAGCGCCTTCAAATCCGAAGAAGCCGCCGAAGAGCGCGCCAAGACCGAGCTGATCATCGCCAAGCAGCGCAACGGCCCCACCGACCGCGTGCATTTCGTCTTCCGCGCGAATCACACTCGATTTGAGGTTGCCGCCCCCGACGACATGGCCGGCCTCTGACCGTTCTTCTCCTCCCGCATCCTGTGTCACAATGCCAAGTCGCCGGCGCGCCGTGTTTTCACTTACGCGCCGGCGTTTCGCGTGAGATGCCGTCTTGAATTACTCTGGAGCGGCTCTGGTCCGTGGCGTGCACATAGGAATCGCGTGCGGCGATGAAGGGAGTGTGAATGGCGTCTCGAATCCATTTTGACGGCCGCCCCATCTGGGCCGAAGTAAGCCTGGGCGCGCTGACCCGCAATCTTCGCGCGATTCGCCGTTACGTGAATGCGCCCGGCGCTCCCGCCGTGCCCGGCGCCTCGCCCCAAAAGAAATCGCCGCCGCGCAAAGTTCTCGCCGTCGTCAAGGGCGACGCTTACGGACACGGCGCCGCTCCCGTCGCCCGCGCGCTCGAACGCGCCGGCGCCGATTGGTTCGGAGTCACCTGCGCCGCCGAAGGCGCCGATCTTCGCGAAGCCGGCGTGCGCAAGCCGATCCTGGTCATGACGGGTTTTTGGACCGGCGAGGAAAAATCCCTCCTCGATCACAAATTGACGCCCGCTGTCACCGGCCTTGAAACTCTCCGCTGGCTCGAACGCGCCGCCGCGCGCCGCCGCCGCGGTCCCGTCGGCTTTCATTTAAAAGTGGATTCCGGAATGAATCGCCTCGGCGTGCTGCCCGAAGAAATCCCCGCCTTCGCGCGCGCCCTCGCCGATTCTCCCCACGTGCGCCTCGAAGGTGTGTTCACCCATTTCGCTTCCTCCGACGTGCTCACGTCGTCGCAAACCGAATCGCAAACCGCGCGCTTCTCCATCGCGCTCGAAAATCTTCGCGCGCTCGCCATCCCCGCCGGCCTCGTGCACATGGCCAATAGCGCCGCCGTCGGCGCGCGCCCCGATACCTGGGCCGCCATGGTCCGTCCCGGCGCGCTGCTCTACGGCTATCACCAGTTTTACGATCCGCCCGAGCGCCGCGCCGAAATGGAAGCGAAGCTGCCGCTACGCCCCGCGCTTTCGCTCCGCGCGCGCATCGTGCTCGTGCGCGACGTCGCCGCCGGCGCCTCCGTCGGCTACAACGCGCGCTGGACCGCCTCGCGCCCTTCGCGCATCGCCGTAATCTCCGCCGGTTACGCCGATGGCTTGCTGCGCGCGCTCACCAATCGCGGACGCGCGCTGGTCCACGGCAAGTTCGCGCCGCTCGTCGGCACGATCTCGATGGACTTGGCCACCGCCGACGTCACCGCGATCGACGGCGTGAAACCCGGCGACATCGCCACGCTTTACGGCGCCGACGGTCCCGCCTCGCAATGGGTCTCCGAAGTCGCCGCCACGCTCGGCACCGTCAGCTCCGATCTGCTCTGCGCCATCGGCAAACGCGTCCCGCGCTTCTACATCGCCTGATTGCTCTCTCGCTGGCGCCGACCGCCGCGTGCCGTGCTAGAATGTCGGCAATCGTTGGCGTCCGGATTCGTTTGCCGGACACACAATTTGGGTGCGGCAGTCGGAGACAGTGGGCCCTGGGTCGGTCACACGCTCTTCTTCTCAGGGTATTTGTGTTCCCTCATTGCGCCGCCGGTCGCGCGCGCCCCTGGCAAGTGCGAGGTACATCTCATGACGCGCACTTCTTCGCGCATCGAGCAAGCTTCGGCCGCGCCGCCGCAGCAAGCGCAGCGATTTGAATCCAATGGATCCCGCGGCCGCATGTTCGGCGCCTGGTGGGACTATTTTCTGGTCCGCGCGATTTTCGCCACGGCCTGCACCGCCGCCGGCTTCCACTTTCATCCCTTCGGTCTCCGGCCCAACGCCGGCGCGGCCATGGGCTTGGTATTTTCCTTCGCCGTAATTCTTTTTGAAATTCGCCTGCAGCGCGCCAGCATGCGCCGCCTGATCGGCGCAGTGGTCGGCGCGATTCTCGGGTTGCTCGCGGCGTTGCTGCTCAATTTGGTTCTCGCGCACACCACCATTCCCGAAGGCTCGCGTTCCTTTCTCGGCGTCGGCGTCCTTCTCGTGATGATGTACATCGGCCTCGTGCTAGGCGCCACCAAGGGCGACATGCTCAATCTCCAGGCCTTCGGCGGCGTCTTCGGCAGCGAGCGCGGCAGCCGCCGCATCGCCAAGGTGCTGGACACCAGCGTGATCATTGACGGCCGCATCGCCGACGTCTGCGAAGCACATTTCCTCGAAGGCGCGCTCGTCATCCCGCGCTTCGTCCTGCGCGAACTGCAGCTCGTCGCCGATTCCGCCGACTCGCTCAAGCGCCAGCGCGGCCGCCGCGGTCTCGAAGTTTTGCACCGCATCCAGAAAATGCCGCACCTCGAAGTCGAAATCACCGAAGAGGATTTCCCGCAGGTTCCCGAAGTGGATTTGAAGCTGATCGAACTGGCGCGCCGCCACGACTGCCCCATCGTCACCAACGATTACAATCTCAATAAAGTCGCCACGCTGCAGGGCATCGAAGTCTTGAACGTCAATCAGCTCGCCAACGCCCTGAAGCCCGTCGTGCTCCCCGGCGAATCCATGCGCGTCTTCATCCTGCGCGAAGGCAAGGAATACAATCAGGGCGTCGCGTATCTGGACGACGGCACCATGGTCGTCGTGGACAACGCCAAAAAAACGATCAACAAGACCGTGGACATCGTCGTCACTTCCGTCCACCAAACCACCGCGGGCAAAATGATCTTCGGCCGCCTCGACGAACGCTCCGAACAAGCCGCGCGCGCCGCCGCATCCTCCGCGCCCGAGGGCCCCGTAGCATCGGCTGCGTCGGCCGCAGCCGCCGCAGCCGCTCCGTCCGGTGGACGCCCCGGCTTCGTCTCCGATTCCCCGCGCGCCGAATCCGCTCAGCGCCCGCCGGCATCAGAGGCCTCCGCCGAGCGCGCCCCGCGCCCCGCGCCGCCGGATCACTCGCGCGATTGATTTTTTTCCCGTCTCGCCGCCTCCGCACTCGTAGGGGCGGAGCCTGCCTGCCGGCAGGCAGGCTTGCCTCCGCCCGCTCGACGACCTTGCCGATCGCAACACCGCACAACGTCCGCGCAGTTCTCTTTAGGAGGCCGGGGCTTCAGCCCCGGCGTAACATCGCGTGGTCAACGGGGCTTTAGCCCCAGTACGCGACGCGCGTGTCGCCCGGCAATTTCCGTGTAATTCTCCTATCGCGATCCTTCTAACCCGCATTCTCCGCGAATCTCTGCGCTTCTCAGCGTCTCTGCGTTATCATTTGCTTCCTCGCAGTGATGCCAAGGAGCCGTGCCCGTGAGCAAGGGACGCATGGAAGCATTCAGCGACGGCGTGATCGCCGTCATCATCACCATCATGGTGCTCGAGCTGAAGGTCCCCCACGGATCCGATTTCGCCGCCCTCGACCCCGTGATACCCGTCCTGCTCATGTACGCCCTCAGCTTCGTCTTCGTCGGAATCTACTGGAACAATCATCACCACATGCTGCACGCCATTCACACCGTCAACGGACCCATCCTCTGGGCCAATCTTCATCTGCTGTTCTGGCTTTCGCTCACGCCGTTCGCCACGGCCTGGCTGGGCGAAAATTTCCGCGCCTCGCGCCCCGTCGCTCTTTATGGCGTATTGCTGCTGATGTGCGGCGTCGCTTACAGCATCCTGGCCCGCGCCCTCGTCGCCAACGAAGGCCCCAATTCCGCCCTGGCCCACGCCCTGGGCAACGATTCCAAAGGAAAAGTTTCCCTCCTGATCTATGCCGTCGCGATCCCCATCGCGTTCTTAAGACCGTGGATTTCCATCGCGCTCTACGTAATCGTCGCCTCAATCTGGTTCATCCCCGATCGCCGCATCGAAAAATCCCTCGCGGAGTGACGTGGGATTAGGAAGCGTGGAGAACCTGCGAGGAATCGCGCAACCGCTACTTCGAGGCTCCGCCTGCCCCTGACGCGGCCGCACGGGCCTTCTCCGAATCATCGGCCCCGATCTGAACCAGTTCCCCTGCCGGCTCGACCGGCGCTATTTTCGCATTCCATCGCTCCGGCTCCACCGGCCTCGCGCGCAACCGATTCACGAATCGCCCCACGTTCATCGAACCTTGTATGAAGTGATCCACCCTCACCGGCCCCGCCACTTTCACCGTCCGCACCCAGTGCAATCCGCTGCTGATCGCGCATCCGCACTGCGAGCAGTCCGGCGCGCCGCCGAAAACGCACGGCTCGACGCGGCTGCGCAAATCCGCCGAATAATTCGCGGACATTCGCGCGAACACGCAATCCTCTGGATTCTTCGGCGGACTCAGAAACGCCTTCGCCAGATCTTCCGTGAACAGCAGTTTCTTGTAGCGTTGTGCCAGCGCCGGTAGCTCCCGCGCCAGAGTCTCGCGATCGCTCTGCCGCAACATTTCCGCGCTGTGCTCGCCGATCTGCGGCGTATACACGCTCACCCAGATGCGATTCACTTCCGGCCGCGCGCTCCAGAACGCCACGTATTCCTCCAGATATCCGGGCCGCGCCAGCATCGGACGCGTAATCGTCCAGTGGATGTTCACTTCGCGCCCCGCCATGTTCTCCAGAATCTTCGCGTACGTCGCCGGTTTGCGCCTCTCGTCGTGATCTTCCCTCAGTCCATCCACAGAAACCGCCACGCGCACTCGCGGCAGTCCGATCCACTCCGCCGGAATCGGAATCACCGCGCTCGTCACCACCAGCGCGAAGACGCCCATTTCGCTCAGCGCCGGCAATATCCGGCTGAGCTCGCGATGCCGCACCAGCGGCTCCCCGCCAACCAGCGAAACGTGCATGGGCTTATGCTTGCGCACTAGCTCCAGCACGCCCTCCACCAGCGCGTCGCCCCGCAAATCGGAGAGCCCGCGCAGCGTCGCTCCGCCCCCCAGATGCGTCTCCCCATACGCATAGCATCCCGGGCACGCCAGCGGACACTCCCGCGTGATCTCGATCGATAGCAGCGGCAAGTGCCCGGTCAAAATTCTTCCCCAGGCCGTGAACACTTGGCCCGCGGTCAGACTTCGCTTTGGAGATGTGGGCGCCATAGCTGTGGGATGCGAGGCCGGCAGCTTCAGATACTTTCCGTGCGCGGGCGATACACATGGGAGAAACTGCCCGGGCCCTCAAGCCAGGTTTCGAGTCTATCGGAACCGCGCGGCAATGTTAAGAGCCGTCGCACAGCGGAAAAAAAAGTTGCGGGCTTGGCGTCGCGTTGCCAAGCCCGCAAGCTCACGGTCGGTTCTCCTTGGTTCTGGCTACTGATGAACGGTCGCAGAGGTCGCAGCCTCTTCGATGAGCTTGGCTGTTTCCTTGGGGTGTGACATATAGGCCACGTGGCTCGAATTCACTTCGACCGTCGTGGCATTGGCGCGCTTCGCCATCATGCTCTCCTGGTCCGGATTGATCGACCGGTCCGCGGTGGCCACCATGTACCAGGTAGGCTTGGTCTTCCAGGCGGGCGACGTGACCTTATGAGTGAACGAGTCGGTGGAGATCGGCACCTGCGACTCGGCCATGAAGTGGGACTCGTCCGGCGGAATGTCCGCTGCGAAGTCGGCCGCGAAATGCGCCTGATCTATCCACCAGTTGCCATTGCTATCCGGCGTGAACGCCTTGGAGGCTTGCGGCAGGGCCTGTTCGATCGACGCACAGCTCTCACCTTCATCGAGCGCAAAGGCGGCAATGTAGACAAGAGCCGAAACATTCGGATCGTTGCCGGCCTCGGTGATGATGGACCCGCCGTAACTGTGGCCCACCAGAACTACCGGCCCGTTCATCGCATCGATGGCCGCTTTCGTGTACTTTTGGTCGTCGGCGTATGAGGTTTCAGGGGGCTGCGCGACCGATACCGTGTAGCCATCCTTCTCAAGGATTTTCGCGACGGCTTCCCAGCCGGAGCCATCCGCGAATGCGCCATGCACCAGGACCACGTTCTTAATGCCGGTTGGCGCCGGCGCCGCCGCAACTCTAACAGTCCTCTCCAGCAGCAGCGTCGCGCCCACCAGCATGGCAACGAGCATTAAAGCCCCGTAAATCCTCGTCGATTTCATTTTTGCTCTCCTTTTTTGCTCTCAGGCATTTCTGTTTCGATAGAACTGAACAATAGGAAGCAGCTCACCGGCGAACTCTAGGCTCTTGTGCGCGTACTCTCTTGCAGAATTTTGCTGATTTTGTTGTTTTTTGCCCAAAGTGAGTCGCACCTGTCCGCGGGCAAACGCGACGATTTGAATGATTGGGAAATGGGCCTTACGCTCGGGAATGCCGCGGCGTGCAGCGCCGTCGCCATCTTCCGGGACTGACCCCGGCGAGTTGATGGAATGTGCGCGTGAACGCTGCCTGGTCACTAAAACCCGATTGAACCGCGATCTCGATCAGCGACATGGTGGTCTGGGTCATCAGTTCCTTGGCATGCTCGATGCGATGTTGAATCAACCATTGGTGAGTGGAGATGCCGAAAGAGGTTTTGAATGAACGGGCAAAATGGCTGACGGAAAGTCCGCATTCGCGTGCAACGTCAGAGAGCCGGATGCGGCCATGCATGTTCTCATGAAGAATTTCCGACGCTCGTCGCTTCTGCCATGGCGCTAGGCCTCCGTTTGAAGGCCGTGCTGTTTTCTGGAGTACACCATACTGCCGGACAAGATGCGCTCCCAGGATGAGGCTGAATTGATCGAGGGCAAGCACGGAGGGAGCGTCGCTCCGCCCAAGGAACGGAAGAATGCTCTTGGTGATCTGGGCCACAACTAGATCGTCTTCGAGCACTGCCAACCGATAGTCATTTACCCGGCCAAAACCGAGGTCGTCGGCAATGTCATCCAGTCCCGTACGAGGGACAGAATAGTGAACGTAATCGAAGGCACTGCCTGCCCAGCACCTTGGCTGTGAATCGAAATCGATGACGTTTGAGCGAAACCGCTGAACGATGGATGTAGGAATGAGCTTGTCTGATGTCCACACCTGGTAGCTCGACGACGGCAGAGACTTAAGGGAGATCGAGACGAGCAGTGCGGGGACGGGCGATAACTTCATGATTCGGTCAGGGAGCCCAGTCGGCGACTGGAGCCGAGTGATCGTGAAAGTCCCCGGAACACGAAACTTCGATGGAACGGTGGACCCTCCGTCCAATTGGATGAACGTTGTGAAGGGAGCTTCAGTTGAGGTCTGCGGAGTCTTGTCTGCCTTCGGCGTAGCCTTCTTGTCCATCGCGACCTCCGTTGCGGGACGCCGGCCGTGCACACGATGACAGATTTCTGCCAGCATTGTATCCGTACAAGGCGGCGACGGCCAAGCGCGTTCATTGCGGAGGTCTGTCGGGCTGCGTGAAACGCGGCCCGGGGTAGCCCATCATTTGCGCGGCAAAGGGTGGGCCTGGCGCTTTTGCTCCGCGAGCCCATTCAATTCCCCATGATTCTCCGCGTTCTCTGTGCCCTCCGCGTCCTCTGCGTTAGTTTCCCCCCTGCAAGCCGGAAGCATTCGAACATATTTCCTCTAAACAAAGATTGACACATAAGTACTCTCTATGCTATATTCATTCATGAAAGCCGAACGCAATTCGAAATTTGGCGTCTCTAACCGTCCCAGAATCAACACTTCTGAGAAATCCATTTTTAAGCCCTCTAGAATCAACACTTCCAAGAGGCCCCGCATCATGTTCGTTTTGAAGGATTTCAACCCTACTAGAATCAACACTTCTGAGAAATCGCGCTTTAACCCTTCTAGAATCAACACTTCCAAAAAACAGGGGAGGGGGAGGGATGTGCCTCTTTTCCGGCCTGCTCTCTCGCTCCGAGCGCAGCCGGCCGACCAGCCGCATCGGCAAGGGAATTCCTCGCGTCCGCCGGATCTTATTCTCGCGGCGGACGCGTTGCCATTCAGGATGTGCGGAGATTTCTGCTACGACCCGACCGTTCAGTTCGTCTTTATCTTCACCACGAAATACTCAATCATCGTGGGGACCGCTTTGTACCAGTGCGGCGTCCCCGCGGGAATCACGATCACGTCTCCCTGCACGAGATCGTGGCTCACCCCGCCATCGATGCTCGCGCCGCCGACTTCATCCGGGTTCGTCGGCGAGGTCGTCTCGCCGACAATCGTGCCGCCGGTGACGAACGTAGCCTCGCCGGCCACCACGTAAAACACGTCGGTCTCCTTCTTGTGAAGCTCGACGTGTCCCGCTCCCGTGCGGTGCCCGCCGATCAGTCTGTAGTCGTAGTCCTGACCGGTCAGCAGCGTCGTGCCGTTCTGCAGCGCCGCCGTTACCTGCGCCGCCGGGTAATACAGCACGCCCAGCGCCTCAGCGGGTTTCGCCATATCGTCCGCCCTTCCGCCCGGCACGCGGGCGCGTGTTGTGTTCGGATTCGCCAGCGCGCAAATTCCCAGCGCCGCCACCAGCATTGCCCATCGCATCGATCGCATCTTTTCCTCCGCGTCCGTCGGTCATTTCCTCAATTCTCCGAGGCGCCTGCGCACCTATATCACAACTCCGCGCCAATATTCCGCGGAATCGGCATTTCCCCCAAAACCGCCCCGCCGTATTTATCTGCCCTTCCCGCTGGTGTACACTCCTTCCCCCGGATTGTCTGGGATCGATCTATGCTGAATCGCATCGTAGCCATTTTGCCCGCCGCCGGCTCTGGAACGCGCATGGGCGCCGACACGCCCAAGCAATTTCTCGAACTCGATGGCCTGCCGCTCGTGCAGTTCACGCTGCGGCGTTTGGCCCAGTGCGCGGACATCACCGAGTTTCTGATTCCCACGCGCGCCGAAGAAGCCGATGCGCTGCGCGTGCGCCTGGAACGCGAATCGATTGGCCGGCCGGTGCGCGTTCTGGCGGGCGGAAATTCCCGGCAGGATTCCGTCGCCGTCGCGCTGGCGGAAGTCCCGCGCGACGCCGAAATCATTCTGGTGCATGATGCCGTTCGTCCTCTCGTCAAACGCGAACAGATCGATCGCGTGATCGCCGAAGCGCGCGCGTGCGGCGCCGCGATTCTCGGTGTGCCCGCTCTCGACACGGTAAAGGAAGTGAAGCGCGCAAGTTTGCCTGGAGACGTCGCCCTGATCACCGCCACCATCCCGCGCGAGCGCGTCGTCTTGGCGCAGACGCCGCAGGCCTTTCACGCCACGTTGCTGATCGAAGCCTTCGCCCGCGCGCGCCAGGAGGGAATCACGGCTTCCGACGAAGCTGGTCTTGTCGAGCGCCTCGGCCACGATGTCCACGTCGTTCTCGGCTCGGAACGAAATTTGAAAATCACGCGCCCCGGCGATATGGAGCTCGCGCGCTTCTACCTCGATCAGGAGCGCGCGCCCCAGCGCTCCGCCGCGCGGGATAAATAAAAATGAATCGCGTCGGCATCGGATACGATTTGCATCGCCTGACCGAAGGCCGCGCGCTGATTCTCGGCGGCGTCACGGTTCCGTTCGAGAAAGGCGCCGTCTCTCATTCCGATGGCGACGTTCTGGCCCACGCCATCTGCGATGCGTTGCTCGGCGCCGCCGGCCTCGGCGACATCGGCACCCACTTTCCGGATTCCGATCCGAAGTGGAAAGGCGTATCGAGCCTGCGTTTTCTGGAACAGGTCGACAACCTTCTCGAAGAGCACGGTTGGAAGATCGACCACGTCGACGCCATCGTCATCGCCGAACGGCCCAAGCTGAATCCGCATTTTCCCGCCATGCGCCACACACTGGCTCAGGCGCTCGGCGTGGACATTGCGCGCATTCACCTCAAGGCCAAGACCAACGAAGGCGTCGATGCCGTCGGCCGCGGCGAAGCCATCGCCGCGCACGTCGTGGCCACGCTCGCACGTGCGGCCTGAGCGCGCTGCCGCTGCGCCCGCGGAGAACCGGTGGGCCGCCGCCGATGTGCGCGCGATTTTGATCCAGCGCGGCTGGCTCGCCGCCGCTCCTGGTTTCGGAGCCGCCGCCGACGCGCCGCAGACGGAATCGTGGATCGCTGACGCCGCCGCGTGGCTCGGTCCGCACGCCGCCGATCGCGCCGCGCTCGCGGAACTCCTGGGCCTCGTGTTCCGCTACGACGCGCGTGCGATCATCGCGTCGGCCGACGCGCACGCCGTGCTGCTGCGCGAAGGCGCGCGCGACGCGATCCGCGCGCTGGGTCTCGAAGTTCTGGCGGGGCCGGCGGTCGATTCCCAGCGCTTCGGCGAAATCGTCGCGGCCGTGAAGCAGCGCTCCGGCGCAAGTGGCCGCCCGTTGTTCCACGCGATTCGTTTGGCATTGGCGGGGCGCGCCGGTGAAGGCGAACTCGATCGCGTGATCTTGTTGCTCAGCACGGCCGCCGCCACGCCGGGTCTCGCGCCGGTGAAAATAGCGCGTGAAAGAATTCTTGAATTCTGCGCGGCGCTCGATTGAACGGCGCGCAAGAATTTATTCCGGAGTTTCTGTGGAGCGATTGACAGGAATTCACGCGGTGCGCGAGGCGCTCGAAGCGGGCCGCCCGCTCGATCGCGTGCTCGTGGCGCGCGGGCGCCACGGCGAACGGCTCGACGCGCTGGTGCAACTTGCGCGCCGCAACGGCGTGCCTGTGCGTTTTGAGGAGCGCGCGCAAGTGGATCGCGCCAGCGGCACGCGCGAGCATCAGGGCGTGGTGGCCTTCGCCGCCGCGAAGCCGCCGGCGACTCTCATCGACCTGCTGCGTCCCTCGGATGCCGGGCCGGGCTTGCTTGTGCTGCTCGACGGCGTGGAGGATCCGCACAATTTGGGCGCGGTGATTCGCACGTCGCTTGCGGCCGGCGCGCGCGGCGTGGTGATCGCCGAACGGCGCGCCGCGGGACTCACCGACGCCGTGGCGCGCGCCGCGGCCGGCGCGCTCGAGCATTTGCCCGTGGCGCGTGTGCCGAATCTGGCGCGCGCGATGGAAGATCTGAAGGAAGCGGGCTACTGGCTGGTGGGACTGGACGAGCGCAGCGAAAAAAATCTTACGGATTTGGATTTGACGGTTCCGACCGGAATTGTGCTGGGCGGTGAAGGCAAGGGGCTGCACGAATTGATTCGCACGCGATGCGATTTTTTGGCGTCCATTCCGACTTCCGGACCCGTGCGCACGCTGAATGTCTCCGTCGCCGCGGGAATCGCGTTGTTTGAAGCGGTGCGGCAACGCGCCAAGCGCGGTCAGGAGTCGTAGCGAAGCAAGGAGAAGACGTCGAGGCCGGGCAATTTCGCGCGGCCATTGAGGAATGTCAATTCGAGCGCGAAAGCCGCGCCAACCACTTCGCCGCCGAGCTTGCGCACCAGCGCCGCGGCTGCCGCGGCCGTGCCGCCGGTGGCCAGCAAGTCGTCGCTGATCAGCACGCGCTGGCCGGGCTTGATGGCGTCCTGGTGAATTTCGAGCGTGTCGGTGCCGTACTCGAGCTGGTAGGTGATGCTGACGGTTTTCCGCGGCAGCTTTTTCGGTTTGCGCACCGGCACGAATCCCGCGTTCAGGCGATACGCCAGAGCCGGCGCGAAGATGAAGCCGCGCGCTTCCACGCCGACCACAGCATCTACATGCGCGCCGTCGTAATGGCCGCAGAGTTGGTCGATCAGCATGTGCAGGCCGGGACCGTCTTGCAGTAGCGTTGTCAGATCGTAGAAAAGAATGCCCGGCTTGGGATAGTCCGGGACTTCGCGAATCAGTTTTTTCAGATCGTCCATGCGTTTGGCTCCCCTTGCAAAATTGGCCGATTTGACGGATCGCGCGGCGACGATTTCGATTTACGCGCCCGGTTCGATTGAAAACCAGTCGCGGTACTGCTCGAGGACTTCGGCATCGTGCGTCTCGACGCGTTCAACGCTCGATACAATTGGCCCGCGCGCAATCTCAGCGGCCAACGATTGAAGTTGCTCCTCGCCGCCCACCGCATAAACCTCGACGCGCCCATCCACCAGATTCCGCGCGTAGCCTCCGACGCCCAGAAGCGTGGCTTGCCGCCGCGCGAAGAAGCGGAATCCCACTCCCTGCACGATGCCGGAAATGTAGAACCGCTTGGCGTGAAGCTCCGATGGCACGGGCGGTGCGGCGCGTCGGCCGCAAGCGCGCGATTGTATCAGACCCGGGGCGGCCCGCGGTTGGGAATGCGTATCCGGCCGGGTTAAAATGCACTTCCGTGCGGCGCAACGGCCGAACTTCGGGGAACCGGGAGCCGGGGTGCCGCCCGCGGGCCGATTCACCGCGTTTTTCTCCGGATATCCACCTGACTTTTTCTCTCGTCATTATTTTCGTTTTTCTCATTCTGTCGGCGGGGAGTCTTGCGCGCGCGGCGCCGCAGAATGCATCGGCCGCGGACGATTTTTCCGGTGCGCGCATCGTCCAGGACCAGGGATGGCCGGAGCTCGAAGCGGACGGCAAACCGTTTTTCGTGCACGGCGCCGCGTTCGATTATTTTGGAGTGCCGCAGGATTTGTGGGCGCACTCGCTCGATCGCTACCGCGAAATGGGCATCAACACAATCGACCTGACGATTCCGTGGAACTGGCACGAGACGGCAGAAAATGAATTTGATTTTGACGGACACACGAATCCGCGGCGCGATCTTCGCGGACTGCTGCGCCTGATTGCGGATCGCGGATTCAGACTGATCGTGCATGTCGGGCCGCAGATGGCAGCGACGTGGCGGCTGGCGGGTTATCCGGAATGGCTGGTGCGCGCGCCCGAATACGGCATGACGGCGGAACAACTTGCCGACGGCGCGGAGCCGCCGATGTCGGAGGAATTTCATCGCGACGCGGATGCGGCCGCGGGCGCGTGGCTTGCGCAGCAGAGTTTCGTGCGCGCGAGAGACATGTGGATTGCCGCACTGGCGCACGAATTGGCGCCTTACGATTCGCACAACAAAATTTCCATCCATCCGCCGGATGCGTGGGGAGCGAGCGCGGCGAAAGATGCGAGCGGCCCGCTGCTCTTTGTGGTTGTTGGCGATGGTTTGGAAAATGGCACAGCGCCGGATTCAGGTGAGGCGAATTTTTCGCGCTACGCAAGCGAGATTTGCGCGGAGGCCGCCGCCGGCGGATTGGATGCGCGGTGCCTTGTGTTGCGCGGCGATTTACCGGCATCGGGACTTTCTGTGCCCGCGGCGCGGTCTGCGGGGGCGGGTTTTGCGGGGCAATGGATATTTTCGCCGCCGGCAGCGGGCGCGGAGAGCGCGGTTCCGGCGGGAGCGACGCTTGGCTCCGCGGACGCAGATACGTTGGCTGTGCTTGCAGACACGCTGAGAGAGCAATCGAATTTTCCGGCGCTGATCGCGGCATTTCACGCGGGTGGCGATCCGGCAAGCGATGAGGATTCGCCGGCGAAAGTGGCGGCTTCGGCGACGATTGTCGGCACGCGATTAATGCTGGGGCGCGGGATCGGCGGCATAGTGTATGCGCCGCTGCAGGATTCGCTGACGCCCGCGGGATACGAAACGCCGGGAACCAATCGATATTTGAATCGCGATGTGGCGCTCGATATGGAGGGCAATCCGCGGGCGCAGGCGGCGGCGGTGGAGCGCAACGGAAAACTTGTGAAGGCGTGGGGTGAGCGGCTGGCATCGGCTAACCTGCGGGCCGATCTTGGCGTCGTGGATCTTCGCGCGGAAGTCGAGCGCGACGGAACGCGCTATGTCGGCGCAGAGCGCGTGCTGGAGCAGGTAATGCGCGTGGCGGAAATGGCGGGGCGCACGCCCGAGGTGGTGGATCCGGCTGCGCAGTCCGTCGACCGGCTATTGCGCGATCCGGTTCTGATGCTGGTCGCGCCGAAGACGGGATCGGCCGGCGAGCTGATGTTGCCGGCGAGCGCGCAGCAGGCATTGGTTGAGTACGTGCGGCGTGGCGGAACGCTGATTGTGGAATCTGTCGCGCCAACGATGCAGGGGCTTTCCACTTTGTGGAAGGGTTCGGAATCCGAGTTTGACTCGGAAAAGGGCTCGGCTGCGACCCGGCGTGCGTACGGTGATGGAGCCACGATCGAATGGGCGCGCGATTTTTATTCGTGGGTTGAGCCGAACGAGACGGCCGGCGAAGCGCGCGCGCACCCGGAGGCCGAAGACGCGATCCGGGAATTGAGCCGGCTGCTCGACGCCGCCGGCGCTTCAGGCTCGATCCATCGGAGCGATGCCGCGGAGCCGGACGATTCACTTGTTTTGAGCGAACTGGTGGGGCGCGAAGCAAGCGGGCCGATTGAGACGCTGGGCGCGCGCTGCGTTGCGCGGCCACTGTGCGCCGCGGGATTGTTGAGCGCGACGAACCTCGACACGACGCGGGCCGCGGAAGCGGATTTGGATGTTTTGGCGCCGGCGGGGACGGCCGTGGGAATGAATCGGGACACGCTCCGCGTGCACGTGACGGTTCCGCCAGGTGAATCGCTGCTGCTGCCCTTGCACGCTCCTTTGTGCAGCGAGGCGGCGCCGGATGAGCGATGCTCGGATGAAATCATTACAGCCGGCGCGGAATTGCTGGGCGCGGAACGCGAAAAAAACGTGCTCGAGCTGACGTTCTACGCGCCAGTGAGCGCAAGGGTGGAGATGCGATTGGAAAGCGAGCCCGCCAGGGTGGAACTCGATGACAACAGCGTGGACGGTCAGTGGTCGAAGCCGATTCACGTGTTTGAAGTGAAGCTGCTGCGTGGCGCGGCGCCGGATTATCTTCGCGAGCTAAAGATTTATCTGCGATACACACCGCACGTGGCGGAAAAAACGGCCGCCGCCAAACATCCGCCGAGCGCTTTCGATGTATCGGTGCTGAACGCCGCGCGTCTGCCGCTGGGGCAGGGGCCGGCGCTGGGAAGCGTGCCACCGGTGGTTTTCTTGCCTCGCGATTTCGAGAAAGAGGAGAAAGACGAACGGCTGGTTCTGCGGACGAACAATCGGGGCGAAGGCGCCGTGAATTTTGAGGCGCGGCTTACGGGACCGCTCACGGGGGCCGAATCGGTGCGCGTGAATTCCGGCGGCACGCTTTTCACCAGCATGAAGGCTGTGGCCGACCCGGCGTCGCCTCCGGTATGGCCGCCGGATGGACATCTGCCGGGCGAGCTGACTTTGACGGCGGGGCAGCAGACACTGCGGATTCCGCTGGCGTTTCAAGCTGTGGATTCGGACGGAACATTTCATTACACATACGATTTCGAGCGCGACGGATCGCCGGAATGGGCGCTAGGCGATGACGCGCTGCGATTGTTTCTATCTCCGCGCGACGGCGGAAGGATGCTGGCGCTGGTCTCGGGAAGCTCGGGCGAAAATTTCACGACTACCGTCGGCGCGCTGCGGGATTGGTTTGTTGAGGGCCGCGATACCGAGCCGCGGGATTTCACATTCAACCGCGCGTACAGCGCGGAGTGGATCGATGCGGAGCCGCAGGCCGCGCCGGACGCGATTTCGTTGCCCGGTGTGCGGATGAGGTATGAGGCGCCGGAGGCAGGACCGGACGGCGCGACGATCGAAAAAACGGTTCGGCTGATCGCGCCCGCGACGGTCGAGGTGCGCTACCGCGTGTCTCTGAATGCGGGAAGCGGAATTTCCGTTTCGAGCGATTCGCTGGAATTTGTGACGGCGTCGTCGCTGGCGGCGGAGAGCGGCGAGGACAGCGCGACCGAATTTTGCTGGATTGCGCCGGGAGCGAAATCGGACGCGGCATGCGAGCGGTTCGTTCCGCTGGGCGCGCCGCTTGAGGCGCCGGCGGGCGTGAGCGAGCTTGAGATTCGCACGCCGGGGCATGCGGCGCTGGACTTTGAGTGGACATCGGGCGCGGTGACGCTGGTGATGAAGACGGATGCGGTGCTGGTGGAGGTCGCGGTGCCGCTGGCCGACGGTCTGCCGGCGGAAACGGCGCTGCGGTACACTGTGGGGCCGGTGCAGTAAAACGTGATTGAGAGACTGAAAATCGCGCCCCCAGCGGCTGAAGCCGCACGGCTTTTGGATCGGTTACGGCACGGCTGAAGCCGTGCCCTGACGCAAAGCGCTTTTATCGCGAGGGCTCTGCAGCGGCGGTGCGAAACCCGCCGGGCGCAGGAAGCAAAAGCGCAGTATGCGGCATCGGAATCTATATGTGGGTGGCGCGCTCCGCTCCGTTCGACGGGCGCGCGGCTTCGGAGGGGAACTCCATCGATGAAGAATTTATTCGCGATAATCGTTCTGCTGGCGGCGGCCGCGGCGGCGTGCCCGAATCTTGCGGCGCAGGGCAATCCGACGGGGCCAATGACGTCGCCGCCGCCCAGCGGCACCGTACGCATACCTGCGCATTCGACGCCGGGGGCGACTCCGATCCCTCCGGACGAAATCATCAAACGATTTGCGGCGAAGGAAGATATTTTTGCGCGGGCCAGCGCGGGCTATGGATATCGCAAGACGATCGTCGTTCAGGAAATTGGGGACGACGGGAAACCGATGGGGCAGGTGCAGGTGGTCACCGCTCCGTTTTATGGAGCGGACGGGAAGCGGTACGAGCGCGTGGTGGACGCGCCGGCGGGAGGGCCTTCGAGCGCGGCGAATCCGGATGCGACGCCGGGTCCGCCGGCCAGCGCCGGGGATTTGCACGTTCTGCATTTCGAGCCGGAAGACGTGCTGGCGCTGGCGTTGATACCGCAATTCCCCTTCACCACGGATCAGCTTGCGAAATACACCATAACGTATCAGGGCATGCAGCAAGTGGATGAGCTGAACACGTACGTGTTTTCGATGGAACCGAAACAGGTGGAGCGGATGCACGCATACTTTTCGGGAGTGGTGTGGGTGGACGATCAGGAACTGGCGATTGTGAAAAGCTACGGCAAGTGGGTGACGGAACTCGGAGACGTGAAGACTCCGCAATTGCCGTTCGTGACGTTTGAAACCTACCGGCAACCGGTGGGCGAGGACTGGTTTCCCGCGTATGCGCGCTCGGACGATGAAGTGGATACGAAGGACGCGATCATTCCGATTCGCGTGATCATACGGTGGACGGATTATCAGCCGGTGGCGGCGCCTCCGGTGGCGGCGAGCGGCGGCAACGCGACGGCGCACTGAAACCCGGTGAAGAAAATCAAGAACCGCACCCTTAAAAGCGAAGGGTGCGGCACCCACGGCCGGAGAAAGCCCACGCTGCGCAACAGCGGGGCGATTGAAAAATCGACAGCTACAGCTTTAGACGGCGAAGCAGGGCGGGCAATTCGTCGATGGAATCGATGCTCGCGTCGGGACGCGAGGCTTTTAGGCGCGCGGGCACCGGAGAAGTGCCGATGACGGCGATGGAAAAGACGCCGGCGTTGCGGGCCATTTCGATGTCTTGCGGCGCGTCGCCGACATAAACGCATTCGCCGCATTCGAGCGCGAGGCGGCGCAGGGCGAGGCGCAGCGGCGCGGGATGCGGTTTTTTGCGCGGCGTGTCTTCGCTGAAGACGCGGACGGCGAACGCGCGCGCGAGATCGAATTCGACGAGCTGACGGCGGACACGCGCGCGGCCTCCGCCAGTGACGAGGCCGAGACGATAGCGGCGCGCAAGGGCGGCGAGCGCACGGCGCGTTCCGGAGTAAGGACGGGCGTCCTGATAGCGGTAGGCGCGGCGCCAGAGATAATCGGCGCGTTTCCACTGCGCGCGCGGAATTCGCGCGGCGCGGTAGACGTTGTACCAATTCGGAGAGTAGTGGCGTTCGAGTTCCGCGAGTCCCCAGCCGATGTTGAGCGCGCGAAACATTTCAAGGTAGGCGCGAGCATCGGCCTGATAGGAATCGACGAGCGTGCCATCCCAATCGAGAAGCACGGCGCGAAGGCGGGGAGCGGCGGCGAGCATCAGAACTACGATGCTATCGCAATTGTGGCGGCGCGAAAAATGAGCCGCGCGCGAAACCCGGAGGGCTGCGCCGCGCGCTTATGCGTTGTGAAAGCGCGGCGGAAGAGGATCGTTGCGCTGGAATGTAATGTCGTCAAAGATCGCGGCGAGGCCGTGCCATCCGTTGGCGCGCGGAGCCTCGGCGCGCACGATGTGCGCTTCCGTGATCATTTGAACGCTGCCGCGCTGGTGCGGCCGGTCCACGAGGGCGACTTCGATTTCGATGGGCGTGCCGGGTTCGATGCGCTCGGGGCAAAGAAAAAATACGCCGCTGGAGCTGATATCGCGCGTGGAGAGGCGCACGGCGGCGGGCTGGCGTTGCCCCGCGACGCGCGTGACTTTGAGCGGCAGGCGAAGGTGGGCGCGCGCGTAGGTGCGGCGCTCATTGGGCACGCCGACGGTGTGCGTGGGAACGCGCCGAATGCCACGAGGCCGGGCGCGCTCGATCCACTGCGGAACTTCAGGCGTGTTCGTGGTGCTGGACGCGCGCAAACCGGCGTCCGCGGCTTTGGAATCGCCGGAAGATCTCTTGACGTCAGACAAAGATGTCTGGATTCGAGCAGTGCGCATAGACTTCTCCCCCAGTCAGCGTTTCTGGCACCGCTCGCGGGACACTATCCGCCAGCGGAGCAGGCGGGTCAAAGGAGGATTGGCGCGGGCGTGTCCTAAGGGCTACTGCGCGGCGCAATCCAGTTTGAGCGCTAGAATCGGATAGAATCGCGAACGATTCCCGGGCAGACTGCCGGGCAGCGGAAAGGTCCGCGAAACTTGAAGCAAATCTCCAGCACGCGCGGCGGGAACGGGCGAATTTTGAGGCGCGATCGGCGGCGTTATTGGAACGCGGTAACGAAACGCGACGCGCGATTCGACGGCGCATTCGTGTACGCGGTGCGCTCGACGCGAATTTATTGCCGGCCGGGCTGCGCTTCGCGGAGGCCGCGGCGCGCGGTGGTGGAATTTTTCGCCACATCCGAAATGGCCGAGCGCGCTGGATTTCGGGCGTGCCGGCGGTGCAAACCGAATTTGCGCGATGCGGCATACGCGAAGGTCGCAGCGGAATCTAGCGGCGCGCTGATTCAACTTGTGTGCCGGGAACTCGAGGCCAATTCGGAGAATGGAATTCGCATCGGCGCGCTGGCGGCGCGCGTGGGGCTGGCGCCGCATCAACTTGCGCGAAGATTTCGCCGCGCGCTGGGAATCACGCCGCGGCAATATGCGGATGCGGCGCGGCTGGGGCGATTGAAGCGCGGGCTGCGCGCGGGAGGCAACACTGTGACGTCAGCACTCTATGAGGCCGGGTACGGATCGTCGAGCCGTCTCTACGAGCAATCGAACGCGCAGCTCGGTATGACGCCGGCGGCATATCGCCGCGGCGGGCGCGGAATGGAGATCACTTACACGGTGACGGATTCGCGTTTGGGCCGCGTGCTGGTGGGCACGACGCCGCGCGGGATTTCCGCGGTTTATCTGGGCGATCGCGACGCGCCGCTTGCGAGCGCGCTGCGGAAGGAATATCCGCGGGCGGCGATCCGGCCGGGCGGGCGCGAGGCGCAAAAGTGGGTGCGCGCGATCGTGCGCTATCTGGACGGAGGCGCGCGGGGACTGGATTTGCCGCTCGATGTGCAGGCGACGGCGTTCCAGCGGCGCGTGTGGGAGACGCTGCGGCGCATTCCGAGCGGGACGACGCAAATCTACGGAGAAATTGCGCGCGCGATGGGGCGGCCGAAGGCGGCGCGGGCGGTGGCTCGCGCGTGCGCGACGAATCCGGTTTCGCTGGTGATTCCGTGCCATCGCGTGGTTCGCGGCGATGGCGGGATGGGCGGGTATCGCTGGGGAATCGAGCGAAAGAAA
>Ga0182015_10001804_pt1 | contig 27305 bp, 33 predicted proteins | sample 712P3MmetaG_FD_120478 | JGI IMG/M metagenome (GOLD analysis project Ga0182015, IMG submission 120478) | Permafrost microbial communities from Stordalen Mire, Sweden - 712P3M metaG | ecosystem: Environmental > Terrestrial > Soil > Wetlands > Permafrost | place: Sweden: Stordalen | collected...
ACTGATCACGGCCAAAGGAAATGTCAGCGGCGACACTTGGACTTGGATAACCGAGACGATGATGCAAGGTAAGCCGATGAAGACGCGCTTGACCGAGAATGAAGTTTCCAAGACGCAATACACACTCAAATATGAATCGTCCGCAGATGGCGGCAACACGTGGACATCCGATCTGGAATCGACGTTTACGAAGGTGACGGCTGCTGCTCCGGCGGCGAAGTAAGAATTCGCTTTAAGGAACAAACTGTGGAAACCCTGGTGTAAATCAAGCGCCTTATTTTCCTCGCTCCCAATGCCAAGCTACAGCGCGGGCAATACAGGGTGCGGGTTCACGGTCAGCGGCTACTTAATTAGCTATCCGTGATTCAACGCACGGCCAATTTCGGTGCTCCGGCAATGGGAGGGTGTGACCTCCCTGCCGAGGTGAAGGGGTAGTAGAAGGAAAGCCGGATGGGGCTGGCGGGTGCCGGGGGTAGAAGGATTACGTACGGGTCTTGGTGACCTCAACCCCGGTGGGTGCCGGGGGCGTCGCATGCGGTTCGAACGAGCACAAGAACTCGCAAACCAAAACTTGTTCACAGATAACCAGCTACCAGACGCACCGAGAACTCGGCAGGAGTCAGAGTCTTGATTCCCATGCATGGAGGAGACTATGAAGAGCCAGCGGATACCCACAACCCTCTCTTTTGAAACCGGGCGGAAGGTTCGCGGTTTCCGATGTGGTGACGCGCGGCGAGATGCTGCCTGAGATTCGCAAGAGCGTGCTGCTCTGGGTTGGTTGCATCGCGGGGGCACTGGAGGAGAACGAGTATCGCAATAAATTGACAGTGGCGGGATTCGGGGGTGTAGAAGTCGAACCAACCCGAATCTATAAAGTCGAGGATGCGCGTGCATTTCTTTCCGGGCAGGGTCTGGATGTGGATGCCATCGCCCCGCAGGTGGACGGCAAATTTCTGAGTGCGTTCATTCGCGCTGTGAAGCCTTCGGGGGCCACAGAGAGATCATGTTGCGGTCCCACTTGTTGCAACTAGGTTGAAATTATGCCGGACCACTACAACGTCTTATTCCTCTGCACGGGAAATTCCGCACGGTCCATCATGGCGGAAGCCATCCTCAACGGCAGGCACAACCCGCACTTCACCGCCTACAGCGCGGGCAGTTTTCCATCCGGTACGGTACGACCAGAAGCCCTTCACCAGCTAACACTGGCTGGTCTGTCAATCGAATGCGCTCGCAGCAAAAGTTGGGTGGAGTTCGCCAGACCCGATGCACCAAAGATGAACTTCGTATTCACGGTCTGCGACAACGCCGCAAAGGAAGTCTGCCCGACCTGGCCCGGACAACCCATGACAGCGCACTGGAGAATTGCGGACCCAGTTTCCGTTGTTGGCTCACCCGCGGAAGTAGAACGTGCGTTTCGAGACGCCTTCGTCACGTTGGGGCGACGAATCAACTTGTTCCTAAGCCTGCCGCTCTCTAGTCTAGATACGCTCGCCATCAAGACCGAGATCGACCGCATCGGGAAGCAATGACCGCTTCACTCCCGTCCACGTGCCCCCACAGGCAGGATAACTTCCGAGTTGCCCGTCCTCCAGAAGCTTGTCGATTCGCCTCCGACGAGGCCCACTATGTCATACGCAATTGATGATTTCGGATGTCACCCCATTTCGGATACGGCTTGTCTCCGGCTCCCATTTGAGTGATTATTATTTTCATGGACGACGCCTCTGAACCAGTTTCGGCCTCCAAACCCAGCCCGAACTCACCACTGGTAGGATTTTCCGTTTTCGGACCAAGGGAAGGATTTAGTCCCCAAATTAGTATTCTCGTCTCGCAGCTTGACTGGATGCGCCGGGTAGTACTGAGTCGACTTCAGAATCTGACGCAAGAAGACCTCGACTGGCTCCCCCGCCCGGACGGCAACACGATCGGCGCGCTCCTGCTTCATCTCGCCGCCAGCGAGACGTACTATCAAATCCACACCTTCGACGGTCTGCCTTGGGCCAATACCTCGCAAGAGATCAAGAAGCGCTGGGGACCAGCGATGAAGCTTGGCGACCTTGGGCGAAAGCGCGTGAAGGGACACGATCTCCCGTTCTATGTCGATGTGCTGAAAGAGGTGCGTGAACGCACTTTAGCCGAACTCAGAAAGCGAGATGATCACTGGCTCATGACTGTCGATGAGAATTGGTTCTGGGGGCCAACCAATAACCTTTGCAAATGGTTCCATATCTGCGAGCACGAGTCACATCACCTCGGACAGATTGATCTACACATCAAGTCCATCAAGGCTTCGGGAGTGAGTGAGGGATCCGGATCGAATAATTAACTTCTGAGCGGTCGGCAACTCGGAAGTTATCCAGAAACGCTAGCGCTTAATCGGACGCGCGTTTTTGCGAATACGTGAAGGCAGGCAGGCTGCTCTGCGCGCGTTCGATTAAGCCGTTTGAACGTAGCCGCTGGCGGTTGCGGCGGATGCGGGCTAGTGGACCCGGTCTAACGGCTATGGGAATTCAATCTTTTCGCTCACCTGTAAGCAACGCGCCTTTGCTGTGCAACTCCTTCCGGAGATTCATCACCGCTTCGCCGGGCGCGCCATCCCCACCCGGTCGAGCACTTCTCGCATGCGCCTTCTGCGTTCGTTCATGGCCATATTGCGATTCGCGAGTGGCAGCTCGATATTTTGGAACACGGTGAGGTCTATGGGGAAGCAACAAGATTTACATTCCGGTAGGTGTTGTCAAACGGAAGCTTCGCGTCAGGATTCACCAAGGCGAGTGCAGTAGAAACCGTAGGGGATAGCCTGGCAAAATGGGCTGCTCCGTAGTAGTGTGAAATTTGGGTGACTCCCGTGGAGCGAAGGGAGCAGGGTGCCATCTCGTCGAACTTAGAAGGTCGAAAGGATAAGAAGAAAATGAGAACGAGCAAAAAGGGTCGCACTAAGCCTGCCGTCCTTATTTGTCTCGTCGCGCTATGCTTCTTCTCAACTCCAGCAGCGGCCCAAAAGCGATTTCAGGTGTTGCATAAGCATGTTCGCTCTGCCGTTACCAACGGCCAAGCCGCACGTGTCGGTCCGATGGTAAAGAGTCAACGCATGGCGCTCGCGATCATTTTGCCACTCCGCAATCAAGGCGAACTGACGAACTTATTGAAACGGCTTAATGACCCATCCAGTCCCAATTACCGGCATTTTCTTACTGTGGCGCAGTTCACACAACAGTTTGGCCCCACGAAGCAGGATTACCAGGCGGTGGTGAAGTTCGCCAGATCTAAAGGTTTCAGCGTGACCGATACACCTGCGAATCGCCTGCTGGTGCATATCAATGGCACCGTGTCACAGATCAACAAAGCTTTCCATGTGGCGATGACGACCTATAGCCATCCAACGGAGAACCGTACTTTCTATTCCCCGGACCGTGAGCCCTCACTCGACCTGAGCGTCTCGGTGACGCACATTGCGGGGCTGAATAATTTCTCCTTACCACGTCCGAAGTTCAAACGGGCCCCAGCGAACTTTCGCCGCAACAGCACTGGCTCGGGGCCGAGTGGTGCGTATCTTGGTAGCGACATGCGTGCAGCCTACTACGGTGGCACCGCTCTCACAGGCAGTGGCCAGGCGGTGGGGCTGTTGGAGTTCGACGGCTACAACATGAGCGATGTAACCGCGAGCTTTGCAGGACAGGGCAATAGCGTTCCCATTCACAACGTGCTGCTCGACGGCGCCAACGCCGGCTCAGACGGTGATGATGGAGAACAGGTTCTGGATATCGTGCAGGCGGCGTCCATGGCTCCCGGGATGAGCCAAATCCGCGTATATATCGCTCCAGGCACCTCGCAAATCGGTGTCGGCGACGTCGACATATTCAATGAGATGGCCACCGAAAATATCGCCAAGCAACTAAGCTGCTCGTGGGGATGGAATCCGGATGACACTGCGCAGCTCGATCCCATATTCCAGGAATTTGCGGCGCAAGGCCAGAATCTTTTCGTGGCATCTGGAGACGCGGGAGCATACACGGGGTCGAACTCTACAGACAGTAGCTATCCGGCGGAATCCGTTTACGTGGTGGCCGTTGGCGGAACGGATTTGACCACGAATGGCGCGGGCGGTCCTTGGCAATCAGAAACGGCGTGGCTCGACAGCGGCGGTGGCCCTGCCGACGATGGCTTCGCGATTCCTAGTTGGCAGCTCGGCGTTGCCAATTCCTCCAACCACGCTTCCACGACTATACGCAATGTTCCGGACGTGGCTGCGGAGGCAAATACTGACAATTATCTCTGCGACCAAGGATCCTGCACAGCAGACTATGGCGGCACGAGCTTTGCCGCGCCGCGATGGGCCGGCTTTCTTGCGCTCGTCAATCAACAAGCGGTGGCAAACGGGAGCTCAACTTTGGGGTTCATTAACCCAACTATTTACTCGATTGGTCGGGGTGCCAGCTACCGAAAGGACTTCCACGACATCACCAGCGGCAGCAATGGAACGTATTCGGCAGTGCCGGGCTACGACTTGGTCACTGGCTGGGGCAGTCCGAATGGCACTGGCCTGATCAACGCTCTAGCTCCGTAAACGGTCGTGGTGGTGTGGACATACGCACACCATTATTAAGGTAGAAGCGCGCATGCAGATTGAAAAGAAATATGGGAACGGCCCGTGAATACTTTCCTTCTGTCCAGCCCGTTAGTTCTCGTGTTCGCAGGGTTGCTCCCAAACAATCCTGCAGCCGCTCAGCAGGCAATCACGCCAGAGAATCACCAGGGCACGGCGACGGCGGAACAGGAAACGGGCGTTAAAGGTATTCTGGCTACCGTAACCCAATCGCGCTCTACCAACACCCTTGGATATAGAATTGTGATCTACGATGATGGCAGCGCCATAGCAGAAATTGGTGGCGCCATCTCTGCCCTTCGTACCGAGCCAGCGCGATCGCAACAGTTTCCTCCTGGAGCGATCGATACAAAGACCCTACGGCGCCTGCTTACAGAAATTGGGGATGTCAGCAAGATCCCGACCGGAGGATGTGCGAAATCGGCCTCCTTTGGAACGCGCACTCAGATTACGTATGGGAGCAAGACTAGTGGAGATCTGCAATGCATCCGACAGCAAGCACCAGACGGTGATCAGGCGCCACTGCAAGCATCTGAAGACTTAGGCAGATTCGTGCAGAAGACCTTGGGCCAATTGAAGATTAACGACAGGCGTATCGGCTCGAACCAGTAGAATCGACGAAGCCGATCAGACTCCCGCCGCCATTCTTGACAGCAAGGCGACCAGCCGAAAGCAAGAACGCGCGATACTCGCTACAACCATTTCCTCGACATGCTGACCGGGTGTAGAGCCGGGCAACTGAGTAATGGCTCTCGCACCCAACACAGGTTGTCTGGCGCAGAAAGCTCGCGGTGTCCCCTATTGACTAAAAGTAAGGTTCCAGTGGCCTATCTAACCAAAGTTGGGCAACTAAATCAGTTGTGCGATGGATGCTGAGTGGTGACGTGCGAAAAATATTGCGGCGGTCGGAATTCAATGGTGACGTCCTGTTGAGCCTGGACGGGCTTTTTGTTCAAGAGAGTGGGCTGGTAGCGCCACAGGCGAATGGCGCTCTTGGCGGCAGGAAGAAGAGAGGTCGAGCCGCTCACGAGCTTTATATCCAGCACTTGGCCGAGTTTTCCGATGGTGGTGCGGACCTTTACGGTTTCCGACGATCCATATCGATCCCCGGGCCTTGGAAAGATAGGCCAAACGAAAGAGACAAGATCACCGGCTTGCAATCGAGCGGGTTTATGAGCCGGTGCAGGTCGGGGCTCAGGAGGAACAAGAACAGAAAGTTGCGAGGTCATCGCATAAGAAGAGGAGGCGGCGATCGGTTTTTCCGGGAGAGTCAGCCTGAACGGTTTGCTGCCGTCGCCTGGGCCAGTGACAAGGATTGTCGAAGGCGATGACAGGTGCAGCGCTGCGCGCGTCGCAAGCGCTACTCTACGTTGGGCCGAATTTGGCGGCGCGCCACTTATCGGGGAGACAGCCCTGAGTGAATGTGAGGGTTGGGAATTCGCGGGTGGCGGGGCGTTTCGCGCGATTAGCCCGGCCGAGCCCTTGCGCTCAGGACTAGCTTCGGGATTATCGGAATCAGTGACAGATCGGGTCGCTCTTGCTGAGGATGGTCCGACCAGCCTCACGCCGGTAGCTAAATCCTCGGGTGGTCCATGGAGAGATTGAGCGGATGGGCTTTCTGAGGGCGATCCTGCCGTCGCGGGCGCCGGCGGATTTACTGCAGGCGTAGCGAAGTTATTTGCGGCCGGCGGAGTGGAGGTTCGCGAAGCGGTCTCGCCCGGGCGATCCGGCAGCGGCGGTGACGTGGCAGCAATCGGTATTGATTCCTGAGGGTTCCGGAAGTGCTTCCCGAGCGAGACGCGCCCCACTGTGAGCGCAACGGCGAGACTGATCACCGCGAACAAAAACACTGCTGCGGCGACCTGAAATCCGGATATTTCAAGAACATATGAGCGTGAGGACGAATTCTCGATGCGATGCGCTGACGATGCGGCTTTGCTTGTTCGAGCTTGCGGTGCAAAACCGGCGACTCGAGCGTGGTAGCACACTTTTTCCCTGAGATCTTCGACAAACAATGGCCGGTCCGCACCCAGAACCTCAGACGTCACGATCGTCGAGGCTTGAGACACAGTGTGGGCAATCAGTTCGGGCGAGCAAGGTTGGTCTTGCTCAGAGAAAACACTCTCAATTGATTTTTCTGGCACGATTTCGAGGGTTTCAGATCTTGCGCTCTCAACTGGCCCGGGGGTTCCTGCAAGTTCCGGGGTTGGCTCTTCGGACGTGATCCAATTTGAGATTTGCTCACGGGCGTCGGCGCTGAGGCCAATAAATTGGATGCCTGCGCTTTTTTTCGTTTCCGCTAACCACACAATCCGCGCGGGGATTTCGATGCTCTGCCCTGAGTTGGGCAATTGAAAGCAAATGCGGGGGAGAAGGTCGTCTGCAACAAGCGGGACGGCGGCAGTAACGGCCATGCCCGTCTCGCTTATATTGAGGACGAGACCGCCATTGTTATCGCCGAGCTCGACGTACGCGATGGCAGGAGTTTTGCGTTTCTGAAACCGACGGTCGCGAGTGGGATGAATCGGCACAACCGGCACATGGCGTTCAGTGTCGGTGGCGGGTACTTGCACTTTTGCCGATACGTCCGCTCCCTGCTGCGTCCTATTTCGCTGCGCGATTTCTATGAGGGTTGCCAGTCTGCCGCCCGCCTTCGAAAGTGCGTCAAAGACGTACGCAACATTCTTCGGGTTGAATTGAAGCTGCCGAGCAGTAAGGGTCAGCCGGATGCTGTCGGCGATTTCATCTTGCTGGCTTTCGGAAAGATACTGCTCCAGGCCAGAATAGAGTGCGCCGTTCTCGTAATTCTGTCGCCACTCAAGAATGGCCTGGAGACGACGAGTGGCGTCCTTCTCCAATTCCTGTTCCGGCGGTTCTGTTGCGGCACATTCGGCGAACACTTGTGCTTCACCGTGGGGTAATGCCATGGTTATGTCGGTCAACGCGCCACGCCGTTCCTCAACTTTGTTGGACAGTAAAGATGTTTTGCGGCAGATCCACTCTCCGCGTGTCTTGTCGAAGTCAATCGCGGCGCGATACTCGTCTGTTTCAAACTTGAATACCGGCAACGGCTTGAGGGGTGGCCACCTACCGGCCAAGAGTAATTTCATCTCGGCCTGTTGAACTGAAGACGCGAATCCAGCAATGTTGGGCCAAGCTTGTTCGTGTCCGTGCAATTTCATGATTCGGCCCGAAGCCGGCAGAGCAGTTCTTCGCAGGCCAGAAAGACTTTCTGAAGATCCGTGCTGTCGCATTTAGGGCAGGGCACGTCCATCTCGTTCACCCCTCGCAGCTTCACTTGAGTGTGGGAAGAATCCTTTCTGAATCAACCTCCTGCGTCCGCAGTCGCAACTTTCCTGAGTGTAGTTAATCCTGAACCCCGTCCGGTGGGATTAGTTGCTTGCCTTCGACGAGACCTGGTCCAGACCATTTTCTGAGCGTGCCTCGGCATGACAAAGAAGGATGCAGCGATGGGGAATGGAGCTGTTAGCGCGTGACTTGGCCCGTGTCGAATTGAAATCGGGAAGGCCAAATCCGCTTCCAACTGCGTCCAAAACCACGCATTTTATAGGTCATTTTTCGGGGATGGAGCCAGTAAAGCCAACTGCATCAACAGGCTTTATGGAACGGGCGATGGGAGTCGAACGCAAAAGCGCCATTGAAAACACGTAAGTTACTGATTTTCTTAGAAGCTAAAACGGTCAAAACGGCTCAAACTGCAGCACCAAGTACAATTTTCGGGCTCAGAAACCACAAAACTTTCTCAATATCCCGACCCGATTTGCGCGGATTTTGCGTCATCCGAAATCATCGGTACGACGGCCGGAACCTTGTGACTCTCCAGGTAGGAATACAAGCCAAGCATGGCCACCAAAAACAACGCAACGTAGGCAGCCCGACCAAAATATATGCTCACAGATTTCTTCACGGCGAAAGGGTATCACAGGACCGTGTTCCCGTGGGAGTTCTGTCTCGCTTCGCGGATTTGAATCAGCTTGGCCCAGCTCCGAGCGCCAGTTCACGAATCTTTGGGATCAGATCCGCATAAAGACGCATCTTGTCCAGGAAGGCTGCAGCACCAGCTTCTTTTGCTTTTGGTTCTCCGTCCTCGGGTCCGCAAGCGGAAATCGCTACCGTCTGGGATCCGAAACCTTTTAATTCTTGGGCGCCCGTTTCAGATTCCTCAATCATATGCAGGTCCACTCCACAAGACCCCTTGACAAGCCTATTACCAAGTATGAGGATCGCGTTCTAACACTGATGTTAGGAGCGGGCGATGAACCGGATTTGCGCCCAGTGCAAAGACCAGAACAACGCCGTTACGGTAGATAACGGAATTTCAGCACCCGACGCTGACGGCAATATCGTTACCTTGCACGACGACTGCACCGACGAGTGGATCCTGAAGCAAGTTAAGCGGCCTTCCTCAAGCCCAGCCCCGATTCCTTCGCTTTGAATCGGGCATCGGACTGGGCTTCCGCGACGGACTCTATCGTGTCAGGGCAAAGCGGGAGTGCATATTGCAGCAATTGCTTGTCGCATCTATGATTTGTCCTGCCGGCTTTCCAAGCCGGGTTCAAGGAAAACGCTATGCACACTCATGCCAGAAACAGGTTCCTAGCAATCTTTTCACTTTTTCTCGTTTCATGCGCCGCCAAGAAGGCTCCAGAGCACATCACGGTTATAGCGCCGGAGGGTTTCGGAGGAATGATAAAACTTTCGGCTTGCGACTCGAAAGCCTCGTCGGACAACGTTATTGTAGACACTTCGGGGCACGGCAACACTTCAGTCTGCTCCGCGTCCCCTGACCTGAAACTAATCGCAGTTCGAGGAAAGCAATCAATCGAGGTTCCTGCCAAAATCGAGAGAACTGGGGACAACTTCGTCATAGCGATAAGCGCTCAAGTGCCTTCAAACTGAGCGTTGCAGTTCGTTAGCCAGCGTGTTGACTGGCGGCACGAGTGTTCATTACACGTTCGGCGATTTGGCTTAGCTTGGCGTCTGCTTTCTTCTCCTCTTCCAAAGTTTCTTCGAGCGGCGCGGTTATCGCTTGGAGACCCAGGCTGCGAGCAAACGATACCAGCGTGCCGTACATCGCGATCTCGTAATGTTCAACTTGATTGCCGTTCACGATGAGCGCAGCATCCCGAAGCGGTGACGCCTCGATATTCGACACGGAGTCTTTCGCCGCGCTCGTCATCTTGTCCAGGATTTCGTTGTCCTTTGTATCGGGCTCCACGCCAAGAGTTCGAAACACTCCCTCGAGCCGTGTGACGTGAATCCGAGTTTCTTGCAAATGAGATTGCAAGGCGGTTCGCAATTCCGGCGAACTCGCGTTCTCAATCATCGATGGCAGGCCTTTGTTTACCAATTTCTGTTCGCAATCGAATGCATACCGCAGTTCGATTTCGAATAATTCACGAAGAGATTTAACGTTGCCAAACATTATGAAGCTCCTTTAGAGGCGATTGAAATCAAGATGTCGTGTCAGTGTATTTCCACCGTAGACGAACTCAAGTTCCATTACTGCACGACCAGCTCTGCTTCGGACCCGGGTCAATCCTGTATTTTAATCTTGAGATTGCTTTATTCGAAGATTGAAGAGAACTGAACTCAGCGTACTGGTGCCTTGTTACAGCCTAAGCCCGAACGAAACCATCGGGGCAAAATACAAATGCGCCACACGGACAAACCCCACGGCGCATTTTCGTCCGATGCATTTCGCCCAAGGGTTGAGGACGTGAGGACTTTTCGCTTTCTCTCGAGGTTACTGTCGCAACCAAAAACGTCAAACGCCACAATTAACGAAGACAGCCAACCGACTCAGCGAGACAGCACCATTCCCGCCAACGTATACTTGCTGGTCTCGCCTGAAGGTGCGAAAATGCCAGACAAAGAGTGGGTCAAAACGCTTGAGGACGGCAGAAAAGTGAAATTCACTTACCAAGAACTGCCGGAAGACGGGGCATTTATTACCGCGCAGCTTGGGGGTAATGAATTGGTTTATTCGGTCATATTGACCAAGGCAGTAAACCCACTCAGCCGTGAGGACGTTGAAAGCCACTTCAGGGCTGAGCTTGCAAAGAAGTAGTACGGAGACCTCTTTCGTTTTTTGGTGGAGTGGAGCCCTCATCGTCGTTTTGTGCTACGATCACTCTTGCGTTGGGGACGCATCCGGTCCGTGGAAAGGGTAGAAGCCCACCCGATTTACAATCCATTTTTGCGAACCTTCTTTCAGCCCAATGTGCGGACAATGGGCACTCAATGAAAGGAGGTCGTTGTGACCGATTCCACAGAAGAGCCCCGATCCCTTCCCGACCGACCCAATCTCCGACATCTGAAGGACCAAGCCAAGAACCTGCTGAACGCGGGAGGTGTGAAATCACTGACCGAGGCGCAGTTCCAGATCGCGCGTCTCTATGGATTTGCTAGCTGGCCCAAACTCAAGGCTCACGTCGATTTGCTTGAAGAGACCGGGCAGCTCAAGCAAGCCATCGACACCAACGACCTCGACGTGGTCGAAACTCTCATGACCCGCAACCCTACTTTGCACCGCGCTCCACTTGGTTATGCCAAGAATGGGCCACTTACTTGGGTTGCGGAAAGCCGGGTGCCGTGGGGACCGCCCAGTCCCGCGAGGCTGGCAATGGCGGGGTGGATGATCGATCACGGATCAGACGTTCACCAGGGTGGCGATGGACCCCTAATGCGGGCAACGCTAGGCGATCGCATTCCGATGATGGAGCTTCTCGTTTCCCGCGGCGCAGATGTGAACGCTTTATGGAACGGACATTACCCTATCCTGTTCGGCGCTTGCGAAGTTGTTGATCCTGCCTCGCTGAAATGGCTCTTAGAACATGGTGCTGACCCGAACTGCCCGAAGCTCGGCCAACGGACCACGGCGCTCGACTATCTGATCGGAACATACACACGCTCGTCGGACCTGCGCGAGTGCCTTGAACTTCTAGTCGGAGCTGGGGGCGCCACGAAGTACAACTTGCCGTGCTTTCGGGATCTGCTGCGGGGTCGGCTTGACCGAGTGGCCGAGCAATTGGACGCGGCGCCGGATCTCGTGCATCGGCGATTTCAGGAACTTGACTGCGGCAGTACTGCAACTCGTCGCCTGCTGCTGCAAGGAGCGACGCTGCTGCATGTTGCTGCCGAGTTCGGAGATGCGGAAGCGGCCAAGCTTCTTCTTGATCGCGGAGCGGACGTAAATGCGCGTGCGATGGTTGATGGGGACGGTGTTGGTGGGCAGACGCCAATTTTCCACGCCGCGTCGCAAAATCGGGATTGGGCTTTCGCCGTAACACAATTGTTGCTGGAACGCGGAGCAAATCTTGCGATTCGCGTGAAACTCCCAGGTCACTACGAACGGCTCGACGAGGTGGTGGAATGCACACCCTTGGATATTCGCTTCGGTTTCCTGGCTCCGAAACCAAGACCGTTGCGCTACTACGTCAGCGAGGTGCGGCGGAATGACTCTCTAGAGTGGCGATTTCGCGCGGATGACGGGCTAACCAGAAGTTGAGACGGTTGGACGTGGTGGAGCTACAATGAGCTTGCCGGGCGAAACAGAAGCGGGGCTCTGCGGGGACGCAACCATGCTGAGGGATAGCCTGGTGGTCGTATCGACGCCTGAAAATCCTCGCCCGAAGGATGGAATACTCACTAACGGAGAGCGCCCTCTTTCCATTTCAGGCTGAACCAACACAGACGTAAATGTTCTACCTCGCCAGTAGCTGCTGAGGCAAATCCAATAAGCTGCGTCGAGAGTTTCCGGATTGACCTGCTCCGGAATTACGAAGACCCCAAACGGCGAAACCTTCGGGTTTTCGGGAACCTGTTTCTACTCAGGGTACTACGTCACGTTGCCTTGATTTGGGACGCGCGTCCCACATGCGGCCGGCGGCGCTCCTGCATCTCGCCGGGCGACTCGACAGTACTGACGACGCCACTCGTCCCACTCGGCGCTCGCCGCGTCGCGCGTCGGCGCTATTGCCCAAGGCGCCGCAGAGTTTATTCCTATGGCGCATTCGCATTTGACCAACTTGCCGGTGGGATGCAGAGCCGTCGCCGAGATCGTTGCTTGATGAACATCCAACCCAATATACTTGGTGTCATTCATGTGGGCGCCCCTTCTAGGTGATGATGCGAACGATCAAAACCTACTCCAAAGGGCGCCCTTTTATAATGCGTTGATCAGGCGTTGTCCCGTGCCGGATTTCGGCCAGTTTTTTCCGGAAATGAACGCACGCGGACGACAACTTACAGACGAACTATCACGAAAGTTCCCACCCTGCTCAAGAGCCGACGCAACCCCGCAGAAAGACAGTCACGTAGCGAATTGAGTCAGCACCTGATAAGCGCTAATCAGGCATGTAACCTCCGTATAATTAGGCATTTGGGCGTTCATATTAAATTCAGGAGAAACTCACCTCTCCTGCATTGACTCACCGAACGTAAATTTGATTTGATGGGTTCGCGGTGTTGCCGGGAGGAAGCTACAACATGCGAAAAGTCTTATGGACCATCCGAAAATTATCCCGAAGAACCACAGCTCTGAATCTGAATTTGAGTGCGCGGTTTGCCATCGCGATTGGCTTGCTGGGATTGCTGTGCCTCACGGTGCCGGGCTCACTGCGGGCGGATACCATCACACTGGACTTCTCGGGCACCGTTGACCTCTCTGGCGTGGGGGGCGCAGCATCCAACACATTCAGCGGGTCAGTCACGTGGGACCCGTCGACCGCTTCCTATTTCCACGGGTCCGACGGGCTAGGTGGCTCCTTCGCGCAGTTCACTCCCGTCGCGTACGGCTTCACCCTGAATTCTACGGACGAAAGCGCGCACCTAATCCTGCCTTCCGTCAACATATTCGACAACGACTCTGGGGTCCAAGACGTATACACTTTTTCCTTCGACATTCTCCCCGCTCTGTTTGAGGGAATTGATACCGCCCTTTACTCTTTTAATGGAGACCTTGTCGGACCCACAACTATGTTTAGTGCGGCGGCCTTACCCGGGAACTTGGACTTTCTGTCGGCGGTAACCGCCTCCAGTTCGTATTGGCTCACAACCACAATCCCGTACGAGGACGATAAACCAACGTCGACGACCGTCGGTACTTTCATCGCAACGGGACCCCTCACATCCGGAGTGCCGGAACCATCGAGTCTCGTCCTGCTGGCCGTCAGCCTTGCCTGCATGCTTTTCTTGATGACGCGAAAGCGTATTGCTCATGGCTGCCCTCAGTCCACATGAACGCATCGCCCCTATCGCATCCCGCACGCCACTAAACCAACCACTGCTTCCAGCGCCGGACGTATTGAGATATTCCGAAAATATTCTTGGGGCCGCCAGAAGGCCGAAGGGGACCCCCGCCAAATGGGTGTCCCTTGTTTCCAGCACCATGCATGGGGATAGCCTGCTCAGTCCGGAGGCGAGGTGACACAGATGATGCAGACCATGGCCGTTTTCGGGATTGTTGTGCTCGCCGTATTTGTCCTGGGAATTCTCATAGCATCCTTGCTGCTCCTTCCCGATTTCGTGCGGTACATGAAAATAAAGTCAATGTAGGCATCCACGGAGCCCGTTCCCAAGCGGGGTTTTGGCGGGTCGCCCGTTTTGCGGATTCGCCGCAACACTTGGGTCTCACAATCGCTAACGAGTGTGAAACTTAGGACGAGGAATCTTAGCGATAAATACGCATCTTTTCGTAAAATGAATCATGAGTGCTTCATCGAGTCAGGGAAACATATTTATCGTTGCAGTAGCTGGACCGTCCGGCAGCGGTAAATCAACAATAGCCAAGCGCGTGGCCGCCCGGTGGAACGGGCACGTCATTTCGATGGAAACCTACACCGCGGAGATGAACCATCTTCCGTTAGAGAAACGAGCGAAGCTGGACTACGACGCACCGCAAGCAATCGACGTGAAACTGCTGGAGACCCATATTCGGGAATACGCCGAAGGCAAAGCTATCGAGGCTCCGATATATGATTTTGCACAACATTTGCGCGTAAAGGAGCGCCGCAAACACATTCCACCGAAGTCACACCTGATAGTGGAAGGTATCCTTGCCTTACACTTTGCTCAATTACGCCCGTACTTCAACTTTTCCATCTATTTAGAAGCGTCGGAAGATGTCTGTTTCCATCGGCGAAGGGTGAGAGATATCACGGAACGTCAACGTCCCATGGAGCTGATTCAATGGCAGTGGGAGAACACGGTGTTGCCCGCAGCGCGGCAGTACTCGCTGCCTAGCAAGACCCACGCGAACCTCGTGTTGGACGCTAATGCGGATGTGGCAAGTGTCGAGAAGATGGTCTACGAAGCCATCATCGAGAAGCAGAATGGCGCCCCAGTACTCCGCTAGAAATAGATTTTAGCGGGTCCTCCAGTCGGATGGGCCGAGGGCGGACACCTGCCCAGAAAGTGAACTAAGTTCAAGCAAAGGTCGAGCCGGGGCAGAACTCGTCGGCGAAATAGAGCCTCACGGGTGCAGAACAGACGGAAAGGACATTTGCAATTCCGACCTGCAACTTACGGCAACACACACAATCAGTGCAACGACATTGATGACTCGCAGCGAAACGCGCATTCGATCAGAACGACCATAACGCGTTCGCTTCGCCGCAGTTCTCTCTTAGGGAGTATTTTCGTCGCGCGGTCTCCACTTGATTCAGTGGGCATGATTCACCTAACAGCGGCGTTTCCAAATATCGTCTAGCGACAATCTAATTATACTTTTGGCATACTTATAACGAGCACTATACTGTACTCCAATCTCGGTGGATTTCCTTAGATATCTCATTAATACGGTTACTATTAATGTACATTCGCTTGATCGCCTCTTGCTCGGGCTGTGGAACATAGGTAGCACCTTTTACTGGCCCACGACGACGCGATTCTTGGGATTTGTTAGGAATTGTTGCGATTTGTTTTTTGCTAGCGGGTATCATTTTCTACTTCAGAAAGGTTTGAATGTCTGTTTCGTCGATCCTTTTTTTGAAAGTCGGTTATCCGCAGAATTTGCTGTGATGTTTTCTCCTCAGCTCTAAACATAATATAGTTTCTCGTCTCCGCTGAACAGAATTTATCCGGACGTCCGGACAAAGCGCTCCAAGCTTTTCAGTGGTTATGACCAGAGAGAAGTGAAAAAACGGTGTGCGCCGGACGCCCTGCATTTCTTCTTCGAAGCTAGTTGCCTCTAAGTAGTATGTGACTGTAAGAGGTACTAACTAGAAGCAAGAAGTCGCCGTTTGGGCCGCCTTTGGTCAAATGGTGCCACAATGAGAAATTGATGAGCACCTACCGGGCTCGTCTCCGGACCCAAGGTTCTTGTTTCCGCCAAGGAGTTGATGAGACCACAATCCCACCGCGCTCAGAAAGAAATTGGCACAACCCGCGAAGGTTCGTCCGCTTTTGTGCGTCACAGTTTCGGACGTCATGCGATTTTCTGCGCAATAGTTGTCCTGTTGTACCTCCTTCTCAATCGACCCGAAGTCATCATGGAATCTGGGCTTGGATTCAGCGTGTGGTATCCGGCCACGGGGCTGACTCTAGCGGTGATGGTCGGGATCAGTCCCTGGTATTTTCTGCTGATTGTGTTCGCTGGCGCGCTCGGTGGAGAAGTGATTTATCACCAGCCGCTTTTGTCTTGGGGCGGGCTCGCTACTCCACTTCTCGTATCGGGGAGTTATGCTGTCGCGGCCTCATTGCTGCGGGGCCCGCTGAAAATCGACCCGACACTCCGACAACGGCGCGATGTGCTGCGATACATTTCGGTGACGTTGGGAGCCGCTGTTTTCGCAACTGCCTCGGGGGTCGCCTGTCTAGCCGCAGACGGCACGATTATGTGGAGTCAGTACTGGCATTCCGCGTGGGCATGGTACGTAGGCGACGTAGTTGGTTTGGTTGGTTTCGCGCCATTTCTGCTTATTCATTTGCTTCCATGGGTTAGGACAACGCTCTCGCCCGTGCGCGCAAAGACCATCAAAAAGAGTCACCAGGACCGAACGAAAACAGAGCGGATGAAACTGAGAGATCTACTGGAGGTGGTCGGACAAGTCATCAGCATGGTTGTAGTGCTCTGGATTATGTTCGGGCGAGCACTGGGATACAAGCAACTCTATTATTTGGCGTTTGTCCCGATCATCTGGATTGCCATGCGTCAGGGGATTCAGCGTGTCGTGAGTGGCCTGCTGGCCTTTAATTTCGGCATTGTTATCGCCCTGAAGCTTTATCCGGTGCCAGAGGATTCGCTAACTAAGATCGGTTTGTTGATGCTCACCGTTTCCGGGACAGGACTGATCGTCGGAGCGGCGGTCAACGAGAGACATCGGATGGCGAGGCAGTTGAACGAACGAACCGACTTTTTAAACTCGCTCATCGAGAACAATCCTTTGGCGATTGTTGTTCACGATGGAGAAGGCCGGGTGCAACTTTGTAATGAAGCGTTCACAAAGCTCTTTCTCTATAGCCGCGAGGAGACTGTGGGGCATTTTCTTGATCCCTTGATCTGCCAGCTTGATGATGCCGTTAAAGCCGAGGCATTGACCATTCGCGTCACGCCCGGAAATTCGTTGCACGAGACTGTCCGCAGGCGGCGTAGGGATGGAAAAACGTTGGATGTGGAATTACATGCGGTCGCCATTTCCCTGAACGGTCAAACGGACGGTGCCTACGAGATTTATAATGATATCTCCGAACAGGTGAAAACGGCGGCGCAGGCCCATGACCATTCCGAGTCGCTCAATCGGCTGGTGGAGGAACTTCAACTCCGCACCAAGCAGATGACGCTGCTCAATGAAATGGGCGATTTGTTGCAGTGCTCGGCGACGAGCGCGGAGGCCCATGCTGTTGTCGGGGAGATCGCGAAAAGGCTCTTCCTAGTTTCTACCGCGGGCACGCTGTTCGTATTCAAGTCATCCAGAAACTTACTTGAAGCGGTGACGCACTGGGGGAAGAGCGATGTTTCGGACCAGTCATTCGCACCCGATGCATGTTGGGGGCTAAGGAGAGGACAACCATTCTGGAGCGAGTATCCGGGCGGAGTTGTCATATGTTCTCACTTGAAGAACCCGCTGCCCGCAAGGTACCTCTGCATCCCTCTGGTGGCTTTGGGCGACACTTTGGGTGTCCTGCATATCCAATACGATTTAAGCCAGCGCAACGGTGGGACGGAAGCTTTTGAAAGTTTACAAGAATCGCAGCAGCGGCTGGCCGTGGCTGTGGGCGGGCGCGTCGCGCTTTCTCTAGCGAGCTTGCTCCTGCGAGAGAGCCTTCGCGCGCAATCTATCCGTGATCCTCTGACGGGATTGTTCAACCGCCGGTTCATGGAGCACGCCCTGGACCGAGAGTTGCAAAGGGCGAAGCGTAGGAGCCTGTCTGTCGTAGTGGTGTTTCTCGATCTCGATCATTTCAAGCGATTCAACGATACCTACGGCCACGATGCCGGGGATGCGGTACTGTGCTCCATGGCGGGGCTATTCCAGAAACACTTCCGAGGTGAAGATGTGATCTGCCGCTATGGTGGAGAGGAATTTGCATTCATTCTTTCCGAATCATCGTCGAAAGACGCGGTCAAGCGTGTGGAGGAGCTTCGCCAGGCCGCCAAGAGGCACAGGATCACCTATAAAGAACAAGTACTGGACTTCGTTACATTTTCCGTTGGGATCGCGGCCTTTCCGGAAAACGGATTGGTTGCTGAACAACTACTGCAGGCCGCTGACCGCTGCCTGTACGAATCGAAAGCACGCGGGCGAGATTGCGTGACGGTTGCCACTTCTCATCAGTCATGAATTTCTTGTCCCGCACGAACCTTAAGCCTTTTGGAAAGGTATCCGCGGCCGCAACTCACTTTCCCATCTTCCCTCTGGCCTCAATCATTCGCAGCTTGCGGCCGTCAATGATGCTGGTGGTCGAATTCTCAAGACGCTTGCGGAATTTCTTGACCGCCGCCCTATTCAGTGGCTCGGTGATTGCGTGCAGGGTCAACCGCGAAGACCCTTTCTTGTGGCTGTAAACTTCAACCGCGTAGGCTTCGTCGTTACGTACGTGTTGCAGGGCGTGCTGTCGGAACTCTGTGACTTTCTCCCGGCAAATGGGACACGTCATGTTCGGTCACCTTCGGTCAAGCCTGATAGACGAGGTCACTGCGCTGGTAAGAGTTCATCTGTCCGCAATGCGGGCATTTCATTTCCAGACCCTCGGGCGGGAATGTTGGCTTAACAGGAAAGAAATAGTCCTCGGCTTTCGAGTCTTCAATCTTCGAGTGTGGAAATGTGCGTTTGCAGCCTGTACATCCCAGCATCCAACTTGCCATATCTGCACCTAACGAAGAGTACGCTTCGTTATCGTTTGCGGATGTACAGTAAACGCTGGATGCTGAAAAAGTTAGGCTGCTTTTTGCTGGGCCCCGCCGAGTCGGTGCGAAGTCAACTCGTGAGCACCGCAGAGAATCGATAAAATCTCGCAATAGCTCTAAAGCTCGTATGGATTGAGCATGCGGATTGCAAGATCAACGGGTCGGTGCAACGCCATCCAATCGGTTGATCCGACAGCACTTCTCCTAGGAGAGTCGATCTGTTCGGCTAGACGCTTTTCTGCGCGCGGCTCGAGCAATCCACGCCGAGGTCCGTTGAAGGTATCGACGTGGAGCACATGATGCATCGATGTCCAAAAAGTGACAGACGACGGATGCGCTGGCGGAACAAGATATCGCGAAAAGCTAGTACGTTCGTAACAGGAGCTTTCATGATGCACGGCCCGCGATGTTCACAGTGAACGAATCCATCAATCGAGGCGCAGCGGAATTATGGGAAAAATTGTGCTGGCGTTGACGTTCATTAGGCCTTTTCGCTGCGGAAGATGTGACGGCCGCTTTTTTCCTATATCACTCACCGCCAACGCCGCTCGCGAGGTAACATCGCATTAGTACGGCTTCTCGATCGTCGCTCGGAACGAATTTAGGAGGAATGATGCTACTTTTAATCATAGTCTTGGTTTTGCTGTTCGGTGTGGGCGGTGGGTATTACGGCCATTCGAGGTGGGGCACTGGCGGCGGCTTGGGCATCTTTGGCACTGTCGTTGTGATTGCGCTGGTGTTGTATTTTCTGGGCGTCATTCACTAGCACTAGAAGCTGGTCGGTGTCGAGTTCATTGTGGACGCGAAGACGTGGCTGCAGACGCACTGGGCCCCCCTCTTTCTGGAGGGTCAAGTGTTCCTGTATGTTGACGTCCCGAACCGCTACACCATACCGGCGTTCTTCGAACTCCACGTGGACTGGAACAACCACGTGTTCTGCGCAGGTCAGTAGAGGCAGAAGCGCCCACGGTGGCAGCGCCAGCGCAAGACCGGCGGCGGGCCAACGGGAGTGGGAAAGACGCTTGCTGTGCGAGCTTGGAAAGCGCCAAGTGATTTCCACTTTCCCACCGCCACAAAAACAATACTTCGGTTACATTTGTCCAGTTGTTGGGCCACCCGGACCGGAGCCAAGCGGACTTGTCAGGACTAATCTCGTTATACCGGGGCCAGATTACTTTGGGATGGGAGACAAACCTCAGGAACCTTGATTGAGTTCGCATAACCCCGTTTCTGGATAACTTCCGGGTTACCAATGGCGACGCTAACCTCGACGGTGCTGCCTCGTCTATCATGTGTCGCTCGTTTGGCCTGCCCCCTCTTTGGAGACCAAATGTACCTACGAAACCGAGCTCTCACGCTTGTGATCGCTTCCCTCTCACGCCCAGTCGGATGGACATCGGGAAATATCTCCCCAGAAAGTCCAGGTCAAGCAAGGGAACACTGGCAATGCCGCTCCCGCCCCGGGACACGCATATCGCGACTCCTTCGCTTCTGGCGGCAAGGGTCCGGAAATGGTTGTTCTCCCGGGCGGCAAGTTCGCTATGGGCAGCCCGAAAGACGAAGCTGGTCGCGAAGAGATTGAGGGTCCGGTTCACGACGTCAGCGTGCGCAGCTTCGCATTAGGGAAGTATCCCGTTACGCGAGGCGAGTTTGCCAGATTCGTATCCGCAACTGGCTACAAAACCGACGCCGAGAAAGACACCCCCATCCCCTTTCAGCCGACCGAACTTGGGACTCCGGTCGCTTGCTTTGCCTATAAGGGCGGCAGCGAGAACGGATGGAAAGCCGGCACCAGTTGGCGCGATCCAGGCTACAAGCAGGGCGATGATGAGCCGGTAGTGTGCCTAAGCTGGAACGACGCCCGGGCCTATGCGGATTGGCTTTCGCACGAGGCAGGAAAACCCTATCGTCTGCCAACGGCTGCGGAAATGGAATATGCGATCCGGGCTGGCTCGTCTGCGCCGTATCCCTGGGGTTCGGCTGCCGAAGATGCCTGTCAATACGGAAACGTACGCGATATAACCGCCAACGCGCGGTTTCCACAATGGAAAACAGGTGTCACTTGCAACGATGGAGCCCTGTTTACCTCAGCCGTGGGTCGTTATCGGGCCAACGCCTTTGGTCTGTTCGATACCGTCGGCAACGTCGAGGTGTGGACCGAGGACTGCGGCGTGGAGGACTACGATTCCGCTCCCTCGGATGGCAGCGCCCAGCGGTCGCCAAGCTGCGAGCGGCACACGCTCCGCGGTTCCTCATGGAACTTCTCACCCGCCGACTTCCGCTCTGCCCATCGTGAGAATCCTCCAGCAGCGGGCCGCAGCTGGGATACAAGCTTGCGAGTGGCTGAGGACGTCCCACCGCATTACCACTGATCCAGGAGACGACCACGGATCAGGACAGGGTAATTCGGCTTTATTTCCAGACAAACCGCGCGAGTTCCCGATCCTTGCGCACCTGGTCCACGGGAAACACTTGGTTGTGCATCACCACGTAAACGCCCGGCGCCAGCGCGCGCGCGGCAAACAAGCTTTCAGTCAGGTTCTGCAATCCGTCGCTGCCTTCGAATCCCAACGGCGTCATCGCACCGGTGAGCACGATCGGATATCGCAGGTTCACCAAACTCTGCTGCAACAGGAGTCCGGTATCCACCATCGTATCGGTGCCGTGGGTGATCACGATTGGCGCCGGGTCTTGCCCTAGCTTTTCGCGCACCGAGCCGAGCACTCGCTCGCGATCGGCATCCGTCATTTCCAGGCTGTCTTTGTTCATGAGGTGCGTCACCGCGATCTCGGCGTCCGGCAAGCGCAGCATGCGGAAATAACGGTCGATCTTGCTGTCCAGGTTCTGCACGTTTCCGGTTTGCTCGGAGTACACCTTCTCGATGGTCCCGCCGGTCGCGATCAGATAGATCCGCTGCATATCTTACACGGCCTGCCGCATGAGCTGCTTCAGCGGAATTCGATGCTCCAGAATCAACTTCCTCACTTCGCGCGGCGAAAGCTTCCGAATGCGTTCAATCCCGCGGCGTTTCGCCAGCATGCGGGGGATTAGCGGCAGCGCCGCCAGGTCGCCCTTCAACAGCGCCAGCGCGGCTTGCAGTTTGCCACGCAATCCAGGAAATTTTCCCACTTCCCCTTGCCCCGTCACGGCGGCCCAGGCACCAGCACCCAATCGCATCGCGTAGTAAACGCCGTTCAACCACAGCAGGCTCCAGGGGAACAATTTCACGGCCAGCAACACGCGATTTCGTTCGATCAGTTCGAGACGGCGCGACGAGAGCAGACCCAGAGTGGCGCCGCGATGATGCCGCACCACCGCGCCCGGCATGTACAGGCACTTCCACCCGGCAATTCTCGCGCGCAGTCCGAGCTCAGCATCATCGGCGTACGCAAAGAAATCTTCGTCGAACCCGCTGATCTGATCCGATCCGATCTGATCCAACCCAATTTGATCTAACATCGAGCGCCGGTACATGGCCGCGCATCCATCGGGCCACAAGACTTCCTCGACGCGATCATATTGGCCCTGATCCAACTCGCCCGTGCCTCGCCCGCGGTTCTGGCCATCCGGATAGATCAAGTGGCCAACTTTGTCGATGCGCCGCGGATCTTCGTGTACCAGGATTTTCGATGCGGCCATCCCCACGTCCGGGCGGCCCTCGAAGGCGCTTGCCAATCCCGCCAGCCAGCCCGGCTCGGCCTCGGCATCGTTATTGAGTAAAGCGACAAACTCGGTGTCGGACGCCGCGAACCCTTGGTTGTTCGCCGCACAGAAGCCTCGGTTCTCGCGATTCAGTACTACTCGGACTAGAGGATCGTTCCACTCGCTTGCTACCATTTCAGGCGAACCGTCGTTAGACCCGTTATCCACAACCACCACTTCAAACGGCTGGTTTATCTGCTGGCGCTTAAGTGATTGCAAGCACGCCTTCAAAAAGTCGCGGCGATTCCAGTTGACCACGATTACCGAAATAGCCCCTAAGCGGTATCTTGTCACCGGCTGTAGTATTATAACCGTAAGCTAGCAGGCAATTTGTATGTTTTCTGTAGGTGAAACACTTAGACGGGCGCGCTTGGAACAGAGCCTCGATCTCCGCACACTAGCAGCGCGGACCAAAATCAACGTCAAGTACCTGGAAGCGATCGAGGCAGATGATCGCCAAAGTCTGCCGAGTAGCTTTTTTTACAAGAGCTTCGTGGACCAGTACGCCAGGTCTTTGTCATTGGACACGCAGGAGATCGCTGCTGAGATCGATCGCGTGTTAAGCGCGGAAGCTCCTCTGCCGTTACCTGGATACGAAAGCGTGGTGTCCCGCAATGTTTCGCCGTTGACATTCGCTCCTCGTTTTCATGGGTGGCGCACGTTCGCTTCGGCGGCCGCTCTGGTGCTAGTGGTCGCGGGCGGCGCGGGCGTGTACACGCTGTGGCGTAATTGGAGATCGACCATCAGCGTACAGGCAGTGATCGAAAGCGTGCGGTCTCTGGCCAAAACAAGAACTGCTCAAGCGAGTTCATCGGGCCAGAAACAAACCCGGAAACGAATGGAACAACGGGTGGTGACTCCTGCCCCGGGCCCTCGTTATGTGGAAGCAGTTGCATCCCAATCACCTGTATCCCAATCAGCGGCATCCGAGGTGCCCGCCTACAAAGTGATGCTCGATCTGCTGGCGCATGAAGCCACCTGGGTGTCGGTGTCTTCCGACGGCAAGCCGGTTTTTTCCGGTATTCTGCAGCCGAATCAGAGCAAGACCGTAGGCGGCAAAGAGTCCGCAAAGATGCGGATCGGCAACGCCGCCGGCGTTGAAGTGCGATTGAACGGAAAATTACTCGGGCCGCTGGGGGCACGCGGACAGGTGTTGATCGTGCTGTTCACGCCCGATAATTTCCAGATTTTCTTCCCGCCCAAAGAGAGCGATTAAGCTCCAACAATTACTGCGCCTGGCCCATCTTCTCCGCGCCGGCCTGGGCTTGGGAACGCAACATGCGTTTGCGCTGCCGCTCGATGCGCAATAGCTGTTGACGGCGACGATGCTTGATGGAGTCGTCCACCATCCGCCAGAACTTGCGGAAGTATTGGACCGCCGACGCGATGCCGAAAATCACGACTCCCCACATCCACAGCATCGCGAATCCGCTCAGCGCCTGCCAGCGGATGCTCACCAGGATCATGGAAATGGCGGCCACTTGCGTGATCATCTTGGTTTTGCCAAGATCGCTGGCCTGGATTGTATAGCCTTCCGCCGCCGCGATGCTCCGCAGCCCGGAAACCGCGAACTCGCGGCCGATGATCAGCACCACCATCCACGCCGGAACTCGCCGGATCTGCACCAGTGAAATTAGCGCGGCCGAAATCAGCAGTTTGTCCGCAATGGGATCCAGCAGCGTCCCGACGGTGGTGATCTGCTTCCAGCGCCGCGCGAGATACCCATCCAGCAGATCGGTGGCGGCGGCGATCAAGAAGATGGCGAGCGCCAGGAACGCGTTGGGGATTAAGACCCCGCCGCGCCACTCAATACGCAGATTCTGTTCCACCAGCACCGCCACCAGAAATGGAACGAAGAAGATGCGGAGAATGGTAAGCGTATTGGGCAGATTCATGTCAGGGCCGCGTCTTCAAAAATCTGGAATCCTGATGCCAGAATATCACTCGACATATCACTCAACAAGGTAGCCGGCGAGCCGCCGCTTGACGGATTCGGGAACCTCTGCCTCCAACTCGCACACGTCGTCGCGATACTGGCTGGAGAGTACCTTCGCGCGTTCGTGGAGCAGATGAATCAGAGAGCCTTCCCCCGCGGGGATAACAAACCGCTGGTGCGATACCGGATCCAGAGGCAGGGCGTTGTCGATGGCTTGAAGCAAAGTGTCAAAACCTGCGCCGGTGCGGGCCGATACCGGAACCGCTTCGGTGCGGGCGCCGGCCTTCACTTCTCCCATGATTCGTTGTGCCAAGCTTTGGATGCGTTGTGCGAGGCTTTCAGTATCGCTCGCGGCGCTCTCCATCTGATCCATCTTATTGAGGACCAGAATTTGCTGCGTTTGATCCGCGCCGATATCCGCCAGCACCTCGAACACGCGCGCGGTGTGCTGGGGCGCGCTGGGCGAGGAAGCATCCACCACGTGCAACAGCACAGCGGCCTCGGTCACCTCTTCGAGCGTGGCGCGGAAAGCCTTCACCAAGGTGGTGGGAAGATTCCGGATGAAGCCTACCGTATCGCTCGCCAGCACCTTGCGCCGCGATGGCAGCGTCAGATGCCGGACCGTGGGATCGAGCGTCGCGAACATGCGCGCGTCCGCCACCACCTCGGCGCCGGTCAGCCGGTTAAATAGCGTCGATTTTCCGGCATTCGTATAACCAACCAATGCAACCGTGGCGAGCGGAACCGATTGCCGCTGGCGCCGCTGCGTGCCCCGTCCGCCACGCACGCTTTCGAGCTGATCGTTCAGCTTCTTGATGCGGCGGTAAATTCCGCGCCGGTCGGTTTCAAGCTGCGTCTCGCCAGGACCGCGCGTGCCGATGCCGCCGCCCTGACGGGTCATCTCCGTACCCCGCCCGGCCAGACGCGGCAAAAGATAATTCAGTTGCGCGAGCTCAACCTGCAATTGTCCTTCGCGCGTGCGGGCGCGGCGAGCAAAAATATCGAGGATCAACTGCGTCCGGTCCAGAATCTTACAGTCCAACGCGCGCTCCAGATTCCGAAGCTGCGTGGGAGTCAGCTCGGCGTCGAACAAAACCATGTGGGCATCGTGGAAAGTCACCAGGCGGCGCAACTCCTCCAGTTTTCCGGAGCCGATGAGCGTAGCGGAATCGGGCGCCTGCCTGGCTTGAACGATGGTTTCTTCGACATGCGCGCCGGCGGTACCGGCAAGCGATTTCATCTCGTCGAGCGACTCTTCCACATCGTTCGCGCTGGGATCGGTGCTACCGCGCTGGTTAGAGCCGCGGTGCGAGCGGGATTTCAAATCCAGCCCAACCAGAATGGCGCGTTCCTCGGCCACACGTGCTTCGTTAGACACCGGCAAACGGGCTGTTAATCCTCGACGGGTTCCGTAGGCGAAGTTTGGCCGACGGCTGCGGTTCCAGCCGGTGCGGCGGCTCCGGAGGAATGCCCGCCCGCCGACGCATGGAAGGGTTTCGAGACCACCACGGTGGAGATGGCGTGCTTAAAAATGAGTTGCTCCTGATTGTTGGTCTCGAGCACCACCGAATACTTGTCGAAACTCTTGATGCGGCCGGAAAGCTTCACACCGCTCATCAAATAGATCGTCAGGAAGGTTTTGTCCTTCCGCGCGTTGTTTAGAAAAGCTTCCTGGATATTTTGCGCCAGCTTTTCCATGGGCGTCCTTTGGCCGGGTTTGGGCTCGTTATCTTGAATGGTAGTCCCCTCCACCGCCCCACGGTGGTCCAATCTCATCATAGCGCAGTGCCTGATCGGCGCGGACTGGGACGCGCTGAAGCGATCGCTAAAAAACGGACCGATGATGGGTCCGGGCTTTGGTTTGGAGTGAAAATCGGGGCTGCACGGCCGCCCGCCCTTCGATGAGCGCACAGGCATGCTCGCCCACCGCTGGACCGTGCTTGAATCCGTGGCCGGAACCGCCTCCCACCAGCCAGACGTTGTCGAGCTTGGGATGGCGGTCGATCAAGAAATCGCCGGTGGACGTATTTTCGTATTGGCATACGCGGCTTTCGACTAGCGGCGCGGTCGCCAGGGCCGGAAAGCGCTCGGCTAAGAAGGCGCGTGCGGCGTCCAGCCCAAGAGCAACTCGGTCGCCCGTGTCGGGATCGAATTCATCGCCGTGCCGGTCAAACGCCAGCTTAAAGCCGCGGTTTTCCAGATCGGGAATCGTGTACGCGCCGTGCTCGTCGGTAATGTCGGTCCAAGCCGGCATGTGAGGCGGAGCAAAGCGGCGATCTCCCGCGGGCGTTCCAAAGAAAAATACTTCCTGACGTGTCACTCGAATGCGGCCGTCCAAAACCTCGGGAAAAATCTTGGGCAACCAAGGTCCACAAGCATAGACCATCGTGTTCGATCGATCGCGGGCGAGCGCGGCGTTTTCGCTGTATTCCACGCCCTCGCGAATCGCTTGAGCGACCACCGCCTGCACCGCTCGCCGCGCCAAGATCACGCCGGCTTGCGATTCGTACAAACCAATGCGTTCATCCCGGAAGCGCAACTGCGGATAGGAGCGCTCAAGTTCGGAAGCCGTCAACCGCTGGAACGTAACGCCGCAGTTCTCGAACGCCTCCGCCCGGCCATCCGCGCGCGGTGAGCATGCAGGCGGCGTTCGAGAACTGCGGCGTTACGTTCCAGCGGTTGACGGC
>Ga0182015_10001806_pt1 | contig 27291 bp, 23 predicted proteins | sample 712P3MmetaG_FD_120478 | JGI IMG/M metagenome (GOLD analysis project Ga0182015, IMG submission 120478) | Permafrost microbial communities from Stordalen Mire, Sweden - 712P3M metaG | ecosystem: Environmental > Terrestrial > Soil > Wetlands > Permafrost | place: Sweden: Stordalen | collected...
CAACTGCGGCGAATCTTCCAGCACCGGCGCCTGATTGGTGACCAGCCAGTACAGTCCCACGCTCTTGACTGTCTCGCGAAACTGGTCGAAGTCGACCGGTTTCTGGATATAGCTGTTCGCCCCGAGGTTGTAACCGGCCACCAAATCCCGCTCTTCTTTCGAGGAGGTCATGATTACGACTGGAATCGTCCTCGTCCGAGGATCGCTCTTGACCTGTCTGAGTACTTCCAGGCCATCGACCTTGGGAAGTTTCAAATCCAGCAGCACCAATTTTGGGGGATGATCTAACGATCTCTGTTCGAACGTCCCGCGACAGAAGAGGAAGTCCAGAGCTTCCTCGCCATCGCGTGCGACATAGATGTTGTTGGCCAGCTTCTCCCGCCGCAGCGCGTGCAGGGCAAGCTCCAAGTCGTCCGGATGGTCTTCCACCAGCAATATGTCGAGTTTCCCTGTAGTCATGATTGGCCTCCAGCCCTAGCTCCATTGCTTTTTGATTTGCTTTTTTCGGCTTGTTGTCCCACACCGAGCGTGAAATAGAAAGCCGCGATCGGCGTATCGAATTGTTTGGAGAATCCCATATTCCCGACACTGTCTCAACGGGAGTTATCGGCAAGACCGCGACCGTCATTAGCCACTGGCAAAGAGGCAGGTTACTCATAGCGAGCGAATGGTCGTAGATGGCAGATTCCATCTCTTTTTTATTGGCTCTTTAGTTTGCTTGGGCGCTCGAAACCGTCAGGCGCCGGCAGCCTCTTTGATCTCCTCCTCCGCTCCTGCGCTTTCCAGTTCCTTCTGGAGTTTCTTCACCAGTTCGTGCACCGACTTGAGCTTTTCTGCCGCCGCCGGGGGCAGGTCGGGCGCCTGCAGCGCTAGCTCACTAGACAGCAGCAATGCTGTGACTGTGCCATTCAGTTCGCTGTGGAGCCTGCCGAGCACCGCCTGGCGGGCTCTGCCTTCCTCGCGTTGGCGTCGCTTTACGGCCGTCCGCACCTCACGCACCAGCCGCTCCATTCCACTCACCGCCAGATTGACTTGCACCGGGATGGCTGTGCCCAGGTGTGCAAGCGTGCTCTCGCCTTCCAGCGCCTCGGTTTCGAGCAGATATTGATCGAGCACTACGGCCAGGTAGCACTGCGCGCGCAAAAATGTGGTTGCCCGCGCCAGACTTTCGGCCACCACGATCTTCTCGCCCGTCGCTTCCTGCAGCGCTGCCGCGCACTCCGCTGCCCGCTCGCTCGACGTCACAAAAAGAATCATATGATCCATTCTTTTTGCAACTTCCGGGCCAATCGTTTCCGCCTGAAAAGAAGTGAGTTAGGCGATCAGTCGTTCAACCAGAATCCCGTTCCGGCACCAGATCCTGTCCCCGTCATCAGTTTTGGAACTGGTACTCTTTCAGCTTCCGATACAGCGTCGTTTTCCCGATGCCCAGCAATCGCGCCGCCAGCATTTTGTCTCCGTTTACCTACGTGAGCGCGTTCAGAATGGTTTGTTTTTCCAGTTCCGCCATGGGCACAATGCCATTAGTCGGCTGGCTTATCGCCATCAATTCGAGGGGTGCGCCGTGAATCCGTGTCGGCAGATCGCGCAACTGAATTTCAGTCGAGCTGCTGATGGCGCACGCCCGCTCCAGCGAGTTCTCCAGTTCGCGCACGTTGCCGGGCCAGTCATAATTCATCAGCGCCTTGAGGCAATCGTCCGAAATTGTCTTTTCTTTTCCCGCGTCGTGCCCGATGCGCTCCAGAAAATGCGCCACCAGCGGCGGGATGTCCTCCCTGCGTTCGCGCAAGGCCGGAATCCGCAGCGTCAGCACGTTGAGCCGGAAAAAGAGATCGCGCCGGAACGTGCCCTCGGCCACCGCCCGTTCCAGGTCGCGATTGGTGGCGGCCAGAATCCGCACATTGATGGGCACCCGCTTGACGCTTCCGACCGGACGAATCTCCTTCTCCTGAATGGCCCGCAACAGCTTCGCCTGCAAGTCCACTGGCAACTCGCCAATCTCGTCGAGAAACACCGTGCCGCCTTCGGCGATGGCCAACAGTCCGTCTTTCGGATTCGTCGCCCCGGTAAATGCTCCGCGCACGTGCCCGAACAGTTCGCTTTCGATCAGCGTCGGCACGAGCGATCCGCAATCGACTGGGATAAACGGCTTGCTGCGAAAGATGCCGGAGAAGTGAATCGACTTCGCGACCAGTTCCTTGCCGGTTCCGCTTTCGCCCAGAATAAGCACCGGATGCACGCTCTGTCCCGCCTTGGCGATGATGCGGTACAGCTTTTCCATATCTGGCGCGCGTCCGACCATGTTGCCCAATCCCTGCCGCGACTTGATGGTTTCCCGCTGGGCCCGGTTTTCCGTCTTCAGCCGCAGATGCGCCGCCACCCGCTCCAGCAGCAGACGCAGTTCGTCCATGCTGAAGGGCTTGGTCACATAGTCATACGCGCCATCCTTCATTGCCTGCACTGCCGATTTCACCGTCCCGTAGCCGGTCACGACAATCACCAGCGCGTCCGCGCGATGCTTCTTGATGGTATGGAGCGCTTCCAGGGCGCCCGCGCCCGGCCGCATATCCAGCAACACCGCGTCCGTGCTCGAGCTATCCAGCAGCCGGTAGGCCTGTTCGGCGGACTCCGCCACTTGCGTGTTGAATCCGAGCGACTGTGCCACATCGCGGCAGGCCTCGCGGATGGCGCGATCGTCGTCCACAATTAGAAGATTCAGGAAATTCGCTCCCTCAATCTGCGCAAAGTGGCTGGGGCTGTGACTAAGCACGGCGGCGGTCGATGCAGTAAACATGACGAATCTCCTTGGTGGAAAATTTGGTGTTTCGTATCAGGGCACCCTTTAGCGATGCCGAAAATCTGGCGACGCCGAAAATCCTTAGAAACTCAATGCCTTGGCCGCAGGCGGCTCGACTGCCGGAAAAAACACTTCAATGCAGGTGCCATGTCCCGGCGCGCTCTCCACCGAGATCCTGCCTCCCGCCTCGCTGACAATGCGCTGCACCGTCGCCAGGCCCAGGCCCGTGCCTTCGCCCGGCTTCTTGGTGGTGAAAAAAGGCTCGAACAAGCGCGCTTGCGTCTCCGCATCCATGCCGCAGCCGTTGTCTCTCACCGCCAGCGAGACGACCCGCTGGGCGACCCCGGGCTCAGTCGCAATCAGCTCCGCTGCCCGAGTGATCAATCCGATCTTTCCCCCATTTGGCATCGCGTCGCGCGCGTTCAGCACTAGGTTCATCAGAATCTGCCGCAACTTCGCCGGGTCGGTCAGCACTCGCCCCGCATCGGAGTCGAGCATGACGATCAGTTCAATCTGCTCTCCAACCAGCCGCTGCAACAGATTTTTCGTGGACGCCACAACTTCGTTGATCAGGCTTGGCTGTGGCTCCGCCCCTTGCTTGCGCCCGATGGCCAATAGTTGCTGCGTCAGGGCTGCGCCTTGCTCGGCCGCCCGGCGGACTTCTTCAAGGTGGTGGCGCAAGTCGCTCCGCTCCACCGCACCGCTCTCCCATCGCCCTGGCTCCGATCCGTTCGGCTTTAGACGGTTGATCGATCGGTCGATCGATCGCTCCAAAGATCGCTCCATCAATCGATCGGTCGATCGGTCCGTCTTCAGGCACTCCAGGTCACCTTTCTCCAGTCCGGCACTCAGCAAGTCGCAATACAGCAGAATGCCGGTCAACAGGTTATTGAAGTCATGCGCGATGTTTCCCGCCATGCGTCCGATCGCTTGCATCTTCTCGGCTTCCCGCAGCTGCTCCTGCAATCGCTTGCGCTCGCTGGTATCCGCCAGCGTCGCGATCAGGAAGCCGGGCTGACGTCGACGGTTATGTCCGAACGACACCGTCAGATGTCCCCAGAGCTCGGAACCGTCTTTACGCCGGAAGCGCTTTTCGATTTCAAACATCTCGCGTTCGCCTCGCATCATTTCGCCCAGCCGGCGCTTGTTCAACGAAATGTTTTCCGACGAAAGCGTGCCGGAACTATTTTGGGGGCCACGTGCGGGAACAAGTCCGCCGCCGAGTTCACCGTGAAGTTCCGCACAGAGTTCTGACGAGTGCGTGGCCGCCAGTTCCTCCCGGCTGTAGCCGAGCATTCTGCTGAGCGCGGGATTCGCTTGCAGAATCCGGCCATCGAGTTGGCAAATCGCCATCCCAATCGCGGCTTCTTCAAACATCGCGTGGAAGCGCAGATCGCGGTCGTAACCGCGCTCCGTCCGGAATTGGGTCACGACATTCACGCCCGTTACCGCTCCTCAGACTCAACGCGTTGCGATTCCAAGCTGGGAAAAACCAAGCTCAAATTTTTCCGCGAATGAAACCGCGCTGACCTGATTGGGGAAGTGTAGTGCGAAACACCATCGCCGCTAAGTGCGGGCCATCACATCACTTTGTGATGATTCCGGCGCCTGATTCGCAGAACTAGATGATGCTCCGACGCCGGGGTTCCACTGCCGACGGGCTTGCTTCCAACCCTTGGGACTCGTTCCCGCGCGGGAGTCTCAAACCTAATCTCGATTCGTCCTCGTGCGTCCCTCGGATTGTGGAGACCATGCTCAAGCCGATACTTCCTCGTAGGGGGCCATTGGTGCTGTTGGCAAAGATTGCTATAAGGGGGACCCCCCCACCCACGTTCCGTGTGGAATCATGGGGTTAGGGAGAAATTCCCGCAAAATCTTTGGGTTTAAAGGACCTATAAGTAAAATATTCCGGAATAAGGACTTAGCTCTCAAACTTCGGTTGAAAAATGGCTTTAGGGCGGCTTCGAGCCGGGCCCGCCCAAGCGGAGCTTGGACGAAGTATCCCTTTCCACCTTTTTGGGAAAATTGGCACACTTCTGTCTACCCCGATCCGTGGAGATTCTTACACGTCGCGGGGTCGGTGTCTGTGACGGGGATCACAGAACGGTTGTGATGAATCTAAAATTGCCAGACCCTGACGCATCCCAAGTCCCTAGAAATTGCAGGGGTCCTTCGACTCCGCAGGAACTTCACTTCGTGAAGTCCCTGCTCCGCTCAGGATGACACTTTTATGGATGGCCATGGGCGGACGAGCGCGTCCGCCCCTACGTGGGCATGGTTATTTATAATCACATGCTTCCAGTCTTTAACTTTTCACCGGGCGAGCACGCGCATTGTCATGGTGATAATCGGGTAAACTGGTCTATTCTCCTTAATCTTCCAGAGGGGGTCTTCACGACCCCGGCTTGGCGGAAGGTGGTTGTGGGAGGGAAGCTTCATAAGCATGAGGCTCGAATTCATAACTTCGTTTCTCAATATCCGTTTCTCAAATCCGTTTCCCAAAGAGGACAAAAATCCGTGAGCACCTACACACTCCCTGAAACGCGCGAAGAGAAAGCTGGCACGGCCCGGGTGAAGTACGCCTATTTTTTTGGTGATGGAAAGGCCGAAGGCAACGGCAAGATGAAGAACGAGTTGGGAGGCAAAGGTGCAGGCCTGGCCGAGATGACCAATGCCGGCCTGCCGGTGCCGCCCGGCTTCACCATCCAGACGGAGGCATGCCGGGAATACATGCGTAGCGGGGGCGAGGTGTCTCCGGAAGTCACGCACCAGATGGAAGAGTCGCTGCGCCGCCTGGAGCAACTGCAAGGTCAGAAGCTCGGCGAGGGCGAGAACCCGCTATTGGTCAGCGTGCGCTCCGGGGCAAAGTTCTCCATGCCGGGGATGATGGATACCATTCTCAACCTCGGCTTGAACGACAAAAGCGTGGAGGCGCTGGCGCGGCGCAGCAACAATCCGCGCTTTGCCTACGATTCCTACCGGCGCCTGATCCAGATGTTCAGCAGTGTGGTGCTGGAGATTCCGAAATCGGGGTTCGACGAGATCTTCGACGCCAAGAAGAAACAGAAAAAAGCCAAGCTCGACACCGATCTCGACGCCAAGGCGTTGAAGGAAGTCATCGCGGAATACAAGAAGGTGGTGAAGAAGCACGCGAAGCGCGATTTCCCGCAGGATGCGCACGAGCAACTGGTGATGGCGCGGGACGCGGTTTTCCGTTCATGGCAGAACGATCGGGCCAAGCATTATCGCCGCATCAACAACATTGATGACATGCTCGGAACCGCGGTCAACGTACAGGCAATGGTCTTTGGCAATCTGGGCGAGACCAGCGGCACGGGCGTGGGCTTCACCCGTAATCCCGCGGTGGGCGACAAAGAATTCTACGGCGAATTCCTTATGAACGCGCAAGGCGAGGATGTTGTCGCGGGCATTCGCACGCCGGTGCCAATTCTCGAACTGCAGAAAGTCATGCCGGACGTTTACCGGCAGCTCCGCGAAATTACGACCCGGCTCGAGAAGCATTATCGCGACATGCAGGATTTTGAGTTCACCATCCAGGAAGGCAAGCTGTACATGCTCCAGACGCGCAATGGAAAGCGCACCGGGCTGGCCGCGGTGCGTGTCGCCATTCAGATGGTGGACGAGGGACTGATCACAAAAGAAGAAGCCATCTTCCGCGTCGAACCCAACCAGCTTTATGACTTCCTCGTGCCACGATTGGATGAGAAGAAAGCGAAGATCGAAGTTCTTGCCACCGGCCTGCCGGCGTCCCCGGGCGCGGCCGTCGGTCAGATTGTGTTTACCGCGGATGAAGCGGTGCAAAAGGCTGGGCACGGCAGCCAGAAAAATCCGGTCATCCTGGTGCGGGCCGAAACTACTCCGGAAGATATTCACGGCATGGAAGTCGCCGCCGGCATTCTGACCTCGCGCGGCGGCATGACCAGTCATGCGGCGGTCGTTACACGCGGCATGGGGAAGTGTTGTGTCGCGGGCGCGGGTGACATATCAGTAAACGAAAAGGCTCGTGAGATGAGGGTGAAAGGCCAGATTTTCAAGGACGGCGACTGGATCTCGCTCGACGGAACTACCGGCCGCGTGATCAAGGGCAAGCTCGGCACTCTCGATGCCGAGCCCGATGATCCTGAACTGATGAAGTTCCTGGCCTGGGCCGAACCGTTTCGCAAAATTGGCGTGCGCGCCAACGCCGACATTCCGCGTGACGCGAAACAGGCGCGCGCCTTTGGCGCCGAGGGCATCGGATTGTGCCGCACCGAGCACATGTTCTTCGCGCAGGACCGGATCCCGCACATGCGGGCCATGATTCTGGCGGACAACGAGAAGGATCGCCGGCTGGCGCTGAAAAAACTGCTGCCCATGCAGCGCGCCGACTTTGTCGGACTGCTGCGCGTTATGGATGGCCTGCCTGTCACTATTCGGCTGCTGGATCCGCCGCTGCACGAGTTTCTGCCCAAGCGCGAAGAATTGATGGTCGAGATCGCCGTGCTGGAAGCGACCAAGCCCCGCTCGCCGAAGTTGACAGGACTGAAATCACTGCTTCGCCGAGTCGAGGACCTGCACGAATTCAATCCCATGCTCGGACATCGCGGCTGCCGGCTCGGCATCACCTATCCTGAGATTACCGAGATGCAGGCGCGGGCGGTGTTTGAGGCGGCGGTTGCGGTGGAGAAAGAAGGAGTGAAGACGCACGCGGAAGTGATGATTCCGCTCGTCGCCACCCTGAAGGAGATGGAGAATCAGGCAGCGATCGTGCGGCGCGTGGCGGAGGAAGTTTTCAAGGAAAAAGGAAAAAAAGTTCATTATCTGGTTGGGACGATGATCGAGTTGCCGCGAGCCGCCCTCACTGCGGACGAGATCGCCAAGGAAGCCGAGTTCTTCAGCTTCGGCACCAATGACCTCACGCAGACCACCTTCGGCTTTTCGCGTGACGACGTGAACAAAGTGCTGCCAACCTATCTCGCGGAAGGCATTCTCAAACAGGATCCCTTTGCCGCACTTGATCGCGATGGTGTCGGTGAACTGGTTCGCATCGGAATCGAACGGGGACGCAAGACTCGCCCTAATCTTGAGGTGGGAATTTGCGGCGAGCACGGCGGCGATCCGTCATCGGTTCAGTTCTGCCACGAGGTGGGGATGGATTATGTTTCCTGCTCGCCGTTCCGAGTGCTTACCGCGCGTCTGGCGGCGGCTCAGGCCGGTGCGAGCGATAAGTTGAAGGTTGAGGGCGGACGAACGAAATAGATCGTCAGGCGGACAGACGGAGAGCCACGATGCTTTCCGTTATGCGTCCACCATGATGCATCAAGGATGATGCAGCGGGTGGATTGCATACGCCGTTTTCGGGAGGATTTTACTATGGCCAGTACGACGATAGATGTCGAAACACCTGCCCACAACCATAGGCATCCCAAGCTGGAGCGCTGGGTCGAAGAGATGGCGCAGATGTGCACGCCCGATCGCATTTACTGGTGCGATGGCTCCGCTGAGGAGCGCCAGATGATGGTGCGGTTTCTGATCCAGGCGGGGATCGCGATCCCATTGAATCCGGCAAAGCGACCGAACAGCCTGCTGGTGCGGTCGGACCCGGCGGATGTGGCCCGGGTCGAGGATCAAACATTTATCTGCTCACGAACCAGGGAAGAAGCGGGCCCGACCAACAACTGGGAAGATCCGGCGAAGATGAAGCAGAAGCTTGCGGGATTGTTCGCCGGGTCGATGGCCGGCCGCACCATGTATGTTGTCCCCTACAATCTGGGTCCGTTCGGGTCGCCCATGGCAAAGATCGGAGTCGAGATTACCGACTCGACCTATGTCGTAGTCTGCATGCACATCATGTCCCGCGTCGGCAGCGAGGTGCTCAAGACCCTGGGCGAGGATGGCGAATTTGTGCGCGCATTGCACTCTGTAGGCGCGCCGCTCGGTCCGAATCAGGCGGACTCGACCTGGCGCTGCAACCCGGAGAATAAGTACATCTGCCATTTTCCCGAGACGCGCGAGATCTGGTCCTATGGTTCCGGCTACGGTGGCAACGCATTGCTGGCGAAGAAGTGCCACGCGTTGCGCATTGCGTCGGTGCAGGCGCGCGACGAAGGTTGGATGGCCGAGCACATGCTGATTCTGAAGCTCACCAGCCCGTTGGGTCAGGCGAAGTATATGACCGGCGCATTTCCTTCGGCGTGCGGCAAGACCAACTTATCGATGCTCATCCCGACGATCCCGGGTTGGAAAGTGGAGACCGTCGGGGATGATATTGCGTGGATGAAATTCGGCGCTGACGGCCGGCTCTACGCCATCAACCCGGAGTTTGGCTTCTTCGGCGTGGCGCCGGGCACGAGCATGAAGTCGAATGCCAACGCGATGCTCAGCGTAACGAAGAACTCCGTCTTCACCAATTGTGCGATGACGCCCGATGGCGACGTGTGGTGGGAGGGAATGACTGATCATCAGCCGCCGCATCTGGTCGACTGGCTGCGCCGGCGTTGGACTCCCGAGTCGGGACGGAAGGCAGCGCACCCCAATTCGCGCTTTACCGCCGCCGCGAGTCAGTGCCCGGTGATTGCGCCCGAGTGGGAAGACCCCAAGGGAGTACCGATCGACGCGATCCTCTTCGGGGGACGCCGCGGGGGAATTGTTCCGCTGGTGACCGAAGCATTCAATTGGCAGCACGGCACTTTCCTCGGCGCAACCATCAGCAGCGAGACCACCGCCGCGATCACCGGCAAAGTCGGCCAACTGCGCCGCGATCCCATGGCGATGCTGCCGTTTTGCGGTTACAACATGGGCGATTACTTTGCCTACTGGCTCAAGATCGGAGCCAGTTCGGATAGTTCCAGGCTGCCTAAGATCTGCTACGTGAACTGGTTTCGCCAGGATAAGAATGGCAAGTTCCTCTGGCCGGGTTATGGCGAAAACAGCCGGGTGTTGAAATGGATATTTGAAAGGTGCGACGGCAAGGTGCATGCCAAAGACACCCCGATCGGACGGATTCCTGAGGTGGCCGATCTCGACACCAGCGGATTGGGGATGCCGGCGGCGGATGTGGCTGAGCTGCTCAGCGTGGACATCGAGGGGTGGTTGGCCGAGGTGCCGTCCATCAAAGAACATTTCGCCAAGTTTGGTGACCGTCTTCCCAAGGGGTTACACCTGGAAGTGAAAGCTCTGGAAGAGCGGCTGCGCGCGGCGAATCAATAGGCCACATCTCCGTAGAGACGCGGCTTGCCGCGTCTCCCGCAGCACACCGCTACAGGGCTATGAGTTCTTTTTTCCTACACTTTAGGCTTCGGTGGAATCCCACTCTAACGTCGCAAAGGGCGCGACGTTAGAATGGGGCACCCGGCCCTATTTAAAATAGCGCGGTCATCGCAGTGGTGAACCGCTGCGCCACCCAAAATCAAGTGCAATACCGACTTCTCCGTAGGCTGATTGACAGGCGAAGCAATATTTGGCGTCCCTTGATATAGTGTTGGACGCTCATGCCGCCTTCCTCCGCAAACGAAGCCAGTCATCCGACTGCGGTTGCATCTCCATCGCTTACCCGAAATCAGATTCGCGGTTTTTGGGCATCATGGGGCGGGTGGACGCTTGACGGGATGGATTCGTTTGTTTATGCGCTCGTGCTGGTGCCTTCACTGCGCGAACTGCTGCCGCGCTCCGGTATTCCGGCCACTAAGGGCAACATCGGATTCTACGGGAGTCTGCTGTTCGCCCTGTTTCTGATTGGCTGGGGATTGGCCTTCCTCTGGGGGCCGATTGCGGATAAGTTCGGCCGCGTGCGCACGCTCATGCTGACCATCATCTGGTATTCGGCATTCACTTTTCTGAGCGCGTTTGTTACGGGCGTGTGGCAGCTGGCGATTCTTCGTCTGCTCGCCGGCATTGGCATTGGCGGAGAATGGGCCATGGGCGGGACGTTCGTGGCGGAAGAGTGGCCAGAGAATCGGCGCCGTGCTGGAGCGGGGTTCATGCATACCGGGTATTACGTCGGCATATTTCTCGCCGCCCTGGCAAACTACGCCATTGGCTCCCGCTTTGGCTGGCGCTACATGTTTGTTGTTGGTGGATTGCCGGCGCTGCTCCTGGCCTGGGTGCGGCATGGAGTTTCGGAGCCTGCCGCGTGGATGAAGAAAGAAAAAGTTGTCCGCACGTGGGCGGTTTGGCGTCCTCTGGCTTCGTTGTTTTCGGCAGCGTGGCGCCGCCGCACTATTGTGAATTCCTTACTCATGCTGGTTTCGATTTGCGGCCTGTGGGCTGGAACAGTCTATGTTCCCGCTGCTATTACGTCGGTCGCTGAAGCTGGTGGCCGCAGCGCTCCGCATGCGGCGCAACTCGCGTCCTGGGGCGTCATGCTGGTTTCGTTTGCTACGATTCTCGGCTGTCTGGCGATGCCCTGGCTCGCCGAACAGGTGGGACGTCGAGGAGCGCTCGCTGTTTTCTTTACTCTCATGATGGTTTTCATTGCGCTGACATTCGGCAAAGTCTTCTATCTGGGATCGAGCGCGCTGCCATGGTTTTTCGTTTGTCTATTCTTTCTGGGCCTGGGCGGCGCCAACTTTGCGGTTTACACTCTCTGGCTTCCCGAACAATATCCCACGGAATGCCGCGCCAGCGCTTTCGCCTTTTCGACATCGTTCGCGCGTTTTGGCGGCGCCGGAATTACCTTCCTCGTGGGAGCGGGCGTCCGGCATTTTGGATCCCTTGGAACTCCGGTGGCGATCACTTCCGTTGCTTTCGCTTTTGGACTTCTTCTGATTCCGTTTGCTACAGAAACCCGTGGGGAGCGGCTGCCCACTTAGCGGGATGCCGCTCTAAGGTCCCGCCTTTTATTTCAAGAACAACCCCAAGGTCAAAAGCGGCGACAAGAGTGTCCGCCCCACACGGGCGATGCGGGTTACCGCACCGTGATAAAGAAGTATGCGGTCATCGCGACGCCCACGGCGATCACAATGCCCCGCACTTTGCGGGGATCCGCCTTTTGGGCGTAATGCGCGCCGAACCAGCCGCCGGCAAGCGAACCGGCAATCATCACCATGCACTGCGGCCACAACACCGCGTGAGCCACGATAAAAGTGACCACCGCAGCAGCGTTGACGGCGGCCGCAAGGAGGGTCCGGATCGCGGCCATGGCATGAATGTCACGCATCCCGAGCATGGCAAGCATTCCCAGAATCATGAACCCGAGCCCGGCGCCGAAATATCCGCCATAGACTGCAACCAGCAACTGCGCAATCGAACCAAGTGTGATCGCCTGCCATGATATGTCATGCAAACCGTCGATGACGGCGCTCTTGCCGATCATGGCCCGCAGTGAATTGCCGAACGCGAACAGCAAAGTGCCACTCAGCAGCAGCCAGGGGACGAGATGCAGAAAGGTAAGTTGTGGCGTCTTGAGCAAGAGCAGCGCACCGACCCAACCTCCGGCAACGCTCGTCACCAGCAAAGGGACCAGGACGCGGACGGGCGCGTTCAGCCGCTTCAAATAAGCGATGGCGCTGGCCGCCAAGCCGGGCCAGAGCGCGACCGTACTGGTTGCATTGGCGGTCACGGCGGGGATGCGCAGGAATAACAGCGCCGGGAAGGAGATGAAACTGCCGCCGCCAGCCAATGCGTTGAGCGTGCCGGCGACTGCGGCGGCGATTAGCAGGAAGATGGCCTGAGCGAAGTGTAGACCCATACTAGAAGCGACTCGTCCCCCGACCGCGGGGCGCTCATTCTATCAGCATTACTCAGTGCACCGCACCGATGCAGTTCACGACGCCTTGCGCAGAACCGGGTGGTATAGTTCGGTGTCCTCGCACCCACCCCTTGCGATACACCCGCAAGGAGTGGGCCACCCACGTATTAAGATAGAGTTCTCGAGCGCAGAGAGTTCAAAGGCGGATTCACTTGGTGAGCTTGCTGGCGGTGATCGGTGTAGGGTTTGTGCTCGGAATGCGCCACGCGACCGATCCGGACCATGTCATTGCCGTGACGACGATCGTGAGCCGGCAGCGCAGTATCCTGCGCGCGGGCCTGATCGGAATTCTCTGGGGCATTGGCCACACGCTCACGATTTTGTTTGTCGGCGCGGCGATCATTCTCTTCAACATTGCGATTCCCGCTCGTCTTGGTCTCACCATGGAATTGGCGGTGGGCGTGATGCTGATTTTTCTGGGTGTGCTGAATCTCACCGGCGTCACGCAGTGGGTCACGAATCGTTTCATGCCGGCTCACAGCCATGGGGAAATTAACGATGAAATAAATGGGGAAGCCATTCACACGCACTCGCACGCTCATGGTGAGAATGTCCACGCCCATATTCACGGCCACAATCCGGAAGTGCACCCGCACTTTGAGCAGAAATTCGAGCAGAAACCTGTGGGTGGATTTCAGAACGCCCTGGCGCGATTTGGGCTATACCAGATGCTTCGGCCGCTGCTGATCGGGATTGTGCACGGGCTGGCCGGATCTGCGGCGGTCGCTTTACTCGTTCTCGCCACCATCCGTGATCCGCGGTGGGCGATTCTGTACCTACTGGTCTTCGGGGTCGGGACGATTGCCGGAATGATGCTGATCACCATGGTGATCGCGGCGCCGTTCGCCTACACCGGCAAGCGCTTCGCCAACCTCAATCGCGGTCTGGCCGTGGCTTCAGGATTGGTAAGCGTGGCCTTCGGATTATTCATTACCTTCCAGATAGGGTTTGTCGACGGTCTCTTTACGGCGAATCCGCAGTGGACACCCCACTAAAGCGCTACCAAACTGGGAATCCGCACCGTTTCCGGCATCACATTCGATGAAATCGGTTGCATAACTCTGGTAATATGGGCTGTCTTGAGCGCTAAGTTCCTGTTTCCCAGCCGGTTCCCCAACCCGCTTTGGATGGAGGAGTGCTCTAACCGGGTTGGTACTCCCTCTGCCGCCCGAGGCTAAGTGCCGGGCAGGAGTGCTATTTTGAGCGACGGTTTGAACCGAAAACCCGTGCGACGGAGGCGAACCTGGTATCGGCGTCGCCTGCGCATGCAGCGAATTCTGGTCGCTGTGTTCGTCGGGACGGTGCTGGCCGCCGCGTGCTGGCAGAATGCCGCTCACCACTTGTCCTTGCCGACGTTGCACGCTTCTCAGATTTTGCCCGACTCTTTCTGGCGTCGCGACTTTCACGCAGATTTCGCTTCGGCGTCGTCACGCTTCACCAGGGCCAAGAACTTTCGCGCGCGGATTCCCGGCGTCTATCCCTACTCGATTATCCCTGGCGGCGTGAAGGATCCTGGTGATCTCCGCCGCGCGGCCTTGCGCGACTATGTGGTGCGCCGCCATTTCTCCCATTTCGATTACGACCATGCTCAACTCGTGCGCGCCACCGAAGCCCGCGAAGTTTATCTTTCGTATCGCGTTCGAGACACAGTTTACTGGACGCGCAGAAGAGTTCGTCTGCACCTCGGAGAACTACTGCTGACCGACGGCAAGATCACGGCGCGAGCGCGTTGCGGCAACCAGATTTCCGATACCGCCAAGCCCCAGGTTTCGAATGAAGAGCCTGCCGAAGATGTTCTGGACCAGCCCGTAGCCGTAGCGACGCTCGAACCCGGACCGTCCTTTCCCATCCGGCCCCTTCTTGCACCACCCGACTTACCCGGCGGCCAACCCGTTCCGCCCCAGAGTTTCCTGCCTCCATTTATCTTTCCCTATGTGCCCGTGGGCGTGCCGATTCCTTCTGGGAGTTGTCCCGCCGCCGACCGGGTCGTTGACGGCCATTGCATTCCCAAGCGGCACAAACCGCCAGTAGTTCCCGAACCCTCGACCATGGTGCTGGCCGGTTCCGGTTTGGCGTTTATTCTCTGGCGTTATCGAAGAACTCTCAGCCCAGTGCGTTCGTAGCTGAGGTCCTTCGCTTCGCTCAGGATGACAATTTTTATTTGGGGTATCGGGAGGCCAGTCGCCGGGCCGTACCGATTTCCACAGTTAGGCATAAGACTTCCACAGCTAGGGCTAAGACTTATGGTGCTAATGGCTGATCCCCTGGGTGTTAGACTCTTGTTAAAGCCCCCTAATGCCACGCTTGCCTTTTGTCGGAGCCCCGCTGACGATCGCGATTTTGTTGTGTGCGCCGGTGGTCGCGCAGAGATCCGCGCCGGGCAGCCCTCACGTGCGGGCCGTCGTAGTGCGCGGAAGCGGCGACGCGATGGAAGTCGAGATACAGACCTCCGGAACGCCGGTTGCCCCCGATACCCAGGCCATCACTGGTCCCGATCGCATTGTCGTGGATTTTCCTGGCGCCCTGCCGTCTCCTGAACTGGGCGTCCTCAAAGTGAATAGCGGCGCGTTGAAGGGAGTTCGATCTGGACTCTTTTCCAGCGACCCTCCGACTACTCGTGTCGTGCTCGATCTCACCGCGCCGCAGTCGTATCAGATTTCGACAACCCAGAATGCAATTATCTTAAAGCTGGGCCCGGCGAAACCGAGCGCGACCACCGCTGCCGCACCCAAGGCTCCGAATGTCGCGGCGTCCGCCGCGCGACTTCAGAATGCTTCGCTTGCAGGGAATACGAACGCGGCCATTGTGGCGCCCGTCAAAGTCTCGACCGCGGTTGCAAATACGGCGGCGCCGCTGCAGCCCGCTGACAACAACAACATTGAAGCGCCGGCCCCGCCGAAGCCGCTCATGACCGTGACCTTTGAAAATGGGATGCTGCGTATCCACGCCGAAAAAGCCACGCTGGCGCAAGTGTTGTTCGAAGTGCAGCGGCAGACGAAGGCCGAAATTCCCATTCCGTCCGGCGCGGAGCAGGAAAAAGTGGCCGTCGATCTGGGCCCGGCTCCGTCGCGCGATGTGCTGGCGTCCTTGCTGAACGGCTCGCCCTATAACTTTATTTTTGTCGGCAACGAACTGAGCCTCGAGCGTGTCATCCTGACTCGCCGCGACTCCAGCATCTTCTAGTTTCTTTTACCTCCGAAATTCACTCGTATGTGGCTGTGAAGCAGCGTGTGTCGTTGCCCCCGCGCTCTCATTTCCAGGCACCGCACGCAGGAGACGGGGCAAGCCCCGTCTCTACCGGCGATGTTTGCGAATTGCGTTCGCTGCTTGACGCGGTCGAGCAGCATGAAACCCGACCAGACCGAAGGCAATCTCTCAAGTACAGCCGAACTCTTTCATGCCTGACCGACGGTCAAAATGAGAGGAGGCCGCGGCGATGAAGGCCTGCCCTAAGATACGAAAAAAGCCATTGAAAAAGCATTTGGTGGTGCTGTATCTTTGTGTGACTTGGGGTCAATCAGTCTTGGGGGAATAAACCGCATGGAAGGAATCACAAGTAGTCTGGCGAAACCAACGCAGCTCAGGAGGGACGCGAAGCCGCGCCCGCGATCGGAAGCGAAACGAGCACGGATCGTGGAGGTCGCGATCCGGCATTTTGCGGAGCGCGGATACAACGCGGCCCGCGTGGAAGATATTGCCGCGCAGCTCGGTATCGCCAAGGGGTCGGTATTCCAGCACTTCAAGAGCAAGGACGGATTGTTCTTCGAAGCGTACAAAAAGGCGGTGCAGTCGTTTCCAAAATATATGCAGGCTCCGGCAGCGGCGCAAGAGCGGGGATTTTTTGAGCTGCTCCGGTACTGGCTGGGCCGCACGGAGAATATGGTGCGGGACAACTGGTCGTCCTACCGAATTTATCTGATCGGGAATTATGGGACGGATCTGGCTCTGCGGCGCGAGATCAACCGCTTTCTGGTGGCGGACGATCCTTACGGGTGGCATGACTTTGTGAGCTTCGGGTTCAAGCGCGGGGAGTTGCGATCGGATCTGGATGTGGACATGATCGGCTCCATCCTGGAGTGGACCATGGACCGCTTTCAGGATGCGCTGCTCACGGAGGAGTTGGATCCGGGACTATTTCGGAAGTCGGGACCGGTTCCGGAGCAGAAAGAAGCGCGCATTGAGCAGTTTGTCGAACTGCTGCGGCGAGCGATCGGGTCGGAGAAAGCGCCTTTGGCGGGAAAGAAAGCATGAAGGCTGAAACGACGGTGGAGCAGATTATTGCAAGTTATGACGATGCCTTGCCGTTGCCGGAGGCATCGACCATTCCGGCCGCCTGGTATGTAGACCCGCGTATTGCCGACCTCGAACGGCAGACCGTCTTCTCGCGGACCTGGCAGATCATGGGGCGAGTGGATCAGGTGCGCAAGCCGGGACAGTTTGTGACCGCAACGGTGGCGCGAGAGCCGCTGGTGGCGGTGCGTGGCAACGACGGCGTTCTGCGGGCGTTCTATAACGTGTGCCGCCATCATGCGGCGGCGGTGGTGACCGAGCCGTGCGGCCAGGCGTCCATTTTGCATTGTCCGTACCACGGCTGGAATTACGGACTGGATGGGACTCTCAAAGGGATGCCGGAGTTCGATGGGGTGAAGAACTTCGAACGTAAGGACAACGGCCTGGTGCCGGTAAAAGTGGAGACGTGGGAGCAATTTGTATTTGTGAACCTGGATGCGGATGCGGCTCCGCTGTCAGAATTTCTTGGCGGACTGGTGAAGCGCGTAGCTCCGCTCGGATTGAGCAAGCTGCACTACTTTAGCAGTCAGACATATGACATCCACTGTAACTGGAAAGTATTTGTCGATAACTATCTTGACGGCGGGTATCACGTGCCGCATTTGCATAAAGGGCTCAATTCTGTTTTGGATTACAAGCAATATACGATCGAGAATGAGGATCGGTATTGCCTGCAATCCAGTCCGATGGTGAGTTCGGATGCGGACGCGGCTATGGGAACGACGCGGAGGGGCGACCGCGCATGGTATTTCTGGCTGCATCCGAATTTTATGTTCAATTGCTACGAGGGTTATCTGGATACGAACCTGGTGATTCCGATTGATGTGGATCATTGCCGCGTGATTTTTGATTTCTACTTTGGCGACGTGAGCGACGCCGCGCGCGCTTACAACGAGCAGAGTGTGGCCGTGGGAAATCGCGTGCAGGATGAGGATCTGGGAATATGCGAAGCCGTGCAGAGGGGCCTGAAGTCACGGGCGTGTGGGGCCGGCCGCTTGTCGGTGCGGCGCGAAGCCGGAGAACACTTATTTCATAAGTTGCTGGCGGCGGACTTGAAAAGTGGCCTGGATTAGGCGCGGCGCGCTGGCTGCAAGAGTGAATCAGGGCGGGAAGTTATTGGGGATGAAAATTGAATTCTAAGATCTCTTTAGTTTCCTGCGGAGCGGCTACCCATTTCCATTTGTCGATGGCATCCACTGCGGCTTTCGACAGCACCGGGCTGCCTCCAATCACCTGAAAGGACTTCATCTTTCCGTTGGCCGCCACTACGACTTCCAACCTCACCGTTCCAGTGATTTGCATTTTGCCGGCAAGCTCTGGATAAGCGGGGACCACCCGAGTCACTACCTTTCGCTTCGCTTCCGGCTGGTCTTGAGCGACCGAACGCCGTGGGGCAAGACCGATCGCGGCGAAACCGAGCGCCATGAAGACGGTTGCAAACAGGGATCGGATGGATGTCCTCATTGCCGTATAGCGTACGTCCAATCGTGTATGCCGCGAAGATTACTACGGTAATGTCCCCCGACTGATCAGCCTGTGTCGGCGCCACGGTTGCGGATGCGCACGCGCTCTACACGGAGATCGGTTGAGTCGAGGATAAATCTGCTTTAGAAGGAGTACGGCTCGACAGCCGGCGGGACGCCGGCGCTACACCCATGAAACGGTTCCGGCACTTTACTGGTGGTCTCGGGGAATCGTCTCCTGCCAGCTCTTCTGCCTGACCTGCTTCCCATCTTTGAATAGTTCGCGGGTGTATTTGTAGTAGAAGTTTTGGGCGTCGCTGGTCAGGGTCAGATGGCCTTGCCAGATCAGGGTTTGTTCCTTCAGCGCCATGACGATTTCGGTTTCGCCTTGGACCGAGCTGCTCTCGGGGTGGTTGTCGTCGGCGAGGTAAGTAATTCCTTCGAAGTCGGATTCTTTCCCCCACGGATAGGTCTCTTCCGACTTCCCAGTCCAGGTTACTTTTGTTTTGGTATTCACTTCGTCGCGCTCCGTTTTCCAATCGCCTGGCCAGGGAAAGCCTTCGCTCTGCATGTCACTGCGTTGTTCGGACGGCTCCGGCGGAGCGAACTGCGGTGCGGCGTACATCGAGGGTGGAACCAGCGGCAGGGTCAGGCGCGATCCAGTATCGCCCCCCAGCTGAAGCGTGGTAGTCATGGCGTAGGGCGTTGGCCAGATCATGGGCCAGAGTGCGTTTGAAACCGCCAGTCGTATGCGATGGCCCACAGGGAAGGTCCAGCTGGCGAGGTGCATTTCGATATCGAGCGGATAAATTTGATTGGCCACGAGATCTTTAGGCTCGGAAGCAGAATCGCGCTGAGCGCCATTGAGTCCGGCGCCTGTGACTTGGGTGACGGTGCCATCAGGGGCGACATCAGAGAGACGGGCGAACCAGTCGGCTAACGGAGCGGACGAACTTGCCTGGAGCAGGGCATGCGGGCGTCCGAGAATGGTCAGCGCCGTCTTGAGCGGAGCGGAATCGTAGGTGAGGCTGAAAGCGTCGACGGGGCGCTGGTCCGTGAGCAACTCTCCCCACCAGAATCCGGCTTCCGTGCCGACCGATGGCACATAACGGAGTTGACTGACGGCGGGTTTCGCCGGCTCCGTCGAAAGAATGTGAGCGTCGTAGAGATAGAGCGTCGAGTTCACGGCGTTCCTTGGTGGCCAGCCAATCTCGCCGCGCCATTTTCCGGGGACGTTCTTGAGGTGGGGATCGGGGGCGTGCCAATCCTGCATATAAATGGATAGCGGCGGTTCTTCCATGACTCCATTGTTGAGGTTCTTGAGCCAGTAATCCCACCAGCGCAGGGCTTGATCACGCCATTCGATCTGGGGGCCAGGCTCGGCGTCGTTGGGGAAGGTGTGATTCCACGGGCCGATAATTGCTTTCAGCGGCGCTTTCACTTGCTCGAACATGCGAGGGATGGAATCGCGGTAGCCGTCGAGCAGGCCTCCAATGAGAAAGCAGGGAATCTTAATTTCGCTGAGCGGGCGGATCGGGGCGCGCCAGAACTGGCCATCGCGCTGATGCTTGAAATAGAGCAGCGACCACGGCGCGGATTCGAAGCGCGGGGCCAGGACTTTTTCATCGAGTGTGTAGTCGGAGGCTGCCGTCATCGATGGCGCGAGATCCATGTTGAGCTCGAATTCGTCGAAGTGCATCATTCCGTCGATGTAATGGATGTCATCGTGGAAGAGCTCTTCGGTGGCATCGACGGCGAGAATCGCTTTCAGCGCGGGCGGATGCCGCATGGCGAGCTGGATGGAGTTGAACCCTCCCCAGGAGATGCCGAACATTCCGACTTTGCCCGTGGACCAGGTTTGAGCGGCAAGCCAAGCGATGACTTGCTCGCCGTCAATTTGCTCCTGCTCGGAATATTCGCGGCCGGTGGGCGTGCCTTCGCTCGACCCGAAGCCGCGGATATCGACGCGGACGCCGACATATCCGTGCGCCGCGAACCAGGCGTGGATCGGGTAATCGCGAGCCGCGGTGGCATCGTCTTTGCGATAGGGGAGATATTCCAGCAGCGCTGGAAATTTCTCATCGGGCTTGGCGCTATCGGGCATGTAAAGGGTGGCGGAGAGGCGCACGCCGTCGGCCATAGGAATCCATTGCTGGACCATGCGGACGGGATGCTGTGCGGTGGGTGGCGCAGGGAGCGCGCGGAGGCTGGCCGGAATCGCGAGGACGAGGAATGCCAGGGCTATGGCGAGTCGAGGTTGGCTGTGGCCGCTCTGGGTGTGCCATCCTTCGCGCACTTTGCGAAGGGTGGGAACCGTCCGCGTAGGAAGAGCCGCCCTTCTCGGTCCAGCCGAATGCCGCCGCCGAGCTGCGCTCGGCTTGGACGGGCGGGTAGCCCGTCTCCAAATGATCGGATAAGAACCTAGAAACATGGGCGCCGCAAATCATAACAGGAGAGAGTGCTGCCTTGACATGGTTGGCCTATCTTCTTATTGTTGCTAGCCGGCTTGTTTGTCGCGAACTAACGTCGCGAATGACCGTCGCGAATTGACTATGAACATCATCAAAGCTACGAAAAAATACGAGGATTGGCTGCGCCTCCACATACGAATCGTTGAGCCCGATTTGCGCTTCAAGCACGAGCAGATGGCGGCGGCATTGTTTCCGTTCTTTCGGGGAACTTTTTATCGCTGGCTGCAGATGTGGCCGGAAGGATGTGCGGGACTCGAGCGAGTTCCTAATATTCTGTCGGTGGGCGATCTGCACGTCGAGAATTTCGGCACCTGGCGGGATACCGACGGACGGCTGGTCTGGGGAGTCAACGATTTTGATGAAGCATGTTTGTATCCCTACACCATGGATCTGGTGCGGCTGGCGACGAGCGCATTACTGGCCGCACGGGAAGAACACTTGACCATGAAGCCGAAAGAGTCGGCAGCGGCCATTCTGGAGGGATACGAGCGAGGGATGGAAGAAGGCGGTCGTCCATTTGTGCTGGAGGAGAGCCACGATTGGTTGCGGGCAATTGCCGAGAGCAAACTGCGCGACCCGGTGGTGTTTTGGCAAAAAATGGATCGTCTTCCAACCGTGAAGGGCGAAATACCAGAAAGCGCGCGCGAAGCAATTGAGCATCTGCTGCCGGCCGCGGGCCTCCGGTATCGCTTGGCGCGGCGAAGAGCGGGCATGGGCAGCCTCGGACGCGTGCGTCTGGTGGCCATTGCGGAGTGGAAAGGTGGCCGGGTGGCGCGGGAAGCCAAGGCTCTTTTGGGATCGGCGTTGCACTGGCTGTATCCGGAACGGGCGCCGGCGGAGATCTTGTACGCCGCGATTCTCAGGCGGGCCGTGCGTTGTCCGGACCCATATGTGCAAATGCGAGGACACTGGATCGTGCGGCGCCTGTCGCCGCATTGTTCGCGCATCGAACTGGAAGCGCTCGCCACCAGCCGCGGAGAATGCCGGCTGCTGGAGGCCATGGGCAGAGAAACGGCGAATATCCATGTGGGGACGGAAGAAAAGCGCAGGGCCATCCTGAAAGACCTGCGCACGCGAAAAGGCAACTGGCTGCTGGGAGCCGCGCAGGCCATGGCGGCCGCGATGGAAAAAGATTGGCGGGTTTGGAAGGAGCGCTGGCAGAGCTAGACTCTCTGCCAGCGCCTTATTGAAGGGAGAGCCCCTGCGTGGACGTGGGTGGTTCGAAGAGCTGGAACTCCAGTGCGTGCGGTTTGTTTTCCGCTCCGATAGTGATCAGGGCATCGAGAATGCATTCGAGGGCTGCGGGCGAACCCGACCAGACGCGTGAAAAAGACTCCCGATGAACCGATAATTCGCCGACCAGGTGGCCCACCGACTGGGGATCGGGAACCATATCGTTCAGAGTCGGGTCGCTGCCGATCGATAGCGGAGGGTGGCGTGCGGGTGGCAGTCGGAGGCTGGCCTGCGTCAGCCAATGGGCGATCAGGGCTTTCAGATGCTGCCGGCAGCACACACTCTTCATGTCATCCTGGGTGGCCAATGTGGAATGCCAGGAAAGGATCTTGAGCCGGTCGAGCCAGCGGTTTTCGATGACCAGAAACCATCCGGTGCGGCGCAGCGTGTCGAGGCCGCAGACGGAGCAAGGCGAGCGTTTCTTGATTGCGAAATCCATCGTATCCCCTTTCAGACTCAGCCAACGTTGCTGGCGGCGCGAGCCATGAATCGTGGACTTGCGCGTTCCCGGAGGGGTACGGTCAGCATTCCATGGGTGTGGTCGAAGCGAAGCGTGAAGTGAGCCGAGCAGGCATCGCAGAGCCAGAAATGTTCACGCCGGCGAAGCTTCCGCCGATTACCATCGAAGGCTTCGCTAACATCGGAAGGAAAAGTTTCGGCCAGGAACAGTTTTCCGTCACGCAGGGAACGGAAGGGAACCGTGCAGGCCGGGTTTGCGCATTTATGCAGCATGGGCTGGATCCAGTCTTCTCTTCTATAAGTTTCGGCAAGAGATTGCCCTGACCATTGCACGCACAGTGCCAGGAAAGTTCCGAGTAGATTCGACGTTGTTGCCCCGTATTTACAGGGGGTTAGCGGATCAAAGAGTGCGTGGGTGGCGCCGACCTTGAATTGCCCTGACGGAAAAGTGTCGGAGCCGACGGATGGTCGTCACTGGTTGCCGGCATTCATTATCTGTAGCTCTTTATGTGGCTCTTCTAATGCACCATCCAGGCAAGCGCGGTGACGACAATGCCGGCGATTCCCATCAACATGCCAAGGTGCCAGAATATTCGTCGGCCGGAGAGCAGCGTGATCGAGGTGATCACCAGGGCGATCTCCATGAACACTTCCGCGAGATCGAAGCGGTCCGCCTTGCGGCGGGTAAGTTCGGTCTCATTTTCGGTTTCGCGGGCCTTGCCGTCGAGATCTTTCTGCTCGTCTTTATAGCGATCGGCTTCAGCGCGATATTTTGCGCCCAATTTGGCGGCGGCATCCGCGTCCTTGGCGGCCACTATGGTGGTCAGATCGGCGAACAATTCGTCGGTGTGGCGGCGGATATTCTTGGCCTGGTAAAAGGCCCACTGGTCGGTGACCTTATTCTGCAAAACGATTTCTTCAGTATGGGTGCGATGGCCAAGCAACGACACGGTGGCCACCAGCACAGCCAGCACGGCCATGGTCAGAGTCACGGGAGCAAGATTGGGATTCTCCCGGGCGCGTTCCGCCTGCTCATGCAATTCGTTGAGTTCTTCGCTCATATATTAGAAGGCTCCAGGGAGTTCTCGGGTTTCGGTTCTCAATTTCCGGTTCTCCGTGGCGCCGTGCGCCTTTTCTGAGAACCGGGAACTGAGAACTATAAATCAAATTGGCTATTCTCCCATCACTATTCCCCCATCACTTTAATAATGACTCGCTTATCGCGCTGCCCATCGAACTCAGCATAGAAAATCTGTTGCCACGGACCGAAGTCCAGTTTTCCGTTAGTGACTGGGACGATGACCTCATGGTGGATGATCAGCGATTTGAGGTGAGCGTCTCCGTTGTCTTCGCCGGTCTGGTGATGCTGGTAGTTTTGCCGAAACGGAGCCAGCGTCTCCAGCCACTGATCGATGTCTTTGATCAGACCGCTCTCATTATCGTTGACATAGACTCCGGCAGTGATGTGCATGGCGGAGACCAGAATCATGCCGTCCTTGATTCCTGATTTCTTGAGGGCGCTCTCGACCTGGGGAGTGAGATGAATGTAGGCGCGCTTGGTTTTCGTGTGCAGGGTCAGGTACTCGGTGTGGAATTTCATGCTTCCACATTTACCACAGGGAAGGGCGGGCTGCCGAGCTGCGCTCGGCTGGGACGGACGAATGCGTCCGTCCCTACGCAATCGAGATCAAAGGCGGCGGACAAGAGTGTCCGCTCCACACAACCCTCATAAAGCACGAAAGATGACATCAGTTGATGCTATAATCAGTGCCATGAGAACAACGGTTGCGCTGGATGACGAGCTCGTACGCATCGCCCAGGAGTTCACCGGGGTAGCGGAGAAAACGGCGCTGCTTCGCGAAGCGCTCAAAGCCCTCATCGAGCGGGAGAGCGCCCGCCGATTGGCGTCCCTCGAGGGCACTATGCCGAAATTGAAGAATATTCCCCGCCGCAGGCCGGGGACGAATTGATTCTCGCCGATACCTCGGTCTGGATCGACCACTTTCGTTCCGGAAACCGCTCGACAAACACGGAAATGCGGAAGCTTCTGAACGAAGGGCAAATTGTGATCCATCCGTCCATCGTTGCGGAACTTGCGCTCGGATCACTGGAGGATCGCATGAAGACGCTTGCGCTGCTGGATCTTCTGCCCCAGGTTCAAGTGGCGCAACTAAGCGAAGTGCGGCGGATGATCGAAGCGCGTCGTTTGTATAGCCTCAGCATCGGACTGACCGACGCCCAGCTGATCGCCTCAGTCTTCATCAATCCGTCCACGCTTCTGTGGACAAAAGACAAGCGCCTCCGCAAAGCCGCGGAGGGTCTTGGCGTTCACGCTCGTCTGCCTTAGAGAATTCGAAAAAACGGTTGGGGAACATCCCGTGTGTTCCCGATTTGCTTTGTCGATGTGGCCCACCCGCCAGAGTCAGGTACTCGGGGTGGAATTTCATGCTTCCACGTTTACTACCGGGAGGCATTGCGTGAGGCGGACGCTATTGTCCGCCGCCGTGCTCTTTATTGTGTGGGGCGGACGCATTCGTCCGTCCAAGCCGATGGGAGGGACGTGATTTTCAAACTCACCCCGCCACCCGCTATGATCTCGCACAGGCCCGAAAAGACGAGGGCAAAATCAAGGTGCGCCGTCAGCATGGTCGGCAGGAACTGTACGCGCCGTGACGACGCCCGCTAGCGGTTGAATGTAGCGAACCTTCTCACTGTAGAAAAATGCAAACCGATCCCACGCCGGAAACGCGAGATTGCTGGAAAATCTTGTCAACCCCCCGTTTCGATAATTTTCCCGGTAAGTCGATGAATAGGCAGGGAAAATAAAGGTAATAATATAGTTGACTGACTTTTCTATTAGGCTGGTTGCGCCGTGACAGGACCGCGTGTCAGAATTGATACAACTATGGAGAGGGAACTTTCAATCGTTGAATTAGCTCGTCTAGCCGCCGCAGAGTATCACGACTTTGTGGAGAGAGAACTTCGTGACCTGGATAGGTTGTTTTCCTCCACTCCTCGGCATACTTCTGCCACAAGTTCTCTTTCTCAAGAATCGCCCGCGCAAGAGCGATAAGAGCGTTGTCCACTCCGACCGCGCGACGACTTTCATCACGGATGATTTCGCAGATCGAAGCGAGTACTTGTTTGGTTTCGGAATCCATAGTGCCGCAAATTATATCTCTGGTTCGATTTTTCCGTTCGCAATTAACTGCATGAATGGGCCGACCCGAGACCAAGCCTGCTTGGCATCGTGTTCATTGTATGAATCTCCCGTGTGTGAAACGTCGTTGCGAAAAATGTCTCGGATATAGCGGGAATGCTGGGCAAGGTCGGAATACAGCTTTAACTGTTCCCGCTTTTCAGCTTTTAGAGGAATCTGCCGAGCAGAAGTAATTTTGCCCTCAATCCCCACAATAAGCTTTTCCCAGTCTTCCTCTTTGAGAGGACTCGGCTGTTGCTTGTGTAGCAGCGTAACTTTTAATCGCCTTGCGAGTTTGCGAAGGCCATGCTCGGCGCTGCGCATAAGATGGAAAACGCAGGCCGTGTATAGCCCGACAGCCATGCTGTTTCCGGCATCTTTAATGTCTTGTCGCGCATCCGGGATTTTTTTATAGACACCAGCGCCAAACACCATCTCTTGCTCAAAATATTTGTCATAGGCAGAGGATATGTAAGCGAATTTTCTCCTGTATAGTTCACGATTCAAGTCTTGCTGAAAGCGAAGCAGTTCACTCAGCAGTAGTTCGACCGTCCACCTGACCCCATGCTGTCCGAGTCTCCCCCTGAATTCTTTCGCCCTCTGAGTCACGTCTGGGTTTAAATTTAGGTGCTCTAGTTCCGCGATCAACGGGGATAGTGCATGTTGGATAACAAAACCACGACGCTGTTCACTGATTATCGTCGTACACTCCTTGAATTCCGCGCCCATCAATTGGTCACAATGTCCGCACAGATGGTGATATGCCTTGGCAAACTCGAAAAGGTGATGCTCGATCATCTCCTTCAGGCTCCAGAGGCGGCTGGAGCAGAACAGCTCACATTGACTTCCACACACCAATGCGCGACACTCGTTCCTAACGAGCGCTCAGCCGCTAGATTATGGCGAAATCCCCCGAACCTTCGGCCAAGAATGTCAAGGGCGACTTCGGCCAGTTCACGAATTTTATGCGGCGACTCGTCGCCGTGCCGCACGCCGAAATCAAGGCACGGCTCGACGCCGAGAAACAGACGAAGACGCGGAAGCGGAAGGCCGCTTCCCGCGCTTCCGACTCCAAGGCTTAGAAAGCCGTTTCCCCCACCTTGCCAGTTACCTCCGCAAAGGTTAACCGCTTCCCCGCGATCTGCGATAAAGCTAGGTGGAATCTGTCCGCATCGGTTAGCGGATTGTCTCTTGTTGCGCGATTGTTGAAACGGAATGCCTGCTCGTCAACGTAGCGGAACAAATGGAACGGTTCAACGGCAACGTAGGTTCCGCCAATCCCGCGCTTCAAGAGCGACCAGAAATTCTCGATTCCGTTAGTGTGGACATTTTCTTTCACGTAGCCTTCAAGATGATTGATGACCTTGTGAACGTAGTCATCTTTCAGGTTGTAGTAGCCCACGAATTCATCGGTATGAACTTCCGCTCCGGGTTGCACGATCTCGCGAACCATCTTTTCCGGAATGTTTTGGCGACGGTGTGGAATCACGGTAGCTTTCACTCTGCCACCCCGCTCCAGCAGTCCCATAACTACGGCTTTGCCATGTCCACCCTGCATCCCGCCCTCACGGACCAAGCGTTTCCGCTTCGCCTTGTGCATGAACCGGGCCTTGCCGCCGATAAAGGCTTCA
>Ga0182015_10001807_pt1 | contig 27274 bp, 23 predicted proteins | sample 712P3MmetaG_FD_120478 | JGI IMG/M metagenome (GOLD analysis project Ga0182015, IMG submission 120478) | Permafrost microbial communities from Stordalen Mire, Sweden - 712P3M metaG | ecosystem: Environmental > Terrestrial > Soil > Wetlands > Permafrost | place: Sweden: Stordalen | collected...
CAATGGCTCAGCGACTACAACCGAAGCTCCAGATAGGGCAAAATATCGCCATGACCACGATTCTGCTGCTGACTCTCTCCAACATCTTCATGACCTTCGCCTGGTATGGACATCTCAAGTATCGCGACGTGCCGCTGTTCAAGGTCATCGTCATAAGTTGGCTCATCGCTTTCGCGGAATATTGTTTTCAAGTGCCCGCCAACCGGATCGGCTTCTACGAGTTCACCACGGCGCAATTGAAGACGATTCAGGAGGTCATCACGCTGACCGTGTTTTCGGTCTTCTCCGTCTTATATCTTCGCGAACCGCTGAAGTGGAACTACCTGGTGGGGTTTGTCATGATCATCGGAGCGGTCGCGGTCATTTTCAAAAAGTGGTGACAAAGCACACCGAGAAGGATCGTCGTACAATGATCGGTCAATCATGGCACTCTCGGCTTTCATCCCATGAGCCTGATCTTCCGCAAACCTATCCCCAACGTTGAGCATCCTGAAATGCCGGCCGATGTGGTTATCGTCGGCGGCGGACCTGCGGGAATGGCCTGCGCGCTGCGGCTTTCGCAGTTGATTGACGATCACAACGCGCGGCATCCGGACGCGACGCTCAGCAAAGAAAATATCTACGTGCTGGAGAAAGCTCGCGAAGCGGGGCAACATTGCCTTTCCGGGGCATTGCTCGATCCGCGTTCGATGAAAGAGCTTCTGCCCGGATTCGAGAGTGAAGCGCCGCTGGATGCGGTCGTGCATAAAGACGCGGTTTATTTTCTTACCCGGACAGGACATTACCGGCTTCCGTTGACGCCTCCGCCGCTGCAGGACCATGGCAATTACGTGATCTCGATCAATCGTTTTGTGAAATGGCTGGCGGGGAAAGTGGAAGAAGCGGGAATCACGGTTTTTTCCGGCTTTGCGGGATCGGATTTGCTTTACGACGGCGATCGCGTAGCGGGCGTGCGCACGGACGATAAGGGAGTCGATAAGCAAAACAAGCCGAAATCAAATTTCGAGCCCGGATACGACATCAAAGCGAAGGTCGTGGTTCTTGCCGAAGGCGCGCGCGGATCGCTCACCAAGCAACTCATCCTTAAGTTCGATCTGATGAAAGATCGCAATCCGCAGACCTACGGCGTGGGCGTAAAAGAACTGTGGGAAGTCCCCTCCGGACGCATCGAGGCGGGCGAGGTGATCTACACGATGGGTTATCCGCTCAGCACGCAGGAATACGGCGGCGCGTGGATTTACGGGGTGAAAGAAGATGGGGCGAAGGCGACGACGGTTTCCCTCGGCTTTGTTACCGGACTTGATTATCGCGACCCGCGGCTCGATCCGCAGCATGTGCTGCAGACGTTCAAGCAGCATCCGCTGATTTCGAAGTTGCTGGCGGGCGGGAAGATGATTCGTTATGGCGCGAAGTCGCTGCCGTATGGCGGGTGGTGGTCGATGCCGCCACTGGGCGGCGACGGTTGGATGATTGTGGGCGACTCGGCGGGCTTTCTTAACTCGGCGAGGCTCAAGGGAATTCATCTGGCCATCAAGAGCGGAATGCTGGCGGCTGAGACCGCGTTCGAAGCGCTGGTGAAATCGGACGCGTCGGCCGCGACGCTGGGCAAGTTGCAGCGCCGCGTCGAAACCAGTTGGATTCACGATGAACTGTGGCCGGTGCGCAACTTCCATCAAGGATTCGAAAAGGGGATGGTCGCGGGCATGTTCAACACCGTGCTGCAGGATATTTTTCCGGGCGGACTGCGCGACCGGCTGCCATCGCATCCGGGTTACGAAAACCTGGAGCCGGTGGCGAAGCTGCCCGCTGACGGAGGCGCGGAAGCGCACCTGCTCGGTCCGGCGAAAGGCGATGGCAAGCTCACGTTCGACAAACTTACCGACCTCTATCACTCCGGCACCAAGCATGAAGAAGATCAGCCGGCGCATTTGCTGATTGAAGACACAAATATCTGCAACGAGCGCTGTGTGAAAGAGTTTGCGAGTCCATGCCAGAATTTCTGCCCGGCGAACGTTTATGAGATGGTGGAGGACTCGACTGCGCCCCATGGCAAGCGGATCAGCCTGAATCCGGCTAACTGCGTGCACTGCAAGACCTGCGACATTCAGGACCCCTACCAGATCATCACCTGGGTGCCACCCGAAGGCGGCGGAGGGCCGAACTACGACGGAATGTAAAGGGGATGCAAGGCTGCCTGAAGGCCATCAGGAATAGTGCCGAGGGCCAACGGCCAAAGGCTACGCGAAAGGCTGGCTCCGGCTCCCAACCCGGTATATACTGCTCCCGTTACTTAATGCTGTAACTCGGTTACGACCGGGCGCGGAGCACCTTTATCTCATACCGTTCCGCGAAATAGACGCTGGCACGGGGCTTTATACTATTTTGCCCTCACGACCAGCAGGGGCGGGAATCGCTTTACGCGGCGCCTTCCCCGAGAGAGGTATTGCTTGTGGACGTCGTTCTCATACGCATTCTGCTGGTCTTTATTGTCGGCGTTATCTGCTTTCTCATTCGTCCGTTTAACCTGCCTGCAAACTTTGCTGCAGCGGCCGGTCTGCTGATCGGTTCGGCGATCATTGTGTTCGAGTGGCGGCTGCGCGCAGTGAGTTTGAAGCGCCTGATTGGGGCCGCTATCGGCAGCGTACTCGGCATATTTGGCGCTTATCTTTTCGCGCTGGTCATTCGCAACAGCATTCCGGCGAGCCCGACCCAAAGTTTTCTGCAGATCATGGTCATGGTGATCATGGCCTACGTGGGATTGGCGGTGGGCGCGAATAAGGGAGATCTGCTGAATCTGGCGGCGCTCGGCGGCGTCTTTGGCGGCGAGAGGACGGGCAAGAAGAGTTACAAGATCCTCGATACCAGCGTCATCATCGACGGCCGCATCGCCGACATCGCCGAGACCGGTTTTCTCGACGGGCTGATTGTGATTCCTCAATTCGTTCTGAGGGAATTGCAACTGGTGGCCGATTCAGCCGACTCGCTCAAACGCAATCGCGGACGCCGTGGGCTCGACATTCTGCAGCGTTTGCAGAAGACGGCTTCGGTGCAGATCCAGATCGTCGAAGACGACTTCCCCAGCGTTCGCGAAGTCGATTTAAAGCTCATCGAACTGGCCAAGCTGTATGAGGGCAAGATTCTTACCAACGATTTCAATCTCAATAAAGTCGCCCAGTTGCAGGGCGTGGCCGTGCTCAACATCAACGAACTGGCGAACTCGCTCAAGCCTATTGTTCTGCCGGGCGAAATCATGCGGGTCTTCATTTTGAAAGAGGGAAAAGAATATAACCAGGGCGTCGCCTATCTCGATGACGGCACGATGGTAGTGATTGATAACGCGCGGAAGATGATCGGCAAGACCATCGACATCTCTGTGACCTCGGTGTTGCAAACGACGGCGGGCAAGATGATCTTCGGCAAGTGGGATGAACGCGCCGGCGGCCGGCACGATTCCAAGGGAGCATCGCCGGCGCCAGTCTCCGCTGGGCCGGTAAGCGGGACCACTGCGCCGGTTTCAGATCCGGCGAAGAAAACAATTTCTGCGGTTGGCGAACGAGCCGCAGATTAAGCGGACTTACTTACTGCAATTCAAATTCACTTCCCCGCATTTCACTACCGGCAATTCGCTTTCTGCAATTCTCGGGTCCTGCAATTCTCAGACCTTGCAATTTCTTTGGTCTTCGGTAACACCACCGTAACCTTCTGCTGCTGATTCGTGTTGGTTAAGGGCACCGCCCCGAATAACCTGCACTACGGGTCATCTCCATTCGGAGGACTCTCGCACCTCAAGTTAGGAGATCTTTGCATGAAACGATTAATCGCAGGGCTGCCCATGTGCGCCCTGGTCTATTTTGCTTTGATCCTGTCGCCGCTACGGGCGGAAACGGTCAGCAAACCGGCAGGACCACTCAGTTACGACATAAGTAAAGAAGTCACCTTCAATGCAACAGTTTCAAGTGTTCTTGCCAAGCCCAACCGGGGGATGCTGATGGGCTCCCACCTGCTCTTATCAACTGGCACGGGATCAATCGACGCAAGTTTAGGAAGCTTCGGTCTGCAGGGTAAGGGGGCCGTCTCGGTCGTCGCTGGTCAGCAGGTCCAAGTAATCGGCGTGCTGAAGTCGCTCAAGAACAAGCCAGTCTTCCTGACCCGCATCGTGAGGGTCAATGGCGAAAGCTATGCCATCCGCAATCAACGCGGGGTTGTGTTGTCCCCCGAAGCGCGCGAGCGTTTGAGCCGCAAGACCGCCGGAGGTGGACTGTGAACCACAAAGCACAAATTGGCATTCTTGCTTTCGTTTGCCTGGCTATGGCCTTTTTGGCCGGTTGCGGGTCCAGTGCAAATCCGACCCCGGTCTATGCGTACTCAGTCAGCGGGTTGGAAATGAGCAATCCGCAAGGTAACGGCCCTTATTACTACGCGATTGCCGGTTCGGTGGCGATCGATAACCAGGGCAACGTTGTCGGCGGCGAGCAGGACTTCAACGACGGTGCGGGGAACACTTCGCCGGGCGATGCGGGCGCTACTCCAACCCCTGACACGATCCAGGCCGCGAGCGCCGCTCTTGTGCTCACGAACGGCCAGGGCACGCTTACCCTTACCACGAACAATCCAAACGTTGGCGTCAATGGTGTTGAAACCTTCGGCGTCCAGTTTGTGAACCAGAAACACGCCCTGATCGTTCAGTACGATGGCACAGCAACTTCGAGCGGAAGCCTCGATCTGCAGACTCTGCCGAACCAGCTTAACGGCAGTTACGCCTTCGCGATGAACGGGATGGATCCCGACTATGAACCGGTCGCATTTGGTGGAGTATTTACTACCGGAAGCAATGGGTCGACTTTCAGCGGCGTGTATGACGAGAACGATGGCGATAACGGAATCTCGACTGGTAATCTGTTTCCAGACGGCGTCGCCATCTCAGCGCCCGACTCTTATGGGCGCGGATACATCACCGGGCTCGGAGAAGGTGTGCCGACCTCGATCGTTTACTACGTCGTGGGTGCGGAAGTGGCCCGGCTTATCGACGTGGATACTACCGATGCGGGCCTCGGCTCTGCGTTCGGACAAGGCTCCACGACCTACAGCAACGGGTCGGTCACAAGCTCCATCTTCGCTCTGCAGTCCAACTCACACGGAAACCTGTACGCTGCGGCTGGGCAGATTACCTCGCCAGCCGGTGGTGTTTATCAGTCGGGTATCGCGGATGAAGATGAACAGGGGTTCGTGCAAGGCGGCGTTGGAATTTCGGGAACCTACTCCATCTCAAACGCGGTCAATGAATCCACCTACAACGGATACGGAAATCTTCAGATTTCGTCCGAAGACGAGGATTTCGACATCGCGAATCTGGGCGTCTATATGACCGATCCATCGCTGAATCTCAGTGATCCCAACAATTCAACCGGTGGCGGCGGCGCTCTCCTTGTCGATCTCGATGATGGCATCCCCGGTGCTGGAATCCTGGTTCCCCAAACCGACACCACAGCTGCCGACTTCACAGGCAATTATGCCTTTGGCGCGCAGGAGTACTGGTGTGACTTCTGCGAGTTCGATGTGGCCGGCCAAGGGACGATGACTGCCGGAGCGTTCAGCGGTTCGGGCCTTCTCAGCGCACCGGATGGATATGTGTTCGGGGATGGACCCACTGAGAGCACTGCCACGTTAACTGGCACTCCCTTGGCAGATTCGAACGAATCGACCACGGGCCGCTACACTCTAATGACTGAAAATGAAACTGAGAACCCGCTCATTTTGACGGTTGCCCAAGACCCCGTCGATTTCGATGTGGTCATCTATCAGGCGAGCGGCACGCAACTGTTCTGGCTGAACGAAGATGATTACAGTATTTTCCTAGGCCCAATTCAGCAGCAGGGATCGCTGGCGACTCTGCCGTAGCAGCGTCCACTGCAAAATAAGCGACTGAGTTGCAATCGGGCGGAGCCGGCGACATTCGGCTTCGCCCTTTTTTCATCTCCTCTAGCGTCTAGTGGCGCGCCGTACAATCTCCCCCCAAAACAAAGTGTGCAATTTTGAACAGACGCGACTCCGTGAGTTGGCGTCAAATGCTTGATGCTTGTAAGCGTCTCCTTGTGAGGATTTTGTCGTCATGCGCAGAGTTGGATTGCATAACTGCCCTTATTGCGGCCGAGAAGAGATATACGCGTCCCAACCGAAGACTTTGGGGGATGAAGTTGCTCGCCTCTTCCTCTTCCGAGTTGTGAGGTGCCATTCCTGCATGCACCGTCACTTCCGCCCGTTTTTTTTGACCTCCGTCCCTCCGCCGTCTGCGAAGAAGCCATCCCAGGTCGCTGTCCTTGACGATCAACGAGAACGTTCGGCATGACGAAGCCGTTTCTTTTGGTTCAGTGTTCTACGCTCTATCCGCCCGGTCTCTGAACTCTTAAAAAACCTGTACTATACTAGTCGCCCCCATGAAGGTTGTTGTCATCATTCCGGCGGCTGGATTAGGCACGCGCATGGCGCCGCCAGCGGCTGCAAAGTCCAAGAAGAAGGCGCCCAGCAAGCAATTCCGGCAACTGGACGGCGTGCCCATTCTGATTCACACACTGCGTAAGTTTGCGGCTGCCCCGGCCGTCCACGAAATTATTGTCGCGCTGCGCAAAGACGAGATGGCCGACTTTCGGACGCATTTCGAGAAACCCTACCCGGAAATTCTGAAGAAGCGCCTGCAGCTGGTCGAGGGCGGCGAGCATCGCCAGAACTCGGTGGCAAACGCGCTTGCGCACGCCTCGGCTGAGCCCGACGACATCATTCTGGTGCATGATGCGGTGCGTCCATTTGTCACGCAGGAAATCATTACGAATGTGATTGAGGCCGCGCAACGGCATGGATCGGCCATTGCCGGCTGGCCTGCGGTGGACACGGTGAAGCAAGTGGAGCGCATAGCGGATGGAGCGCTCATCAAGGCCACGATTCCGCGTGCGAGTCTGGTGATGGCGCAAACGCCCCAGGGATTTCGCTACGACATTCTGAAGAAGGCATTCGATGACGCGACGGCCGATGGTTTTCTCGGCACGGACGAGGCCTCGCTGGTAGAACGCGCCGGATTGCCCGTGGTGGTGGTGATGGGATCGCCGAGGAATATCAAGATCACCACGCCGGCGGACATGGAACTGGCGGAATTTTATTTGAAACAGGAGGGGATTTTGTAATTTGGTAATCGGGTAATTTTGTAATTCGTAAGACCAGACCATGCGACCGATTCCAAATTACCAAATTACCCGATTACAAAATTACCAATTCTTGTACGGGATCGAATCTTGAAAGCTGGAATACGCATCGGCTACGGTTGGGACTCGCACGAATTCAAGTCCGGCATTCCTCTCAAGATCGGGGGAGTGACGCTGACGCATGACAGCGGGCTGGGCGGGCACTCCGACGGCGACGTTCTGCTGCATGCAATCACGGATGCACTGCTCGGCGCGATTGCCGGCCCTGACATCGGTTCGCTGTTTCCACCTTCGGACGCGCAATGGAAGAACGCCGACTCGGCCGTATTTCTGCGCGAGGCGTTGCGGCGCGTCAAGTCCGCGGGCTACGAACTGGTGAATCTTGATTCCACGCTGATTCTGTCTGCTCCAAAGATCGGGCCGCATGCGGATGCCATTCGCAAACGGGTTGCCGAGTTGTGCGGGGTGTCGCCCGATTGCGTCGGGATCAAAGCCAAGACACCGGAAGGCATGGGGACGGACAATGCGGCGATTGCGAGCGCCGTGGTATTGCTGCAGCGCCAGGGGTCGATAGCGGAAGTTCTTGGCGCAATGCGCATAATATGAGAATTACATATGTATAAATGGTGTATACTTGGCACATAGGAGGCTATCTATGGCAGACCCAGCAAATAACGCCGCCGACCAGACTCCCCAAAATGGTGATCCGGCGGGATCAAAGCGTGTCAACGTGATTTTCAGTCCGCAACAGTATCAGGTGCTTAAAGCACTTGCCGAGCAGCAGGGTATTAATGTGTCCGACGTGCTTCGCCAAGCCCTGGCACTGACTAAGATAATTGCGGAAGCGGAACAGAATAACGAGAAGTTCCTGATTGAGAAAAATGGCCAACTGCAGCAACTAAGACTGGTGCGCTGATGGCTCCGGATGAAATAGATCTCGCCGGGGAACCGGTGCCGCATTTCCGGCGGGAACCTTACAATCCCGTCCGCAAACAGGAATCGGTGCGTGCCTGGGTGACGGGGGCGCTCGTAGCAGCTCTGATCATTCTTATAGGCTTCGCTGGGGTGGCTGCCTCGCTCGGATCGAAGGAGCATTGGGACGAAACCAAGGAGATGCTCCAAATCCTGCTGCCCGCCGTGACGGGACTGTTAGGCTCGGCATTGGGCTTTTACTTTGGAGCGCAATCGAAGAAAGACCAGTAACCGGTGATCAGTCACCGGTAAGTTAGTCGAAGCCAACCCGGCCAGTCGTTATGCTCTTACTTCGTCATTCTTTACGTCGCTATCCTGTTGCTTCATCCTCTTACTTCTGCGGATGCCTGAGCGCGGCGCTCGGCGTAGAGCGGAAATTCCTCGGCCAATCCCAGCACCTGCTTACGGATTTTCGCCAGCACTGAACCGTCGGCGCGATGATCGAGCGCTTCGGCGATCCAATGGGAAATCTGCCGCATCTCCGCTTCTTTCATGCCGCGCGTGGTCACCGCCGGAGTGCCGATGCGAATGCCACTCGGCTTCATCGGAGGATTTACATCGAACGGAATCGCGTTCTTGTTGACGGTGATTCCGGCCTCGCCGAGCGCTTTTTCCGCTTCGCTGCCTAACATTCCTTTGGCGAAGACGTCGACCAGCATGAGGTGGGTATCGGTTCCGCCGGAGACGATACGATAGCCGTCGGCGGCGAGCGTTTCAGCCATGACCTTGGCGTTGGCAACGACCTGCCGCGCGTAGTCGCGGAAGCTGGGCTGCGATGCTTCGAGAAAGCAGACCGCCTTGGCGGCGATGATGTGGACGAGCGGGCCGCCCTGCATTCCGGGGAAAACAACTTTGTCGATGGCTGCGGCGAATTCCTGCTTGCTCAGGATCATGCCCGAGCGCGGGCCGCGGAGCGTTTTGTGCGTGGTCGAAGTTACGATATGCGCGTGCGGCACGGGGCTGGGATGCGCGCCACCGGCAACCAGTCCGGAGAAGTGGGCCATATCGACGAGATAGAGCGCGCCAACTTTGTCGGCAATCTGGCGCATGCGGGCAAAGTCGATGATGCGCGGATAGGCGCTGCCACCGCCGATAATCAGCTTCGGACGCTCTGCGGTCGCGATGCGTTCCAATTCGTCGTAGTCGATGGTTTCGGATTCTTTAGTTACGCCATACGGAATTACTTTGTAAGTCTTGCCCGAGAAATTCAGATGATGTCCGTGGGTGAGGTGACCGCCGTGGGCGAGATTCAAACCGAGAATCGTGTCGCCGGGCTGGAGGATGGATGCGTAGGCTGCTTGATTGGCCTGCGATCCGGAGTGCGGTTGCACGTTGGCGTTCTCCGCGCCAAAAAGCCTTTTCGCCCGCTCGCGCGCCAGATTCTCGACCACGTCGGTGAACTCGCACCCGCCGTAATAACGCTTGCCGGGATAACCCTCCGCATATTTGTTGGTGAAGACCGATCCGGCAGCCTCAAGCACAGCCTCGCTGACAAAATTTTCGGAAGCAATCAGTTCCAGGCCCTCGTGCTGGCGGCGGGCTTCATTGTCGATGGCGTTCGAAATTTCAGGATCTACTTCGCTGAGCGGACGGGACATCGATATGGATATTGCGGAATTTTTCATAGGGACTCCCGGTTATTTTACTCCGAGCAGGCGCGTCCCAAGGCGGCGAACCAATTTGCAGGGGCCGATTTCCGGAATCCGTGATCCTGGCGCCATCAGCGCTAGAGCTGCTACTGCGTGGCCTTTTTGGAGTGATCGGCGCAAACATGGGATGCAAATTCCTTGTCGCGCTGCAGCTCGACGTTGCGCATCATTTCATCGAAAGACGTGCTGGCGGCCGCACTCGAAGGTTGGAACCGCCATCCGCATGCGGAACAACCGAACCCCCGAAAGCGCTCTTGGTCAATCCATATCAACTCCCGGCTCATGGCCGCCTCCCTAGCGGGGCCGGACCGAGTACTCGCATGCTGTCGAGGGACGCAACGTTCTGCTTTACCAATGGCGATTCCTTCGGAAACCGCGTACTGGCTGATTGCAGGAGAAAAACCGTTGCCCAGTCTGGGCGTGGCGCAAATCGCATAAATGGAAATGCGAAAGTTTACATGTGACCGTTTGGGTCGTCTGTCGGGAAACCTACATACCTCGAGGAGCTTGCTAGCGTGAGTTTCTGATATTCGCAAAGGGAATGGAGTCGCTTTAACCGCTGGTCCACCTTTTGCGCAACGCTGCGCCTAACCGCGAAAGGGCACTGTAGGGTACCCTACAGAAGCGTGACCTTTTGGGCCTGTATAATCCGCGATTCCATGCGGATCAGCAGAATTGGTGTTTCGCAAACCCTGACGCGCGAGCACATCCCCGCTGCGGGAGGTATTTCGGTTCTGGCTTGTGGCCAATAGAGACCTCAAAGTCGTGCAGTCCGGCGAGCGCACGAATGCCGCGGGGAAAGCCGTCAGCAACATAATCCTTCTATCGACCTCCGATAACGACTACAGCGCACTTCGTCCTCATCTTGAATACGTCAATTTGCCAAACCATCTGGTCCTTCACGAAGCGGGTGGAAAGCTGGAATTCGCGTATTTTCCGAACCGCGGTTTGATTTCTCTTGTCGTCGTAATGAAAGACGGAAGAACCGCCGAAGCTGGCGTGGTTGGCAATGAGGGTTTTACAGGAATACCGGCGGCTGCCGGCCTGAGCAAGGGCTCGCTGCGGGCGGTCGTCCAAATCACTGGGGATGGATTTCGGGTAAAAGTTGGAGCTTTGCAAACTACTTTGGAATCCGCCCCACGCCTGCAAATGCTGTTGAACCGCTATGCCGCAATTCGGAGTATGCAGATTGCACAAACCGCCGCGTGTAATCGCCTGCACGGCATTGAGCAGCGGCTTGCGCGCTGGTTGCTGATGACTCAGGACCGAGTGGCTTCGGGCTCGCTGCGCATCACTCATGATTTTCTCGCAACCATGCTGGGGACGGATCGACCCAGCGTGAGCGTGGCAGCGGGCGTTTTGCAGAGAAAGGGTTTCATCGAATACACCCGTGGCGCAGTGAAGATCGTGAACCGCAAGAAACTTGAGGCCTCCACCTGCGAGTGCTACGGGGTTATCCGGCAGTACGATGGCGAGCTCGGCTTGAAATAAGTCAAGGGGAGCCCTCTCGCAAATCGAGTGGCTAAATTCGGCCCGTCCAGTATCCGGGTCTTCGGCTGGTATGGGCGATCGCCACGATCTGAATGTGTGCAGACGGGAGTTGCCGGTAAATCACGATAAAAGGGAATTGCCTGAGCAAAAACCTACGCGTGGAATGCGGGCCGGACGTCCATCGTTCAGGAGCTTGCAGGATGTGCTCCAATGCCCGATCCACTTCAGCGTCAAACTTGAGAGCGGCGTCCGGGCCTGCTCCAAGTACCAATCAAACGCGGCGTCATATTCGGGGGTGGCTTCCTCGTGAAACTCCACCGAATCAGTGGGCATCGGGCAGCTTTGCCAAATTGCGCTGGCGGACTTCCGACCACGGGGTGGTCCTCGCCTTGCCGGAGTCCAGATCCAGCAGTCGTTTCCCGATTTCCGCTTCCCAAGCCTGTTGAACGCCCTGGTCGACCTTGCCCCCGAGGTTGGAAATCAGCGACTCCGCCAAGGCTTCCTGTTCCTCAACCGAGAGCGACAACGCCTGCTCCAACAACTTGCAAACTTCGGCTGTCATCTGGGTCATGCTTACCTCGCTAGGCTTATAGTAACGCAGTTAATGTCGCTATCGAACGCCGTCTTGAGATCCCGCGCGGTGCAGAACGACGACTGTCCGCCAACCAGATACGCCAAGATGTCATCTAACAGACTCGAAAGAAGAGGTCGAGATGAGTCTTCTGAAGTTGTGGCAGGGTGCGGCAGGGTTGCTGTTGGTGGCGCTTGCAGGCTGCACTCAGCAACAACAGAGTCCGCAGCAGATTCGCGAGAAAACCGCGGAGGCGACGGCGGAAGCGAAGAACGATGCCAAAGCCGTAGTGGAAGGCGTAAAGGAAGGCTGGGGCAGCAGCAAGGCGGTCGACGTAAATAGCGCGTCAAGAGATCAGTTGATGGCGCTCCCTGGCATGAGTGCGACGGCGGCCGACCGGGTGATCGCGGGACGTCCCTACGATCGCGTCGATGGTCTACTCACGCGGCATATCATTTTGAAGTCGGAGTACGACCGGATTTCCGGCCAGATTACGGTCCATAAATAAACACGAGTTCCCCACTGGCTTCCCGCTGCTCTTCTTTTCGCTGATCGTTTTTCGCGGCTGGCCAGCAACTACTCGAACGCCGTCCGTAGAAAACTTACCAACTGCCAGCCATCCATGTATTTATAGGGCGTTTCGCCCATAGTGTAGTGCCCGCAGGGGAGCACGACGACTTTGTGATCGAGGTTGTGCTTCTCGAATTCTTCGACGACCTGCTGGGAAAATTCGGGCAGGAAGGTCATGTCGTATTTTGCGTAGATGATGAGCGAACGGCGCGGCCAGCGTGAAAACTTGTCGAAGTACACCATCGGACTGACGGCGCGCCACACCTGCCGCAGGTTGTTCAGGTCAATTTCCGTTTCGAGTCCTTCACGGATGTGGCGAGTGGATTGGCCGTGCCAAACCACGTCGGCGAAGTAGGTCGAGGCATGATTGAAGGCGGCGACTTGAATGCGCGGATCGTGCGCGGTAGCGATGAAGGCATAGCACGATCCGAGGCTAGTGCCGACGATGCCGAGCCGGTTGTAACCCTGCGCTTCGAGCCAATCGAGACAGCAGCGGACATCGATCACGCCCTGGCGAACTGAATCGAGGGTGCGTCCGATGTTGGCGGAGACGGCGTAGTCGGCGCGGTCGATCTCGGCGGGACGGCGAATATCGTGATAGGGCATGGACAGACGGAGGACAGCAATGCCCATCCAGTTCAGCACGCGACAAAGGCTGGAATAGGAAATCGCATCGGAATTCCAGTGCGGCAGAAGGACGACGGCGCGGCGTCCGCGGACTGGAAACCAGCGGGCGTTCACCAGATTATTTTCGGGATAGGGCGTGGCGACCGGCGAAGTGAAACGCAAAAAATCGCTGTGCGTGCCACGAACTTTTTCTTCGAGGCGTGGATCGGGAACTTCGCGGGTGCTGAAGACCTGAACTTCGCGGCGCTCCAGCCGGAAATCGGTTGGCTTCTGGTAGGAGTAAAAAATATCGCTGGCGCCGATGATGCGGTCATTGAAGCGTGAGAAATATTGCAGCAGATCGCGGGAGTTTGGGGCGGCGGTTTCCGATGGAGGGCCACCGTTGCGGCCGGGCCAGCTCCGAGTCCAATCGACACCCCAGTCGAGCGGACGCACGACGCGGTTGTTGTCCACCGAGGTCAGGCGGGTCTCCCAGTCGTACATCCATTGAGCGTAGCGCGAGGGCATATCTATTCTAGAAATACAGCACCGGGAGTATTTTGACGACTGTGGCAGGTCTAATGGCGGGATTCAGCACTAAGCCGTCAGCCCTTAGCATTCAGTAACTCTCCCGTGAAGGGGTTGATACGGACTGATGGGCTGAACGCCGGTTCGACTGATTGCGGGCGACTCAGCTATAAACTCTCGGCACCCGCTGTGAGATGCCACACAAGATTTCGTAGGGCACGCTTTCGCACAGACGCGCTAACTCTACCGCGTCCACGCTGTGGCCGTTGTTTTTTCCGATCAAGATCACTTCATCTCCTACCTTGACATCGCGAATGTGGCTGACATCCACGATGGTCAGGTCCATGGAGACGCGCCCGACGACCGGCGCGTATTCGCCCGCTACGATCACGCGCGCGCGGTTCGAAAGTAGGCGCGGATAGCCGTCCGCGTAACCAACTGGCAGCACCGCAATGCGACCGGGCGCGCGAGTCACAAACGTGCCCATGTAGCCGACGGCTTCGCCGGCCGCAACACTTTTTACGGTCAGCACTCGAGTTTTCCACGAAAGCACTGGGCGCAGAGGCAGCGGAGCGACAGATGCGGGTTCGCCGCCACGGGTGAACGCCAGCGAATAGCCGTAGAGCGCGATGCCGGGACGCACCATAGTCTTCCTGGTCTCCGGTCGAGCGATCATGGCGGCGGAGTTCCCCATGTGCACCAGCGTTGGGTGCAAGCCGAAATTTCGCAACGCCGCCAAACCTTCTTCGAAGCGCTTTGACTGGCGCACGGCGTCGGCGGCGTCGAGCACCTCGGCGGACGCGAAATGCGTGCTCACGCCTTCAAGTGACAGGTTCTTGCTGGCCGACAACATCTCGCACAAACGCGGCAACGCTTCTGGACACGCGCCGAGACGGTTCATGCCCGTGTCGAGTTTCAAATGGACGGGCAAAATACGCTGCCGCTTCTGGGCGGCGCGCTGGAGCATCTCAATGTGCCAGGGTTCCCAGATGGTCGGAGTGAGATTGTGGGCGACGATGCCGTCTTCTTCCCCCTTCCAGATTCCGGTCATCAGCAGGATGCGGGCTTCAACGCCGGCTGCGCGCAAAGCGAGGCCTTCGGCGGCATTGGTCACGCCCATCCACTGGGCGCCCTCGGATTCGAGCGCCAGCGCGCACTCGACCGCGCCGTGTCCGTAGCCATCGGCCTTGACTACTGCGCAAATGGTGACGCTCGCGCCGACGTGCTTCTGCACGACGTGGAAATTTTCGCCGAGCGCGGTGAGCGAAATTTCCGCCCAGGTCCGCCCGTCGAGAATCAGCGAGCGGCTTTCAGGGATTTGCGACAAGTTGGTGCGCGGCGCATTCACACCTTTGATTATAGTGACCGGTCGCGCCGCGCTGTTGGCGCGTGAGTGCCGATGGTAACTCCAGCTGGACGCCCACATTAGCCGCCGGACAGCAGAAAGTTCACCGTGATTTCGGTCTCGACTTCGATAGGCTCGCCGTTCAGCACGTAGGGACGGTAGCGCCATTGCCGCACCGCTTCGATGGCGGCAGCGGAGAGCATCGGATGTCCGCGGACCACGACCAGATTTTCAATCGTCCCGGACTTGCTGATAATCGCCCGTAACTCGACCGCTCCCTGAATGCGCGCCTGGCGGGCCAGCGGCGGATAAACTGGTTTCACTTCGTGGAGCAGGTTGGCCTCCGACAGATGCGACACGAGGAGGGGCTTAACCTGGACGGGGCGTGGAGGAACAGCCACCGAGTAGTTCCCGAAGCTGTCGGGTACATTGCCGGTGCCGCGAGTTGCCGGGCCGATGGGCAGGTCGGGCGCGGACGGGTCCGAGCTCGCGTCCTTCGACCTGAGATCATTGATTGCTTGCACGTGAGGCGGAATCACCGTTGGCGCAACGATCTCCGGTCGCAGGATGGTGACGGGTGCCGTCGTGCGATGCGCGAGTGCGGCCTGCGCCGCTGTCTGCGGTTGCGGCGAGAAGGTTGCCGGGGTGGAGAGTTGCAGCCAGCGCACTTGCGGCGGTGCCACCCAGATCAACGAGATTACGAGCAGCAAACTCAGAGCGAGAGCTTGCATGGTGAAAGACACCAGCGTGGTCCAACCGCGACGGCCAGAGTTGTCCCAAGTACTTTCCAATATGCTGAACATGAGTTGTGCCTCCGTACGGGCCCGTTGTAACTACAGACACCTGCGGCGGGAGATTTGATCCTGAACGAGGTAGGCAGCAAAAAGGAAATAAAAACGGCAGTAACAAAAAAGACCGCACTTGCGTGCGGTCTTCGAGAAACTTTGATAACTGACCTGGAACCAAATGCGGCCGAGCGGTGTCGTTACTTTTTCGGCGGAGTGCTGGTGGCCGGCTTGGCTGGTGGTTTTGTGGCCTTCGGCGTTGTACTCGGAGGGGGTGCCGCCACGCCGGACTGAACGTTGTAGGCTTCGACGATCTGCTGCGTGATGTCCATGGATGGGCCAGACAAGATCACCGTGCCGCGCGGCCAGGTCTGCGCCGTGTCGGTATCCAGCAGCAAACCGTAGCCATTGTCGGTCACGTACTTCTGGATGATGGGCACCATTTTCGTCAGGATGCGGTTTTCGATTTCGCCGGCCTGGCTTTGGAAATCCTCTTTCGCTTCTTCTGCCGCACGGTCGAAGCTCTTCTGCTTGGCCTCGATCTGGTGGACCAGCTTCTCACGCGACTCGTCGTTCAACTTGTCCTGTTGCGTGTTGAGCTGCTTCTTGAGACTGTCGATTTCGTCGTTCAAGCCCTTCAGCTCGGCTTGCTTGGGTTCAAACTTCTTGCTGAGGGCTTCGAGATCGCGCTGCCCTTCGTTCGACGCGGCAACCGCCTGTTCAACGGCCAGAGTGCCGATCTTGGTGCCAACAAATTTGGCCGCGGCGGAGGGAGCATCGGGGGCAGCCGCAGATGCGGCAGCCGGAGATCCGGTAGCCGGAGCCGGGGTAGCGGGCTTGGTTTGGGCCAGAGCGAAAACGGAGAAGCCGAACAACACGGCCAGAGTAACGTGCGCAACCTTCTTAATCATTGGATCCTGAACTCCTTCAGATATTTTCGGAAAATGCTGGATGTTTCCAGCTCGCTGGGCCCGCGAAACCAAATCGCTACCCGAGCCCGTCAGTCGTCAGACCTGAAACCTATAAAGCCAGAGAGCGAGCAAGGCGCGATTTTTGCCTGGATTAGGCCCCGCAAACGTCCGGCTCTCTTCACGCTTAATACAAGCGTGGTGATCAGGGTGTGGACGCCTTGCATTATACGGAGCGCATGGGAAGAGCGTCAAACGGGATATGTTAGCGAGTAGTCTCTCTCTTAATAGTGAAACCTGAACTTTACCTGCACATAGAGCTGGCGCGGCAGGTTCCAGTGAAATCCTCCGTAGGTCACGCTGTCGTCGTAGATGACGCGGTGGTTGGCTACATTGAGCGCGTTCAATGAAACGCTGAAGCGGTCTTTCATATCTTTGCCCAGGACATCCTTGCCCAAAGCGAGATCGAACGTGGTGTGGCCGGGGAGATAAGCGCCCGGATACGGCCAGCCGGTCACACCTTGTTGTCCGTTGGTAAAGCCGGAGCCGTAGTAAACGTTGGTGGAAGCATAGGAGCGCCAGGGGAGGGTGACGTCTCCGCCGACGTTGAGCGTGTTGCGTTGGTCGTGGTCGAGAGGGCACAGGTAGGGGAAGGACCCGTCGGGGTTGGGCGGGCAAACATCGGTATTGTTCAACCCTCCGGTGATGACGCCACCAGCTTCGGCGATCTGGTTCGAATACGCGAGGTGGATCTGGGCGCGGTGCGCGATGCGAGGAGAGCGCAGCGTAAGTTCCCATCCGCGAATCAAGGCCCTGGTATCGGTGAGGGGGAAGAAGATGTTGGATGCTCCGAGATTATTGTGGTCGAGAAAATTGGCGACATCGGTTTTGAAAGTGTCGGCGTCAAGCACCCATCCGCGGTAAGGAATGGTGACGCCGAACTGATGCTCCTCGTCGCGCTCGCCGTGGAGCGTCTGGAACGTACAAGCATATTGAGGCTCGTCACACAGCTTTTCAAGCTCACCGGAAACGGTTTCGATGGGCGGCGCCTGATAGTAGTGTCCGTAGAAAGCGCGGAAGGTCCAACGAAGTTTTGGAACCGTAACAGTGGCGCCGAAACGCGGGCTGATGGCGGACTCGGAGACAGGCGTTTCGGGTGAAGTGGCGGGGAAATTACCTTCGGAAAACCATGTCGGACGCATACCGGCGGATAGAGTCAGCCAGGGAAAGGGATTGAATTTGTCGTCGATATAGAAGGCTTCGAGATTGGCGGTGGGGCTCTCGTTGATGTTGAAGGGTAGGTTTCCGCTGCCGTCGTTGAAAATGGCGCCGAAAGTTTGATTGTCGTGCTGATAGAAACTGAGGCCCCCAACCTGGAGATCGTTCTTCTTGTAATTGGCGGCGAAGCTGGCTTGTCCGCCGGCGTAGGTGGAAGCGCGGTCTTGCGTGGTGGCGATGGGAATGTCGTTGGGATTGCTGGCGTAGTCTCCGCTGTTGTAGTGGTAAAAGGGAGAAACGGTGGTCAACAGATGGGAATTGAAAGTGTGCAGCCAGGTGAAGAGAACTCCGGTATCAGCCTCGGTTTGCCCGTCGCGAAGATCGATGCTCGGATCACCATGGGGGTTTGAGTTTTCGAAGTCGTTGGGATTGGGATCGTAAGGGATCTGATAATAGTCGCGGCGAACCGAGGTCATCAGGCGTAGCTGGTTGGAGGGGTCGGCGTTGAAGATAAAAGACCCGAAGCCGCCGACGCCGTTGACGGCATCGTGCACAACTTCGGGAACCGGTGGCTGCAAGCCGAGATTGCTGCGGTTGCCATTGACGCTGGCGTAATACGCAAAGCGGTCGGTGTGGCTGCCGAAACTGAGCGCGTTGTCGGTCTGGTAGAAGTTTCCGGCAGTGACGGTGAGTTCAGCTTCATTGTTGCGCTCGAAGCCGGTGCGGGGCACCACGTTGAAAACTCCATACGTGCGGTCGCCGAACTCGGCGCTATAGCTGCCGCGGCTGACCTCGACATAATCGAGATCTTTGGGATCGAACTGCGGGCCAAGATTCTGAGCAATGGCGGTATTTACAACTGGAATGCCATCGAGGAGCCAAGTCGTCTGGTGGCCGCCCCGCATGTGCAGCATGTCATGCGTCACATAAGCTCCCGGAACGTAGTCGGTGATCATGGACATGCTGTTGGTTTGATCGGCTCCGGGAGTGCGCTCGATATCGAGACGGCTGATGAGTGTGGTGGGAGTGAAGCTGTCGGTAGCGACGACGGCAGGCTCGCCCGTGACGATAACTTTTTCATTGGCCGAGGCTACTTGAAGTTGAAAGTGAACCACCGGCACCGATCCCGAGATGACGGTCACATCCTGCGCGGTCTGTGCGAATCCCTGGCTGGCGACACTGATGGAATATTCGCCCAGCGGCACGGCATTGATCTGGAATTGTCCGGTCGCGTCGGTCGTAATACTCTTTGTCCAGTCTGAATATTTCGCCCTGAGCATCACCATGGCATCCTGCACGGGCCGATGCTGCGGATCATGCACGACGCCGCGGACCGCGCCGTAGTCGTTGGCTAAGGCGAAGGGCGCAAGGAACAATAGAGCGATGACTGCCAGCAATTTGAGGCGAGCCATATTCAGGCGAATCATAGTCGATAGATTCCTTTGAGCTTGCCGGACGTGCCGGGCTGAGAGCTTACGGGCTGCGAGCCGCGAGCAAACGATACGGGTTCGCGCACAGTCAGGAGTCTTGCAGCTTGAAGCAGATTCTTTTCAGGAAGCGGAGGGCGAGGTTAGCTGAGGGGTGGGGCGCGGGCGGAATCCTGGCGGGCTACGTCGATGGAGTGAAGGACTGCGCTCGGCGACGGCCGCGCGGGCTCGACCTGTAGATTAGCGAAAGAAAGCAGAGGAAATGCGGGCTGCGCCCATTCCGAGGTGGTCGCGCCACAGCAGCACTGGCTGTGGCAGCAATTGCTGTCAGCGGACCGGAGCGAGGGTTCGGATGTGGAAGCTGGCGATGACGCGGGCCGGGGGCTCTCCGACTGCGCCATCGCGTGATGACATGGCATCGCCCGCTGCGCTGCGGGAGCGGATGGATTCCCAGGCGCATTCCCCGATGCGTTTCCCGAGGCGGGCTGGCGCAGGCAGTGGTTCGTCTCCGGCGCGGCGGCGCACGGCATCACCATCGGCCCGAATGCCGGGACGAGGATGACCAGCAGTAGAAATCTGGCAGTCCAGCGAGATGCTCCCCACATTTGTGGAGAGCATAGCAGAAAATAGTTCTCAGTTCCCAGTTCTCAGTAACAGCAAAACCGCCGACTCGGCGACTGGCAACTGCTGTACCATTTCCCCGTGCACGAGCTGGCGGAACGGCTGTTAAAGACAATTCGAAAGCAGGAGTCGATGCGGGCGGGAGATCGCGTGGCCGTGGCTGTCTCCGGCGGAGCGGATTCGGTCGCTCTGCTTTGCCTGCTGCTCGAATTGCACGGCGAGTTGGGGATTGTGCTCTCGGTGGCGCACGTCAATCACAAGTTGCGCGGTGAAGAATCGGATGGCGACGAGCGCTTTGTCGCGGAGCTGGCACGGCGGCATGGGCTTGAACTGCATACCTGTGACGCTCCTATGGATGCGGGGTACGATTCAGGCATTGAGGCGGGGGCGCGCGAAAAGCGCTATGAATTTTTCCGGGAGTTGATGCGCGATGGCCGAGTCGTAAAGATTGCGACCGCGCATACGCTCGACGATCAGGTTGAAACGGTCATGATGCGCCTGTTCCGCGGCACTGGCATTCGCGGACTTGCCGGGATTCATCCGCGCATCGTCTTTGAAGCCGACAAGCTTGAAGTTAATAAACAACGACACAGCGAAATCGTGCGGCCGCTGCTTGGCTTTCGCCGCGCGGCCTTGCAGGATTTCTTGCGCGAACGGAGCCAGACCTGGCGAGAAGATTCGTCGAATGCGGATACGTCATTTCTGCGCAACCGCATCAGGCATCGGTTGTTGCCTGCAATCAAAGAGGAATTTGGCGAGGCGGCAATCGAGCACATGGCTGAACTCGCGGAGATCGCGCGCGCGGAGGAGGAACATTGGGAGCGCGGACATTCGGAGATTCACGCACAGGTGTCGCGCGCACAAATTCGCGGCACTGCTGAGACGCGGCCAGCCGCACCTCTACCGGTGGGGCCGTTGCTGGCGCTTCCCCTGGCGGCACAGCGGCGCCTGGTGCGCTCATGGCTGGAAACCAATGCGCTCAATTTGAGTATCTCGTTCCACATCATCGAGCAAGCGCTCGATCTGGCAGGTGAGCCGGCAGGCGGAAAGATCGAGCTTCCCTGCGGATATCGCGTCAGGCGCACTCGCGATGACCTATGCATTGATTCCTCTGCGAGTGAATGGCGAGGAGAGTATGAATATTCTCTGCCCGTTCCCGGCGAGGTCGAGATCCCTGAACTCGGCATTCGGTTGCGGGCTATGATCGTTGATCCGAAAGATGTGCCCGAGGCCGAACGAGACTCTCTGATCGATCCTCAATGCTTGTCGGGTGCTGTCCTGGTGCGCAACTGGCAGCCGGGAGACCGATACTGGCCGGCGCACACGAAGCAAGAGAAAAAGGTAAAGGACTTGCTCAGCGACCGCCACGCCACCGGCGCGACGAAAAAGATGTGGCCGGTCGCTGTCGGGCGGGGCGATCTGGTCTGGATGCGGGGATTCCCGGTTTCGGCAGCCGTTCGCGCGCCAGCGGGGGCTGAAAAGGCAGTTTGGATCAGAGAATTGCGGCCATAAAGTTCGCGGGGGAAGTTCGCGGAAAGTTCGCTGGAAAGCGCGCGGGCTTGATGTAACATGCGATAGTTAGAATAGGCAGCTCGCAGTTACCCGCTACAGATCGACTGTTTTAGAAGACGAAACCGGAGGCGCCACTTCCGCCATGAATGCCTTGCCGAATGTTGCATTGCGTCAGGTAATCTCGGCCGACCAGATTCAGAAACGAGTCCGCGAATTGGGACGGCAGATCTCCGACGACTATCGAGGCCAGACTGTCATCGCGCTCGGAATCCTGGAAAACAGCTTCCTCTTTATGGCCGACCTGGTGCGGACGCTCGATGTGCCCGTCGTCTGCGCCTTCATCAAACCAACCTACAAGCAGAGCCAAAAGGGCGACTCCCCGCTGCTGGAGATTTTTTTCAGCCAGGATCTGGCGATTACCGGCAAGCACGTTTTGCTGATCGAGGGCCTGGTGCACTCGGGAGTGACCAGCGAATTTCTCATGAGCGACCTGCGCGCACGGGGCGCGGCTTCGGTGAAGCTGGTAACGCTGCTCGATCGCCAGTCGGCGCGCCGCGTACCGCTGCAGCCTGACTACTTCGGTTTTCTTGTGGATGACGCGTTCCTCTGCGGCTATGGGCTGGGCAGTCCGGAGCAGACGGGGCGGAATTTGCCGTATCTGGCGGCGACGACCTGAGTGGAGTCGATATGAACAGCGTCATCAAGACGGTGGTTTTCTGGATGGTCATTGTGGTGAGCGCGTTCTTGCTCTGGCAGGTCGTGAAAACGAACAGCACAGCTCGGCCCATCCCAGAAATAAGTTATTCGCAGTTCTTAACAAGGGTCGCAAACGGCCAGGTCAGCCGAGTCATCATTACCGGCAGTCTCGTTAGTGGGTACGATGGCAAAGGTGGCATTTTTCGCGTCGTTGCGCCGGCAAGCCAGTCGGCGATGCTCGATGCTCTTCAACAGCACGGAGTAGAGATCTGGTTCAAGGAAACGCGCGAACAGGGTTGGCCAACTTGGATCGCCAATCTGGCTCCCTTGGTTCTTCTGGCGGCTCTGTGGTTCTTCATGATCCGCCAGATGCAACAGATGCAGAGGCGGCGATCGGGGAGCGATGGAACGCCGACTTACATACCCCCGCAGGAGTCCAAACCTCGTTTTGGCCCGTGACTTCTGTCACTCACTTCTGTTTCCCCGTTTTCCCGCAAAAGGTCTAGAATAAAAAGTCAGGCTACTCCCAGTCGAATGGCTGCCTCCGGCATCTAACTAGCAGTTGCGGAGCGGCTTTTTCCAGCACGGGGATGGGCTGCACTTTGAGGAGTTTTGAGTGAATTCGACGATCAAGACGGTTCTGTTCTGGGCGGTCATCATAGTTTCAGCCTTTCTGCTTTGGCAGGTGGTGAAGACCGGGACCAACGCTCAGAAAGACAAAGAAATCGGTTTTTCGGAGTTCCTGTCCGATGTGGACCAGGGCAACGTCCACGACGTGATGTTTATTGGCCAGGAAGTGCGCGGGAAGTTCAAGAACGACTCGTCATTTCATACGATCGTTCCGGCCAACTATCCCGATATGTACACGAAGCTTACGGCCAAAAACGTGCCTTACAGCTTCAAGGACATCAGCAACGGTACCTGGCCGAGCTGGATTCTGAATCTGGCGCCTCTGGTGCTGCTCGGCGCGCTTTGGTTCTTCATGATCCGGCAGATGCAGACGGGCGGGAACAAGGCGCTGTCGTTTGGCAAGAGTCGCGCGCGACTGCTCTCCATGCAGCAGAAGAAGATCACGTTTAAAGACGTGGCCGGCGTGGATGAGGCGAAGGATGAACTTCGCGAAATTATCGAATTTCTGCGCGAGGCGCAGAAGTTCCAGAAACTTGGCGGACGCATTCCGAAGGGCGTGCTGCTGGTCGGATCTCCGGGGACGGGCAAGACCTTGCTGGCGCGCGCGGTCGCGGGCGAAGCGAACGTTCCATTCTTCTCTATTTCTGGCTCGGACTTTGTGGAAATGTTCGTCGGCGTGGGCGCGAGCCGCGTGCGCGACCTCTTTGAGCAGGGAAAGAAAAATGCGCCCTGCATTATCTTCATCGACGAAATCGACGCAGTCGGACGACATCGCGGAGCCGGTCTGGGTGGCGGGCACGATGAGCGCGAGCAGACACTGAATCAGCTCCTCGTCGAAATGGACGGCTTCGAATCGAACGAGGGCGTCATCTTAATGGCAGCCACGAACCGGCCGGACGTACTCGATCCGGCGCTGCTGCGCCCCGGTCGCTTCGATCGACGCGTGGTCGTGAATCGTCCCGACGTTCGCGGACGGGAAGAAATTCTACGCGTACACACGCGCAAGATTCCCCTGGCGGACGATGTGGAGTTGTTCGTGCTGGCGCGCGGCACACCGGGCTTCTCCGGCGCGGACCTGGCGAACATGGTGAACGAAGCGGCATTGGCGGCTGCGCGGCAGAATCGCAAGGCCGTTCTTCAATACGACTTCGAGGTCGCGAAAGACAAAGTTCTGATGGGCGTGGAGCGCAAGTCGCTTCTGCTGACCGATGAAGAGAAAAGGAACACGGCGTACCACGAGGCCGGGCACGCGCTGGTTGCGGCGAAGCTGCCGCACGCCGATCCGGTGCACAAGGTGACGATCATTCCGCGCGGCATGGCGCTTGGGTTAACCATGCAGTTACCCGTGGATGACCGGCACAACTACTACAAGAATTATCTCGACACGCAGATCGCCATCCTGATGGGCGGCCGCATTGCGGAAGAACTTTTCATGGGCCAGATGTCGACGGGCGCGGGTAACGACATTGAACGCGCCACGGAGCTGGCGCGCAAGATGGTTTGCGAGTGGGGCATGAGCGACCTGGGGCCGGTAACCTTCGGCAAGAAAGAAGAGCAGATTTTCCTGGGGCGCGAGATCTCGCAGCATCGCGACTACAGCGAGGCCACCGCCATCCAGATTGACGAAGAAGTCAAGAAGATGGTGAGCGTCGGGTACCTGACTGCGAAGGGAATTCTCTCGGAGAATCGCGAAACTCTGATTCGGATCGCGAAGGCACTAATCGAACGCGAAGTGCTGGACTCCTCCGAGATCAAGCTGCTGCTCGACGGACAGGACCTGCCACCGATCAAGCCATTGCCGGCAAAACCCGACGACGGCGTGCAGCAGGTGATCAAACCGGAGCGGGCTCCAGCCAAGAGCGGCGAACGGCCAGCTACGGCATAAGGGCAGTTCGCGTTCTCAGTTCTTCGTTTTCAGTTCTTAATAGGCGGCCGAGTTGGCCGCCTATTATTTTGGCGCCCTATTGTTTTTGCGTGCTTTATTTTGGTACCCCGGCCCGAATCCAGTTGCGGACCGTCCGCATCGTAGCCAGGTAATAGTGCAGATTATGGATGGTGTTCAACACCTGCGCCAGCAATTCGTTCGATGCATAAAGATGGCGTAGATAGGCCCGCGAATAGCGCTGGCAGACGCGGCACTCGCAGGCGGGATCGAGTGCGCTTTCATCTTGCGCGTAACGCGCCTGCTTGATCGAGATTTTCCCTTCTGAAGTAAAAAGCAAACCGTGGCGCGCTGCGCGAGTGGGCAGAACGCAGTCCATCATATCGACGCCCATTTGCGCGTAGTGAGCGATTTCTTCGGGCGTGCCGACTCCCATCAGATAGCGCGGCTGGTTTGATGGAAGATGCTCGAGCGTCAATTCGACAATGTCGCGAGTGAGTTCGCGCGGTTCACCCACGCTCAGCCCGCCGATGGCATATCCGCGAAATCCGATGTCGATCGTCCGCTCCGCCGACTCGCGGCGCAGATCGCTATCCATTCCGCCCTGGATGATGCCAAACAAAGCCTGCGTCTGCCCGTCCGGTCCTTTCTTCGAGTTGCCGTCTTTAGGAGATGAAAGCTGAGAACTGCCCCACGGCACTTCGTTCTTGTGCTCCTCAAAATAGCTCTTGCAACGCTCCGCCCAGCGCAGCGTCAACTCCATCGAATCTCGCGCCCGCTGTGCCTCCGCTGGATACTCGGTGCATTCGTCAAACGCCATGATGATGTCGGCGCCGAGACCAATCTGGATCTCCACCGCCTTTTCAGGGCTCAGAAAGTGGGCCGAGCCGTCGAGGTGCGAGCGAAACGCGACGCCTTCTTCGCTGACCTTACGCAGATCGTTCAGGCTGAAGACCTGAAAGCCGCCGGAGTCGGTGAGGATCGCGCGGTCCCAGGACATGAAGCGGTGCAGCCCGCCCATTTTTCGGACGGTTTCGACACCGGGCCGCAAATAAAGGTGATAGGTATTTCCGAGCAGGATCTCGACGCCCAACTCTTCCAGCACATCCTGTGAAACGCCCTTGACCGATCCGAGCGTTCCAACCGGCATGAACACCGGGGTTTCGACTTCTCCATGAGGAGTGATGAGTTTGCCAGCGCGCGCCGGGCCGCGGGTGGCTTCAATCTGAAGGTGGATAGGCACTCGGAGGATTCTAAAGGATTGTAGAGGTCAGAGGTCAGATTGCAGAGGTAAAACCGGTTCGCGACGCCAGCCAGAAGGCAGTGATGAACATTCCACAAACACTTCGTCACCCTTCGATTCAGCTACGTCGGCCATACGTCTGCAATCTGACCTCTAACCTCTGACCTTACTTGGCATAAGAATTCCTAACCACTTCCCCGCCCTTCATCACGAACTTCACGCGTTCGAGCGTAGTGACGTCCGCCAGTGGATCGCCGTCCACGGCAACGATGTCCGCCCATTTCCCCGGCTCGATCGTTCCAACCTTGTCGGACCATCCCAGCAGATCGGCGTCGTTGACCGTTGCCGCCTGGATTGCCTGCAGCGGAGTCAACCCGAGTTTCACCATGACCGCGAATTCGTGCGCGTTGAGGCCGTGCGGATAGACTGCCGCGTCGGTGCCGAATCCAACTTTCACTCCGGCGGCAAACGCGCGCGCGATGTTCTTCCGCGCGGCGGGCATCACTTCTCTTCCCTTAGCGATCAGCTCAGCTGGCGTACCGATCTTCTCCGCATTTTCGAGAAACCAGTCAGCCAGGTAGAGCGTCGGCACCAGATAAGTACCGTTTTTCTTCATCTCCGCGATGGCCGCGTCGTCGATGTAAGAACCGTGCTCGATCGAATCGACGCCCGCTTCCGACGCCCAAAGGATGCCCTGCGCTCCATGTGCGTGGGCCGCGACTTTGCGTCCGAGGCGATGCGCGTCGGCGACAATCGCTTTCATTTCCTCCAACGTGTACTGCGAAGCCTGCGGATTGTCTCCATGCGAAAGCACGCCGCCGGTGGCGCAGATTTTGATCAGGTCGGCTCCATACTTGATGATCTCGCGCGTTTTATGTTGCACCGCTGCGATCCCATCGGCCGCGCCGTCGCTCTGCGCGTGATATTCGAAGGGCAGCAGGTCGTTGTCGCAGTGTCCGCCGGTGATGCTGAGAGCCGGGCCGCTGACTAACATGCGTGGCCCCGGGACGTCGCCGGCGTTGATGGCATCGCGCAAGGCAACATCGGTAAAGCCGCGAGCGCCCACGTTGCGGACGGTGGTAAATCCCGCGTCGAGCGTGACGCGTGCATTGCGAGCGCCGTTCAGGGCTTCGCGGGGGATCGAAATCGCAAGCGTCGAGTAGCCGAAGTTCGTCGTCATCGTCAGGTGCGTGTGCGCGTCAATAAGTCCAGGGAGCACGGTGGCGCCGGGGAGATCGATAACCTGCACCCCAACTGACGCTCCAACTTGCGCGCTGGCGGGAATTTGCGAGTCAGACCCCACACTCACAATCTTATCGCCCTGAATCACGATGGTTTGATTGGAGAGCATCTTGCCAGTTTTCACGTCGAGCAGGTGGCCAGCGTGAATGACAACCGTCTTCGAAACGGAAACGGCCGCGGGCGCG
>Ga0182015_10001808_pt1 | contig 27259 bp, 17 predicted proteins | sample 712P3MmetaG_FD_120478 | JGI IMG/M metagenome (GOLD analysis project Ga0182015, IMG submission 120478) | Permafrost microbial communities from Stordalen Mire, Sweden - 712P3M metaG | ecosystem: Environmental > Terrestrial > Soil > Wetlands > Permafrost | place: Sweden: Stordalen | collected...
GCATCCGTGTTCGGCGAGTGTTGTGGAGCCAGGACCTTAATATTCCGAATCGTCACATCGTCTGAATAGTAAGGAACCAGCTGCCACATCGGTGAATTCTGAATCGTCACGCCTTCTACTAACACGTGCTTGCAGTGGTCGAAAACAACCAGCCGCGGCCGCGTGTGGTCAGACCCCATAACCCCGTGATCCCCGAAAGTGCGCGCCTCTTGCCACCAGCTTTCCCCGGCTCCGTCGATCGTTCCCTCGCCAGTGATCGACACATTCGAAGCATCGGTCGCACTCACCAGTGACTGCAAACCTGGAGCGCGAAATTCCGTCTTGGCCGGATAATCCTGGTGATCCGGCGATCCGAGCAGCGTCGCCCCTTTCTCCAGTTCCAGCGTGATGTTGCTCTTCAGCACAATCGGCGCACTCAGCCAAGTGCCCGCACTGAGCCGCACAACGCCGCCCCCACGCTGTTCGCAAACATCGATGGCTTTCTGAATGGCTGCTGTGTCTTTCGAGACCCCGTCCACTTTAGCGCCATAAACATGGGGATCGCAGTTGGCACTTGCAGCCGCCGCCATCGCCGAAGCTGGGCCCCAAAACGCTGTTAAAAGAAATCCATAAAATAGGCAAAGAAAAAGTACATTCCGTCGGATCACAAAAGTCCCTCGCTCGCGAGACAGGTCAAATTGCGAAACCAATGATACGCTGGATGGCGGTCAGTGGTCATACCACTGGCCACCCTTTGCCCGACTTGCCATCGGGACATTTTTTCTGCAAGGATCATGCCCCTATGAATTCTTTCCGTTCCGACCGTCGAGAAATTCTCCGCATGAGTGCGCTGGGTCTGGGAGCCGTTGTCGGCTCCGCCGTGCCCGAAGCCTACGCAGTTCCTCACTCTCCTACCTCCGCGGGACCGCCGGGCATCTTCGATGTTCGAGCCTATGGCGCGGTTGGCGACGGCAAGGCTATCGATTCTCCCGCGATCAACAAAGCCATCGAAGCAGCTGCTGCAGCGGGTGGCGGCACAGTCGTTTTTCCCGCCGGCAACTGGCTCAGCTTCTCTATCCACCTCAAGAGCCACGTCGGGCTCTATCTCGCTCAGGGCGCGACCATCGTCGCCGCGGATTCCCCGCTTCCCGGCGCGACCACGGGCTACAACGGCGGCACCTATGATCCGGCAGAACCCAACACTCCCTGGGAAGACTACCAGGACTATGGTCACAATCACTGGCACAATTCCCTCCTTTGGGGCGAAAACATCACCGACATCAGCATTACCGGCCCCGGCACGATCTACGGCAAGGGCCTCAGCTTTGGAGCCAATCGCACCGCGAGAGGAAGCTACCCCATCTATGTCGCCGAGCAGGCGGGTGTGGGCAACAAAGCAATAGCTCTCAAAAATTGCCACAACGTCCTGCTCCGCGATTTCTCCATCCTGAAAGGTGGCCACTTCGGACTGCTGCTCACCGGCGTCGACAACCTCACCATCGACAACCTCACCATCGACACCGATCGCGACGGTATGGACATCGACTGCTGCCGCAATGTTCACGTCTCCAACTGCACCGTCAACTCACCATGGGACGACGGGATCTGTCCCAAAAGCAGTTACGCTCTCGGCTACGCGCGCGCAACCGAGAACGTGACCATCACCAACTGCTACGTCACCGGAACCTATGAACTCGGCACCGTCCTCGACGGCACGTTCAACAAGTTTGCGGCAGACGCCCATGTCGGACGCACCGGTCGCATTAAGTGCGGCACCGAGTCCAATGGCGGATTTAAAAACATCGCCATCTCTAACTGCGTTTTCGACGGCTGCAACGGTCTCGCACTCGAAAGTGAGGACGGTGCGCTCTGCGAAGACATCGCCGTCTCCAACATCACCATGCGCGACATCGTCACGGCGCCCATCTTTGTGCGGCTCGGCGCCCGCCTCCGCGGCCCAAAAGAAACCACCAAAGTCGGCACCATGCGGCGCATCCTCATCAGCAATGTCACCAGCTACAACGCCTCGTCTCGCCTTTGCTCCATCCTCAGCGGCATTCCCGACTACGCCATCGAGGACGTTAAGTTGTCCGACATCTACCAGCATTCCCTCGGCGGAGCGTCCCAGGATTCTCTCTCCATCCGGCCACCTGAGAACGAAGACAAATATCCCGATCCAGGAATGTTCGGCCCCATGCCATCCCAGGGTTTTTTCCTTCGCCATATCCGCAATCTCGAGATGAGTCACGTGGAGGTCGCCGCAGCCTCCCCCGATCCACGCCCCAGCTTCTTCCTCACCGGTGTTAATCGCGCCGACTTTATCGCTGTCACCACTCCCACCGGGGTCCCAGCGTTTCATCTCGACAAAGTTACGGATCTGCGCATTCTGCTGAGCCGAGCAGCGAAAGATACCCAGCTGGACAGCGCCGACAACCAGACACTCTAGGTTGAGAACCACAAGCCCGGGTCGTTAATCTCACGACCCGCCGAAACGGCGGAGTGGTCTGACCAACTTGCCTGGTTCGTCCCCCCATCGAAGGCCATCCACAAAATCCCAGGGAGTCGGTTTCCATGACTGGCCTCGACGCGGAATACCCAGTTCCTCCACACCCAAATTGGGCCTCGGAGCGCTTCATCCCCGTCGCGGCTCACGCGCAGCCCACACCTTTATCAACCCGAGCTTCATCCCAGTAGATTACACATGTACAAAGGGTTATTCAGCATAGAAATCCGAAACGCCCCCCTGGGCCATCGACAAGCGGATGCCCCCCGCCGTTACGATTAATGGAGCACCCCTCTCGTTTTCCTTGACAGGTCCATTCCGGCTCCACGATACTGTTGCGGTTTTAGAGACAGGTCAGACCTCTTGACATAGAAACCTGACCATCCGCAGTTTTTTGGAGGCTCTATGAGGACGACAAAATCCACACACATCGCGTTGCCCGGGCCTTGGTTCGCCGCCCTGTGCTTCGCAACCCTGCTGCTGGTTTCCATTCAGGCCAAATCGCAGATCGCCGGAACCGCTAACGTGCAGGGCGCCATCCAGGATGCCTCTGGAGCCATAATCCAGAATGCGGCGATCGCCATCACCGATGTAGCAACGCAGGTGACGCACGACACCCGCAGTGATAAGGCCGGCATCTACGCCTTCCCCGGCCTTCCCATCGGCACATATACCCTCCGTGTCGTCGCGCCGGGTTTCGAAACCTACGAACAGACGAACATCGTCCTCGAAATTGGCAGCAGCATCGCTATCAATCCAACCCTCAAAGTCGGCCAGACCAGCACGAAAATCGAGGTCCACTCCGAAGGCCTCGCGCTGCAGACCGAAGACCCCTCCTTCAAGCAGACTGTAGACGAGAAGGACATCACTGAAATGCCGCTGAACTCCACCAGCCGGCAGATCACGGGTCTGCTCGCCATTTCCGGTGGTTCCAATACTGCGCCTGCCACCGACTTTACCGGCAGTAAGTACTCCTACCAAACCATTTCCATCTCCATCGCCGGTGGCAATGGCAACACCACTCTGTGGCGGCTCGATGGAGGCGATAACCAGGATTACATGGGCAACGGTAATCTCCCGTTCCCCTTCCCCGACGCCGTCAGCCAGTTCAGCGTTGAATCGACAGTCCTCGGCGCTGGGGATGGCGAGCACACCGGCGGTTATGTCAACGCCGTCACTCGCTCCGGTACCAATACCTGGCACGGCACAGCATTCGAGTTCATCCGCAACAACTACCTCGATGCAACCAACTTCTATTCCGTCTCACCCGACACGTTGCACCAGAATGAATACGGCGGCACCTTCGGCGGCAGAATCATCCGCGACAAGTTATTCGCCTTTGCCGGATACCAGCATCTGCATGCCGACCAGACTCAGTCCAGCACCGAGGCCTTTGTGCCCACCGCGGCCAACCTGGCAGGCGATTTCTCCGTTACCGACGGACCTGGCTGCGAAGCATCGAAGAAATTCGTGCAACTTGTCGACCCTCTGACTGGCGCAACTCTGCCCGGCGATAAATACTCCTCCGCTCCCGCGTACATCAAGCAATCGCTGGCGCTCCAGAAATATCTGCCTGCGATCGACCCAGCCGTGGATGTCAGCAATTGCGGGCTTGTTTCCTACTCCATCCCCTCGGAAACATCCGACAACGAGTTCGTCACCAGGGCCGATTACACCATCAACGAAAAGAACAACCTGTACGGCCGGTATTTCATCGATGGCTATCAGGCTCCGGCCTTCTTCTCGCCCACCAACATCCTCATTACCACCCAATCCGGGAACATCGAGCGCACGCAGTCTTTCACCCTCGGCTGGGTCGACTCGTTTACTCCGAACACCGTGAACTCGGCCCACGCTACCATTCTCCGGCGCGTGGATAACCGGGGGTATGCGGCCAACGATATCAATGCGGCCACCCTCGGCGTCGCTATCTCTCAGCCCATACCCAACGGTCTGCAGATTTCCGAAGGCAAGTTCACCATCGGCGGCGGCACGAACTCGGTTGCCCACTTCAACGACAACACCCTTGCTATCGACGACGACGTCACCATGGTGCGCGGAAAGCACCAGATCATCTGGGGCGGAGAATGGGTGCAGAACGAGCTCAATATCTCCAACGGATACGAATCCAACGGGACGTTCAGTTTCACCGGCGAATACAGCGGCAGCGGGCCTAACGGCGGCAGCGTAATCGGCGACCAGAACCTGGACTTTCTCTGGGGCACGATGAGCGCCTTCCAGCAGAGTAAGCAGGAGCAGAACGCGCTGCGCGGCCCGATTCCCAGCCTCTATGCCCAGGATACATTCCACGCCACGCCCCGATTGACCTTTGTGGGCGGCCTGCGCTGGGGCCCGAATTTCATGCCCGTGGATTACTTCAACCGCGGCAGCGTTTTCAACTACAGCGATTTTCTGAATAGCACCGCCAGCACCGTTTACCCCAGCGCCCCCGCCGGGATCCTGTTCTATGGCGACAAGGGCGTCCCCAGAGAATTCACGCAGAACTCACCCTGGCAGTTCTCGCCCAACCTCGCCGCATCCTGGGATCCTTTCGGCAACGGCAAAACAGTTATCCGCGCCGGCGCTGAGCTCGCCTACGACAAGCCCAACTTCTTCACCGGGCAGCGCACCAACCAGAACCCGCCCTTTGCCACTGCCATCAGCAATACGCAAACGTCGGGAACAGGTCCTTTGTCCTTCGGAGCCCCATGGTCCGTCGGCTCCATTACTACCAGTCCATTTCCTCAACCCATTGTCCCCACTCCGTCCCAGGCGGTCTTCTACGCGCAATCGCAGTACATCGTGATGCCCTCCCAGTTTCATCCGTCCTACACCATACAGTGGACGCTCAGCGTTCAGCATGAGTTCCCCGCCGGCTGGCAGGCCCAGATTGACTACATCGGGAACCGAACCGTGCATGATCCAATGGGCACGCCTCTGAGCCCGGCGGTATTTATCCCCGGAGTATGGGGCGCTGGCGGCACCGGTTGCGCCGGCATCGTGACCACCGGCCCAGCAGCTGTTAAACCGGGCGCAGCGGGCACTAATTGCTCCACGACCAAAAACGAGAACTCACGCTTTGCGCTGACCATCGCGAATCCTGCTCAGGGTAACCAATTCGTAGGCGGCGGCGCCGGTTCCGTCACTGTCAATGACGTCGGCTATGCCAGCTACAACGGTATGGTCGCCACGCTCCAGCACAGGCTTTCAGCCACCTTCAGTCTGCTGGCTAACTATACCTGGGCAAAGTGCCTCGACATCGCCGACGGTCAGGGCGATATTGCCGCGGGCCTCTATGAAAATCCCAACAACCCCAGGATGGACTGGGGACCGTGCGGCTTCGACTACAGAAATATCGAGAACTTCGTCGTCGTTGCCCGCAGCAACTTTCACGATCTGAATCGCGCGGAACGTCTCCTCATCAACAACTGGGAAATTGCGCCGCTGGTCCACATAGCCACCGGAGCCGCCGTCAATGTGATCGCGGGAGTGGATAACTCCCTCACCGACGAGGCTTACGATCGCCCGAACCTGGTGTCTGGCGCTAGTCCCTATGACAAGGTGACATTCCGCAAAGGCAGTGGTGAGGCCAACCGCGAATACCTCAACCCCTCCGCCTTTGCTCAAGTGACCGTGCCGTGCGGCTCGACCACAAATGGGTGTGCGGAGGTCGGAACGTTTGGAAACATCGGCAGGAACGCCTTCCGGACGCCGCCCTTCTTCCAGTTCGACTCTCAGGTCTCACGCATCTTCCCGATCCACGAGAATCTGAATCTGAACCTTCGCCTCGAAGCCTTCAACGTGCTGAACCATCCGGATTTCGGCAGCCCAACCGCAACCCTCTCGTCATCCACCTTTGGCCAGATCTCATCGACCGCCTCTGGGAATGCCGCCAGAGTCTTCCAGGGGAGCGCAAAAATCGTCTTTTAGATGAACTCAGAGACAACACATATCGGCCGCCAGTCTCCTGGCGGCCTCTCTTTTGCCGCCTCTCCCCCGTGTCACTCGTTGCTCCCTGCTATTCCTGGAATCTAGCGGGCGTCCGCCCTTCATAGCTCGCAAGCAGCCCCTGGGTCGGCAATCCAAATGCGTTGACCACGCGATTGAAGGTCGCAAAAAGTGCAGCGATATGGATCGCCTCGGCAATCTGCCGCTCGCTCCATCCGGCGCGCCCGAGAGCGGCAACATCGGCTTCTGTGATCTGGCAGGAATTGCGGTTCACCTTCCCTGCAAAGCTCAGCAGCGCCTGTTCAGCCGCCGTCAGCGACGAGTCTCCGAGCTTGTCTGCCTCAATCGCCCGAAGCGCCTCCGCCGATCCCCCCTGCTCCCGAAATTGATAACCATGGCTATCGGCGCAGTAAGGACACGCATTTTGCGCCGAAACCAGCGTTGCAATCATCTCCTTGTGTCGCCGGGTCAGGTCGCCGTCCATGAACAGCATCTTCTCTGCAAGTTCCATCATGCTCCGCAACAGCGGCGGGTGCGTCGCAAAGCATTTCAGGATCCCCGGAACATGCGGTCGCCCAAAATGAGCGCGATACCGCTCGTACATGGTCGCGACCTCCGCGTCCGCCTTCCACTCCTCGACAACCGGCAAGTTCCTCGACGAAGAGGCGGCTCGGCTCGCCTCCGATGGAGTTAACTTCTCGCTATCGGCGTCCACTCTCCTCCTTGGAAGGCCTTACGCTCAGCGAGCCACCGGCTCCGCAGGCAAATAAGTCTTACTCACCGCTACATATCCCTCGCGTGCCACCGTTTTGCCCCGCTCACGATACAGAGCTTCATCCCGAGGCTGGGTCGTAGCCAGTCCATCGACGTAGCGGTTATACATGCAAAAGGCCGCCGCAATCAGAACCGTGTCGTGGATCTCCATGTCCGTCGCCCCAATGTTGCGAGCGTGCTCGACGTCGGCCGCCGTCACGTTCTTCCCGCCGCGCTGCACCTTCGCCGCAATCACCAGCAGCGCCTTCAGTTTGTCGGAAATATCCGCGTGCTGGAAATCAGCCTTGACCCGCCGTACCAGATCCTCGTCGCCATTCAGATGAGCTGCGGCGATCGCGCCGTGAATCGTCTGGCAGTAATAGCAGTCATTGAGCGAAGAAACGTAGGTCGCAATCAGTTCCCGTTCGCCCGGCGTCAGCGTGTTTGGTCCCGTCAGCAACACTTCCACCAGATCGTTGAGAGGCTTCGCCGTTTCCGGGCGAAACGCCATGGCGCCGCGTATTCCAGGCAGTCCTTCCGGCAGAGCAATATGAGGCATCGGATTTCTGTCCTTTCCAGCAGGGGATTCCAGAACGTAAACTGAGCCAGAATCTATCGTAGCGGTGAACAACGTCAAGCAACTTAAGATGGAATTCTTTCGTGCTCTGGGAATTGGCGCGGCCACTGCGCCCGCACTCGACCCTTCATCCGGACATCGAGAGAAGCCTCCTCCTTTGGGTGGAAGACACTCCAGCACCGAATTCAGTAAGGTAGGCGAGACCTTGCATCACCTCCTTTACCCAAGCCATATTGCGCCGGCGGGCGCGGCGTACTGTCCAGCTTCGGTGAGGCGCAACAGTGCCAGGGCACGCCTGCTCATTTCGCTTGTGGCCTACAGCACCATCCTCGTCACCGGTTGTCACTCGGGTCTGCCAAAACCGCAGTCCGCGCAATACACGCAGTTCGTACGGGCGTTTTACGTCGGACTGGCAGCGATGGAAGTCGGCAACGATGTCCGCGCGGAGGATGCATTGGGGCAGGCGACCGAACTCGCCCCTGGCGAGCCCGCATGCTGGGCGGACTGGGGAATCCTCGCGCTCCGCCAGCGCAATTTCGATCCGGCAAAGCAGCGCCTCGACCGCGCCCATGACCTCGCTCCGCGCAATAGCCAGATTGATGCCGACCTCGGAGTACTCGAAAGCGCCCGCGGCAATTCCGCTGAGGCGATCGCGAACCTGCAAAAAGCCGTCAACCTCGATCCGCAAAATCTGCGCGCTCTCTACCTCCTTGCCGTCGAAATCGAGCGCCAGGGAGCACCCACCAGCGAAGCGGAATTTCAGCAACTGATCGAGAAAATTCTCTCAGCCCAGCCCGACAATCTCGCCGCACTCATCGAGCTCAGCCGCATCGCCGCCAAACGTGGAGACACAGCTACCCTCCACTCTGCCGTAGCCCGCATCGCCGCCCAATCCGCCATCTGGCCGTCCGCAGTGCAGCAACAGTTGACGGAGCTCGAGAACGCCGCGCAGACTGCGCCAGCGACAGCCGCGGTAAGGAGCGTCTTTCTGCGCAACGTGCTCATGCAGGTCCCGAGCTTCCGCCAGAGCCTTGCCGTCATCAAAGCACAGCCTGGCGAGGAAGCCCAGCCCTTCCTCACATTTCTACGGCTACCCTCGCCGCCCTCGCGCCCCGCCGCCCCCGACACAGCAATGAGATTCGTTCCTGAGCCACTACCCGCAGCCCCAGGACAAAAGTGGGACTGGATAGGAGCAGTTTTTCTCGACGATAAACAAGCTCCCGCCCTCATCACAGCCAACGCAAAAACTGTGAGCCTCACAGGCGGCCCATCGTTCCAGTTTCCGGGAAGCGCCCAAAACGTAGCACCACGACCAGAATCAATCCTGCCAATCGATTTCAATTACGACTTCAAGACAGACCTTGTCCTCGCAGGTGCCGGCGGCCTCCGCTTCATGCGCCAGGACTCCCCGCAAAAATTCACCGACGTTACCACACAGACCAAGCTGCCTCCGCCAATTCTGAACGGCGGCTACACCGGCGCATGGGCTGCGGACATTGAAGCCGACGGCGATCTCGACATCGTGCTCGGCACGCCCACAGGCGTGCCCACCGTCCTCCGCAATAACGGCGACGGCACCTTCACCCCAATCCATCCATTCGCGGCAATCTCAGGCCTGCAACAATTTGTATGGGCCGATCTCGACGGCGACGGCAATCCCGATGCATCCCTCATCGATGGCACGGGCCAGCTGCACATCTTCCACAATGAGCGCTCCGGAAATTTCCACGAGTTTAGCTCGACGCCCAAGCTCGGACCCGTCCAGGCCATCGCCGCCGCCGATACCCGTCAGAGCGGGACACTGAATTTGTTGGCCGTCCGGTCCAATGGTGCAATCGCGCGTCTCACCGACGACAACGGTGCCTGGAAATCGACAGAAATAGCGCGAGCCCCGAACGCGCCAGCGGCTCTTCAAAATACGGTTCGGCTTGTCACCGCGGACCTCGATAATAACGGTTCAGTAGATCTGATCCTGACCCAAACCGCCGGCTCTGCCCCCCTCACCTGGCTCGGCAACGGAGACGGCACCTTCACCTTAATGGATCACTCCTCAGCTACCGGGCGCATCTTCACCGCGGCGGATCTCAACAACACCGGCCACCTCGATCTGCTCGCCCTCGACGCCAACGGCCAGCCCCTCAAACTCGTCAACCACGGCACAAAGAAATACCACTGGCAAACCATCCGCACCCGTGCCGTCACCGCCACAGGCGATCAGCGCATCAACTCCTTCGGCGTCGGCGGCGAAATCCAGATACGCTCCGGCTTGCTCCTCCAGGCGCAAGCAATCACCGGTCCCGAAGAGCACTTCGGCCTCGGCGAACAGCCCGGCACCGACGTGGCCCGTATCCTCTGGCCCAACGGAGCCGTCAACGCCGAATTCCAGATCGCTGCCGATCAGGAAGCGCTTGCGCAGCAGCGTCTCAAAGGTTCTTGCCCGTTCCTCTTCGCATGGGACGGCAAGGAGATGAAGTTCGTCAAAGACACCGTGCCCTGGGGCTCGGCCATCGGACTCCGCATCAACGCCCTTGGACCCGCACGCATCGCCGCCACCCAGGAGTGGTACAAAATCCCGCGCAACGATCTCGCCCCCCGCGATGGCGCTTACGATCTACGCATCACCGGCGAACTCTGGGAAACCTATTACTACGACTGGCTCCAGTTGATGACGGTCGACCACCCGCAAGGCACCGAGGTCTTCACCGACGAACGCTTCGTCGTACCGCCCGTCAAGCTGGCAATCACCGCGACCGAGACACCGCATTCCATCGCCCACGCAATCGATGACCACGGCAACGACGTCACCGACACTCTCCGCGCTCTCGACGGCCGCTATCTGGACACCTTCGGCCGTGGCCAATACCAGGGCATCGCGCACGAGCATTACGTCGAAATCGACCTCGGCCCAGACACATCCGGTATTGGCGCACCCACAGCTGGCCCGCTGTATCTCATCGCGCGCGGATGGCTGCATCCCTCCGACTCCTCCATCAACGTAGCCCTCAGCCAAGGCCAGCACGAACAACCAAAACCGCTCAGCCTCGAAGTCCCCGACGGCCGGGGCGGCTGGCACGTCGCCCGCCCAAACCTCGGCTTCCCCGCAGGTCGTAACAAGATTTGTCTCATCGACCTCACCGGCATCTTCCGCTCGGGATCATCCCGCAAACTCCGTCTGCGCACCAATCTCGAAGTCTACTGGGACCAAATCCAGTGGGCCCGCGGCCTGCCCGACGCCCCGCTCAAGATCACCCGCATCGACCCCTCCACAGCCGAGCTCCGCTATCGCGGCTACTCCACCATCCACCAGGCTAACGCCTCATCGCCCGAGATTCCCGATTACAACCACCTCTCTGCCACAACACAAATCTGGCGCGACCTCGAAGGCTACTACACCCGCTTCGGCGATGTGCGAGCGTTGCTCAATAAGATCGATGACCGTTACGTAATCATGAACGCCGGCGACGAACTCGCGCTTCGCTTCCCCGCTCCGGCCGCAGCACCCTCCGGCTGGGTACGCGACTACATCCTGGCTGGCGATGGCTGGATCAAGGACGGCGACTACAACTCGACCTTCTCAGCGACCGTGCAGCCGTTGCCATATCATGCGAAGGGCTGGTACGACACACCGCCGAGCCGTCTCGAGGACGAGTGGGTCTATCGCCGGCATCCAGAAGATTGGCTGACCTTCCAAACCCGCTACGTCACCCCCGAACCATTCCGCAACGCACTCACCAGTGAGGCCCCTCCACCGCAATGAAGCGGATCCCCATAGCTCGCATCGTTCTCACCGCCGTTTTCATCGGCATGCTCGCGACACCTCTCGTGATGCGTCGCTTTTCCTCCCAACGCGGCAAGCCCGCCGTCGGCCAAACAGATTGCCAGGCAGCCCTCTCGCGCTACGGATTCTGCTTTCAGGAATTCTCCCGTCAGGCTGGCATCGACTTCGTCCATGAAGCGCCGATCCTCGATTCCAAACTCGATGGGATCATGCCGGAAGTCGCCTCCATGGGCGCTTCCGTCTCCGTTGTTGACTTCGACCGGGACGGCTGGCCCGATATCTACGTCACCAACAGCAGAATCGGTAGCCTGAACCACCTCTACCATAACAACCACAACGGCACCTTCACCGACGTCGCGAAAGAGATGGGCATCGCCGACGTCAACCAGCCCGGCACCGGCGTCTCCATGGGCGCCGTCTGGGGCGACTACGACAACGACGGCTATGAAGATCTCTACCTCATCAAGTGGGGCCGTCCCGAGCTCTTCCACAATGACCACGGCCACGGCTTCACGCGCGTCAGCGACGCCGCAGGCCTTCCGCCCTGGATCAACGCCAATACCGCCCTCTGGTTCGACTACGACGGTGACGGCCTCCTCGACCTCTTCGTCGCCGGCTACTATCCCGAAGACGTCGACCTGTGGCATCTCAAGAACACGCACATGATGCCCGAGAGTTTCGAGTACGCAAAAAACGGCGGCCGAAAATATCTGTTTCACAATCTCGGCAACGGCCGCTTCGAAGAAGTCAGCGCGAAAGTCGGCATCAACAGCCGACGCTGGGCGCTCGCCTCTGCAGCCGCCGACCTCCGCGGCACCGGCTACCCTGACCTATTCGTCGCCAACGACTACGGCGTCTCCGAGCTATACCTCAACGACCACGGCCATTTCCGCGAAGCAGGACAGGAAACCGGCGTCGGCTTTGCACCTAAGAGCGGCATGAACGCGGCTTTCGGTGACATCTTTAACCAGGGAAAATACTCCGTCTACGTCTCTAACATCTCCGAGGAAGGCGTGCTCATCCAGGGCAACAACCTCTGGGTCCCCCAGGAAGGCAAGGGTCTCCACTACGCAAATCTCGCCCGCGACCTCGGTGTGGAACTCGGCGGCTGGAGTTTCGGCGCGCAATTCGGCGACCTCAACAACGATGGCACCCTCGACCTCTACCTCGAGAACGGCTACATTTCGCTCGCGCGCAATCGCAGTTACTGGTACGACTTCTCCAAAGTCGCGGGCGGCAACAGTTCCATCATCAGCGACGCTGCCCACTGGCCCGCCTTCAATGGCCGCAGCCTCTCCGGCTATCAACAAAAGAAAGTCTGGATGAACGACGGTGCAGGCAAGTTCGAAGACGTAGCCCAAGCCGTCGGTGTAACCGACATCTACGATGGCCGAGCCGTCGCACTCGCCGACCTTTGGAACACCGGCGTCCTCGACGCAGTCGTCGCCAACCAGCGCGGCCCACTGCTGATTTACAAAAACACCGTCGCACCCGGTAACGACTGGATCGAGTTCGACCTCGAAGGCACCAAAACAAATCGCAGCGCGATTGGCGCCCAGGTTACGCTGTTTTGGAACGGTCAGCAACAAGTGCAGTCAGTCTCCGGTGGCAACGGATTTGCTTCGGAAAACGATCGGCGGCTGCACTTCGGCCTCGGCAAAAATCCCCAGATCGACAAGGCCGTAATCCGTTGGCCGTCAGGAACGATACAAACTCTCGACCACCCAACGCCCGATCAGATACTCCACGTGAAGGAGCCAAAATGAATTGGACCATCGTCGCTCCCTCGACCGAGCCCAATCCGGCGTTGTGGAAGCGCATGCTCGACAGCCGCTTCACGCCTCCCATCTTCATCACGCTCATCCTGCTCGTCGGCAACCTCTCCTTCGGAATCCTCGAGAGCTATCAGAAAACTCTGCTTGCCATCATTGTCAGCATCACCGGCGAACTCATCCTCGGCCGCATCTTTCTGAAGAAATGGCCGCACCCCGCCAGCGCCTACATTACCGGCATCAGCGTCGGCATTTTATTGCGTTCGCCCGCCTACTGGACCTACGCCCTCTGCGCCGCCCTATCCATCACATCCAAATACGCGCTGCGTTTTCGCAATCGCCACATCTGGAACCCCTCGAACTTCGGCATCTGCGCCATGCTCTTCCTCGCATCGGACTCAGTCGCCGGCCTCAGCATCCAGTGGGGCAACAACTTCGCCTCCCTCATCGTCATCTGGGTGCTCGGCTCCATCATCGTGTGGCGCGCGCGCCGCTTCCACATCACCGCGACCTATGTCGCCTCATTCATCGCGCTTTCATTCCTGCGCGCATGGATCACCGGCGACCCGTGGCAGGCGGAAATCTCTCCCATCACCGGCCCCATGTATCAGCTCTTCATTTTTTTCATGATCACGGATCCAAAGACCACAGTCCACTCCCGCGCCGGTCAGTGTGCCGTCGCGTTCAGCGTGGCTGTCGTCGAATTCTTTATGCGGCTCAACAGCAGCGTCTATGCCCCACTCTACGCACTCTTCTGGGTCGGACCAGCTGCCCTCTTCATCGAAATGTGGCTCGACTCCCGCCGCGCCCGCCTCGTGCCAGCCACGATGCCCGGCCCACAAGCCGTTCACCCTTAGCGCGGAAGAAGCTCGCTCTCCACCACAAAACCGCAACGCCGCAGCATCGCCGCGACTTCATCATGCGTCGCGCCCAGCTTGCCTGCGCTCTCAAACAAATCCTTAGCCTCTACGGGATACCAGTTCCGCCGTTCCACCCGTCCCAGCCCGGCAACGTTGAACGGCTCAATCGCGGCAAGAATGTCACGCACCAATTCCTCGGCCCCGGGCCCGGTCAACGTACGCCGCGCACGCTCGAACAACTCGCGGCAGACGGGTCCAAACACTGGATCGCCCCCCAGCAGAAACGAAGACGCCAGCTGCGTCTTCCCCAATCTTCGCGCCGCTTCGGAAAAACTGGCTGCCGCAAAGTACAACAACGACAGAGCAACGAAGACCGGAAAATTGCCCGTGTTCGCGTAAAGGCTTCCGATCAGATTCGTTGTCGTTAGGAATTCGGCCTCGGTCCGCGCAGAATATTCCTGCAGCCTGACAGCAATATCCACCGTCTCCCAGTCCCGTTCAATGATCGCCGCGAGCCTTTCTATGCCCAGCAGAGTAAGCGGAAATCCTGTCGACAGCAGCGGGTCAACAAACCCCGCAGCCGAAGGCAAAAGCGCCCATCGCTTTCCTGCAATCTGCGCCGATCGAAACGACAATCGCGGAATGTGCGTGAACCGTCGTTCCGCCTTAGCCCTGGCGAATTGCTCCTTCAGCGCCGGAATCAAATCCAGCAGCCGCCCCCACGCCGCCGCGCCCTCCGCAAATCGTAACCGTGACGCGCACGTATCCGTTGCAGCCACACCCGCGCTCGTCAACCCGTTATTGAACTGCAATACCCAAATCCATCCGCCGTCAAAAACATGATGCACAGCCGCATCGTCAATAGGATAAGGCGGGGCCTCCGGTGTCCAGCTGTATCGATAATCCTGCAGCCGCCCAACGCCAGAGAAATGCGAGTACAGCGCCTGCGTCGTGGGGTAACCCTGGAATTCTAGCTCTCCGAGCCCCAGCGCGCGATGAAGGAAACCGCGAGGTCCCGTAGCATCAATCAAAAACTTCGCCTGAAACGACACCTCCCGCCCGTTTCGTTGGCCTTCGATCCTGACATCCGAACCGCAATCGCAAAACTGATGCAGACTCGTCTCATCGGAATACGCCACACCGAGCTTCTGCGCCTCGCGCACCAGCAAGTGATCAAAGTCAGCCCGATACCAGTGCGTATCCGCAATCTCATCCCGCGGACTCGCCGCGACCAGGAGTTGATCCCCGCGATTCGGATCAGCGGCCATCTCTACGCCGAGCACATGGTGATGAAACGTAAATCCACGTTTCAGTCCGCACGCAACATCGGAATAAGCCCGCTGCCAGCTCCCCCATTTAGACAGCGGTCGTAGCACCGGCAAATCGTACCGATCCGCCAGTTCCTCAAGCAGCAAATTCGAAAGCGGCGTCGATGACTCCCCGATGACGACGCGCGGGTGCGTTCCCTTCTCCAGCAGAACGACAGAATGCCCCAGCCGTCGTGCAATCATGGCGATGAGCGATCCCCCAAACCCAGAACCAACCACCGCAATGTCGTAGGAATCGCTCAGCTCTTTCCTCCGCAGCTTTCGCAATCCACAACTGGCAAGATAGCCTGCCGCAGATTCATCGCATGCAGCCTCTCCACCCGCCGTTCACGGCACGATTCGCATTCCACGCTCCGCCGCAAATCCCACAAGTCCACTAACACACGCCCGCGTCCCAGCGAAATCCCATAAGCCGCTGCAGCTTCTACAGTCGCAAGTCTCGGCGGAGCAAATTCCCCGCTCGCAGCCAACTCCTCCATCGCGCCATTACCGCCCCGCGTCGGAATCAACGTTGCCGCCGTTGCCCCGCAATCGAACGCAAAATCCAGCGACCGCGCCGCCCACTCCAGCGCCTCTCCCTCCGCCATGAACGGCGGTTTCACCAGAATGAAGACCCGCAGGTCAACATCGTTCTCCTTCAGTCGCTTCGCCGCCGCGGCAAACTGATCCACCGTCATTCGCTTGTTCAGCTTGCTCAGAATCTCCGGATGAACGGTCTCCAGCCCCATCGCAACTTCGAGTCTCCCGTTCAGGCGATCGCGAAACGCCAAGCAGTCCGCTCCAACCAACGCCGGATGACACTCTACAATCACCCGATCAAATCCGGCGACCCTCGATGCGATCGCAGCATGATCCTCCACTGGAATCGCCTTCCGGTCGAAAAAGCTACCGCTGTTGTAGAGCTTGATCTGCCGCGCCGCCGGCAGCCGCTCCAATGCGTACTCGATCTGCGTCGGAATCGCGCCGGCAGGAGTCTCCTCCGCAAGAGTGTTCCGCCAAAGATCGCACATCACGCAGCGCCACGGGCATTCGCGGTTCGTGAGAAAGACCGTAGCAACCGGCACGACTTCCCCCGCCGCGCTCCGCTCCTCCTCGACAAAAAATGCCCAGGGCATTAATGGATCGACCGCGTTTCGTTGCGGGCGCCGCGCGAATATCCACGCGTCCCTCTCCGCCGCGGTCTCTGGATAAGCCGACAACAAAAACCTCAATGGTAGAGCAACAAGAACTGTTCTCGGTACTCCGCCTCGCGATACGGCAACCGCGAACGCAGAGCCTCTTCCGAAAGCGCGCCGTGCTGAAAGCGCCGCTTGGGAAACACCGGCATCTCGAGTCCGGTCACCGCCTTCACACCCCGCGCAACGATCTCGCCCTTCAGTTCATAAAGTCGCTCGACGCTGTATTGCGTCAGGTCGATAAACGGAATCGCCTCCGCCACCGCAATCACCTCAGGCCGCGTGTACGGACTGAATCCATCGAATCCATAATGATGAGCTGTCGCATAGGTGCGCACATACGACCGGCTCAGCCCGCCGCTATACGTGAGCGAGTGCTTGATCTTGCCCACGCCCCACCCCTCCTGGTACAGCATCGAGTTTTGGATGACACTGCGGATAGTCAGCTCAGGGTTTTCTTCAATCGGATAATCCTTCAAATTTTCATCGCCGCCATCGCCATCGATCAAATAACGCCACTCTGGATACCGCGCCCGAATGCCTCGACTCAGCGCCAGAGCCATCGTCGCCGACTCAATGTCCAGGGGTTTGTAATCTTCAATGATACGAATCGTCTCGCTGACGTCGAGCGCCGAAGAATCCGCCTCAATTGGCTCCAGAAACAGCGACAAACCAACCCGCTCAAGAAAAGTCCGCGCCTGCGGCACGTCAGGACCATCGCCCAGATCCAAAACAAATGCCTTCAGCCGGCTCGGGCTCATACCCAGCTTGCGCATTACGTGATACGTAGTGAGAAACACGCTCCCACTGTCGATGCCTCCCGAAAAACAAGCGCCAATCGGCTCCGTCGCGGGCACCGACTGTAGCCATCGCGCAATCTCCTCCGCAAGCGCCGAGATGTAAGTCCTCCCAATCGCATCCAGGTCCGCCGGCAGCGTCCCCATTACAGGCGCGAAGAATCGCGTGTACACCGGATCCGGATCAGGGCAACCGATCAGTTGCAGATCCACCACATAATGCGCCGGAACCATGCGCGTGTAACTGGGATGGAACTGCCCCTCCAGACCCTCGGCCTTCAGCCAGTCAAAAATCGTATCGATCCTCGACGCCACAATCAGCGCCGGCCCCTCCTGTCGCTTCGCCAGGAAATACCGCATCGGCCGATCGAGCGAGCGCGCCATTCGCACCGTCTTGCCCGACTTCACCAGCAGCGCGAACGACCCCTGAATCTGCCGGACCGTCTCCGTTGGACCCTCCAGCAGAACACGGCGAGCCTCGTCCACGCTCATGTTGTAAAGATGATTCGATCCGGGTCCGATCAGATCGACGACCCGTTCTACATAATGGTCCATCGCGTGCCTCGACAGCAGTGTACGCGGTGCGGCTGTCGAAAATCCCGGCTCAATCCGCACCGCACACAAGTATCGTCAGGCGTTCAACGCGGCCAGCGAATCCTTGATCGTCGGATTTTGTCCCTCTTCGACCGCGCGTCGGCGAATCTGATGAAAGCGCGACAACAGAGCGTTGGCCTTCGACAGCGCCTCGATCCGCTCCGTATACTCCGCCAGCTTCGCGCCAGGAATCGCGAAGATCGCCACATCGTCCGGCAAAACGTCAAGGTAAGCCCGAGCGCCGCAGCATCCCAGGCTCAGCGCAGCACGGCCCGTGTTCATCACCTGAGGCACCACAGCGCACGCCGGCCGCCCCATCGCAGGCGCAACCTGGCTTTCCACCTGCTGCGTTGCTTCCGACAGAATCAGCGTCTGGTTCGAGTTCACAAACAAAAGCACGATGTCCGGCGCCGTCACCACCCGTGCCAGAGGAGAATAAACAACGCACTTCGGCTGCGACTGCAACACCGGGATCTGTGGCAGATCTTCCGCACGAACATAGCCGAGATCGGCGAACACCTTCAGCGCGTCCATCAAGTCCGCCTGCTGCTCCGGCGATGGCTTCAAATTATGCGTATAGACACCAATGGCGCAGCGGTAGTGGTCCTCTGCTGTGGTCGCGAACGCGCCCGCGGCGGCGTCTTCCCAGAATCTGCATCCCGCCGGAACCCGACCCGAGTGCACAGGCACATCGGCCGGCAGCGATTCGGAAAATGAGATGGCGATAGGAGGTTGCTGCAGGTGAAGAGACGCACTCAGTGTCTCGGCGATTGCGGCATAGTCATTGCGAGATGTTTCTGTCATGAATCTCCTCGGCGATCGACAAAAGTCCGTGCAGCCCGTTACTCCGGGCATGCCCACTAACCGTGCGTCGCTGGCTCAGCGATAAATCCTAAGTCAGAAATAAATCCCCGCAGCGTAGGCTCACTCACAGACGAAGCATCGTACCTGATCGTCACCAGCGCCTCAGGATACGTCGCCTTAACCCACTTCACGCCCTTCTGCTCACGCAGCATCGTCTCAAGCCCCACAGCACACGTGACGCACGTAAACCCCTTCACCCGATACGAAACCGTCTTCGTCTCCCCGGTGTGCGCCAACTCCGCGGCGGCCAGTGTTCCCGCTCCCGCCAGTGTCATCATCTGAACAAAGCGTCTGCGCTGCATAATCTCTCTCCCCTGTAGCCCGCTCCTGACAGAATTATTACTTAGCTGCTGCAATTCCCGGCTCATACTTCCACGCTGTCATAATCGATGCCTTATCGGAAAACCGCGTATCGGTGTATTGGCTGAATTCCATCCTCTTATTCAGAACGCCGGTCTCCATCATCAGGTCCCGAACCATATCGAAATCCGCCTTGCGCGGTGCCAGCTGCGTGTAGACCACGCGATCCATCGGCTTCGTCAGCGCCCATCGCAGCAATGCCGGCTTCTGGTTGTAGTAATAGCGCCCCACGAAATCCGCCGCGTCCTCGCGATACGGCTTGCCCTTATCGAGCCACAGACCAGAACGCGCAATGCCGTCCACCAAAACCTGCACTGTCTCCGGCCGCTTGTCGATCAGATCTTGCCGTACTACGAGAATGCACGACATATAGTCCGGCCAGTAATCGCGGGCCTGAAACAGAACACGACCGAATCCTCCCATCTCCGCCTGCGACGGGAACGGCTCTCCCATCACGAATCCATCAATCGCCCCAGCCGCCAGCGCCCCGGACACATCGGGGGGAGCCATCTCCACCATCTTGATGTCGCCCGGATTCATCCCCCAAACCTTCATCGCGCGGAATAAGATCAGCCGCTCGTCCGAAAACCTGCTGGGAATTGCAACCGTTCGCCCCTTCAGATCCGTAAAGCTCTTCACCGGTCCATTCTTTTTCACCACCAACGCACTGCCATAGCGATGCCCGAGATACACAACCTTGATCGGCACGCCCTGCGACACCAGTGCAATCGCCAGCGGCGCGACGATGAACGCCGCCTGCACCTTATTCGAGATCAGCGCTTCCTTAATCTCCGGAAAACCCTGAAACATGCGCGGCAAAAACAGTTCGCCGTTCTCCGAGAACTTCGAAATGTAATCTGTCACCGGACAAGTCAGTTGGCAAGTCACGGGAATGTACGCGACGATAATCTTTCGTTGCGCTGGCGGCTTGAAGTTGTTCAGCGCTACATCCCAGTTCACATTCAGCCACGCATGCAGCCCCGTAATCAACACGAGCCATGCCGCTCCAAACAACATCACCTTCTTAGGACTCAAGCCGGAACCCCCATCGCACTGAACCCAGTTTCTCCAGCCGCCGAAACGCTACGTCCAGCACCAGACCGATCACCCCGATCAGCAGAATCGCCGCAACCACCAGGTCGTACCGTTTCCCCGAATTACGCGAGTCGATCACCAGAAACCCCAGGCCCGAATCAACCGCGATCATTTCCGCTGCCACTACCACCAGCCACGCAATGCCCAGTGCGATCCTCAACCCCACCAAAATCTGCGGAAGCGCCGCAGGAAACAATACCTTCGCCAGCAACTGCGGCGGCGTCAGTCCAAAGTTGCGCCCCGCGCGCCGGTACACCGCAGGGACATTCGCCACCCCGTGGATGCACGCCACTACAACCGGAAAAAATGCGCCCAGAAATATCAGAAAGGCCGCGGCGTTGTTGCCGACTCCGAAAAAAATAATCGCTACCGGAATCCACGCAATAGGACTGATCGGCCGCAGAATCTGCATCACCGGATTCACCACCTGATTCGCCGCCGGATACCACCCCAGCGTCAGTCCCAGCGGAACACCAATCACAACCGCGATTCCGAATCCAATGGCAACCCGTCGCAGCGAATCGACAATGTCCTTCCACAAAACATGATGCCGCAGCAGCTCCGCCAATCCCTTTTCCACTTCAAGTGGTGAAGGAAACACCTTGGTTCCGCTCCACCGCACCGCGTAATACCAGAATGCAAGCAGCAAAGCCGTCGCAAGAATCGGTAGGAACAATCGCTCCAGCTTACCAGGTTGGCTCAGTGCATTCATAGTTTGTGGGCAATGCCAATTTGTTGGAAAATTCCGTCGCGCAACTCGAGGTAACGCGGCGAGCTGATGTCGCGCGGATGCGCAATGTCAATGTTGACGATCTGCTGAATCGTAGCCGGCCGCGCACTCATCACCACCACCCGATCCGCCAGTTGCACAGCCTCGTCGATGTCGTGCGTCACAAAAATGATGGTCTTCCGCTCCGCCTCCCAGATACGTAACAGCTCTCCGCGCATAATCAGGCGTGTGATCGAATCGAGCGCCCCAAACGGCTCATCCAGCAACAGCATGTCGGGATTGACGGCTAAAGCACGCGCCACTTCCACGCGCTGCTTCATTCCACCCGAGAGCTCCTGTGGGTAAGTCTTCTCGAACCCTTCAAGGCCCACCATCTTCACATAGTGCGCGATCCGTTGTTCCCGCTCGGCCCGCGGCAGCTTGCTTAATCCAAATCCAATGTTCCCCTCGACTGTGAGCCACGGAAAAACCCCACGCTCCTGGAACACAAAGATCCGCCGCGGATCCGGCTTCCGAACCACTTCGCCGTCCACCTTGATCTCTCCACTGGTCGGCGACAGAAATCCTCCCATGGCGTTCAGCAACGTCGACTTCCCGCAGCCCGAAGGCCCCAGCAAGCAGACAAATTCCCCATCGCCGACTTCCAGATCGATGTTGTTCAGGACTTCGGTGCGCTTGCCGTCGCGCTCAAAGACCTCGCTGACGTGATCGACGTGCAGCTTCGTCTTCAGAGCGATGGGCGCACCAATACCTTGCGTTTGCGACACTAATCCTCCGAATAACCCCAGCGGAACGACTTGACCTTCTCGAGCGACTGCATCCCCGCATCGAGCAACAACCCGATAATTCCGATAATCAGCATGCCCGCAACCACCAGGTCATAACGATTGCCGGCATTGCGCGCGTCGACAATCAGAAATCCCAGGCCAGAGCTGACCGCAATCATCTCTGCCGCAACCACCACCAGCCACGCAATCCCCAGCGTGATCCTCAGTCCAACGATCAGATTCGGAACCACCGCCGGATACAGCACCCGATAAACCAGGCTCGTCGATCCCAGCCCAAAATTTCGCGCCGCATTCACGTACACCGCCGGGATACTCTGGACCGCGTTGATCGCCGTGAGCATCAACGGGAAAAAACACCCGACAAAAATTAGAAAAATAGCGGCCAGATCGCCGACTCCGAACCAAAGAATCGCAATCGGAATCCAGGCCAACGGCGAAATCGGTCGCAGAATCTGCAGAATCGGATTGAGTGCCATCTCGGCCCTGCGATACCAACCAATTGCCAGTCCCAACGGGATCGCAAGCACGACCGCAAGAATGAATCCCCACGTCACGCGAAACAGCGAGGCAACGACGTACTTCAGCAGCAGCCCGTGCCGCGCCAGGTCCGCTATGCCCCCAACCACGCCCCACGGCCCGGGCAGCAAATGGCTCGATTGTCTCCGAATCTCGATTTCCCAAAGCAACAGCAGAACAGCGATGAATGCTAGCGGCCGCCATAGAACACGCAGGTTCGGCTTTGCCGCGTTTTCATCTCGCATCGGTCCGTTCCTTATCTCGAACAACGCGGGGCGCCCCCGCGACAGCATCGGCCGCGCAAACCGCAAATTCAAGAGTAAATTGCGAGCCTGGGGGCTCAGGGGATTCTCTTTGCGCGTTGATCTTACCGGCATCAGGTTGCTTCGCGCCTCCACCGAAAGGTGGAAACCTCATCCTTCTGAGCCCGCTCGACGCAGCCCTCTCGATTTCTTCGCTACAGAAAAGAAGAGACCCGCAATAGCTGCGGGTCTCAATCCTTAATAGGGGAGCCCTCTTTGGCGCTCCCTCTCTCGAAGCCAATGGCCATCTAGCTCCAGATTCGTTGCGATTTTTCCTTAAAGAACAAGAATCGTAAACGTCGCTGTGCTTTTTACACCGACCGGATTGGTGTAGACAACTACAAAAGTATCGACGCCAGGACTCAGTGGAATATTGTCGACCTCGCGCGAGGTAGAAGTGAACCGGTTGGGGCCAGTCCAACTCCACGAACCACCAGTCAGAGGCTGCGGACCAAGGTTCACCGACATGCCTTGAAACACAAGGACACTGGAGGTCGCCTGCCAGATTCCACCGTTCACCTGTATATAAGGAGTAATCGGAGTGGGGGCGACGTTAACTGTAAATGTCTGTGTGCTCTTGACGCCGGCTGGATTGGTGTAAGTAGCCACAAAGACATTAGTGGGAGAAGTTAGAGGCACGCTGTTGATCTGGCGCGCGGTGGAAGTGTATCCATTAGGGCCAGTCCAACTCCATGACCCACCGGTCAGCGGTTGCGGACCCAGGTTGACCAGGTCAGCGGCCTGCGCCGTGACACTGGTAGCAGTTAGCCAGGTTCCACCATTCACCTGGATATAAGGAGTTATCGCGGTCGGAGCCACGTTGATCGTAAAAGCCTGTGTACTCTTGACGCCGGCCGGATTGGTATAAGTTGCCACAAAGACATTTGTGGGCAAAGTCAGTGGAATACTGTTGATCTGCCGCGAGGCGGAGGTATATCCGTTGGGTCCCGACCAGCTCCATGAACCGCCAGTAAGCGGTTGCGGGCCCAGGTTTACCAGGTCACTGAATTGCACCGTGACCGTGGCGGTCGTCTGCCAGCTTCCTCCATTTACCTCGATATAAGGAACTATCGGAGTAGGTGTGCCCACCGTCACGTTCACGCTACCCACAACCGTGTTGTAGTCTGCAGTGTCGGTCGGCACGAAGGTTACGCTCTGCGAAGAGGTCCCCGAAGGTGGAACCGTCCCAGGTATAGTAAACGCGAAGTTACCCGCCACGGATGCAACCCCGCCCGACAGCGTCGAAGACGCCAGCGTCTGACCCGGGTTGAGGGCGCTCGCCGTCGGCCACGTCGTAACGGTCGGAGTCGTCTTTCCGGTCACTGTAAGTGCCACCGGCGCCGCAGTCAGCGTGTCGGTCCCCACCACCGAAAGGCTCACAGACAACGTGTCACCCGATGCGCTTGGCTGAGTGACCACGAGACTGCTGTAGGTCGCTCCTGCTCCCGCAACCGTAGTCGCCGTCAGACCCGACGCCGAACCCGTACCGCTGAACGTGAGCGTCACCGGAACTCCGCCGATGTTCTGGCCGTTCTCCGTCACTGATACCACGACTGACGGCGTTGTTCCCGCCACATTCGCAGCAGCCGCATACGGTCCTGCTCCGGCGAACTGCACAGCCGTGTAATTGGTCTGCACCGCGCCCGAATCGACGCAGGGCGCAGCCGATGAATAGCCCGTGTACGTGATGTTGTCGCTCGGGAAGCCACGCTCGTCGGCAATCGCGCCGATCGGTAGGTACAACGCTGACCCTCCGCAGATCGCTGAACTTCCCGGCTGCGGCAGCACAGTCGGCAAAGCTCCGCCGTAGTAACCCAACGGGGCCAGATGTGTTGCGCCCACCAGGTTGCCGTTGCCCGACGTCGGGCATCCGCTCCCCGCGCACTCTGAGCTCCCGTCCGTGATACTGTTCGCCACAGTCAGGGCACCCAGGTTATCAATCCCAGGCCCGGTGCCGCCGGTGTTGCCCGCGAACGTCGCGTTCACCGCCGTCAATAAGCCACCGCTGTTGTTATAAATTCCGCCGCTGCTGCTTGCCGCATTGCCCGATACAGTGCTGTAAATCAGGCTCACCGCGCCCGTGTTGTAGATCGCGCTGCCCAGCACCGCCTTGTTGCCGGAGAAAGTGCTGTCGATCGCCAGCACCGTCCCGCCGTTATTCATCCCGCCGCCGTCGCTGGTCGCGCTGTTCCCGCTCAATACCGCGTTCCTGAGCGTTACCAGGCCGCTGGTGTTGTTGATGCCGCCGCCATTTGAAGCCGACTTGCCGTTCGCAACCGTCAGCCCTGTGATATCCAGCGTCCCGCTCGTAACCCCAAAGATCGGGACCGCGCTGTTGCCGGAAACCGTCAGCAGGTTGGCGCCCGGCCCAATAAGATCCACTTCGCCGGTAATCGTTGGCAGCTCGCTGCCCAGCGTAATCGTCCCCGTTACCGCCGGGGCAAAAATAATATCCGCGTGCCCCTGGGAGTTCGCCTCGGTAATCGCATCGCGCAGCGCACACGTCGTCCCGCACGTTCCGCTCCCCGGATCGCTCGTCGCCGTCACCGTCAGATAATGCGTCTGCACCGCCCCCGCATCGACTTTACCGGTCCCGCACGATGGATCGATCCCAAAGCCGCGTTGGTCGCTCGTCAGGGCCGTTCCAGAGATATTCTCCGCCCCAGCGCTCGTGCCTCCGCAAATCAGCGCACTGCCCGTCCCCGGCAGCATCGTCTGCGTTATCCCGCCGTAGTAACCCAGCGGCAGCAGATTCAAACTCGTGGCGACTTCGTCGAAATTGCCGTTCGCATCTGGGCTGCTCGGGTTCGGCGGGCACTGCGAAGCCGGCAGCGAATAGGCGGTGCACTGGTATGAAGTCGAGTTCGGCTCCACAAAAATGTTGTCGCTCAGGGTCATCGTGCTCGCGTTTGCGATACTTCCGCCGATATCGGGAGTGTTTCCCACAAACGTACTGTTACGAACCGTCAGCGTCGCTCCCTGTTCGTTGTAGATCGCGCCCCCACCACCACCCGGCGGCACCGAGTTGTACGCGAACGTGCTGTCGACAATCGTCGCGACGCCGATCGGGCCATATCCGTAATTGACGATGGCGCTGCCCTCGTTCACCGCTGTATTAAACGAAAAAGTACTGCCGGTCACCGTCATCGGGCCGATGTTGAAGATCGCCCCGCCGCCATCGTCGTACGTGTCGTTGTTGCCCGAGAAGGTCGTGCCGCTTATGGTCAGGGTGCCCTCGCTGATGATCGCCCCACCTCCCCCTCCGGTCGCCGTGTTGTTCGTCAGCACGTCGTTTTGCAGATTGAGCGCAGCTCCTGCAGTGACATAGAACGCGCCCCCCCACCCCGGATCTGTGGCGTAGCCGGTGGTGGGCGAGGCAAACCCATCCGTGATGGTCACCCCTGAAATCTCTACGGTTCCCGTGATGATCACCAGCACCTGGTATTTGCCCTGGCCGGAAATCGCCAGCTTGTTCGCTCCGGGCCCCGTGATCGTCATGCCGCCGCTCGCTAGAGAAACATTCGGCAACGAGCTCTGCAGGTTGATCGTGCCCACCAACCCCGACGCGAACACAATATTCCCAGCGGCATCGCTGTTCGCCGACGTGATGGCGCTACGCAGCGACCCTGTGCCCGAGTCATTCAGATTCGTCACTGTGTAGGTGCTTGCATACGCCGCCTTCGCAGGCGTCAGCAAAATCGGCACGAGCCAAATGCAGTTAACCAGGAGGCTGGAAAGTACGCGAAACGGCGAGAACCGGCGAGTAGCACCCACAAAACCATCAGCAGACATAAGAACCCTCAGGAGCAGATTTGAATTGCCGGCCACGGGCCTCACACCGCCCTCATTGTGGCCGTACAGAAAATCCCGGAGTTGAAAAACCAGCTCCGGTCACGTCGAGTCTTGTTCCCTCTCCCGTGTGCAGGGAAATGCCAGCGTGGGGCTGGCTGCAATGCGCAAAGAAAGAGTAAATTCTTGACGTACCTTATTGGTCATATGACCGAAGGTCAACGAATCTTTGGTCGCCGCACAGAGGGCACTGCGGAACCCCGATTTACGTCACTTTGGTGGGAGTTACCATCGGGCCATCCAAAAACCACAAAAGCCCTTTCGTTGCTTACACGAGGATTGACAGTTCTCCCCCTGTCCAGTGCCATCCGAACGGGAAATGATCACTTTCGGGGCATCGACGCATACCCAGGAAGGGTCACCGCGCCCCAATGGCCGCCCAAGCCTTAATCAGATCGTAACGAAGATCGATCCGCTTTCCACCGCCAGTTCGATGCCGGCCGCCTTCGCAGCTTCCTGCAAAGCAGCGTCCAGCATCACCACCGGATCCATGCTCACATCCAGTCGCCGCATTAATCCTTCTCCCTTTTTCGTCCCCGCCGACAGCGCGATTTTCAGCCCGCGGCGTTTGCATCGCACTGGCGTTCCGTCCTCCAGCTTCACATTCATCGGTTTGATATACGCATCGATGTAGTGCACTCCAATGCCGGACTTGTCCTCACCCTGTGGCGGAAGTTTCTCCACCGCGGCC